>Ga0070670_100000224_pt1 | contig 52252 bp, 39 predicted proteins | sample KBSS63metaG_FD_64665 | JGI IMG/M metagenome (GOLD analysis project Ga0070670, IMG submission 64665) | Switchgrass rhizosphere microbial communities from Kellogg Biological Station, Michigan, USA - KBS S6-3 metaG | ecosystem: Host-associated > Plants > Roots > Rhizosphere > Soil ... | reverse complement strand
CCCGGGCATGTCGGGTGCGACCATCACCGGTGACGGTCGGATCGCGCTGATTCTCGATGTTCCGAGCATGCTCAAGCGTTACGCCGCTCGGCGTATTTGATTCTGGTGGGGCAGGGCGGTCTCGCCCGCCCCACCTAACGGAGTGTTTATGGCAGTCAAGGTCCTGGTGGTGGACGATTCGGGTTTCTTCCGCCGCCGCGTCTCGGAAATTCTTTCCGCCGATCCAAGCATCCAGGTGGTCGGCACGGCCACCAACGGCAAAGAGGCGATTGATCAAGCCATTGCGCTGAAGCCGGACGTGATCACCATGGACTACGAGATGCCGATGATGGATGGCATCACGGCAGTCCGGCACATCATGCAACGCTGCCCCACCCCGGTATTGATGTTCTCCTCGCTGACCCATGAAGGCGCCCGAGTGACCCTCGATGCGCTGGATGCCGGTGCGGTGGACTTTTTGCCGAAGAATTTCGAAGACATCTCGCGCAACCCCGAGAAGGTCAAGCAGATGCTGTGCGAGAAAGTCCACAGCATCTCGCGCAGTAACCGCCGCAGCCTGTTCAGCGCGCCGACACCGACACCGACGCCTGCCCCGGCAGCGGTGGCTCCGCCGGCTGCCTCCAGCCGTGCCTCGTTCGGTCGCCCGGCGCCGGCGCCGCTTGCACGGCCTGCACCGCCACCGGTACGCACGTCGGCCCCGGCCACTGCAACGGCGCATTCGCCGGCACCCAAGCGCAAAGCCTACAAGCTGGTCGCCATCGGCACCTCCACGGGTGGCCCGGTCGCCTTGCAGCGCGTGTTGACCCAGTTGCCGGCCAACTTTCCGGCGCCGATCGTGTTGATCCAGCACATGCCCGCCGCGTTCACCAAAGCCTTTGCCGAACGCCTGGACAAGCTGTGCCGCATCAGTGTCAAGGAAGCCGAGGATGGCGACATTCTGCGCCCTGGCCTGGCGCTGCTGGCCCCCGGCGGCAAGCAGATGATGGTCGACGGCCGTGGCGCGATCAAAATCCTGCCGGGCGATGAGCGCCTCAACTACAAGCCGTGCGTGGACATCACCTTCGGTTCGGCGGCCAAGTCCTACGGTGACAAAGTTCTGGCGGTGGTGCTCACCGGCATGGGCGCCGACGGCCGTGAAGGCGCGCGCCTGCTCAAGCAGGGCGGCAGTGCGATCTGGGCCCAGGACGAAGCCAGCTGTGTGATCTATGGCATGCCCATGGCCATCGTCAAGGCGGACCTGGCCGACGCCGTGTACAGCCTGGACGACATCGGCAAGCATTTGGTGGAGGCCTGCCTCTAATGGATGTGTTGAGCCTGATCGGCATCACCATGGCGTTTGTCGCAATCATTGGCGGCAACTACCTCGAAGGCGGCCACCTGGGCGCCTTGGCCAACGGGCCGGCGGCGCTGATCGTGATTGGCGGCACCGTGGGCGCCGCGTTGCTGCAGTCGCCGATGAGTTCGTTCAAGCGTGCAATGCAGATCGCGATCTGGATCATTTTCCCGCCACGCGTCGACTTGGCCGGTGGCATCGACCGCGTGGTCAACTGGAGCCTCACCGCCCGCAAGGAAGGCCTGCTGGGGCTGGAAGGCGTGGCCGATGCCGAGCCCGACAGCTACGCGCGCAAAGGCTTGCAGTTGCTGGTGGACGGCGCCGAGCCGGAAGCGATCCGCAGCATCCTTGAGGTGGATTTCTACACCCAGGAAAGCCGCGACATCAACGCGGCCAAAGTCTACGAAAGCATGGGCGGTTACGCGCCGACCATCGGCATCATCGGTGCGGTGATGGGCTTGATCCATGTGATGGGCAACCTCGCCGACCCTTCGCAACTGGGCAGCGGGATTGCCGTGGCGTTCGTTGCCACCATCTACGGTGTGGCCAGCGCCAACCTGGTGTTGTTGCCGGTAGCGAGCAAGCTCAAGTCGATTGCCATGCGCCAATCCCGTTACCGCGAAATGCTGCTCGAAGGCATCCTGTCGATTGCCGAGGGCGAGAACCCGCGCTCCATCGAATTGAAGCTCCAGGGCTTCATGGACTGATGGATATGAACAATGACGTGTGGCCAGCGAGCTTGCTCGCTCACCCCTGTGAGCGGGGCGGTTACATAAGTGGTGTACAGAGAGGTGCCTGCCTGTGAGCCGTCGCCGCCGCGAGCCTGAAGAACACGTCAACCACGAGCGCTGGCTGGTGTCCTACGCGGACTTCATCACCTTGCTGTTTGCGTTTTTCGTGGTGATGTATTCCATCTCGTCGATCAACGAAGGCAAGTACAAAGTCATTTCCCAGGCGCTGATCGGCGTGTTCAACGACGCCGACCGCGCGCTCAAGCCGATCCCCATCGGTGAAGAGCGACCCAAGACCGTGACGCCGGCCAAGCCGCTGGTCAACGACAGTGACGAAACAGCCGCCGGCGTGGGGGGCACCAGCGACCCGCTGAAAAGCATCGCCGATGACATCAGTGCCGCGTTCGGCGACTTGATCAGCTCCAACCAGATGACCGTGCGCGGCAACGAGTTGTGGGTAGAGATCGAACTCAACTCCAGCCTGTTGTTCGCCAGCGCCGATGCAATGCCCAGCGACCAGGCGTTCACCATCATCGACAAGGTGGCGGCGATCCTCAAACCGTTTGAGAACCCGGTGCACGTCGAGGGCTTTACCGACAACGTGCCGATCAGCACCGCGCAGTACCCGACCAACTGGGAACTGTCATCGGCGCGTGCCGCGAGCATCGTGCGCATGCTCGCGATGCAGGGCGTAAACCCCGGGCGCCTGGCCTCGGTGGGGTACGGCGAGTTTCAGCCGGTGGCCAATAACGCCACGCTGGAAGGCCGCGCGCGCAACCGGCGGGTGGTGTTGGTGGTCTCGCGAAACCTGGATGTGCGCCGCAGCCTGACCGGGACCGGCACCGCCAATGCAACACCGGACGCGGCCCTGAAGCGCGCTGGCACACAAACTGCACCGGCCCCGGTAAAACCGCTGGTTCGGCAGAGTGCCGTCAATTCTCCGTCACCGGCTCAATAACCTATGCAATGTCTCGGTCGCGCTTGTGCCCACCGGGAGGAACCATCCGAATGAGAGTCTGGGCAGTTGCCAATCAAAAAGGTGGAGTCGGCAAGACCACCACCTCCATCGCCTTAGCCGGCTTGCTGGCCGAAGCGGGCAAGCGCGTGGTCGTGGTTGACCTTGACCCCCACGGCTCGATGACCAGCTACTTCGGCTATGACCCGGATGCGCTGGAGCACAGCTGTTTCGACCTGTTCCTGCACAAGGGCAGTGTGCCTGGCGACTTGCCCGGCCAATTGCTGCTGCCAACCAGCAACGAGAGCATTTCCCTGTTGCCGTCCAGCACCGCGCTGGCCACCCTGGAGCGTCAGTCGCCGGGGCAGAGCGGCCTGGGCCTGGTGATCGCCAAGACCCTGGCGCAACTGTGGCAGGACTTCGACTACGCGATCATCGACAGCCCGCCGTTGCTCGGCGTGCTGATGGTCAATGCCTTGGCGGCGAGCCAGCAACTGGTGATCCCGGTGCAGACCGAACACCTGGCGGTCAAAGGCCTGGAGCGCATGGTCAGCACCTTGGCCATGATCAACCGCTCGCGCAAGCAGCCGCTGCCGTACAGCATCGTCCCCACCTTGTTCGACCGCCGCACCCAGGCCTCCCTCGGTACCTTGCGCGTATTGCGCGACGCCTACCCGCAGAGCATCTGGAACGGCTACATCCCGGTGGACACGCGCCTGCGCGATGCCAGCCGCGCCGGGCTCACGCCTTCGCAGTTCGACGCCAAGAGCCGTGGCGTCATGGCTTACCGTGCGTTGCTCAAGCATCTGCTGTCGCAGCAACTCGTGGCGCAGGTGGCTTGATGATGAACCGCCCCGTTGAACTCAAGACCAAGACCCGGCCGCAACTGGCGCTGGAGTCCTACCTGGACGCCCTGCTGCAAGACGCGACCGCAGAAGAATTACCGGAACCGATCCTGGTGCTGGAACCGGCGGTAGAAGTGCCGCCGTCGGACGCCCTGGATGAGTTCCAGTTGGCTGTATTGGAAGAGCAGGCCCGCGATGCACACGCCGCGCCGCTGACCGTGGCGCCCGAGGCGCCGGTTGTCGTGGAAGCGCTGACGCCGCCGGTGGTGGTCGAGCCGGTGGTGCAAGTGCACCTGCCGCCCAGCATCACACCGCCGCCGGTCACCGGCGACGGTCGTCCGTCGTGGGCCGCCGAGCCGTTCGAGTGCTTGCTGTTCGACGTCGCCGGGTTGACCTTGGCGGTGCCGCTGGTGTGCCTGGGCTCGATCTATTCCCTGGAAGGCCAGGAATTGACGCCGCTGTTCGGGCAACCGGAGTGGTTCCTCGGCATCCTGCCCAGCCAGGCCGGCAACCTCAAGGTGCTGGACACCGCGCGCTGGGTGATGCCCGACCGCTACCGCGATGACTTCCGCCAAGGCTTGCAATACGTGATTTCGGTGCAGGGCTACGAGTGGGGGTTGGCGGTGCATCAAGTCAGCCGCTCGCTGCGCCTGGATCCCAATGAAATCAAATGGCGCAGCCACCGGGGCCAGCGGCCTTGGCTGGCGGGCACCGTGATCGAACATATGTGCGCGTTGCTCGACGTTGCCGAACTGGCCGAATTGATCGCCAGCGGTGCCGTCAAGGCGATGCCTGCCAACAAACGCAGTTGATTGAACAATAAGGGCCGCGCGCAAGTGTGGTCAAAAGCAGTAAATACGCCGCCTACATCGGCATCTGAAGGGGTCAGAGATATGAACAAGTCAGCGTCCGCACAAGGTTTGGATGATCCGATCCTGCAATGGGTTACCTTCAAGCTGGACAACGAGACCTACGGCATTAACGTGATGCGCGTGCAGGAAGTGCTGCGCTACACCGAGATCGCTCCGGTTCCGGGTGCGCCGAGCTACGTACTGGGCATCATCAACCTGCGCGGCAACGTGGTGACGGTAATCGACACCCGCCAGCGCTTCGGTCTGGGTACCGTCGAAGTCAGCGACAACACCCGTATCGTCATCATCGAAGCCGACAAGCAAGTGGTCGGCATCATGGTCGACAGCGTGGCGGAAGTGGTTTACCTGCGCCAATCGGAAGTGGAAACCGCGCCGAACGTGGGCAACGAAGAATCGGCCAAGTTCATCCAGGGCGTGTGCAACAAGAACAACGAACTGCTGATTCTGGTTGAGCTAGACAAGATGATGAGCGAAGAAGAATGGTCGGAACTGGAGAGTATCTGATTGTTCTTTGAGGCTGCGGTGATTGTCCTGGCCCTGTTGTGGGCCGGGACCCTGGGTTTTTTGCTGCGCTACCTGCGCCAGCAACGGGAATTGGCGATGCAGCAGGCCGAGCGCGACGCTGTGCGCGACCGGCGTGTATTGGAGCTGGTCAAGCGGGTCGACCAGTACCAGCGCAGCGCGGTGAAGGTCGGGGATGAGGTGCATGAACTGCGCGCCATTCTCGCGCCGTTGCCGGACAAACTGGTGCAGCTCGAGCAGCGTGATCCCGCCAGCCTGTCGTTCGCTCAGGCCGCGAAATTGGTCGGCATGGGCGCGACGGTGGACGAGCTGACCCAGTCGTGCGGGCTGACCCAGGCTGAGGCGCAGTTGATGAGTAAGTTGCACAAGGGCTGAGTGCGACAAGCTTGTCACTTGCTGCCGCACTTTTGCTACGGGTTCAAGGTCCACATCCTTCAAGCACCTTTGAATCCAGGAGTACCTCGTCCATGACCAGCCCCAAGGCACTGTTGATCCTCCACGGCAAGCAAGCCCTCAACGAGGGCGTGCGCGCAGCCGTGCAGGCCCGGCGTGAGCAGGGCTGGGAGCTGGCGGTACGGGTGACCTGGGAGGGGGGCGACGCCCAGCGCTTGGTCAACGAAGCCCTGGACGACGGATACACCTGCCTGATCGCCGGTGGCGGCGACGGTACCTTGCGCGATGTGGCCGAAGCGATGGCCCTGGCCAAGACCGACGCCAGCCTGGTGCTGATGCCCCTGGGCACCGCCAATGATTTCGCCAAGGCCGCCGGTGTGCCGCTGGAGCCGGCCCTGGCGCTGGCGATGCTGGACGTGCCGCCGCGGGCGATCGACCTCGGCCAGGTCGGCGGGCAGATCTTTCTCAATATGGCCACCGGCGGCTTCGGCAGCCAGGTCACCGCCAACACCTCCGAAGACCTGAAAAAAGTCCTGGGCGGCGCCGCCTACCTGTTTACCGGCTTGACGCGTTTCAGCGAATTGACGGCGGCCTATGCCGAGCTGGACGGGCCGGATTTTCATTGGAAGGGCGAGCTGCTGGCGCTGGGCATCGGCAATGGTCGCCAGGCCGGCGGTGGGCATGAGCTGTGCCCGGGTGCCATGGCCGATGATGGCTTGCTCGACGTGAGTATTCTGCCGGCACCCCAGGAGGTGGTCGGCACGTTGCGTGAGCTGATGAGCAACGGGTGGGGCCTGGACACCATGTTTGTCCGCGCGCGCCTGCCGTGGGTCCGGATCCAGCAGGCTGAAGGGCTTTACATCAACCTCGACGGTGAGCCGCTGCAGGGTGACGATCTGCGTTTTGAAGCCTTGCCCAAGGCGCTTCGTGTGCACCTGCCGCTGGGTTCGCCGCTAGTCATCCAGGCTGATGATCTGCTCGCGCACCGCGAATAACACCAGGCCCGCGACGTCGAATATCTGCAGGCGCTTCATGATTTGCGAACGGTGCGCTTCCACGGTCTTGATGCTCAGGCCCAGGCCGTGGGCAATCTCCCGGGTGGATTTGCCACGCACGATCAGGCGCAGGATCTCCAATTGGCGCGCCGTAAGGTTATGGCTGTGGCCGGCAGGCGCGCTGGTCGCCTGGTTACGCACCAAGGCCTGGTTGATCACGGTGTGGGCGATGGCCGGGCTCAGGTAGCGCTCGTTGTTGGATAAGGCCGCCAGCGCGTGTTCCAGCTCATTGGCGGTGGTGTCCTTGAGCAGGTAGCCATGGGCGCCGGCCTCCAGCGCACACATGATCAACTGCGGGTCGGTGTGCATCGACAGGATCAGCACTTTGCTCCTGGGGTAGGCGCGCTTGAGTTGCTGCAAGGCATCCAGGCCGCTGGTGTGCTTCATCGACAGGTCCAACAGGACGATATCCGGCTGCAGCGCGCTGAACTGCTCCAGCAATTGCGCGCCATCGCTGGCTTCGCCGGCCACCGCATAGCCGGGAATGTCTTGGATCAGCGCGCGTACGCCGGCCCTGATCAGTGCGTGGTCATCCACCAGCAATAATGTACAGGTCACTCGAGAACCTTAGGGGAGCTGGCCCGTTCGAGGGCGCGCGGCGCCCAGGGGAAAAGTGCTTCGATGCGCGTGCCGGCGCCAGGCTGGCTGCTCACGGACAGGGTGCCTCCCAACTGATCGATCCGCTCGGCCATGCCGGCCATGCCCCGTTGGCCTTCGCTACCTGGGTCGATGGCGGGCGAAAAGCCCTGGCCGTCATCACAGATACTCAGCGACAGCCCTTCAGGCAGGCGTTGCAGGCGAACCAGCACGTTGCGCGCCTGGGCGTGGCGCAGCATGTTGGTCACCGCTTCCTGGGTAATGCGAAAGGCCGCCACGGCCATTTCTTCGGGGATGCCGGTCAGCCGTTGCTGGCATTCCAGGCTCCAGTGCACCGGGGTGTTTGCCAGCGTCTTGAGCAAGTGCGCGCGCAGGCTGGCTTCCAGGCCCAGGCTGGCGAGCTGTCGCGGGTTGAGGATGGCGGACACGTCGCGCACCTTGGCCAGGGTCTCATTCAAGGTGTTGCACAACACGCTGCACTGGCTTTGCAGTTCGTCCGGCAGACGCCGCTTGAGCCATTCGCTTTGCAGCTTGGCGGCGGTCAGCAGTTGGCCGATATCGTCATGCAATTCGCGGCTGAGGCGGTGGCGTTCGTTTTCTTGCACTTGCAACAGGCGCTTGGCCAGTTCGTGAGGCTGGAACTTGATGGACTTGCGCGAATACCACTGCTGCAGGCCCACCACCAGCAAGATAGCGAGGTTGAGCAGCAACACCATCAGCGGCAGCGGCGCGGATCGAACGTAGGCCCACAGGCTCAACAGCAGCGAGCCAAGGCACAGGGTGAGGATCAAACGGCGTGCATTGCTGCGGGACGCGGACCTGGCAATGAGTGTCTTGAGGCTGGCATTCATAGCGGATGGAGCCAATAAAGGTTCGCTGCGGGAAGACCGGTCACGGCGGCTGAGCGGTCTTGTTTGGAATACGTTATCGAGTCGTTTATTCGCATCATGAAGTTGGGTCACTTCGAGCGCAGGCATAGTACCACCACTCTTACCGTTGGTCGCCTGGTGCCATGACCGGCAGGCTTACTTGGCCGCGGTCTTGCCCCAGGCGGCATTCCCGGAGTGTAGGCAGTGAGAGGAAGTTGTCGTACTTGAGTGGGGGTGTGGTGATAAACATTAATAGCTAATTGATATCTATGCGCGCCGTTTTAACGGGTGAACAAGCTTCTGGGCTGTAAAGAACACGTGAGTTGAAGACGACCCATCAACTCGCGTGATGCAGGCGTTGCTGCGGCTTATAACTGAAGCTTTTTTGCGGAATCTGCAGGCTTACCGTGGCAATCAAGGTGGTTTGCTCGGTGTCGTCCATGCCCAGCTCACCCGTGCGGGTGTCGATCAATTCCAGTTGCCAGGCCAGCAGGCTCAAGCAGGCGTGCAACGCGTCCAGCGCCTGATCATGCAATTGCAGGGGGCTGGCGGCGTTGGCGATCAGATACTCGATATGCCGGGAGAATTCGCTGATAGCTTGCAGGGCCAGGCTGTCGGCTGTCTCGGCCAGTTTGGCCAAGCTGTTTTTCATGCACTCGATGGCATCGCTGTCGTCGCGGATCAAGTGCAGATGGCTCAAGCATTCTTCTGATTTTGCCAGCAGTTTTTCTGCTTCAATCAAGAACTCGGGGAAGGTGGTCTGCCATTCATTTGCGCTATTCATCATGCAAGCCTCCACAACATACGGTCGGGTGATGAGATGTCGCACTGGGTGGATGGCTTAAAAATAGCGCTGAAATTTGGCTTGGACCTGTAGGTCGCTTCTGATTTTTTAGTAAGACGTTTATTGGAATGACGGCAAGGGCCGTGCGTAGCCTTGGTGAGTGGGCTTTGTTGCACACCTTCACTTGCCGTGACATGGACGTCTGAAAGGCCTGTGGGCCGAGGGCTTGGCATGGCAAACAAAAGCCTGACTCCATTCATGCAATGAGAATGGCGTCACATTAATGGCTATTAGATACTGCGAATATCAGGTTTTGCCTGATTGTGCATAGGGGAACCCCTTACATAGCGGAACCTTGCGTCGATTTGAATGTCACGCAACGTCGCTGTACTGCCGTCTGGAGAGGCCCGCGCAGTAAAGCATGATGTCAGTGTGACATCAATCAATTTCCGTGGCACTTTACAGGGGGTCAAGGTCTGGCATTTGCCGCCGATAACTAGCTCAAGTGAACTGCATAATCCGTTCGCGCCACATTTCCAGCGCACATCAGGAGCATTTAATGGCCGGCATTCTCGACACCGTAGATCAACGTACGCAACTGGTGGGTGAGAATCGCCTGGAGATCCTCATGTTCCGCCTGTTCGGCCGGCAACTGTTTGCGATCAACGTGTTCAAGGTGCAGGAGGTCCTGCAACTGCCCAAGCTCACGCTGATGCCCCAGCGCCACCCTTTTGTGTGTGGCGTGGTCAACCTGCGTGGCCAGACCCTGCCGGTGATCGACCTGTCCCAGGCGATCGGCATGCGCCCACTGGTACCGGGCCCGAACAGCACCATCATCGTCACCGAGTACAACCGCTCGGTGCAGGCGTTCCTGGTCGGTGGCGTGGACCGCATCGTCAACATGAACTGGGAAGCCATCCTGCCGCCGCCGACCAGCGCCGGGCGCCAGCATTACCTCACCGCCATCAGTAAGGTCGATGACCAGTTGGTGGAAATCATCGACGTCGAAAAAGTCCTCGCCGAAATCGTGCCCTACAACGCCAAGGTCTCGCGTGAAAAACTCGAAGACCCGGTGCTGGAACGTGCCCGTGGGCGCGAAGTGCTGCTGGTGGACGACTCCAACGTTGCCCTCTCGCAACTGCGCGACACCCTGGGCCAACTGGGCGTGAAGATGCACATCGCCAGCGACGGCCTCAAGGCGTTGAACATGCTCAAGGCCTGGGCCGATGAGGGTCACGTGATGACCGACAAACTGCTGATGATCTTCACCGACGCCGAAATGCCCGAGATGGACGGCTACCGCCTCACCACCGAAATCCGCAACGACCCGCGCCTGCGCAAACTCTACGTGGTGCTGCACACCTCGCTGTCGGGCAGCTTCAACGAATCGATGGTGAAGAAGGTCGGGTGCGACAATTTCCTGTCCAAATTCCAGCCCGACAAACTGGTGGATGTGGTGCGTCAGCGACTGATGCTGGACGAAGCCTCGGCTTGACCTTAGGGTTGCACTCTTTGCCCCCCGAGGAATGCAGGCCCATGCTTCGTCTCAGCGCGTTGTACCGTTACCCCTTGAAGTCCGGCAAGGCCGAAACCTTGCAGGCTGTCGGCCTGGATAAACTCGGGCTGGAGGGCGATCGACGCTGGATGCTGGTGGACGAAGCCAGCGGGCGTTTCCTCACGCAGCGCGCCGTGGCGAAGATGAGCCAATTGTCGGCGTTGTGGAACGCTGCCGGCGGGCTCACCCTGAGTTCGCCGGGCTACCTGCCGTTGGACGTGGCGTTGCCCGGCAGCGCCAACGAACTGCGCGGCGTGACCATTTGGCGCGACACCCTGCGTGTGCCGGATGCCGGTGACGCCGCCGCTGCCTGGGTCAGCGATTTCATCGGCAAGCCGACGCGCCTGGTGCAGATGCCCGTGGAATATGCGCGCAGCACCCAGGCGGGTTATGGCCGCGATGATGACCAGGTGGCGTTCGCCGATGGTTACCCGTTGCTGCTCATCGGCCAGGGCTCCCTCGATGACCTCTGCGCAAAAATCGGCCGCCCCATGCCGATGCTGCGTTTTCGCCCCAACCTGGTGATCGAAGGCGCTGAAGCCTTTGCCGAGGACGGCTGGAAGCGCCTGCGCATCGGCGATATCGAATTTCGTGTGGTCAAGCCCTGCTCGCGCTGCATCCTCACCACCATCGACCCACAGACCGGCGAGCGCAGCGCCGACCGCGAACCCTTTGCCACGCTGCAAACCTACCGCAACACGCAAGAGGGCGCGATGTTCGGCCAAAACCTGGTCAACGACGGGGTAGGGCGCCTGGAAGTAGGCATGCCGGTGACTGTCCTGGAATAATTTTCAGTGCCCATAAAAAATGCCCGTCTCGCAGGAGACGGGCATTTTTTTGTTCGGTTGAACCCTCAGCCGCGGTATTCGCACAGGTAAGCGGTATCGACGGCGACCTTCAGCTGGAACTTGCTGTTGGCTGGTACGTTGAACTGGCTGCCGGCGGCGAAGGTTTCCCACTCGGCGTCAGGCAGCTTGACGATAAGGGCGCCGGAGACCACATGCATGATTTCACGCTGGGCCGTGCCGAATTCGTATTCGCCCGGGGCCATGACGCCGATGGTCGCCGGACCTTCTGCGGTGCCGAAAGCGATCGACTTGACGGTGCCGTCGAAGTACTCGTTGACTTTAAACATGGGCGATTCCTCGGAAAAAGGGTCTGAAAAGGTCGGCCAGTATGCCCAAGGCCAACGGGGCTGCCTAGACCGGCAAAATCAGCGGCAGCAGGCGCGCGGTGTTGCGCGCATCTTCGAGTGCCCGATGTTGCTGGCCATGGAACTGCATCCCCGCCAATTGCAGGGCGCCATTGAGCCCCAGGGGCTTGTCCAGGCGCCGGGCCTTGGCGAAGCGCTGCTTGAGGTTCACATGGGGCTTTTCGGTGAGTGCGCTGGCCAGGCCATTGCGCTGCCATTCGAGCTCCAACTGCGCGCGATCATAGTCGCCCCAACTGGCCCAGCCCTCCAGGCGCGGTTGATGCTGGCCCAGCCAGCGTTCGAACAGCGGCCACACCTCGGTGATGGGCGCCGCGCTGTCGATGTTCGCCTGGGTGATGTGGGTGAGCTGGCGGCAAAACGGCGTCAGCAAGGGGCGGCGCAGCGGCCGCACAAAGCGCTGGAAGTGGTCCAGTTCGCGGCCCTGGCGGTTGACCAGGCTCGCGCCGATCTCGATGACTTCCATTTCCGTCACGGGCCAGCCGCCTTCATCCGTTGTGGCTTCAAGGTCAATAATCAGCCAATGAGGCATCGTGCAGGTTCCCGTACTCGTCTCTTCCTGATGGGGATAGAGCGTAGCCCGGCCTTGTAGTTCCGCCCAGGGCCTATTCAATCTCCAGTAAAACCTGGCGATTGCGCACCTGATCGCCGGTTGCGACTTGCACGCCTTTGACGATGCCATCAATGCCCGCGGTCAGTGGATGCTCCATTTTCATGGCTTCCAGCACCAGCAGCAGTTGGCCTTTGCTCACACGCTCACCGGCATTGACGCGCACATCGACAATGGCGCCGTCCATCGGTGCCTTGAGCGTACCGCTGCCGGCGTCGGCCTGAGGGTTGGCGACGGGTTGGGTGCGGTTGGTCAGCGCCAGGCCCGGCAGCCACAGGCGGTCGCCGTCGAGGTGGTAGGCGATGCGACGGCGAATGCCGTTGAGCACAAACGTGGCGTGACGGCCGTCGGTGGTGAGCGGCAGGGCGGCGGCGGTGACGCTGTGGATCTGGTCGTTGACCTCAAGGCGGCAGGTCCAGGGCGTGCTGGCGTTGTTGCGCCATCCCGCCAAGCCTGGGGGATGCGGGCGGGCGCTGTGGTGATAAAACAGCGCGGCGGCCAGGGCGAGTTGTTCGTCGGTCGCAGGCTGTCGGGCAATGACGCTGAAGTGCTCGGCGATAAACCCGGTGGTGAAATCGCCGCCGATAAAGCCTGGATGCGTGAGCAGGTCGGCCAACAGGCGCTGGTTGGTGGTTACTCCGAGCAGTTGCGTGTCTTGCACCGCGCGCAACAACTTGCGCCGTGCCTCTTCGCGGGTGGCACCGTGGGCGATGATCTTGCCTTGCATGGCGTCGTAGAACGGGCCGATGGTATCGCCCTCGCACAGCCCGTGGTCGATTCGCACACCGGGCGCGGGTTCCCAGCGCAGCACCTCACCGGTCTGCGGCAGAAAGCCCTGGGCCGGGTCTTCGGCGTACAGGCGCGCTTCGATGGCGTGGCCGGTCAACGTCACGTCTTCTTGGGTCAAGGGCAGCGCCTGGCCGGCGGCGATCTGCAATTGCAACTGAACCAGGTCCAGGCCGGTAATCAACTCCGTGACCGGGTGCTCCACTTGCAGGCGGGTGTTCATTTCCAGGAAGTAAAACCGGCCGTTGCGGTCGAGCAGGAACTCCACGGTACCGGCGCCCACATACGTCACCGCGCGGCCGGCCCTGAGCGCGGCTGCGCCCATGGCCTTGCGCAGCTCGGGCGTCATCACCGGGCACGGCGCTTCTTCAATGACTTTTTGATGGCGGCGCTGGATCGAACAGTCGCGCTCACCGAGGTAGATGAGGTGGCCATGGGTGTCGCCGAACAGTTGGATTTCGACGTGGCGCGGCTCGATCAGCGCCTGTTCCAGAATCAGCTCATCACTGCCGAACGCGTTCTGCGCCTCGGAGCGCGCGGTGCGCACGTGTTCCAGCAAATGTTCGCGCTGATGCACCAGGCGCATGCCACGCCCGCCGCCACCGGCGCTGGCCTTGATCATCAACGGGTAGCCGATGCGCTCGGCTTCCCGTTGCAACGTGGTGTCGTCCTGGGCGCTGCCCTGGTAACCGGCGATGCAGGGCACACCGGCGTCGAGCATGGCCAGTTTGGACAGGCGCTTGCTGCCCATCAACTCGATGGCCTCGACGCTGGGGCCGATAAAGGTGAGGTTGGCCTGCCGGCAGGCGCGGGCAAAGTCGGGGTTTTCCGAAAGGAAGCCGTAGCCGGGGTGGATGGCGTCGGCACCTGTGCGTCGGGCTGCGTCGAGGATGGCCGGGATGTTGAGGTACGACTGCTGCACCGGCGCCGCGCCGATATTCACCGCTTCGTCCGCCATTTGCACATGCAGGGCCTGGCTGTCGGCCTCGCTGTACACCGCCACGGTGCGGTAGCCCAGGGCTTGGGCAGTGCGCTGGATGCGGCAGGCGATTTCGCCGCGGTTGGCGATGAGGATTTTGTTGAATGCGGGCATTGGGTTATCCCTCGGGTTATACGGGTGTCTGTTCCGGCCTCATCGGGGGCAAGCCCCCTCCCACATTTGAAACGCGTTCCCCTGTGGGAGAAGCGTTGCGACGATTCGACTTGCCCCCGATGGCGTCATTTGCACCACCCAGGCTTGCGCTTCTGCACAAAAGCCTGGGTCCCCTCAATCCCTTCTTCACCGGTCACCGCCTCGGCAAACCACTGCGCCGCCTGATCCAGCAGCGGCCCCAACGGCTGTTGCGCGCTGGCCAGCAACAGCGCTTTGGTGCGCGCATTGGCCTTCGGCGCGCACTGCAACACCTGGCCCAGCAACGCGTCCAATCGCTGCGCCAATGCCTGTGGATCGCTTTCGGTAAAGTGCACCAGCCCCAACCGCTCGGCCTCGACCCCATCAAAGCGCGCTGCCGTCAGGGACAGTCGTCGGGCCTGGGTGAGGCCGATGCGCTTGACCACGAACGGTGCGATCTGCGCCGGCAACAGGCCCAGGCTGGTTTCCGGCAAGCCGAACTGCGCCTTGTGGTCGGCAATGGCGATATCGCTGACGCATGCCAGGCCAAATCCACCGCCCAACACCGCACCTTGCAGCACCACGATCACCACCTGCGAAACGGCTTCGACCTCTTGCAACAAGGCGCCGAAAGCTCGGTTTAATGCGGCCAGCTGATCGCCCGCAGTAACCAGGTCCTTCACATCCGCCCCAGCGCAGAAGTGTCCGCCCGCGCCGCTGATCACCACGGCCCGCACCTGGCTGTCCAATTGCGCCAGGGCCGTGCGCAGTTCGTTGACCATCTGCAGGCTCATGGCGTTGCGGCATTCCGGCCGGTTGAGGGTAATGTGCAGCACGCCGTTGTGCGGTTCGAGCAGTAGAGTGTTCATGGTTTTTTCCCCGGCAGGGTGCCCATCAGTTTGCAGATGATGCCCAGCATGATTTCGTCGGCGCCGCCGCCGATCGATACCAGGCGCACGTCGCGATAGGCCCGCGCTACCGGGTTGTCCCACATAAAGCCCATGCCGCCCCAATATTGCAGGCAGCTGTCACTGACTTCGCGGCCCAGGCGCCCGGCCTTGAGTTTGGCCATGGACGCCAGGCGAGTCACGTCCTGGCCCTTGATGTATTGCTCGGTGGCCTGGTACACCAGCGCCCGCAGGCATTCGATTTCGGTGCTCAGTTCGGCCAGGCGAAAGTGGATCACCTGGTTGTCGATCAGCGCCTTGCCGAAGGTCTGGCGCTCCTTGCAATAGTCGATGGTGCTGTCGATGCAGTGCTCCAGGCCCTTGATCATGTTGGCCGCGCCGAACAGGCGTTCTTCCTGGAATTGCAGCATCTGCATCATGAAACCCGCGCCTTCATGGCCGATGCGGTTGCGTTGTGGCACGCGCACGCCATCGAAGAACACCTGGGCGGTTTCGGAGCTGTGCATGCCGAGCTTTTCCAGGGGCGGGCTGACGCTGACACCGGGGGTGTTCATGGGCACCATGATCAGTGATTTGTTGATGTGCGGCTTGTCGTCGGAGGTGTTGGCCAGCAGGCAAATGAAGTCGGCGCTGGGCGAGTTGGTGATCCACATTTTGCTGCCGTTGATCACGTAGTCATCGCCATCCTTGCGCGCGTGGGTCTTGAGCCCGGCCACGTCGGAGCCGGCGCCGGTTTCCGAGACCCCGATGCAACCGACCTGCTCGCCACTGATGGCCGGGCGCAGGAATTGCTCGCGCAGCTCATCGGAGCCGAAGCGGGCGAGGGCGGGGGTGCACATGTCGGTCTGCACGCCGATGGACATGGGAATGCCGCCGCAATGGATGGTGCCGAACTCTTCGGCGGCGACAATCGAGTAGCTGTAGTCCAGGCCCATGCCGCCGAACTTTTGCGGCTTGCAAATGCCCAGCAGGCCGAGGTCGCCGGCCTTGCGGAAGATCTCGTGGATGGGAAAACGCCCGGCCTTTTCCCATTCGTCCACATGGGGGTTGATCTCGCGGTCAACGAAGGCGCGCACGCTGCGGCGCAGTTCCTGGTGTTCCTGGGTGAAGATCATGGTTTTTGTTCTCCTGTTAGAAACGCGCCACGCCGAAGCTGTTCGGTTGCAATTGCCGTACTTCGGCCTCGTGGCAGATATCCAGCAAAAAACCGAGCAGCGTTCGCGTATCCCGAGGATCGATCAGCCCGTCGTCCCAAAGGTTCGCGCTGCCATACAGCGCAGTGGACTGGCTGTCGAGTTTCTGCGCGGTGACCTGCTCCAGCATGTCTAGCATCTTGGGGTCGGGCACCAGGCCGTCCTTGAGTTGCTTGGCCTCGGTGACGATACGCAGCACCTTGCCTGCCTGCGCCCCGCCCATCACCGCCGTGCGGCTGTTGGGCCAGGCGAAGATAAAGCGCGGGTCGAGGCCGCGGCCGCACATCGCGTAATTGCCGGCGCCGTAGGAGCCGCCCACCACAATCGTGAGTTTAGGCACCCGTGCATTGGCCACCGCCTGGATCATCTTCGCGCCGTGCTTGATCACCCCTTGCTGCTCCGATTCGGTGCCGACCATGAAGCCGGTGGTGTTATGCAGGAACAGCAGCGGCGTGCGGCTCTGGTCGCACAGCTGGATAAACTGCGCGGCCTTGCTGGCGCCCTTGGGCGTGATGGGGCCGTTGTTACCGATCACGCCGACGGCGCGACCCTGGATGTGCAAATGGCCGCAGACGGTGTGGGCGTCGAACTCACCCTTGAATTCGAGGAAGCGCGAGCCGTCGCCCAGGCGCGCGAGGATCTCGCGCACGTCGTAGGGCTTTTTCGGGTCATCGGGGATCAATCCCAGCAGTTCGTCGACGGGGTACAGCGGTTCTGTGTAGGTGCGTTGTGGCGCTGCCGGCAGGCGATCATTCCACGGCAGCAGGCCGACGATCTCCCGTACGATGCGCACGCCGTCGGCGTCGTTTTGCGCCAGGTATTCGGCGGTGCCGGCGGTTTGCGCGTGCATCTGGGCGCCGCCCAGTTCTTCATCGGTGGCCACTTCACCCGTCGCGGCCTTGAGCAGGGGCGGCCCGGCGAGGAACAGTTTGGCCTTGCCGCGCACCACCACCACGTAATCCGACAACCCCGGCTGATACGCCCCGCCGGCCGTGGCCGAGCCATGCACCACGGTGATCTGCGGCAAGCCCATGGCTGACATGCGCGCCTGGTTGGCAAAGCTGCGCGCGCCTTCGACGAAGATCTCGGCGGCGTAGTTGAGGTTGGCGCCGCCGCTTTCGGCCAGGGTCACCACCGGCAGTTTGTTTTCCAGGGCGATCTGTTGCAGGCGCAGGGATTTTTTCAGGCCGGTAGGGGAGATGGTGCCGCCCTTGATCGCGCTGTTGTTGGCCACCACCAGCGTGCGCACCCCGCTGACATAGCCGATACCGGCGATCAACCCGCCACCGGCGGCGCTGCCGTCCTTGTCGTCATGCAGCTTGTAGCCGGCCAGGCTGGCCAGTTCCAGGAACGGCGCCCCAGGGTCCAGCAGCAGGTCCAGACGCTCGCGGGGCAGCAATTGGCCGCGTGTGTCGAACTTGGGCTTGGCTTCCTGGGCTTTGCTCAGCAGGTTCTGCTCCAGTTGGCGCAGGTGCTGGAGGCTTTCCAGCAGGGCCTGGCGGTTCTGCGCGAACTGCGGGCTGTGCGGGTCGATCAGGCTTTCAATCACCGGCATGCGCTATTGCTCCGTCTTGAGCACATCGGGTAGATACGCCCGATGAAAACCATTGAAGGGCTCGCTTGGCGGCTGTGCCTTGCGCAGCGGCCAGGCGCGGCTGCCCAGGCTGGCGGCGCCGTCGATGCGCAGGGTGCTGCCGCTGATGAACGCGGCGGCGGGGCTGAGCAGGAACACAATGGCGGCGCTGACTTCCGATTCGGTGCCGATGCGTTTGAGTGGCACATGTTCGCGCAAGGTCGGGATCACTGCCTTGAATGCGCCTTCGTAGGTGTCCATGCCGCTGGATGCGATCCAGCCTGGCGCTACGGCGTTGACCCGCACGCCGGCGCAGGCCCATTCGACGGCGGCGGTCTTGGTGAAGTTGTCCATGCCCGCGCGCGCCGCGCCCGAGTGGCCCATGCCAGGCATGCCGCCCCACATGTCGGCGAGCATATTGACGATGGCGCCGCCGTGCGTGCTCATCGACTGGTTGAACACTTCCCGCGCCATCAGGAAGCCGCCCACCAGGTTGGTGCGCAGTACGGTTTCAAAGCCCTTTTGATTGATCGAGGCAAGCGGCGAGGGGTACTGGCCCCCGGCATTGTTGACCAACCCGTGCACGGGGCCGTGCTCGTTGATGATCTGCGTGACCAGCGCCGTCACCGCCTCTTCGTCGCGAATATCACAGGCGTGCCAATGGGCGCTGCCACCGTCCTCGGTGATTTCCTGCGCGACCTGTTGCAGCTTTGGCGCCTTGCGCCCCACCAGAACCACGCGGGCGCCCAGGGCTGCCAGCTCGTGGGCGGTGCACCGGCCAATACCGCTGCCGCCACCGGTGACGATCAGGGTGTGCCCCTGGAAAAGGTCGGCTTTGAAGATCGAGTCGAAAGCCACGGCAGCGCTCCTTATTTGAATTGATCGGCGATGTGTTGCGGCACCGCGATGGGGATTTCCAGCAACTGCTGGGCGAAGGCCTTGCCTTGCGGGTCGATGCGCAAGCTGGCGATACCGCCGCCGCCCAGGGCGTTTTCCAGCAGGAAATTCAGGCTGTGGCTGCCGGGCAGGTACCAGCGCTCGACGCGGCCATACACGGGGTCGAGGACGTGGCTCATCCAGTCGACGACGACTTGTGGGGTCAGCGTTTCGGCGATCCACGGCAGGTACTCGGGCTGGCGGGCGATCACGCCGATATTGCTGTGGTTGCCCTTGTCGCCGGAGCGCGCCACCGCGAGTTTCACCAGCGGCACGCTGGCGTCGGCGCAGCCTTGCGCGGTTGGCGGATCAAGTGGCGTTGCGGGAGTGGCCAATACGGTAGCGGCAGGCAAGGTGCAGGGGTGGCGCTTGCCTTCGAACTCGATCAGCGGCTCACACAGGGTTTTGTCGACCAGGAACGAAAACAGCCGAATCAACGGATACACCGTGGGCCGCCCGCCGACGATGCCGGTCAGCCCCGGCGCCATGCCCGTGGCGGCCTGGGCGATTTCGCGGGCGAACAGCACCAGTGCCTGCTTGCTCGGGTGCCGCACCGCCAGTTTCATCACCACCTCGCGGCAGTCGTGGCGCCGGGCGTGGGCGCCATAGGTCGCTTCGCTGCCCAGCAGTTCTATATTCACGTCGGTGTAAGGCGCCCAGCCGCGTTGGCTGAACAGCTGCGAGGTCTTGTGGATGATCGCCTGGCTGACGCGCTCGGCCTTGGCCACCGCGTCGATCCCGGCGATCAGGCAACTGGCGGTGCAGCGGAATCCGTCGGGGTAGGTGGCGCTGACCTTGTACTGGTCGGTCGGCGGCAGCCCTTTGGCGCCGCGCAGGTGAACGCGGTTCTCCCCTTGTTGCTGCAAGGTGACCTGGCTGAAATCGCAGATCACGTCGGGCAACAGATACGCGCGCGGGTCGCCGATCTCATACAGCAGTTGTTCGGCCACGCTGAGTTCGCTGATCAGCCCGCCACTGCCGTCGACTTTAGCGACGGTGAACGTGCCGTCGGCGCTGACCTCGACGATGGGAAAACCGATGTGCTCGTAGTCGGGCACCTCGCGCCAATCGGTGAAGTTGCCGCCGGTGCATTGGGCGCCGCATTCGATGATATGGCCGGCGAGCGCGGCCTGGGCGAGCTGGTCATAGTCATGCCATGCCCACTTGAATTCATGCACCAACGCCGCGCTGACGACCGCACTGTCGACGACCCGGCCGGTGATGACGATGTCGGCGCCCAGCGTCAAAGCCTGTGCGATGCCCGGAGCACCGAGGTAGGCATTGGCCGATACGCACACCGGCGGCAATGGCGCGCCGCTGAACATGTCGCGGATATTGGGCAATTGCTTGAGTCGGGGGTGCAGGTCATCCCCGAGCAATACCGCGATTTTCAACGCGATGCCGGCCTTGTCGCAGGCCGCTTGCAGGGCGGTGGCGCAGGCCTGGGGGTGGATGCCGCCGGCATTGCTGATCACGCGGATGCCCTGGCGCTGGATCTCGGCCAGCAGCGGCGTGAGCACTTCGACGAAATCCGTGGCGTAACCGGCCTGTGGGTCTTTCATCCGCGCACCGGCGAGGATCGACAGGGTGACTTCCGCCAGGTAATCGAACACCAGGTAATCCAGCGCGCCGCCGTGTACCAACTGCGCGGCGGCGGTGCAGGTGTCGCCCCAAAAGGCACTGGCGCAGCCGATACGAACCGTCTTGCTCATGAGAAATCCTTCCTCGAGTGGCTGGCGATGAGACTACCAAGCAAGCGCTTGGTTTGTAAACATTGGATACAAGTTTCACCCAAGCGCTTGCTTGGTTGGCCGGCACCGCCTAAATTGCCGGCCAAGACGTCAGTAGAAGTAAAGGAGAGCAGCATGGATGAGCAAACAGCCCTGCGGGTGATGCGCACCATGGTCGACGGCGGGCAATTGACCGACCCCGACAGCGCCCGGGGCAAGTTGCTGCAAACCGCGGCTCACCTGTTTCGCCACAAAGGCTTTGAACGCACCACCGTGCGCGACCTGGCAGGCGCGGTGGGCATTCAGAGCGGCAGCATCTTTCATCACTTCAAGAGCAAGGATGAGATCCTGCGTGCGGTGATGGAGGAAACCATCCATTACAACACCGCGCTGATGCGGGCTTCGCTGGAAGAGGCCGGCACCGTGCGCGAGCGTGTGCTGGCGCTGATTCGCTGCGAATTGCAGTCGATCATGGGCGGCAGCGGCGAGGCCATGGCGGTGCTGGTGTACGAATGGCGCTCACTGTCGGCCGAGGGCCAGGCCCAGGTCCTGGCCCTGCGCGACGTGTATGAAGAGCTCTGGTTGCAGGTACTGGGGGAGGCCAAGGCGGCCGGCTACATCAAAGGCGATGTGTTTATCGTCCGACGTTTCCTCACCGGCGCGTTGTCCTGGACCACCACCTGGTTTCGCGCCGAGGGCAGCCTGACCCTTGAGCAATTGGCCCAAGAGGCGCTGTTGATGGTGCTCAAACCTGACTGAGGCGCAAGCTATTAATTTGCCGACGGAAAGTTGTTTCGCCAGGCAAAAACGCCTAGCTTATCGCCATCAATGTGTTGAACGGTGTGTGCCTTGATGTTATCGCCATGGCGGTTGGCTGCAGGACTTACTTTATGGGCACTGGGCACCGCGTGGTGGATGCCGGCTTCGGCTGCGCAACTGGTACGCATCGGCGCGGCGCATTTTCCGCCCTACACCGTGCGCCCGGAGCAGGGCGCCGACACCGGTTTGCTGCCGCAATTGGTCGAGGCCCTGAATGCCTCGCAAAGCGACTACCAGTTTGTGCTGGTGCCCACCTCCATCCCCCGACGTTTTCGCGATTTCGAACAAGGCCGGGTCGACATGGCGATTTTCGAGAACCCCGATTGGGGCTGGAAAAACATTCAACACACAGCCGTCGACATGGGCCTGGAAGATGCGGAAGTGTTTGTCGCGCAGCGCAAGCCAGGTCGTGAGCAGCGCTATTTCGCTGACCTCGATGGCAAACGCCTGGCAGTGTTCAGTGGTTATCACTATGCCTTCGCTCACTTCAACCCCGACCCCAAGTACATGGCCGAGCACTTCAACGCCACGTTGACCTACTCCCATGACAGCAACCTGCAAATGGTCGCCCGTGACCGTGCTGATATCGCCTTGGTGACCCGTTCTTACTTGAGCGACTTCATGGTGCGCAACGCCGCCATAGCCGGCACGTTCCTGGTCTCGCAGCGCATCGACCAGGTGTATCACCATTACGCCTTGCTACGGCCCGGGGCGCCGATTACCGGCGAAGCGTTCAGCGCCATGCTCAAGCGTTTGCGCGACAGCGGCCAGATGCTGAAAATTTTCGAGCCGTACCGCATCGATGTGATGGCAGTACCCTGATCGGCTAAATTTGTGCACGCGGCTCACGTCACTTCTTTATCCAGTCGACGCTACCGTGAGCCCTCTCCATGTCCAATCCGAATGACCCGTCGGTCTTGCCCTTGCCGGCCGGGCCGGCCCTGAATGCCGATGAAACCGAAAACCACCTGAGCCTGACCCTGGAAGGCCAGCCACTGGCCCGCTTGCGCCTGGAGCGCGGCGACGAACTGCATGTGCATTGGCAGCAACCCGGCGAGGTGCCGTCCGCAAAGGCGTTGTGGGCCGCCTGCTATTGGTTGTTCGCCAAAGAGCCGACCCGCCAGCGCCTGGCCTGGCACCTTGAACATGTGCCGGAGGATGCGTTGCGCAGCGGTTTGCTGCGGACCACCGAGATTGCCGGGCAGTATCACTGTAAGCGCACCCTGTTTTGGCAACTGCCCCAGCCGTGGCTCGGGCATTCCCCTGCTGGCAGTTACCCGCAACAGATGGTTATCAGTGCCGGCAAGCGCCACCCTGCGCGCCCGCCGAAACCACGGGGTGAGGTTTATCGCCGTTTCGACGCGCGCCTGGGTGCCTGGATTTCCCTGCGAACCGTGGAGATTGACGTCGACCTGGCGCGCTTCAATCGCTGGCAGAACAGCCCGCGCGTGGCGAGTTTCTGGCAGGAAAGCGGCAGCCTGCAACAGCATCGCGAGTACCTGGACAAGCTTGAGGCCGACCCGCACACCCTCACCTTGATCGGCTGCTTCGATGACGAACCCTTTGCCTATTTTGAAGCGTACTGGGCCAAGGAAGATCGCATCGCACCGTTCTACGACGCCGCTGACTACGATCGCGGCATCCACATGCTGGTAGGCGAGGAGCATCATCGCGGCCCGCACAAGGTCGCCAGTTGGCTATCGGCGCTGGTGCACTACGTGTTCCTGGATGACCCGCGCACCCAGCGTGTGGTGGCGGAGCCGCGTGCCGACAACGCGAAGATGATCGGCCATATGCACAACCAGTGTTTCCACTGCGAAAAGGAGTTCGACTTCCCGCATAAGCGCGCGGCGCTGATGCTGCTGGGGCGCGAGCGGTTTTTTGAGCGGTGTGGGTTAGCGTGAAGGGGCGCTGATCGTTCCCGTCGTGGGAACGATCAGCGGGCGGTCATACCCGCCGCGCGAAGGTGTCGCTGTGGTTGCCCGAAACCTTGCGGCAGTGCACCAGCGCATCGCGAATCATGAAGTTCACCAGTGTGGGCGAAACCCCCAGCTCCTTGGCGATGTCCTTTTGCGGCACGCCATGCAGGCGGTACATCTCGAACGCGTAGCGGGTGCGCTGGGGCAACTCGGTCAGCGCGTCGGCGATGTTTTCCAGGGTGTTGAAGTTGATGTGCGAGGTTTCCGGCGAGGCGCCGTGAATCACCACATTCAAGCCTTCCTCCTCCGGCCCCGAATATTTGAGCTCCAGGGCCTGCTTGCGGTAGTGGTCGATCGCCAGGTTGCGCACGATCTGGAACAGGTAACTCAACTGGGCCTTGAACGATGAGGTGATCGTAGGCGCCGATTGCAGTCGAAAGTAGGCGTCCTGCACAACGTCTTCGGCACGGGAGCGGCAACCGGTAATGCGTGCCGCGATCTTCACCAGAATCAGCCGATTGTCGACGAATGCCTGGAGAAGGGGTGAGTCGCACCTGCCTGTGGATACTTGTTCCGTCATGGAAATCACCTTGTCGCAAAAGAGGTTGGGAGAGGGCGTCCTTGCTGAGGCCTCCTACACATCGGGCAACAAATTATGCTTAATGATAATTATTGTCAAATGAGAAGACGAACTAATCTTATGCCTTCCGGTTCGATGTGAACCACCTCTCGCTCGGCGCCTGCGACTAATTATTTGCCGGTGCCGTCCGTTCTTCTGGGTGACAGGTCCGTTAGTCAAGCGGCCAAGGATCAGCCACCCGCAGGAGGACGAAATGGGTTTTTACCGTGCACACAGCGTGTTTCAGTGGGGAGTGCTCAAGCGATGAGTGCACCGACCAGACTGCGCCTGTTCTGCCTGCCCTATTCCGGCGCCAGTGCCATGGTTTATGCGCGTTGGCGGCGAAGCCTGCCGGACTGGTTGCACGTGTGCCCGCTGGAATTGCCCGGTCGTGGCATGCGCATGGACGAGCCCTTGCAGCGCGATATCAAGGCGTTGGCCGCGCAACTCGCCGAGGAGATCAGCCATGACCTGAGCGGCCCTTATGCCGTGTTCGGTCACAGCCTTGGCGGGCTGCTGGCCTTCGAGCTGGTCCATGCGCTGGCCGCACGCAACCTGCCGGCGCCACTGGCCCTGTTCGCCTCCGGCACCGCAGGCCCCGCGCGCCGCGATGTCAGCGAATACGCCATCGAAAAGACCGATGCACAACTGATCGACCGCCTGCGCGAGTTGCAGGGCACTGCCGAAGAAGCCTTGGCCAACCCCGAATTGATGCAACTGATGCTGCCGATCCTGCGCGCCGACTTCCTGCTTTGCGGCAGTTTCACCTACGGCCGGCGCGCGCCGCTGGGCATGCCGATTCACGTGTTCGGCGGCAAGCAGGACAGCGTGCGTGCCGACCAATTGCTCGACTGGCAACTCGATGCCGCCAGCGGCTTCTCCCTCGACCTGTTCGACGGCCACCACTTCTTCCTCGTGCAGCACGAAAGCGCCGTGCTGCGCTGCCTGCGGCGCTACGCCGAAGAACATCTGGCCCGCTGGCGCAATGGCGCGGCGCGGCAACGGGTTGCCGGCTGAAGCCCCCCCAATTTCATAATTTCCCGTAAGCCGATTTCAGGCAGGAACCCCATGATGGACGCCTTCGAACTTCCCTCTACTCTGGTCCAGTCCCTTCAACGCCGTGCCGCGCAGACCCCGGACCAGGTGGCCCTGCGCTTCCTCGCCGAGTCCGCCGAGCACAGCGTGGTGCTCAGTTACCGCGACCTCGACCAGCGTGCCCGCACCATCGCCGCCGCGCTGCAAGCCAACGCCGAGCCGGGCGACCGCGCGGTACTGTTGTTTCCCAGCGGCCCGGATTACGTCGCGGCGTTCTTTGGCTGCCTGTACGCCGGCGTGATCGCGGTGCCGGCCTACCCGCCGGAATCCGCCCGCCGTCATCACCAGGAGCGTTTGCTGTCGATCATCAGCGACGCCGAGCCGCGCCTGCTGCTGACCATCGCCAGCCTCGCCGATGGCCTGGCGCAGATCGAGCATGCGCCGCCGCTGCTGAGCGTCGACACCCTCGATGCGCCACTGGCCGACCATTGGATTGCCCCCGACCTGCAACCCGGCGACATTGCCTTCCTGCAATACACCTCCGGCTCCACCGCGCTGCCCAAGGGCGTGCAAGTCAGCCACGGCAACCTGGTGGCCAACGAAGTGCTGATCCGGCGTGGTTTCGGCATTGATCTGAACCCGGATGACGTGATCGTCAGCTGGCTGCCGCTGTACCACGACATGGGCTTGATCGGCGGCCTGCTGCAGCCGATCTTCAGCGGCGTGCCGTGCGTGCTCATGTCGCCGGCGTATTTCCTCGCTCGGCCGTTGCGCTGGCTGGAGGCGATCAGCGAATACGGCGGCACCATCAGCGGCGGCCCGGACTTCGCCTACCGCCTGTGCAGCGAGCGGGTCAGCGAGTCGGCTCTGGATCGCTTGGACTTGAGCCAGTGGCGCGTGGCCTATTCCGGTTCCGAGCCGATTCGCCTCGACACCCTGGAACGCTTCGCCGAGAAGTTCGCCGCCTGTGGCTTCAGCTCGAAGCAATTCTTCGCCTCCTATGGCCTGGCGGAAGCGACGCTGTTTGTCGCCGGTGGCCGCCGTGGCCACGGTATCCCGACGCTGCGCGTCGACGAGCAGGCCTTGGCCGCCAATCGCGCCGAGCCCGGGCAGGGCAGCGCGATCATGAGCTGCGGCACCCCCCAGCCCGAACACGCGGTACTGATCGTCGACCCGCACACCTTGAGTGAACTGGCCGACAACCGCGTCGGCGAACTCTGGGCCACCGGCCCGAGCATCGCCCACGGCTACTGGCGCAACCCCGAAGCCACCGCCAAGACCTTCGTGCAGCACGCCGGGCGCACCTGGCTGCGCACCGGTGACCTGGGCTTTATCCGTGAAGGCGAGGTGTACATCACGGGGCGCCTGAAAGACCTGCTGATCGTGCGTGGCCATAACCTGTACCCGCAAGACATCGAACAGACCATCGAGCGCGAAGTGGAAGTGGTGCGCAAGGGCCGCGTCGCGGCGTTCGCGGTGAATGACCAGGGCCTGGAAGGCATCGGCATTGCCGCCGAAATCAGCCGCAGCGTGCAGAAGATTCTGCCGCCCGAAGCCCTCATCAAAGCCATCCGCCAGGCCGTGGCCGAGGCCTGTCAAGAAGCGCCAAGCGTGGTGGTGCTGCTCAACCCCGGCGCGTTGCCGAAGACCTCCAGCGGCAAGCTGCAGCGTGCCGCGTGCGCGCTGCGTCATGCCGACGGCAGCTTCGACAGCTATGCGCAGTTCCCCGGTGTGCAAGCGCCGGTCAGCGAGGCCGCGCCGGAGTCCGCACTGCACAACCGGATCGCCGCGATCTGGTGCGAGCAGTTGCAGGTGGCCCATGTCGCCGCCGACGATCACTTCTTCCTGCTCGGCGGCAACTCCATCATTGCCACCCAGGTGGTCGCACGCCTGCGTGAAACCCTGGGCCTGGAGCTGAACCTGCGCATGCTCTTCGAAGCGCCCACACTGGCCGCCTTTGCTACCCGCGTTGCGCAGTTGCAACAGGAGGGTGGCGTAGCCCAAGGTGCGATCCAGCCCCTCTCGCGCCAGCACGAACTACCGCAATCCCTGGCCCAGAATCGCCTGTGGATCACCTGGCAACTGGACCCGCAGAGCAGCGCCTACACCATCCCCGGCGCGCTGCGCCTGCGCGGCGAGCTGGACGAAGACGCCGTGCGCCTGAGCTTCCAGCAGTTGGTCCAGCGCCACGAAGCCCTGCGCACGCGTTTCTACGAGCGCGACGGCCGGGGCTTCCAGCGCATCGATGAACACGGGGCGTTCGAGCTGCACGTCATCGACCTCAGCGACGTGCCCGCCGTGGAACGCGAAGCCTGCGCGCAGCAGATCCGCGAGGATGAAGCGCGCACCCGGTTCGATCTGGAGAAAGGCCCGTTGCTGAGGGTGACCCTGGTGCGCCTGGATGATGAAGACCACCAGTTGCTGGTGACGCTGCATCACATCATTGCCGACGGCTGGTCGCTGAACATTCTGATCGATGAATTCTCGCGGTTGTACGCCGCCGCTTCACAGGGCCAGCCCCTGGAGCTGCCAGCACTGGCCCTGCAATACGCCGACTACGGCACCTGGCAGCGCCAATGGCTGGCCGAAGGTGAAGGCCAGCGCCAACTGGCGTACTGGAAAGCCCACCTGGGCGACGAGCAGCCGACGCTCAACCTGGTTGGCGATCACCCGCGTTCGGCGCGGCGCCTCAACAGTGCCGCGCGCCACACCACGCGCCTGAGCGTCAACCTCAGCCAAGCGATTCGCCAGACCGCCCAGGCCCATGAGTCCACGCCGTTCATGCTGTTGCTGGCGGCGTTCCAGACCTTGCTCTACCGCTACAGCGGCCAGCGCGATATCCGCATCGGCGTGCCCAACGCCAACCGCCCGCGCCAGGAAACCCAAGGCCTGGTCGGCTTCTTCATCAACACGCTGGTGTTTCGCGCCGAGCTGGACGGGCGCCTGCCGTTCGACCAACTGCTGGCGGCCACCCGCGAGACGGCGCTGGGCGCCCAGGCCCATCAGGACTTGCCGTTCGAGCAACTGCTCGAAGCCTTTGCGCAAGCGCGCGAGCAGGGCCTGTTCCAGGTCATGTTCAACCACCAGCAACGCGACCTCAGCGCCTTGCGCCGCCTGCCGGGCATACTGGCCGATGAACTGCCGTGGCACAGCCGCGAAGCCAAGTTCGACCTGCAACTGCACAGCGAAGAAGACCGTAACGGACGCCTGAGCCTGTCGTTCGACTACGCCGACGAACTGTTCGACCCTGGGACGATCCAGCGCCTGGCCGAACACTTCAGCCACCTGCTGCAGGCGGTCTGCGCACAACCGCGCCAAGCCCTCGGCGACCTGCCGTTGATGCCGGCGAACGAACCACAACCGTGGGCCCAGGCGCCGTGCGCGCCGGCCCGGCAGTGGTTGCCTGAACAGCTCAATCAAGCGGCTTCGGACGACACCGCACTGGTCTGGCAGGGCGGCAGCCTGAGCTTCGCCCACCTGCATACCCAGGCCAACCGCCTGGCCCATTACCTGCGCGACAAAGGCGTCGGCCCCGACGTCTGCGTGGCCATCGCCGCCGAGCGTTCGCCGCAACTGTTGATCGGCTTGCTGGCGATCATCAAGGCCGGTGGCGCCTATGTGCCGCTCGACCCGGACTACCCCGCCGAACGCCTGGCCTACATGCTGGAGGACAGCGGCGTACACCTGCTGCTGACCCAGACCTCATTGCTTGACCACCTGCCGACGCCCGCCGGTGTGTGCGTGATTGCCATGGACAGCCTGCATCTGGATCAATGGCCGACCCAGGCACCGGGCCTGCGCCTGCACGGCGACAACCTGGCGTACGTGATCTACACCTCCGGCTCCACCGGCCGCCCCAAAGGGGTGGGCAACACCCACGCGGCCCTGGCCGAGCGCTTGCAGTGGATGCAGGCCACCTATCAACTGGACACCACCGACGTGCTGCTGCAAAAGGCGCCGATCAGTTTTGACGTGTCGGTGTGGGAGTGCTTCTGGCCACTGATCACCGGTTGCCGATTGGTGCTGGCCGGCCCCGGTGAACATCGCGACCCGCACCGCATTGCGCAACTGGTGCAGGAACACGGCGTGACCACCCTGCATTTTGTGCCGCCGCTGTTGCAGCTGTTTATCGACGAACCGCTGGCGGCCGGGTGCACCAGCCTGCGTCGCCTGTTCTCCGGTGGCGAGGCCTTGCCTGCCGAGTTGCGCAACCGCGTCCTGGCGCAGTTGCCGGCGGTGCAATTGCACAACCGTTATGGCCCGACCGAGACCGCGATCAACGTCACGCACTGGCATTGCCAGGCCGAAGATGGCGAGCGCTCGCCGATTGGTCGACCCCTGGGCAATGTGATCTGTCGCGTGTTGGACGACCAGCTCAACCTGTTGCCGGCCGGTGTGCCGGGTGAACTGTGCATCGGCGGCATCGGCCTGGCGCGGGGTTACCTTGGCCGTGCCGGGTTGACCGCCGAACGCTTCGTGGCCGACCCGTTGGGCGAGCCGGGTGCGCGCCTGTACCGCACCGGTGACCGCGTGCGCTGGAGCGCCGATGGCGTGCTCGAATACCTCGGCCGTCTCGATCAACAAATCAAGCTGCGCGGTGTGCGCCTGGAGCCGCAGGAAATCGAAGCACGCCTGCTGGCCCTGGACGGTATCGCCCAGGCCGTGGTGCTGGTGCGCAACGCCACGTTGATCGGCTACTACACCGCCCACACCGCATGGGTGGAGCAGGACGTGAAGGCCGCCCTGGCCGCCGAATTGCCGGAGTACATGGTGCCCGCGCTGCTGATGCGCCTGGACGCCATGCCCCTGAGCCCCAGCGGCAAACTCGACCACCGTGCGCTGCCGGAACCGGTGTGGCAGGTGCGTGAACACCTTGAACCCGAATCACCGTTGCAGCAACAAATTGCCGCCATCTGGCGCGAAGTCCTCGGCCTGCCGCGTATCGGCCTGCGCGACGACTTCTTCGCCCTCGGCGGCCATTCGTTGCTGGCCACGCAAATCATCTCGCGCACCCGCCAGGCCTGTGACGTCGAGTTGCCGCTGCGTACCTTGTTCGAAGCCAGTGAACTGGGGGCGTTCGTTGAGCAGATCAGCCTGATCCAGGCCTCGGGCCAGCGTAACCGGCAAACCGCAATCGCCAAGGTCGACCGCAGCCAAGCGGTGCCGCTGTCCTATTCCCAGCAGCGCATGTGGTTCCTCTGGCAAATGGAACCGGACAGCCCGGCCTACAACGTCGGCGGCATGGCGCGCCTGCGCGGCGTGCTCGACGTGGGGCGTTTCGAGGCCGCGTTGCAAGCGTTGATCATGCGCCACGAAACCCTGCGCACCACCTTCCCGAATGTCGATGGCGTGGCCTGTCAAAAGGTCTCGCCGCAGACCGGCCTGCGCATGGCCTGGCAGGATATTTCGGCGCTGGATGAAGCCGCGCGCGCGCAGCGTTTGCAGGAGTTGGCCGAGCATGAAGCCCACACGCCGTTCAACCTGGAAACCGGGCCATTGCTGCGTGCGTGCCTGGTCAAGGCCGGCGAGCAGGAACACTACCTGGTGCTGACCCTGCACCATATCGTCACCGAAGGCTGGGCCATGGACATCTTTGCCCGTGAACTCAGCGCGCTGTACGAAGCCTTTATCGACGAGCGCGAGTCGCCGCTGGCGCCGTTGCCGGTGCAATACCTCGACTACAGCGTGTGGCAACGCCAGTGGATGGAAGCCGGGGAGCGCCAACGCCAGCTCGATTACTGGACGGCACAACTGGGCAATGAACATCCACTGCTCGAACTGCCTGCCGACCGGCCACGGCCACCGGTGCAAAGCCACCAGGGCGAGCTGTACCGTTTCGATCTCAGCGACGAATTGGCCGCCCGCGTGCGCGCCTTCAACGCCGAACGCGGCCTCACGCTGTTCATGACCATGACCGCGACCCTCGCCGTGTTGCTCTACCGCTACAGCGGCCAGACCGACCTGCGCATCGGCGCGCCGGTGGCCAACCGTATTCGCCCTGAAAGCGAAGGGCTGATCGGTGCGTTCCTCAACACCCAAGTGCTGCGTTGCCGGCTCAATGGGCAGATGCAGGTCGGCGAACTGTTTGAGCAGGTGCGCCACACCGTGATCGAAGGCCAGTCCCATCAGGACTTGCCGTTCGACCACTTGGTGGAAGCCCTGCAACCGCCGCGTAGTGCTGCGTATAACCCGTTGTTCCAGGTGATGTGCAACGTGCAGCGCTGGGAGTTCCAGCAGAGTCGCCAACTGGCTGGCATGACCGTCGAGTACCTGGCCAACGATGCCCGCGCGACCAAGTTTGACCTCAACCTGGAGGTCACCGACCTCGACCATCGACTGGGCTGCTGCCTGACGTACAGCACTGACCTCTTCGACGAACCGCGCATCGCGCGCATGGCCGCGCATTGGCGCAACCTGTTGGAAGCGCTGATTGCAGGTCCCGAACAACGCCTCAGTGAACTGCCGTTGCTCAATGCCGACGAGCAACGGGCGTTGCGCGGCAGCCTCGGTGTGGAGGCCGGTGAACATCGTCTCGACCAGTGCATCCACGCGCTGTTCAGCCGGCAGGCGGTCAGTCGCCCGGATGCACCGGCCCTGACCTTTGCCGGCGTGACCCTGACTTACGCCGAACTCGACGCCCGCGCCAATCGCCTGGCCTGGATGTTGCGCGAGCGCGGCGTGGGCCCGCAGGTGCGGGTCGGCCTGGCGCTGCCGCGATCGCTGGAAATGGTCGTCGGCCTGCTGGCGATCCTCAAGGCCGGCGGTGCCTATGTGCCGCTGGACCCGGAATACCCGCTGGACCGCCTGCACTACATGATCGAAGACAGCGGTATCGGCCTGTTGCTTAGCGATGCGGCGATGTTCCAAGCCCTCGGTGAACTGCCGGCCACGCTGGCGTGCTGGTGCCTGGAAGACGACTCGCCAAGGCTTGCCGATTACCCGGCGGATGAGCTGCCGTTTATCAGCCTGGCGCAACACCAGGCGTACCTGATCTACACCTCCGGCTCCACCGGCAAGCCAAAAGGCGTGGTGGTCTCTCACGGCGAAATCGCTATGCATTGCCAGGCGGTGATCGAACGCTTCGGCATGCGCCCGGATGATTGCGAGCTGCATTTCTATTCGATCAACTTCGACGCCGCCACCGAGCGTTTGCTGGTGCCGTTGCTCAGCGGCGCGCAGGTAGTGTTGCGTGCCCAGGGGCAGTGGGATGCCGAAGAAATCTGCGGGCTGATCCGTGCCCATCGCATCAATGTCCTTGGCTTTACCCCCAGCTATGGCAGCCAGTTGGCGCAATGGCTGGCGACCCAGCAACAAACCCTGCCGGTGCGCATGTGCATCACCGGTGGCGAGGCGCTGACCGGCGAGCATTTGCAGCGCATCCGTGCGGCATTCCAGCCCCAGGTGTTTTTCAACGCCTATGGCCCGACCGAAACCGTGGTGATGCCGCTGGCCTGCCTGGCGCCGCAGCAGTTGGAGGAGGGCGCCGGCAGCGTGCCGATCGGCAGCATTATCGGTGACCGCGTGGCGTATATTTTCGACGCCGACCTGGCGTTGGTACCGCAAGGCGCGACCGGCGAGCTGTACGTCGGCGGTGCCGGCCTGGCCCAGGGTTACCACCAGCGTCCGGGCATGACGGCGGAACGCTTTGTGGCCGATCCGTTCAGCACCCGGGGCGGCCGTCTGTACCGCACCGGTGACCTGGTGCGCCAACGCGCCGATGGTCTGGTGGAATACCTGGGGCGGATCGACCATCAGGTGAAGATTCGCGGCTTCCGTATCGAGTTGGGCGAGATCGAAACCCGCCTGCTGGAACATCCGGCCGTGCGCGAAGCCGTGGTGCTGGCGCTCGACTCGCCAAGCGGCAAGCAGCTCGTGGCGTACCTGGTCAGCGACCAGGCGCCGGTCACGCTGCGCGATGCGTTGAAGGCCCACCTCAAGGCGCAACTGCCGGACTACATGGTCCCTGCGCACCTGATCGTGCTGGATGCCATGCCGCTGACCGCCAACGGCAAACTCGACCGCCGCGCCTTGCCGCAACCGGACGCCGAGGCCAATCGTCAGCAGTACGTGGCGCCACGCAGCGAGTTGGAGCAAACCCTGGCCGCGATCTGGTGCGCGGTGTTGAACGTGCGGCAAGTCGGCCTGGACGATAACTTTTTCGAGCTGGGTGGCGACTCGATCCTGTCGATCCAAGTGGTCAGCCGCGCGCGCCAGGCCGGGGTTCATTTCAGCCCGCGCGACCTGTTCCAGCACCAGACGGTGCGCACCCTGGCCGCCGTCGCCACGCGCTCCGAGCGCGTCACGGCTGAGCAAGGCGTGCTCACCGGCAGCTCGGGCCTGACGCCGATCCAGCATTGGTTCTTCGACACCGATATTCCTGATCGCCAGCACTGGAACCAGGCCCTGCTGCTCAAGCCGCTGCAACTGCTCGACCCCCAGCGCCTGGAGCAAGCGCTGCTGGCCGTGCTCGAACACCACGATGCCCTGCGCCTGAGCTTCACGCAGCGGGACGCCCAGTGGCACGCCGAACACTTGGCCGTGCCCCAGGGCGGCGTGCTGATGCAGGCGCATGTGCGCGATATGGATCAATGCGCCGCGCTGTTCACCGACACCCAGCGCAGCCTCGACCTGGCACACGGCCCGCTGCTGCGCGCCTTGCTGGTGGATGGCCCCGACGGCCAGCAACGCCTGCTGATCGCGATCCATCACCTGGTGGTGGACGGTGTGTCGTGGCGTGTGTTGCTCGAAGACCTGCAGAACGTCTATCGCCAATTGAGCGACGGCCAGTCGGTGAACCTGCCGGCCAAGACCAGCGCCCTGCGTGACTGGGCCGCGCGCTTGCAGGCGTATGCGGGCAGCGAATCCCTGCGCGAAGAACTGACGGTGTGGCAGCAGCAATTGGCCGGGCCCGCTGTGGCGTTACCGGTGGACCGTGCGCACGGTACGTTGCGTAATCGCGATGCCGAGACCGTCAGCGTGCGCCTGGGCGCCGAACACACCCGCCAATTGCTGCAACAAGCGCCGAGCGCCTACCGCACCCAGGTCAACGACCTGCTGCTGACCGCCTTGGCCCGCGTGCTGTGCCGCTGGAGCGGGCATGCATCGGCTCTGATCCAACTGGAGGGCCACGGCCGTGAACCCCTGTTCGATGAGATCGACCTGACCCGCAGCGTCGGCTGGTTCACCAGCGCCTATCCATTGCGCCTGACCCCGCAAGCGGAGCAGGGCGCCTCGATCAAGGCGATCAAGGAACAACTGCGCGGCGTGCCGCACAAGGGCCTCGGCTATGGCGTGCTGCGTTACCTGGCGGACGACCTGTGCAGGCGGACCCTGGCGGCGTTGCCAACCGCCGACATCACCTTCAACTACCTCGGCCAGTTCGACCAGAGCTTCGGCGGCGATGCGCTGTTCCATCCGCTGGAGGAGCCTGCCGGCCTGGCCCATGACCCGGACGCGCCGCTGCCCAATCAACTGAGCGTCGACAGCCAGGTGTACGGCGGGGAACTGGTGCTGCGCTGGACCTTCAGCCGCGAACGCCACGACGCCCACACCGTCCGCGAATTGGCCGGGGCGTACCTGGCTGAGCTGCAAAGCCTGATTGCCCACTGCCTTCAGGACGATGCCGGCGGCCTCACCCCGTCCGACTTCCCCCTGGCGCACCTGACCCAGCCGCAACTGGATGCGTTGCCGGTACCGGCCAATGCCATCGAAGACGTCTACCCGCTGACCCCGATGCAGGAAGGCCTGCTGCTGCACACCTTGCTGGAACCGGGTACCGGCCTGTATTACATGCAGGACCGCTACCGTATCAACAGCGCGTTGGACCCTGAGCGTTTCGCCCAGGCCTGGCACGCGGTGATCGCCCGTCACGAAGCCCTGCGCGCCTCGTTCTGCTGGAACGTCGGCGAAGACATGCTGCAAGTGATCCACACACCGGGCAGCACGCCCATTGAATATCTCGATTGGAGCGCCGCGCCTGAGGCCGAGCAGGAGCCGCGCCTGCAAGCGCTGCTCAAAGCCGAGCGCGAAGCTGGTTTCGATCTGCTCAACCAGGCGCCGTTCCACCTGCGCCTGATCCGCGTCGGCGAAGCGCGCTACTGGTTCATGATGAGCAACCACCACATTCTGATCGATGCCTGGTGCCGTTCGCTGCTGATGAATGACTTCTTCGAAATCTACCTGGCGCTCGGTGAAGGCCGCGACGCGCAACTGGCCACGCCGCCGCGCTACCGCGACTACATCGCCTGGCTGCAACGCCAGAACCTGAATGAGGCCCGCCAGTGGTGGCAACACAACCTACAGGGTTTCGAGCGCACCACGCCGATCCCGAGTGACCGGCCGTTCCTGCGTGAACACGCCGGCCACAGCGGTGGCATGGTAGTGGGCGATTGTTACACCCGCCTCGACGCCGCTGATGGCGTGCAACTGCGCGAATTGGCCCAGGCCCATCAGCTCACCGTAAACACCTTCGCCCAAGCGGCCTGGGCCTTGGTATTGCGGCGCTTGAGCGGGGAGCGTGACGTGCTGTTCGGCGTCACCGTGGCCGGTCGCCCGGTAGACATGCCAGAGATGCAACGCACCGTCGGCCTGTTCATCAACAGCGTCGCGCTGCGCGTGAAACTGCCCGAGGATGACCAGCGGTGCAGCGTGCGCCAGTGGCTGAGCGACCTGCTCGACAGCAATATGCAGCTGCGCGAGTACGAATACCTGCCGCTGGTGACGATCCAGGAACACAGCGAACTGCCCAAGGGCCAACCGTTGTTCGACAGCCTGTTCGTGTTCGAAAACGCCCCTGTGGAAACCTCGGTGCTGGACCGTGCGCAAAGCCTGAACGCCACCTCGGACTCCGGCCGCACCCACACCAACTTCCCGTTGACCGCCGTGTGCTACCCCGGTGATGACCTCGGCCTGCACTTGTCGTATGACCAGCGTTATTTTGACGAAACCACCGTGCAAGGCATGCTCGGCGAGTTCAAGCGCTTGCTGCTGGCGCTGGTGCAAGGCTTCCATGGCGACATGGCCGACCTGCCGCTGATCGGCGAGCAGGAACGCGAGTTCCTGGTGGAAGGCTGCAACCAGAGTGAGCACGACTACCCGTTGGCGCGTAGTTATGTCGAGCTGTTCGAAGCGCAAGTGGCCGCGCATCCGCAGCGGATCGCGGCCAGTTGCCTGGGCCGGCACTGGAGCTTTGACGAACTCAACCGTCGCAGTAACGGCTTGGGTCATGCGCTGGTCGCGGCGGGCGTCGGCCTGGATCAGCCGGTGGCGTTGCTGGCCGAGCGCAACCTGGACCTGCTGGGCATGATCATCGGCAGCTTCAAGGCCGGTGCCGGTTACTTGCCGCTGGACCCCGGCCTGCCAAGCCAGCGTCTGAGCCGCATTATCGATTTGAGCCGCACGCCGTTGCTGGTATGCACCGAGGCGTGCCACGAGCAGGCACTGGAACTGCTGGCGCAATTGGGCTGTGCGATTCGGCCGACGTTGCTGGTATGGGAAACGCTGGCGGCATCAGAGCAGAACCCGGGTATCTACAGTGGCCCGGACAACCTCGCCTATGTGATCTACACCTCGGGTTCCACCGGCCTGCCCAAAGGCGTGATGGTGGAACAGCGCGGCATGCTCAATAACCAGTTGAGCAAACTGCCCTACCTGGACCTGAGCGCGGCGGATGTGATCGCTCAGACGGCCTCGCAAAGTTTCGATATTTCCGTGTGGCAATTCCTTGCCGCGCCGCTGTTCGGCGCGCGGGTGGACATTGTGCCGAACAGCATCGCCCATGACCCCCAGGGCTTGCTCGCACATGTGCAGGCCCAGGGCATCACTGTGCTGGAGAGCGTGCCGTCGCTGATCCAGGGCATGCTCGCCCAGGACCGCATCAGCCTCGACGGCCTGCGCTGGATGCTGCCCACCGGCGAAGCCATGCCACCGGAGCTGGCGCACCAATGGTTGCTGCGTTACCCGCAGATCGGCCTGGTGAATGCGTATGGCCCGGCGGAATGCTCGGATGACGTGGCGTTCTTCCGCGTCGACCTGGCGTCGACCCGAGGCACCTACTTGCCGATCGGCACGCCCACTGACAACAACCGTTTGTACCTGCTCGATGGCGCGCTGGAGTTGGTGCCTCAAGGGGCGGTGGGCGAGTTGTGCGTGGCCGGTACCGGGGTAGGGCGCGGTTATGTCAGCGACCCGCTGCGCACCGCCCAGGTGTTTGTGCCGAACCCGTTCGGTGCGCCGGGGGAACGTGTGTACCGCACGGGGGACCTGGCCCGCCGCCGCAGCGACGGTGTGCTGGAATACGTCGGGCGGATCGACCATCAGGTGAAGATTCGCGGCTACCGCATCGAACTGGGCGAAATCGAAGCGCGCCTGCACGAGCAACCCGAAGTGCGTGACGCGGCGGTCGGCGTCCAGGACGGCGCCAATGGCAGGCATCTGGTGGGTTATCTGGTGCCAACTGATGAAACGCTGAGTTCAGGCGAACGCCTGGACCGTATCAAGCAACGCCTGCGTGCCGAACTGCCGGAATACATGGTGCCGCTGCACTGGCTGTGGCTGGAGCGCCTGCCGCTCAACGCCAACGGCAAACTCGACCGCAAGGCCCTGCCGGCGCTGGAGATCGGCCAGTTGCAGGGCCAGGATTACCTGGCGCCACGCAACGAACTGGAAACCACGTTGGCCGCCATCTGGGCCGAAGTGCTGAAAGTCGAAAAAGTCGGTGTGCAGGACAACTTTTTCGAACTGGGCGGGCACTCGTTGCTGGCCACGCAGATCGCCTCGCGGGTACAGAAGACGCTACAGCGCGATGTGCCGTTGCGGGCAATGTTCGAGTGCAGCACGGTGGCGCAGTTGGCCGAATACATTGATGGGCTGGCGGCCAACGAGATCAGCGCGCAGAAGGCGGATCGGTTGAGTGACCTGATGGCGGAGTTGGAAGGGCTGTAGATTTGGTTGCCTGTCAGGGCCTCATCGGGGGCATGCCCTCTTCCACAGTTTGAGTGTATTCACAGTCAACCTGTGGAAGAGGGCTTGCCCCCGATAGCGCCCGCCCAGGCACGGCCTATTTGGGCCCGAGTATCTTCACCAGCTTATCCGGCGACGGCGCCCCTTGCTGTTGCTGCAACCCGCCCTTGTCATCCAGGTAGAAAATCGCCGGCGTCGCCGACAGTTCCAGCTCGTCCATCAACTTCATGTTGGCTTCGAGCTTGGCTTCGATATTCGCCGGGATCTTGGTCAGCGCCTGCAATGTGCTGCCTTTGCCGGCGGCTTCGTGTTCTTCCAGGGCTTTTTGCGGGTCTTTGGCGGCGAACAGTGCGGCGGATTTACCGGGGCTGTCTTCGCGAATGATCCCTACCATGATGTGGCGCAACTGCACCTTGCCGGCTTTGACCCACGGCCGCGCCTGTTCCCAGAACATGTTGCAGTACGGGCAGTTGGGGTCGCTGAACAAGTAAACGGTGCGTGGGGCGTTCTTGTCGCCGTCCTGGATCCAGCTGCTTTTTTCCATCTTGGCCCACACTTCCTTGGCCATCGGGGCGTACACCAGTTGTTCCAGGGGCGCGCTGCTCAGGTCATTGCCCTGGGCATCGTACAGGCTGCCGGCGATCACGCTTTTGCCGTCGGCGGTCAGGTACAGGGCCATGCCGCGGTTCTGGTATTGCGCGGCGTAGCCAGTGAGGCCGCTGGGGGCGTCGAATTTGCCGATGATCTTGGCGCCCTTGGCTTCGATCTGTTTGATGGGCGCCGGCCAGTCTTCGGCTTGCACCAGAGTGGCCGCCGCCATCAGCGGCAGCAGGGTCAGCAGGTGGCGGAGGCTTGGCATGAGGGTTTCCTTTCAGGGGCGGTGTCGAAGGGTTCCATGGCATGGGCCAGGCTGGCCTGGGACAACTCGCCCAGGTGACTGTTGATCAGGCGTCCGTCGGCTGAGTAGAACAGCGTGGTCGGCAATGCCATGGAACCCACGGCCTGGCCGAGGCGGCCGCTGGCGTCGAACAGCACGTTGTCCAGGGTCAGGCCTTGCGTGGCCAGGTAGGTGCTGACGCTTTGCATGCTTTCGGCCTGGTTGACGAACAGGAAGGTCACGTCGGGGCGTTGGTGCTGCGCGCGTTCCAGTACCGGCATTTCGCGGCGGCACGGCGGGCACCAGGTGGCCCACAGGTTGATCACCAGCGGGCCCCCCTTGTAGTCGGTCAGTTGCACCTCTTGGCCATCGGCCGTGCGCAAGGTGATGTGCGGTAGCTGCGTGCCCTTGTCGTAGAGGCTCAGGGCCAGGCTGGTCATGCCCCAGAACAGCAGGCCGGTGACCACCCCGGCGCTCAGCGGCTTGCGCAGCGCCGGGCGCCGCCAGCCGTAGGCCAGCGCGCCCAGGACCAGGGCGACCACGCCGGGCCAGGCGAGAAAACCACCGTCGCGCAGGTCGACCATCTGCAACCAGTCGCTGCTGTAATAATTCCAGTACATCAACACAAAGCTCACGCGTGCTGCGAGCATGCCCAGCAGGAACAGGCTGAACAGCACCGACTCCGGGTTCTCACCGCCACGCTTTGCCACGCGCCAGCCCACCAGGGTGGCGAGAATCAGTGCGCTGATCAGCAGGATGTGATTCAGCGCAATGGCGAAGGTGCCGATGGTCAGGGTCAGCATCAGAGGGCGTCCCGGGCTTGGGTCCAGCGTTGCAGGAAGGCATCGGCATTCACTTCGCCGGTGATGCGCTGGGCGCGGCGTTCTTCACCGTTGGGGCCGATCCACACAAAGCTGGGCGGCCCCGGCACCTTGTAGCGGCTAAGCAGCTCGCGGCTGGCCGCGTTGTCGGCGGTCACGTCCAGGCGCAGCAGGCGTACGTCTTTCAACGCGTCGAGCACGTCGGGTTTACCGAACACCTGTTTTTCCATGATCTTGCACGACACGCACCAGTCGGCGTAGTAGTCCAGCAGTACCCATTGGCCCTGGGCCTTGGCGCTGTCGAGCTGGCTTTGCAGCACGGCCGGGTCGTTAATCGTCATGAAGGCTTGATGGGCGCTCGGCGCCTCGGCAACCCGCGAGCCGCTGTACACCTTCAACGGTTGCCACAGGTCGTCGCTGCCACCGGCGGCGCCCACCACCAGCACGCAACCCCATACACCCAGTACCACGGCGCCGGCGCCGAACAGCATGGCCACGCGGCCGAAATCCTGGGCCAGGCGCCAGCCGCAATAAGCCATCGCCAGCGCCAGCGCGCCCCACAGGCCGAGCCACAGGCTGTCGCCGATGATCGGGCGAAGCATCAGCACGGCGGTGCCCAGGAACAGGAAGCCGAAGACGCCCTTGAGCACGTTCATCCAGGTGCCCGGCTTGGGCAGGAAGCGGTTACCCACGGTCACCAGCAGCAACAGCGGAATACCGATGCCGATACCCATGGCGAACAACACCAGGCCACCGTGCAGCGCATTGCCGCTTTGGGCGATATACAACAGCGCGCCAGCCAGGGGCGCGGTCATGCACGGGCCCACCAGCAGGCCGGACAAGGCGCCGAGAATACCCGCACCCACCAGGCTGCCGCCGCTTTGCTGGCGGCTGACGGTGTCCAGGCGATCGCGCAGGAAGGCCGGCAATTGCAGTTCAAAGAAGCCGAACATCGGCAGCGCGAGGAGTACAAACAGCGCGGCGAAACTGCCCAGGATCCAGGGGGTTTGCAGCCATGCGGCGAGGTTGGCGCCAAGCAGGGCGGCCAGCACGCCCAGCGCCGCATACACCAGCGCCATGCACACCACGTAGCTGCCGGCCAAGGCAAAGCCGCGACGCGCACTGGCGCCACTGCCTACCACCAGGCCGGCGAGGATCGGCAACATCGGCAGCGAACACGGGGCAAACGCCAGCAACAGGCCCAGCCCGAAGAACACCAGCAAGCTCCAACCCAGGCTGCGCTGTTGCAGGCCGCTGGCCAGGCTCTGGTCCTGAGCCTGGGTGGTGGCCGCAACTGCCGGGTTGCCGCCCAGGTCCACGGTGATCGACTGCGGCGGGTAGCACAGCCCCGCATCGGCGCAGCCCTGCCAGCCCAGCTTGACCTGGCCGGTGACGCCGGCCGGGATCTTCACTTCCAGGCCCTGGCGATACACTTGCTGCTCGCCAAAGAACTCGTCGCTGTGGGCTTCGCCCTGGGGCAGCACGGGCTTTTCGGCCAGGCCATCGAACTTCATGCGCTGCTGGTACAGGTAATATCCGTCGGCAATCTGCCAATACAGCTGGGTCTCGCCGCTTTCAAGACGTTCGGAGGTAAAGGTGAATGCCTTGCCCACCGGCAGGAAATCGGGTTTGGTCTCAAACGGGTTGCCCGGCGCGGCCTGGGCGAACCCTGCGAACAACACCAGCAGAAAGGTAAACAGATGCCGCATGGTCAAGCCTTAGTTCGATGCAAGTGAGGCACACAATGTGTGGCGTTGATTAACCGATGATTAACCGGTCGCTATTCTAGAGTGTAGGGATTGCCGGGTGTTGTGAACTTTGACGGCATAATGCGCGCTTAATCCACGGCTTCTCTAATCGCCCCATCTTTTATGAAGGGTTCAGCATGCACGTACTGGTCTGTGAAGACGACGAACTGATCGCCAGCGGCATTGTGGCCGGCCTCGGTGCCCAGGGCTTTACCGTCGAGCGCGTGGCGACGGCCGCTGCCGCGCGGGCGATGCTCAAGGCCGCGACCTTCGACATCATGGTGCTGGACCTGGGCCTGCCCGACGAAGATGGCCTCAAGCTGCTGCAACAACTGCGCAGCCAGGGCCTGGAAATTCCAGTGCTGATCCTCACCGCGCGCGATTCGGTGACCAACCGCGTCGACGGCCTGCAAGCCGGCGCAGACGACTACCTGCTCAAACCCTTCGACCTGCGCGAATTGGCCGCCCGCCTGCAAACCTTGCTGCGTCGCATGGCGGGGCGCAGTGTCAATTTGATCGAGCATGGCCGGTTGAGCTACGACCCGAGCAGCCGCGAAACCTTGCTCGGCGGCCAGCCGGTTGATTTGTCGCGCCGCGAGCAGGCGCTGTTGCAGGCCCTGCTGCACAACAAGGGGCGAGTGCTCTCCAGCGAACAACTCAAAGACAGCGTCTACGGTTTTAACGACGAACTGGAAAGCAACGCGCTCAATGTGCATATCCATCACCTGCGCCGAAAACTGGGGAATGGCATCGTCGAAACCGTGCGCGGCCTCGGTTACCGCCTGGGCCCGGCGGACGACGGCGAGAGTGCGTCGTGAAGAGCCTGCGCCTGCGCCTGACCTTCAAGCTCGGCGCTGCCTTTGTAGTGATCTGGGCCCTGGCGGCGGCCTGGATGCTCAACGATCTGCGTAACCAGATGATGTTTTCCCTCGACCAGCGCCTGGTGGCGTCGGCGCGCATGGTGGCGGGGCTGACCGAACAGATGCCGGGCCTGGCCAGTATCAGCGGCGGCGCGCACTTGCGTACCGAACAGCTGCATGTGCCGGGCGGCATGGCCTGTCAGGTCAGCTCGTTGCGCGGGGAAATCCTCGCGCGCAGCCACACCACGCCGGATCAGGGCCTTGAGTCGCAACGCAGTGGCTTTCGCGACCAGACGATCGACGGCGTAGGCTGGCGCAGCTTTACCCTGTCCCGTGGCGACCTGTTGATTACCACCGCCGACCGCCAGGTGGAGCGTGAAGCGCTGAACATGTCGATCCTGCTGGCGGCGTCGGTGCCGGTGGGCGTGGCCATGCTGGGCTGCCTGTGCCTGCTGTGGCTGGGCATCGGCCAAAGCCTGCTGCCGCTCAACCGCATGCGTGACGCGCTGATGCGGCGCAGTGCCGACTCCCTTGAGCCGCTGCAGATCCACCCGTTGCCCAGTGAGCTCAAGCCGCTGCTCGACACCCAGAACCAACTGTTGCAACGCATCGCCAAGACCATCGAGCGCGAACGCCGCCTGACCGGCGACGCCGCCCACGAACTGCGCAGCCCGTTGACCGCGATCAAGACCCACCTGCAAGTGGCGCGCATGACCGACGGCGCGGCCCGCGACCAGTCGCTGGCACATGCCGAGGAGGGCGCCGACCGCCTGCATCGCACCCTGGAACAATTGCTGCTGCTGGCGCGGGTGGAAGGCAGCCTGTCGTTTGACGATGGCTTGCAGTCCAGCGCCGAAGAGGTCGCGCGGCTGGCGATTGAGGATGCCAATGCGGGGGATAACGCACGTATCGACCTGATCCTGGCGCAAAACCTCACCGGCGCGCCGGTGGAAATGCCCGTTGGCCTGGCGGTTGCGGCCCTGCGCAACCTGCTGGATAACGCCTTGCGCCACACCCCGGCGGACACTCGGGTCGAACTCAGTGTGTTCACTGCCAAGGATCACGTGGTGTTCCGCGTGCGTGACCATGGCCAGCAGATTTCCAGCGAAGACCTGCAATACCTGACCCAGCGCTTCTGGCGCAACGGCAACAGCGAAGGTTGCGGGCTGGGCCTGGCAATCGTGCAAGCGATCGTGCAGCGCTGTTCGTGCTCGCTGAAATTTGACAGTCAGGTCGATGGGTTGCGTGTCGACCTGGGCATGCCACTGCGACGCTGATCCTTTTTCCAAGTGCCAAATAGTTACCGCCCGCCTGGGGTTCAAGCCTTCAGGATGGCGGTAATTTTTTTGTGCTTGAACGGGCCGAAAGACTCGGCCTGTATTGAAAAGGACGGTTCTTATGTTGGTCATCGACACCAGTTTCCCCGCCACCGGTTTCAACGATCGCAACGGCGAGCCCGTTGGGCAGCTGCTTGTGCATTACACCGCGGCGCCTTTTGCGTCGTCCCTGCGCACCCTGACCCGGGACGGCGTCAGCGCTCACTACTTGCTGCCCGACCCGCATGAACCCAGCTATCGCGCCGCCGGTTACGACGAGTTGCGCGCGTTTCGCCTGGTCGACGAAGACAAGCGCGCCTGGCATGCCGGCGTAAGCCAGTGGGGCGGGCGGGATAACCTCAATAGCCGCTCGATTGGCATCGAGATCGTCAACCTGGCAAGGGATGACGGTGGCGTGTTCACCTTTCCTGCGTATGGCGAGGAACAGATCGAGGTGTTGATAGCGCTGCTGCGCGACATTCTTGGCCGCTACCCACGGGTTGGGCCGACGGACATCCTCGGACATTCGGACGTGGCCTTTTGGCGCAAGAGCGATCCCGGACCTCGTCTGCCCTGGCGGCGTTTGTTCGAGGCGGGCGTCGGCGCCTGGTTTGATGAGGCGACGCGTGCCATGTACCAGCGCCGGTTTTGCCTCGGGCTGCCGCCGGAGGTGGAAGTGGAGCGGGCGTTCCAGCGCTATGGCTATGCACCGGCCAAAAATCGCCAGGGCTTTGAGCTCCGGACGCGGGCGTTTCAGATGCATTTTCGGGCGCGGGATTATTGTGGGTTTCTGGATGCCGAGACCTGCGCGATTTTGTATGCGCTGAACGAAAAATACCGCGGCCTGTAACGCTGATCGCTTTCACATTTCAGGCTTGATCCGCCCATAACGATTACCGGCCCTAAATCCCTGCGGCGCTGATGCGTTTCCAGAACAGGAAATCCGTGCGCATGCCCTTGGGCCAGACGCCAACGGATCGGCAGTTTGGTCACCATCATCAGCGTATTGAGGGATCGAGAAATGTCAGTCGCTACCAGTCGTATCGAAGACGCCCAGGTGCATGAAACGCTCTACCAGTTCGACGAGACGCCGCTGCTGGCCCGTCAGCGTCAGCAGGAGTCCAACGCCCGCAGCTACCCACGGCGCATCCCCCTGGCGCTCAAACGTGCCAAGGGCATTTACGTGGAAGACGTGGAAGGTCGCCAGTTCATCGACTGCCTGGCCGGTGCGGGTACCCTGGCGCTGGGGCACAACCACCCGGTGGTGATCCAGGCCATCCAGCAGGTGCTGAGCGACGAATTGCCGTTGCACACCCTCGACCTGACCACGCCGGTCAAAGACCAATTCGTACAGGACCTGTTCGGCCTGTTGCCTGAAGCGCTGGCGCGGCAAGCCAAGATCCAGTTCTGTGGCCCCACCGGCACCGATGCGGTGGAAGCCGCGTTGAAACTGGTGCGCACTGCCACCGGGCGCAGCACCGTGCTTTCGTTCCAGGGCGGTTATCACGGCATGAGCCAGGGCGCGTTGAGCTTGATGGGCAGCCTGGGGCCGAAGAAACCCTTGGGTGCATTGCTGGGCAATGGCGTGCAGTTTTTGCCGTACCCCTATGACTATCGCTGCCCGTTCGGCCTGGGCGGCGCGCAAGGCGTGCGTGTCAACCTGCATTACCTGGAAAACCTGCTCAACGACCCGGAGGCCGGGGTGCTGCTGCCGGCGGCGGTGATTGTTGAAGTGGTACAGGGCGAAGGCGGTGTGATCCCGGCGGACCTCGACTGGCTGCGTGGCCTGCGGCGCATCACCGAGCAGGCCGGTGTGGCGTTGATCGTCGATGAGATCCAGAGCGGTTTTGCGCGCACCGGCAAGATGTTTGCCTTTGAACACGCCGGGATCATCCCGGATGTGGTGGTGCTGTCCAAGGCCATCGGCGGTAGCTTGCCGCTGGCGGTGGTGGTGTATCGCGACTGGCTGGACACCTGGCTGCCGGGCGCGCATGCCGGGACGTTCCGTGGCAATCAGATGGCCATGGCGGCGGGCTCGGCGGTGATGCGCTACCTCAAGGAACACGACCTGGCCGGCCATGCCGCGGCCATGGGCGAACGCCTTGGCGAGCATCTGCGCATCCTGCAACGGGATTTCCCGCAACTGGGGGATATTCGTGGTCGTGGGCTGATGCTCGGCGTGGAACTGGTAGACCCGCACGGTACGCCGGATATCCAGGGCCATCCGCCCGTGGACCGCCAATTGGCGCCGCGTGTGCAGCGCGAATGCCTCAAGCGCGGGCTGATCCTGGAGCTGGGCGGCCGACACGGTAGCGTGGTGCGCTTCCTGCCGCCGCTGGTGATTACCGCCGCCGAAGTCGACCGTGTGGCCGAGATTTTCGGGCGAGCCCTGGCGGCCGCGGTCGCCAGCCTCTAATTTTTCGACGACTTGGTACGTTTCTACAGATATCAGCGCTGCGCGTGGTGCGCAGCCAGCCTTTGAGCAACGGAGAACAGCAATGACCTCAGTATTTGACCGCGACGACATCCTGTTTCAGGTAGTGGTCAACCATGAAGAACAATATTCCATCTGGCCCGACTACAAGGCCGTGCCGGAAGGTTGGCGCACCGTGGGCAAGAGCGGTCTGAAAAAAGAATGCCTGGCCTACATTGAAGAAACCTGGACCGACATGCGCCCGTTAAGCCTGCGCCAGAAAATGGACGGCGCTGCGCTGGCCTGACTCACCCCGTGTGGCGAGCAAGCACGCTTTCTCGCCACCACCGGACGGCTTCTGCGGGTTCACGCGGTCTTGTCTTTTTCCAGCCCGCCCGTAGCGCCCGTCACCACCTGCACACTCAAACGCGGCGTGGCCAGGTCCAGCCCTGCTTCGTCGAGTTGCCGCTTGAGCGCCAGGTTGAATGCCCGCGACACTTCCCATTGCTTGATCGGCGCCGTCTTGAAGCGTGCGCGCAGAATCGCGCTGCCTGATTCGAAACTCTCCACCCCCTGGATCTCCAGCGGCGACCAGATATTGCGGCGCTGTAGCGGGTCGTTGCGGATTTTCTGGCCCACGTCGCGGATCAACTTGATCGCGGCATCGATCTGCATGTTGTAGGGGATCGCCACCCGGAAGATCGCATAGCCGAACTCACGGGAGTAGTTCTTGATGCTCTTGATTTCGCTGAACGGGATGGTGTGCACGATGCCGTCGATGTCGCGCAGGCGCACGGTGCGGATGGTCAGGCCCTCGACAGTACCGAGGTGGCCGCCCACATCCACGTAGTCGTCGATGGCCAGGGAGTCTTCGATGATGATGAACAGGCCGGTGATCAAATCCGCCACCAGCGACTGCGCACCAAAACCGATGGCCAGCCCGATCACACCGGCACCGGCCAGCAGTGGAGTGACGTTCATGCCCATGTTCGCCAGGGCCACGATGGCGGCGATGATAAAGATGGTTACGAACAGCACGTTGCGGATCAACGGCATCATGGTCTGCGCCCGCGCATTCGCCAGGCCTTTGCGCGAACGGGTGAGCGCGTGGTGGATCGCGGTGTCGCTGAGGATCCAGATCAGCCAGGCAAACAGCAGCGTGCCGGCCAGGCCAAACAGCTTGACCGCGATTTCATGGCCCTCGCCTTCGGCAAAGCCAATCAGCGACAGGCCCCACACCCGTAGGCCCAGCTCGATAAACACCAGCCACACCGCCAAGTGGGCCAGGGTGTAGATGAAGCTTTTCAGGCGCTCGGAATACAGCGCATGACGTTTGTGCCGTTGGGGTTTCAGGGCATGGCGCCGCACCAGGCCATTGATCACCATGCACAACACCAGCAACACCGTGCATAACAACGATTGGCGCAGGGCGGTGCTGGTGTCGCCGGCCGACAGGAAGGTGGCAAACAGCGAAATACCCACCAATAACATCGCCGGCAGGTACCAGAAGGTGCCGATGATCGACAGCGTGTCGGTGAGCGCGCGTCGGGTGAGGCGGCGCGACAGCGGCTGGTTGCGGATCAGGTGCGCAATCGGCCGGCGGAAACGCAGGATAAACACGCCGGTGGAGAGCGCCGCCATTACATTGGCCACGGTCGCAGCGGTATGGGCCAGGTGCTGGCCCAGGGCGGTCACCAGGCGCGGGTCGCTCAACGCTTCGCCAAAGGCGGCAAAGCTGCCGATCAGCCACAGTGGGCGAAATGCCTGGTGGCGCAGGATATACAGCGCGCGGTGACGGTGCGGGCCGTCGAGCAGGGAAAAGGCAATCACGCAGATCGCCGAAAAACAGGTACCCACCACCAGCGCGTAGGCCAGCACCATCGCCAGGGATTTGCCCAGGGACGAGGGCAGGGCATAGCTCAGGTAAACCGTGATCACCAATGCGATCAGCCAAGGCCCCAGTTTGCGCAGGGCAAAGCGCAGCATGTCCCAGGTGCGCGGGTGTTGGGGAAGTTCTTCCGGCAGGCCGAAGCGCTCGCGCACACGGTGGCTGAGCCAGATCAGCGCGGCCGCCAACAGGCTCCACACCGCCAGGATCAGCGCAAAACCGAAGATGATCGGCAGCCACTCACTGGCCGGCAGCATCAAGGCGTCGAGTTCCTCCTTGGCCTGGTCGACTTCATTGGACCAGCGTCCCAGCGGGCTGTCGTTACCCGAAAATTGCTGTTCAAAACCGGACAGCGTGCTGCCGATCAGCCCGAGCACACCTTGCTCGGCCACGGGCTGGGCCTTTTGCGTGGCGGCACGCAGCTTTTTCAGGTCGCTGAGCAGTTGGCTGCGCTGCTGGTCGTTTTCCAGGGTCTTGATCACCTCATCCAGCGACTGCCCCAGAGGTACCTCGGCCTGAGGTTGAGCCTTGGCGGTGCCCCCCAACAGTCCGGGCAAACCCACGGCGTGGGCAGGCGAAGTGGGAAGCAGGATGAGCAGGGCGATCAACAGGTAGCAGGGCAGGGCGAACAGACGGGAAAGCACGAGGCGGTCAACCTTGGAGACGGCAGGTTGACCGAGTGTACGAGGGCAGGCGTCATTCGGCCAGTTTGGCGAGGATCTTGTACACCACGGTACCCAGGATCAGCAGCATACCGACCCACATGCCGAACACGCCGACGGGCTTGTCCCGAAAATTGAACCCCACGGCAAGCAGGAACATGCCGATCAGGATAGGGATAAGCATGGCGTGGAAGGCGGACATGGAGATCATGGGGCGACGGCCTTGTCGGAGTGGGAATACTGACAAGTCTAGGTCGGATTATGGAAAGTGCAGATGATGCAGATCAGTTTGGCCTGGGTCATATTTCCAGAAACACACAGAACCCAATGTGGGGGCTTGCTCCCGATAGCAGAGTTTCAGTCACCAGATTCACTGACTGATACACCGCTATCGGGAGCAAGTCGAATCGTCGCACCGCCCCTCCCACATTTTTTGACCGCATTCAGCCCTTGAGATCAGGGCAGGTCGTGGCTCGCGTAGAACGCACCCAACACTTTCACCAAGTGCGCCAGGTCATGGCTGCCGCACAGTTCACGGATAGAGTGCATGGCGAACGTCGGCAGGCCGATATCGACGGTGCGCACGCCCAGGTGGCTGGCGGTGATCGGGCCGATGGTCGAGCCGCAACCCATGTCGCTGCGCACCACGAAGCTCTGTACGGGCACTTCTTCGGCCATGCACAAGTGGCGGAAGAACCCGGCGGTTTCGCTGTTGGTGGCGTAGCGCTGGTTGCTGTTGACCTTGATCACCGGGCCGGCATTGAGCTTGGGGCCGTGGTTGGCGTCGTGCTTGTCGGCATAGTTGGGGTGCACGCCATGCGCATTGTCGGCAGACACCAGCAGGGATTTCTGGATGGTGCGTACGAACTCGTCACCTTCGGGCAACAGGCGGCGCAGGGTCTGTTCCAGCATCGGGCCGTCGGCACCGCACGCCGAGCAGGAACCGACTTCTTCGTGGTCGTTGCACACCAGCACGCAGGTTTCATCACTGTCGCTGGTGAGCAAGGCTTGCAGGCCGGCGTAGCACGACAGCAGGTTGTCCAGGCGCGCACCGGCGATAAAGTCGCCGTTCAGGCCAATCACCGCAGCACTTTGCGTGTCGTAGAAGCTCAGCTCGTAATCGAGCACCACATCGGCGTTCAACCCATGTTCGCGTGCCAATTGCTCGGTGAGTACGGCGCGGAAGTCCACGCGCTCGTCACCGGCAAACTGCGCGAGGATCGGCGGCAGTTCGGTCTGGGCATTGATCGCCCAACCCTGGTTGGCCTCACGGTTCAGGTGAATGGCCAGGTTGGGGATGATGGCAATGGGCAGCTTGAAGTCGATCAACTGGCTCTCGACCTTGCCGTCGCGGCGGAAAGTCACGCGGCCGGCCAGGGACAGGTCACGGTCGAACCACGGTGCCAGCAGTGCGCCGCCATAGACTTCAACGCCCAGTTGCCAGAAACCCTGGCGTTGCAGCTCCGGCTGGGGCTTGACCCGCAGGCACGGGCTGTCGGTATGGGCGCCGACCAGGCGGATACCGCCCAGCAGCGGCGAGTGACGGCCGAGCTTGAAGGCGATGATCGAGGAGTCGTTGCGGGTCACGTAGTAGCGACCGTTGGCTTCGGTGGTCCAGGTCTCGCGTTCGTCGAGACGCTGGTAACCGGCCGCTTCGAGGCGCTGGGCCAGGGCGGCAGTGGCATGAAAAGGAGTAGGGGAGGCCTTGAGGAAGTCAATCAGGCCTTGATTCAACGCTTCGCGCATAAATAGCTCCAGACAGCAGTGCCGCAAGTTTACCGTTCGATAGCGGCAAGTGCACAGAACAAATGTGGGAGGGGCTTGCTCCCGATGGCGGTGGGTCAGCCCATACCTCTGGAGCTGATACACCGCCATCGGGAGCAAGTCGAATCGTCGCACCGCCCCTCCCACCTTTGACGGTGTTCACAGCTTAAAAAGGAGCTGGGCACTCGAAGCGCAAGCGCTCACCGCTTTGCGGGTGCGTGAAGCTCAACATGCTGGCATGCAGGCACAGGCGCGGCCAGGCGGCCAGGGCTTGTTCGTGGGCGTACAGGCCATCACCCAGCAACGGGTGGCCGATGGACAGCATATGCACACGCAACTGGTGCGAACGCCCGGTGATCGGCGTCAGTTCTACCCGGCACCACTCGCCACAACGCTCCAGCACTTTCCAGAAGGTCAGCGCGTGCTTGCCGAACTCATGATCCACCACGTGGCGGGGCTTGGTCGGGGGGTCGTAGCGCAGGGGCAGGTCGATGCTGCCGCTGTCCAGTGCCGGTTGGCCCCAGGCCAGGGCGGTGTAGGCCTTCTCGGTTTCACGGTCGTGAAATTGGCGGGACAGTTCGCGATGGGTATCGGCGTCCCTGGCCAGCAGAATGATCCCCGAGGTTTCCCAGTCCAGTCGATGGACGATGCGGGCTTCGGGGTAGCCGTTTTCCTGCAGGCGGGTGATCAGGCAGTCTTTGTTGTCGTCGGCGCGACCAGGCACCGAGAGCAGCAGGGTCGGCTTGTTCACCACCAGGACGGCGGCGTCCTGATGAAGGATATGGATGTTGGACAACGGCATTAAACAGCCTCGTAACAAACGCCAACGGCGGCTCGACCACCCCGCTCTCGCACAGAGATCAAGGTGATCGAGCCGCCGTGGCGGCCGCCTGTTCGATCAACGATCAGGCAGGGTGATATTGAGTTCCAGAATCGAGCAGCTGCCGTCGTTTTCCAGGGCGACATGCACGTCATCGTTGCCGATATTGACGTACTTGCGGATCACCTCGACCAGTTCCTTTTGCAAGGCGGGCAGGTAGTCCGGGGTACTGCGTTGGCCGCGTTCGTGCGCCACGATGATCTGTAGACGCTCTTTCGCGACCGACGCGGTGCTTGGCTTTTTGTTGGCGCGAAAGAAGTCGAGAAATTTCATTGTTTAGTTGCCTCCAAAGATACGCTCGAAGAATCCCTTCTTCTTAACATCGAGGAAGCGATGTTCCACGGTCTTGCCCAGCAAGCGATCAACCGCATCGCTGTACGCCTGGCCGGCGTCGCTCTGGTCGTCAAGAATGACTGGAACGCCTTGGTTGGAAGCCTTCAGGACGGCCTGGGATTCCGGGATCACACCCAGCAGGGTCACGGCGAGGATGTCCTTCACGTCTTCAACGCCCAGCATTTCGCCGTTGCTGACGCGCTCAGGGTTGTAGCGGGTGAGCAGCAGGTGCTCCTTGATCGGGTCTTCGCCTTTTTCGGCGCGCTGGGACTTGCTGGCCAGCAGGCCGAGCATGCGGTCCGAGTCACGTACCGAGGAGACTTCCGGGTTGGTCACCACGATGGCCTCATCGGCGAAGTACATCGCCAGGTGAGCACCGGTTTCGATACCGGCCGGGGAGTCGCAGACTACGTATTCGAAAGTTTCCTTCAGCTCAGCCAGGACTTTGCCTACGCCTTCTTTGGTCAGCGCGTCTTTGTCACGGGTCTGGCTGGCGGCCAATACGTACAGGTTCTCAAGGCGTTTGTCCTTGATCAGGGCCTGTTGCAGGTTGGCTTCACCGTTGACCACGTTGACGAAGTCATACACCACGCGGCGTTCGCAGCCCATGATCAGGTCGAGGTTACGCAAGCCGACGTCGAAGTCGACGATAACTGTCTTGTGGCCGCGCAGAGCGAGACCGGTACCGATAGCGGCGCTGGTGGTGGTCTTACCCACACCACCCTTGCCGGATGTAACCACGAGAATCTTGGCCAAGGTGTTTCACCCCT
>Ga0070670_100000223_pt1 | contig 52272 bp, 32 predicted proteins | sample KBSS63metaG_FD_64665 | JGI IMG/M metagenome (GOLD analysis project Ga0070670, IMG submission 64665) | Switchgrass rhizosphere microbial communities from Kellogg Biological Station, Michigan, USA - KBS S6-3 metaG | ecosystem: Host-associated > Plants > Roots > Rhizosphere > Soil ... | reverse complement strand
ATTTGGCGGGTCATGGCAAAACTCCTCGTCGGGACAAGAGCAGCGGCAGTTTATAACGTTTGCGAACAAAAGTCTGTACCGAGGTTTCAAGTTCAGGTTCCAGGTTTCAAGTTTCCGCTGCGACAACCAGTTCAGAGTTCAACCTTTAGGTTGTGGCGACGAAAGACGCAAGCTGAAGCTTGAACTCTGAACTGCCAGCCGCGAGCCTAACTTGAAACTTTGAACTTGAAACTTGAAACCTGAAACTTGAAACTATTCTTCTTCTGTCCTTAATTTCTCCAGCACTGAAAAATCTTCCAGCGTCGTCACGTCGCCGGCGACGATGCCGCTGGTCGCAATCTCGCGCAACAGCCGGCGCATGATTTTTCCTGAACGCGTTTTCGGCAACATGTCGGTGAAACGAATCTCGTCGGGACGCGCGAGTGCGCCGATTTCTTTCGTGACGTGTGTTCGCAACTCGGCATTCAACTCCGGCGACGGTTGATGCGAGCCTTCGAGCGTGACGAAAGCGACGATCGCCGATCCTTTCAACTCGTCAGGACGAGCAACCACGGCCGCCTCCGCAACCGCCGGATGCGACACGAGCGCGCTTTCCACTTCCGCCGTCCCGAGCCGGTGGCCGCTGACGTTTATCACGTCGTCAATGCGGCCCATGATCCAGAAGTAGCCGTCGCTGTCTCGCCGCGCGCCGTCGCCCGCAAAGTAGATGTTGGCAATCTGTGACCAATACTGCTCGCGATAGCGTTCATCGTCGCCCCAGATCGTTCGCAGCATCGAGGGCCAGGGGCGTTTGATGACCAGGTATCCACCTTCGTTTGGGCCGACAGGTTTGCCGTCGCGCGTCATGATGTCAGCTTCGATGCCGGGAAAAGGTTTAGTTCCGGAGCCGGGTTTGGTGGGCGTCGCGCCCGGCAGAGGGCTAATCATGATGGCCCCGGTTTCAGTTTGCCACCAGGTGTCGACGATGGGACACGCGCCGCGCCCGATGGTTTGGTGATACCACATCCAGGCTTCGGGATTGATTGGTTCACCGACCGTGCCAAGCAGACGCAGACTCGTCAGATCATGTTTAAGCGGCCACTGCTCGCCCCACTTGATGAAGGCGCGTATTGCCGTGGGCGCGGTGTAGAAAATGTTGACGCGATGACGTTCGATCAGGTCCCAGAAACGATCGGGCTCGGGAAAATTCGGGGCGCCTTCATACATCAGCACGGTCGCGCCGTTTGAGAAAGGTCCATAGACCACGTAACTGTGCCCGGTGACCCAGCCGATGTCGGCAGTACACCAGTAAACGTCTTCGTCCTTGAGGTCGAAGATCCATTTCGTGGTGAGATGCGCCTGCAGCAGGTAGCCGGCCGTGGTGTGGAGAATGCCCTTCGGTTTTCCCGTGGTGCCGGATGTGTAAAGAATGTAGAGCGGATGTTCGCTATCCAACTCTTCAGCGGGACAGTCGGCATTTACGCCGGCCATCAACTCATGCCACCAATGATCGCGTCCCGCCTCCAGATGAATTGGCACAGCCGTGCGCCGCACCACGATGCACGACTTGACTGAAGGCGTTTGCTTCAACGCTTCGTCAACCGCGGCTTTCAGTTTAACTTCGTTGCCGCGCCGCCAACCGCCGTCGGCTGTTACCACCAGCTTGCAGTTCGCGTCGTTGATGCGATCGATTAAGGCAGTGCTGGAAAAGCCGCCGAAGATCACCGAGTGAGTCGCGCCGAGACGAGCGCACGCAAGCATTGCTATCGCCAGCTCAGGAATGAGCGGCATGTAGAGCGCCACCCGATCGCCCTTCGCGATGCCCTGGCGCTTCAAGACGTTGGCAAACTTGCAAACCTCGGAGTGCAGTTGCTGGTAAGTCAGTGTTCGCTGGTCACCCGGTTCGCCTTCCCAGATCAAGGCGGCTTTATTGCGACGGGAAGTAGTGAGATGGCGATCGAGACAGTTGTAAGAAATATTTATTTTCCCGCCGCCGAACCACTCCGCGTGCGGCGGCGTCCACTTCAAAACCGTGTCCCACTTTTTGAACCAATGGAGCTCCGCAGCCATGCGCGCCCAAAACCCTTCCGGGTCAGCGCTTGCTTCGGTGCGCAACGCTTCGAGCTCGGCCATCGATTTAATATGGGCAGCAGCAGCGAACGCGGCCGGCGGTTGAAACAGACGATCCTCGTGCTGGAGCGACTCGATGTTGGTAGTTAACGGGGACATGAATTTCTTAGTTGTCTCCTAGAAAGAATGTTTGCATGCGATAGCGAGTGTGTGTAGCACAGTTTGCTTGACGCGACAACAACTCGCTTGCACTATAAGATCAAATCGGAGGTTCCTATGAGTCAAACATTCGAGGCAATCATCGACCAACACGGAGCGGTTCGCCTTTTGAAACCAGTTCATCTAACTCACACGCGGAGAGCTTTGGTAACGATACTCGATGACCCGCCTGAGACTAGTGGTGAGGAATTGGAAGCCGGTTATTCTGCCATGGCAGAGGACGAAGGCAGAGAGACGGATGCACTTGATTTGTCCGAGGCAACCATCGGAGATCTGAGTGATGAAGCGCGGTGAAGTTGGTGGGTGAATTTCAGTGCAGCAATCGCGTTCAGGTGGTGCCATTGACCAGCAAGATTGAAAGGCTATATCCAAGCGAAGCTTTTGTGACAATCAAACTTCAAAAGAACAAAGCAATGGCAGACCAAATTGCGACGGTGAGCAAAACCCGCCTGATCAATTTCATCCAGTCGTTGTCGGATTCCGATCTCCTCGCAGTCGAAGGCGCGATAAGAACGCAGCTTCTAATCTGATTTTACAACAATGTTCTGATCAATTCTGACATCATTGAACATGACCCTCTACGTCGGCACCAGTGGCTACAGCTACAAAGAGTGGAAGGGAAGTTTCTATCCGGAAAAAATTCCGGCGAAGGAAATGCTGCGTTACTACTCCGAGCGCCTGAGCACGGTCGAGATCAACGCCACGTTCTACCGCATGCCGCAGCCGAGCATGCTGGAAAACTGGAAAGAACAGGTGCCGCCCCACTTTCGTTTTTCACTCAAAGCTTCGCAACGCATCACTCACTTCAAGCGGCTGAAAGAGACAGAAGAAGAAACGAAATATTTTCTGGAGACTGCGGCCGTGCTCGGCGAGCAGATGGGCGTGGTGCTTTTCCAGTTGCCGCCCAACATGAAAAAAGATCTCGCGCGGTTGGAAACGTTTCTTGGTCATCTGCCGCTCGACGTTCCTGCTGCGTTTGAGTTTCGCCATCCGACCTGGTTTGAAGATGACGTTTTGCAACTGCTCCGAAGTCAAAACCGTCCGCTCGTCGTTTCCGATACCGACGACATGCCAACAACGCACATCGATAAGACGGCAGACTGGGGTTACCTGCGGCTGCGCCGGGTTAATTATTCAGAAGAGAACCTGCGGGAGTGGGTGACGCGTATTCGCGATCAGAATTGGAAACAGGCGTTTCTCTTCTTCAAACACGAGGACGCGGGTACCGGGCCAAAGCTGGCGGCGCAGTTCTTGAGGCTTAACAACGTCAATGAGCTAAGTAAGGAGACCTCTTAGCGCCAAAGGCGCGAAATGCAAAAGCCTGGGGCAACGCCCCAGGTAAAGATGCATTTGGACGTTCAAGCGCTGAAAGCGCGACATAAAGGCTGGAGAAACAGAACCTTATTCACTTTCGACCTTTCATATTTCGCGCTTTCAGCGCTTCAGAGCCGGAAGAACGGGACCTTTTTCCTGGGGCGTTGCCCCAGGCTTCTTCATTTCGCGCCTTCAGCGCTCAACAGATTCGTAGAGTAAGTCTACAAAAAAAGAGGCGCGTGAGGCGCCTCTCTCTTATTGCCAATCGAACTATTTGTGAACCGACTAGAAGTTTCCCGAGCATTCCGGGTGCCCACAGTCGCAGTCAATTTCAACCGTGCTCCCGGTTCCCTCGCATGAAGCGCTGCAATATTTTCCGTCGGGTGGCGGCGCGCATCCGCATACCGGGTTTTTACAAGTTTCTTTTTCGTCTGCCATGTCCGTCCTCCTGAAATTCTAAGTTTGCGGTCGCATAGGTTAGCACATCAACACTCAACCTCGCTGCCCGGAAGTGTAATCATTGAAAACCTCTGTGCAAGCTCTGTGAACTCTGTGTCTCTGTGGTAGATCAATTCACCACAAAGACACAAAGAGCACAAAGGAAGCACAGAGAAGACCGCTGCCCGGCTGGTCGTGATCCGTTTGTTTCTTTCCGCCGGTCATCTGACAACAAACGTCTGCGGCGCGACCACGGCACGCGCGTCGGGATTGTAGTAGTCATAGACGGTTGATGGCGCGGCTTTCGCTGTCAACGCAAAGCGCGGACGAAACTTGAAATTAAAATCGACGCCGCCGGCGCGTGGCCACAGATAGACTACGACGCGATCCGGCAAGACATCGTATTGAGTAATCGCCCAGCCGGAGCCCTTCATTGCCGTTTCGAGCGAAGCGCGATCGACGTCAGCGCCGGGAGGCAAGCCAATTTCCGCGAGCATCATGCCGTAACCGGAAAATCCAACCCGCTCCGCTTTCACGTGACAGATGATCTCTTCATTAATCTTCGCAGCTTTCTTGTCGAACGTCGTTGCCAGGCGCAGAGAGCCTGACTCACGCTCTTTCACCTCTGTGGAGTCGGACGCAGACCAAGGGACGTAGTAATTTGCTACCAACTGTACCGAAGCGAATGCCGAACCCGACGGGCGCCGTAACTCGATGCTGTTAGCGCCGCTGTGTAGGAAGCCTGAAAGATCAACGCGAATGAGATCGGCAATCTGATTACCGGGCGGCAACTCAACCGCATTTGCGGCCTTGCCATTAACGACGACCTCGACGCGACTTCTCTGACTACTTGATGAGCCGTCGTTAAGCAACGTCACGAGCGTGTCGAGCACGTTGATAGTTGCCTGTGTCGAACACCAAACGCCGTAGCGATCTTTTTGCCGCAACAAAAAAAGCAGACCGCTGCGAACGAGAGGCTCCGGGGGCTGCCCCGTTTCGATCGTTTTAGTTCTCGCGTAGCGTGCCAGCGCTTGGACGGCGAGCGCCGTGGTTTCAACGCGGCCGGCTATGCCCCAACCGTGAAACGGCGTGTTCGTTTCCAGTTTCCAGTAGGTCGTTCCCGCTTCCTGTTGAGCGATCGAGCGCAGTTTCGTCACGGCCTGCGCCGCGGCTACGTCATCGCCGGCATCCATCGCCGCGAGCGCATAAGAAGCTAGCAGGTAGGGTTCATCTATTTCGGCGACGCGGGCGGACAGATAAGCAAGCGCATGACGCAGTTCAGGCGACACAGCCGCAGATGCTTTTTGTTTAGGCGATCGCTCGGTCAGCGCGAGCACGCGCGCCACAAAAGCGGTGAGCAGAGCCTTGCGACGTTGGTTCAGGCGCGGTTCGTTCGGATATTCGGAGGCGGGCCAGCTGCCGTCAGCAAGTTGTTGCTTGATCAGCCAGGCGCGCGCGCCCTTTATCACCTCATCATCGACTGTCACAAAATCCTGGGCGTCGTGCAGGAAACGCAGCGCGTAGGCGGTCAAGGCGAGATCCGCCTCGCCGTGCCCCCAGTAAGTGAATCCGCCATCTTCGGCGCGGTAGTTGAGCAAGCGCTGATAACCCAATTCGGCGTAGCGCTGGGCCTTGCGTCCAAGCTCGGAGCGATTGCCCAGCGCTCGATCGCGACGCAACAAGACCAAGCTGGGATAGGTTGAGGAAATAGTTTGCTCGCCGCAACCGTGCGGCCGTTCCAAAATTCCATCGATACTCTCAACCACGTGGGCCAACAGGCTGGGATAAATTTTCAGCTCTGCTTGCGTCGAGCCGGGAATTGCCGAAGGCGGAACATCCATGTTCAAGGTGAGGGCGTCGCTAAAAACATCCCCGGCGGTTTGGGTCTTTTCTTCGCCGTCAGGATGAACGGTGACAGGTTTTTCGATCGCGTCCCCGGCCTCCGAGCTGCGCGCGGTCAACCGTTGCTTACCGTCCTTGATCGAAGCTACCGCCCGCATTTCAAATATTTGACGCGCGGCGTCGCCTGCCGCAACCTCAACTCGTTGGTGGGCCGGTCCCTGCAGCGTGAACCAATGCTCCGGCGTGATTTCGAGATCGACCGTTTGCGGCCGTTCAAGATAGTTTCGCAACACCACGGGCAGCGATATTTGATCGCCCTCAGTCAATATGCGCGGCGGATCGTGTTCGATGAAAAACGGCTGGAACGATTTGATCTCTGCTTCGGCCGTGCCAAGCTCCCCGGTTTCCGTGGAACCGATCACCGACAGCTTCCAAGTGGTGATGTTGTCGGCAAGCTTGAACTTCAACTGCGCCCGGCCTTGTTTGTCAGTTTCCAGGGCGGGCTGCCACACCAGTGTTTCCGGAAAATATTCGCGCAGGCGCGGCGTAGACAATTGCGCTGCCGCGCCAATGGAAACTTTCATGCGGCCTTCCGAGACGGTCTTCGAAACTTGCGACTCGGAGCCATCGATCATGCTGCCGCGTTCCGCCGATACCGTCACCACTTCGCTAACTGCGCCGGCGTCCAGCGTCAGGTCCAGCGTAGTGATATTTGACGACGTTATCGGAACGTCGGTAACCACCGCCGATTTGAAGCCTGGTGAGTCGCAACGCACGGTATAAAAACCGGCCGGCAGATTTCGCAACAGAAATCTTCCTGAATCGTCAGACTCCGTTTCGAAATCCTGCAGCGTTGGCTGAAGAGTAGCCTTTACCTTAGCTCCCGGCACTACGGCGCCGGCCGGGTCGATCACCGTTCCTTTCAACGCGCCTGTGGAACCGGAAAAATAGATCGGCCTTGCCGGATGCGCTATTTGTTGATCGCGTGCCTCTTCCGCAGTCAGTTGCGAAAACTCGACTGCATCGAAATCGTCAGCCGTTCCTTCTTTCCCGTCCTCACCGCTGCTGCGGAGTTTTATGGAAAAGATATAGCGCGTGACCGGGGTAATCTCGGTGTGCGCCTTAAGCGGTTGGCCATACTTCGCCAGGGTTTGCAATCTGACGCGGTCGGAATAGCCTGATGAAAGTTTGTAGACCGCATAATACCGATGGCCCCAGGGATCGTTTAGTGTTTGCTGGTCGACGTCCGCGAGCGCCCGCCGCAACTCCATGTCGTCGTGAGGCAGAGTATTGGTGGTTGTGAAGTAGTCGGCGAGCGCTTGCGACACGCGGGGGCGAATCTCTCTCAAATAGTCGATGCCGGTAACCCAGACGACAAAGTCGTCTGAGAGAGCTTGCGAACCATCAAACCGCTGGTTTGGCCCGGCGCTGTTAACAGCCAGGTTGAATCGCTCGCGTGCGGTGCTAAAGCTGAGTTCGTAAGGCCCGCCCCACGGGTCGCGCAGGGAATCAAAATCGATTCCTTCCAAACGCAATTCATTCTTGAGCGTTGAGGCATCGCGGATGAAACCGCCGTTGCGCGCGTGAAAGCGTTCGACGGCGCGATTGATCGCTTCTCCGGTAAAACGAAAGTAGGGCCGAGTGGTGCGGCTGACAGAAAAGTCGTCTTTGGTAGCAAAAACTTTATCAGGTCCGGCACTGAGGACTTCGTGAACGGCGTTCTCCCGGTCGCTTGAGAATGCGTGGCGATAAGGCGTGCCCCATGGATCGCGCAGTTGCTCTATGTCCACTCCAGCTTCAAACAAGAGCCGGCGCAGCGTCTCATGATTTTCCGGATAGGCCCCGGCGTTCTTGTATTCACGCTCCAAAATATCCTGGAGAGGTTTTACGTCCTGCCCGGTCAACTCCGAAAACACTTCGCGGTGGTCGGTAGCAAAGCTGGCAACGTCGAAGAAGGTCGGTTGCGCGCTGCTGGAGTTGAGGAGCAGCTCTGCGATCAAATCGGTCTCCGCGGGAAGCGGTTTATGCAGGTCGAGCTGCTGCAGTGTTTTTCGCGTGATACCTGCAACCTGATTGTCATACCCGCGCCAGCGGCTATACGAACCAGAGAAGCCGAAGCGCCCGCCAAACTCTTGATCCGTGCGCGCGCGTTCCTCGACTGCGCGATCGAAAACAACGATGCCGAGCGCGCTGGTGGCCGGACGTCCCTCGGGCGTCAGCACGTGAAAGTCGATAGTTGCGTCCTCGCCTGGTTTGTAGCTCGCCTGGTCCAGATGAAAGTCAAGTTTCAGATCGCGGTCACGGGGAAAGAGCACGGTGCGAGCGCCTAACGAAAAGTAGTAGCGATTCAAAAACTCCGGTGACTTTGTGTAAGCTGCAATGCTGACCTCGTCACGATACTCGCGACGCCAGGGTAGACTCAGCGTGGCCGTGCCGTCGCTCAACGTTATCGATCGCGACTCAATCGTGGCGCCTTCACGTGCGACGTCAACAAACAAATTTAGATTCGGCACGCTGGCAGTGATGCGGGCGTTGATCGTCTCGCCCGGCCGGTACAGGGCCTTGTCTGTTTCTACGCGCACAACCGGCACTTCCGCGTAGTAGAAGGATTCCGCATGGTGACCCGTCTGGTTGCGGTCGTCGCGGGCGGTGAAATTGAGCGAGGGATTCTTATCCCCGGTATCAGGCAGCATTAACCCGTTCACCTTGGCGATGCCGTACTTATTCGTGTGAACGGTTTGCAAAAATGCGCCAGGCGCAGCTTCGTCCTTTGCGGACGCCTGATTGATCGCTACGTCGCATGAAACGGGCGTGCCGTCGGCATAGGAGGTCGCAACATAAAATCGCATCGGAAAGTTAGGCGCCTGCCGGTCGACGCCCTCGGTCACGTAGATATGAATCGGCTCTTTTGTGATTCGCAGATCAAACCGCCGCTGTTCAGTGCGGTTGGTGGTGGCGTCGGTGTAGTAAGCGGCGTAATGAAGATCGTTGAAGCGCGAATAATCTTCTCCGGCAAGTTCCTCGTGATACTTCCCCAGGTCAACTTGGGCGACGAAGCGACCAGCCTCATCGGTTTCTCCTTCGTAGTTTTCGCCGGCCGTGACATCCCACTTTTGTTCACGATAGTTCCAACTCCGCTCCTCCTCGCGGACCAGGCGTACGTGACCGCGCTTGACGGGTTGTGCAAAGAGATAATCAGCGCGAACTTCGATGGTGGCATTCTGCTGCGGCAGGTAATAGTTGCGATCCGGTTTCACGCTGACAGTGAAGTTCGGCAGATCGTACCGACTGATTTTGACTGCCTCGTAGCCGGCTGAGTTGCTGAAGTTTTCATCGTCCATCTCAACGGAGATCTGGTAGTCACCAAGTCGCGTGTTATCAGGAATACTCCAATCAGCGTTAGCTATGCCAAACCGCGAAGTCACGAGGTCCGTCTGAAAGACTGTCGTCCCTTCGGGATCGGTTATCTTCAGCGTCGTCTTGGCATTCACCGCGGCCCGCTTGGCGGCATTGAAGACAAGTGCGCGCACGTGCAGCGGTTGTCCGGGTTGGTAGATGGGCTTGTCAGTGGTGATGAGAATCTGCGCGGTTTCGTCCAGGTCAATGTCTTCGCTCGCCTCTCTAACAAATCCTCCATGCCGGGCCACCACCTTGAGTTCTCCCTCGTCGTCACTCGGCTTGTTCGGAATTTTCAGCGCGACGAGTGCATAGCCGTGGGCGTCGCTTACCGCCGAGCCGCGCAAAATCTGTTGCGGCTCTCCGTCGAGGCTTAGCTCAACCGTGATGTTGACATCTTTCACCGGCTTCCCGGTTAACGGGTGGAGGGTGCGAATGTGTGTGTATTGGTTACTGCCCGGATGCGCCGCTCGTGGAATGCTGACTTCGAGCGCGAAGATGTCAGGTGTGTCGATTGCGGAAAGGGAAATGAGACCACTGGCTGCTTCGGGAGGAGCTGTGATTTCGGGTAGCGCGTCGATGCGGTAGCGCAGGCGGTACCATGGCAAATTTTCATCCTTATCCTTGTTGATGTGCTCAGGTGCGAGCGTGAGTGGAATCGATAGCTGGTTGACGCCGGGCTGCAGTGTGAGTTCGCGAACGGCGCGACCCTCAATCAGATCTTTGGGATCGAGCAGGTCAAGTTGCAGCTTGACTCGAAGGCTTTGCGGCGCGGGATTTACGGCCTCTAACAAAACGACCGTTTGGTCTTGAATCAAGAATTTGGTGGCGGATTCATTGACGCTGAAACGCGTGTTGGCAGACGAAAGCTGAACGAAGACAACAGCGATCGTCAGACACACCAGAGAGAGAAACGATCTGCGGCTCATGGCGGCCTCCAAAAAGTTAATTATGGGAAGACACACTGCGAGCCTGGGGAGAAACTCGTTTGTTTCGCCGACGGTCTTACTGCCGAACTTTGAAGTTGAACTGTGAGCCTGGGGAGGAGCCTGTCAGATTGCGGCCGTGTGATGCAGCCGGGGTGCCGATAGGTTGTCAGGATTTTGGAAAGGAATACGAAGAATCGGATCGGCGCCTAATTAGTCGTTTGTGAGTGTCGCTGAGATCGCGGCCGCAACCCGGGCATTATTTTCCAGCAGCGCGATGTTGGTTGCCAGGGTTGCGCCGTCGCTGCTTTTCGCCATTGCCGATAACAGAAACGGCGTCATGTCGCGGCCCGTGATATTTGTGCGCTTCGCTTCGTCCAACGACGCGTTGAGCGTGCGCTCTAAATCCGCCGCCGGCATTTCAAAGTTTTCCGGCACCGGCACCGCCACGAGCAGCGCGCTCTCAATTTCCAAACTTCGTTGGGCGAGAAAAATTTCAGCAACATCTGCCGGCGAATCCGCGCGCACATCGACGGGCAATCCGCTCGCGCGCGAGTAGAAGGCGGGCAGTTCGTCACACTGATAGCCGACGACGGTAATGCCGTAGGTCTCCAGCCATTCGCGCGTGGCCGGTAAATCCAAAACTATCTTGGCTCCGGAGCAGACAACGATGATCGGCGTGGTCGCGAGCGCCGGCAAATCCGCCGAGACATCCGCCGGATCGCCACGATGAACGCCACCGATGCCGCCGGTCGCAAAAACGTTGATGCCGGCGCGGTGCGCGATCCAACTGGTGGAAGCGACGGTGGTTGCGCCGTGCCATTTCTGCGCGACGGCGATCGGCAAATCGCGAATGCTGATCTTTCGGATGCCTTCGGTCTCGGCGACAAAGCGCAGTTCGTCACTGCTGAGCCCCACCCTGAAGCGGCCACCCAGGATTGCGATTGTGGCGGGAATTGCACCCGCGTCGCGGACGATTTGCTCGAGTCGTTCAGCAGTTTCAAGATTCTGCGGTCGCGGCAGGCCGTGAGCAATAACGGTTGACTCCAGCGCGACCACCGGTTTGTTGTCTGCCATGGCCAACTGCACGGCCGGATCAAATCTAAGAAAATTCGAATCGATCATCTTTGTCACTGCTTTCAGCGGCTTGCCGCCTTCCGTGCGGAAAGGCTGCTTTTTGCCGCTGCAACGGCAGATAGAAGGTAGCCAGACGTGAAACGTCTGGATCAAGCCGATTCTCTAAAATGCGCGCTGAGGGCGCGCGCAGATTTTCTGAGCGCACCTCCGGTGCGTGACTGAAATTCCGAATCGTACCCAGAGGTTTCACCTCTGGCTACCTTCGATGCGCACCTCCGGTGCGCGACTGAGCCTCTCCCTACGATAACCCCGCTCTTTTTAGTTGCAACGTAAAGATCGTGCCGCCTTCAGGAGACTTCTCCCAGGAAATGTCCGCATCGATCAAACTGGCGCGCGCGCGCATGTTAGCCAGTCCACGACCCTGAAGGTTGTTTTGTTTGCCCGGATCGAAGTCTCTGCCGTTATCTTGCAGCTGCAAAACAAACTCACCAGTCGCCGTCACGTCAACAGTCATCTTTACATGGGTTGCTCCCGCATGTCGCCAGATGTTGCTGACCGCCTCCTGGACCATGCGGTAAATCTGCATCTGCACGTTCGCCGGGAGCTGCGCCTGTTCCTCCAACGACTCGTCGCAAACAAATTCATATTCGAATCTCCGGTCGGCGGGTGCATCCTGCACGGCGTGCGAAAGCGCAAACTCCAGCGCGGCGGCGAAGCCGACATTTTGCAGCACCGACGGACTCAAGTCTTCGCAGATGCGCCGCACCTCCTGCGAAATCGATTCGATCTCCGTGCGCAGCACTGCCGGGTCAAGTCTCTTGTCGCCTTCGCCATTCGCCGGCAACTGATCGCTAAGCAACAGCAGGTGACGCAGGTCCGCGAGGGTTTGATCGTGCAAGTCGCGAGCGATGCGACGGCGTTCACGCTCAGCTTCGTTTGCCAGGTTCAAACGCGCGTCGGCCAATTCATTGTTGACCGTAACCAGCGCCGCACTGGTTCGCGCGATGCGCCGCCGTTCGAGAATGGCCCACAACAAGGCGAGCAGCGCCAGCGCGAGGAGAATGGCGAGCGCGGTCGAAGTCCAGGGGAATGGCGCTTTGGCGATAGTGAGTTCGAACGACAACGGTTCCGAAGGAACAAGATCTTTACTGAAGGCGCGGGCCGTAACGCGATATTTCCCCGGTCGCAGTCCTTCCATCGTGAACTGTGATTCATGCGACAAGCGCTGCTTGATGACCGCGCCGTGCGCATCAAGCAAAGTGAAGGCGTATTGAAACTGCTCCGGAAAGGTGCGGTTGTTCATCGCGGCGACGTCCAACAGCAAACTGTTTTGCGGGTACTCCAGATAAAGTCCTGACTGCAATTCTCCGGCCGAATGGACGCGTTTGCTGAGCACACGCGTGGCTGAAAGCGCGGGCGGAACCCGGCCCGGCTGATAACGAGCGATGCCGCGGCTGGTGCCAATCACGAGGGACTCGCCCTGGTCCGCTTTGACCTGCGACCTCACCGCGAAAACATTTTGCGAAGGTAAGCCCTGCTCCGCATCAAGCTGGGAAACAACTGGTCCAACCTGATCATCGAATCTGATCTTCAACAAGCCCGCGCCGCTGGTCGCGCACCACACCTCGTTCTGTTTGTCAGCCGGGGTGCTCGCTAGGAAGCGCGCTTCGTAGCCCGGCGCGGCGAGCAGGCACTCGCTCCCGGGCCGGCAGGCATAGACACCGCGGTTGGTAGCAAACCACAAAGTTTTGTCCGGCGTGCTTTGTATGGACCTGACCGTCGCGCCTTTGAGTTTCACGAAAGCCGGGTCCGCTTTCACTTCGGAACCGTCGTAAGTAAAAACGCCGTCGCTCGCCGTGCCGATCAGGAGCAACCGGTCGCCATCGGCGAACAAAGAGATCACGTCGCGCGGCGCCGTGGCATTAGGCGCCCAGATATTTGTGAGACGATTGGCGTCAAACTTTTCCACGCCACGGCCGTAGCTGGCAATGTAGGACGTGAGACGGAACTGCGCGATGGCGCGAATGCTGCCGACCGCGTCTGCGGCGCCGGAGCTCGATTCGAGCCGGTTGAAACTCAGCGGCTCAACTTTCGCCGAGGCCGACATTGGCGGTCCGACAAAAAATCCCGCGGCTGATCCGACCAACAACCGCCCAGACGTGTCCTCGTTAATGCTGTAGATAATGTTTCCGCCGAGCGAAGGAACTGAATTCCAGCTTGACGACGTCTCGTTGTAGGCGAAGAGTCCGCGATTGGTCCCGGCCAGCAGTTGTCCGGCAGCGGTTTGATAAAGCGTGCGCACGAAATTACTTTCCGAACTGCCGCCGACAGTTTCTATGCGGGCGGCGTTTGGATCGTAACGACAAACTCCGCGGTCGGTGCCGAACCAGATGACCTGTTCGCGATCCTGAAAGATGTCGTAAACATGATCCGAGCGCAGGCCTCCGCTGGTCCCATCGAAGGTGAATCTTTGCGGCTTCTTCTGGTCGGAAAAAAGAAACACGCCGTTGCCGTCGGTTGCTACCCAAACATCGCCGTTCAGATTGCGTATGGTGGTGACGGTTCCGGTCGGTGTCTCATTGCGGAGGAGGTCGGCCGCGCGGCTTCCCGTCAGCAAGCCCGGCTCGTTTTTGCGCACGCGTTCGCCCACCCAAAGCTTGCCGTTCGCATCCACCTCGAGCGCGCGTATAAAAAATGCTGTGGGACCGTTCTCACGTTCGCGGCCCATCCCATCGATAATCGTCAGCAGTCCGCGACTAAGTGAACCAGCCAACACCTGATCGTTAAGTAGTGCCACACCCGTGAACGCGAGCGGTCCCGGATGTTCGCGGTCAGCGCTCTCCAGCGGCTGATTGAAGAGTGGCGTCGTGTGTCGCGAGCCGTCGGCTTCGACGCGGCATTCAAAAATATTTCCCTGTTCCGTAGTCAGCAACACGCGGCCTGCTTCCGCCGCGAGGATGTCGGTGATCGAGTAGTCTTTCAGTTCAGTTATTACTTCGAAACGACCGTCGACCAGGCGAGCGGCGCCGGCTTCGGTCCCAATCCACAGCACGCCGGACGGATCGCTTCGGAGCGCGGTCACGCGTCGACCGCCGAGCTCGTCGATACTCATGGTTTGCGTGCGGCGGCCATCAAACTTTGCCAGACCGGCTTCCGTTCCAAACCACATCGCGCCGTCAGCGCCCTGCGCGATTGCATGGACGCGATCCGACGGCAAACCATGGAAGAGTGTTACCGCGCCCCACTGGTGCAGGCCGGTGACCGGCGTCGGCGACGGAGAAGGCGATGGCGAAGGTGATGGACTGGCTGAGGGACTTGGCGACGGTTGTGATTCAGTCTGCGAAGCGACGGTCGGAGGCAGGAGCAATGGCAACAGGCAGAAGGCAGCGAGCAGAAGGCACACCGCAGCAACGAAGCCCGAAGGGCTGGCAATTAATAGCCACGACCGTGAGGTCGTGGACGTCTTAGTTACTCCCGTACAGGCCCGAAGGGCCGGTACTTGTGTCTGCCGCACCTTCGGCGCTCTCCATTGGTTCGCAACGCGCCCACGCCCTTACGGACGTGGCTACTGAAGATCGGCCCTTCGGGCCTGGGAACTATCGCCGCGTCTCCCCCTCGCTTCGTTTCGCCTTTCCGATCTCGCGTTTCTGTTCCTCGATAAACTTCTTCCGATCGCGTTCAATCCAGGCCTCCTGCTCCTGTGCGGCCTTTTCGAGTTCATCGTTGTTCAGCAAACCGCGGCGCAAGGCTTCGAAGAAAGCGCGGGTGCGCACGTTGTAAGCAAGTTTTTCGTAGGCTTCGTGTTCCGTGCCTTCCGCGATGGAAATGAAAAGCTTTTCATACAACGTCGCTAGCCGGCTTTCCACCCCACGCAAACTCAACGAACACTTGCGCGCGATGGCCCAATTAGAAAGGCCGAGCGCGAGATAGTAAAGCGCTTCGGATTCAAACTCCGTTAACAGCGGCCGCTTGAAGGAATCTTTGAACGCCGGGTCAATCATGTCCGCGCCGTCTTCGAGCACGGCGGCCACGAAACGCAGAAAGCGCGACTCCGGATTGTTCTTGTGAATGAAACCGTAGGCGGGCGGCGGGTCGACCGACTTCACAATTTTGCGAATCTCGTTAATGTAGATTTCGTGAGGAAACTGGGTCCAGAAAATAATCCGAGCCGCCGGTAGTTCTCGCCAAATAGCGCGCGCCGCTTTCACGCCTGAGAGCTTCGGCATTTGAATGTCGAGAATGGAAACTTCCGGCTGATGCTCTAGTGCCAGCTTCACGGTCTCCTCGCCGTCAGCGGCTTCGACAATCGGCGCGTGGGAGGGAAACTCTTTCTCGAGAATCTCGCGCAGGTAATGGCGCTGGGCCACGTTGTCTTCGGCTATGAGTATTGACATCGCACGAATGATAACTTGAAAGCGGCCGGGAGGTAATGTGGCTCGCCACACTTTCGGCTGCGGCTTGGCCCTGCGGCACGACCAAGGATGTTCCGCAGATTACACAGATTGCACGGATTCTAAAACCGCCAAGACGCCAAGAGCGCTAAGAAGCAGCCCTGGCACAACCAAGCAATGCGGGTACAAAACCAAAGCTCGATCTATTTCCTAATTACCTTGGCGCTCTTGGCGTCTTGGCGGTTTTAGAATCCGTGCAACCTGCGTAATCTGCGGATTTCTTGCCTTCGTCATGCTATAAACATCTCGTTCGTGAAGCCAAACCTCGCTTGAGGATCATCCACATGAAAATTCGTCTTTCCGCAATCCTGATTTTTCTCGTTGTCTTCATTGTCTCGCCGGTCTGCGGTCAGTCTCAGCGCGACGAGAAGCTTTGGCAAAAAGCCCTTGCGATTCATCGTCGCGCGATTGTCATCGACACGCATAACGACGTTACCACCCCGATGACCAACGACGATTACGATCTGAGCGGCACACCGCCTTATCCTTATCGCACCAGCCTCGAGCGAATGAAGCAAGGCGGCTTGTCAGCCGAATTCTTTTCGCTTTACGTACGGCCATGGTATGTGGCCCATGGCGGCGCGGCGCGGCGCACGCTCGACATGATCGACTCGGTTTATCGGGCGGTCGAGCGGCATCCCAACGATCTATTGCTCGCTACCTCGGCGGCTGACATTCGTCGCGCCAAGCGACAGAAGAAAATTGCCGCGCTGCTCGGCATCGAAGGTGGACACGCGATTGAAAACTCCCTCGCCACTCTGCGCGAGTTTCACCGGCTCGGCGTTCGCTACATGACGCTGACCTGGAACAACACCAACGACTGGGCCGACGCCGGACGCGGCGAGAAAACGCATCATGGCCTGTCGCCGTTTGGCGAAGAGGTGGTGCGCGAGATGAACCGGCTGGGCATGCTGGTCGATGTCTCCCACGTTTCCGACGAAACGATGAGCGACGCGCTCGACGTTTCCAAAGCGCCGATTATTGCGTCGCATTCGTCGGCGCGAGCGCTAAGCAACGTGCCGCGAAATATTCCCGACGATCTGCTGCGCCGCATCGCGAAAAATGGCGGCGTGATCCAGGTAAACTTCTACAGCGTGTTTGTCGACGCGGCTACGGTCACGCCGCAAAACGAAGCGCGCAATAAATTGCTGAAGGCCGAGCAGGACGCGCTCGACCAGAAGTACAAGGACGATCCGGAACGACTGGCGGAAGAAGGCGACAAGCTGGACGCAGCGCATCCGCTGTCACCGCTGCCGCTTTCAAAACTGATCGATCACATCGATCACATCGTGAAGGTTGCCGGCATCGATCATGTGGGACTGGGCGCGGATTTCGACGGCGCGGTTGATATGCCCGAGGGCGCGCAGGACGTGTCGATGCTGCCGAACATCACCTACGAACTTCTCAAGCGTGGCTACTCCGAAAAAGATATCCGAAAAATTCTCGGTGAAAATTTCTTGCGGGTGTTTGCTGAAGCGGAGCGCGTCAGCCGCGGCATGAGCAGATCGATCAGCGGTGAGGGAAGTTTGAAACGGATTGGCAAATAGGTAAATTCGATTAAGCGCTGAAAGCGCGAAATGTAATAGCCTGGGCCATCGGCCCAGGTTAATAGCCGATAGGGTTAGGCGAGCGCTGAAGGCGCGAAATGATGTCGCGCCTTCAGCGCTTCCGGACATTGCTCTTGCTTACTTACCCTGGGGCGTTGCCCCAGGCTATTACATTCCGCGCCTTCAGCGCTAAGACAAAAAAAGCGGTGCGAACGTTGGTTCACACCGCCTACAAAAGTTAATTAGAAGCTACTGTCGCTTTAGTAGTTCCCCTTGCCTTCCGATTCTTTCCCGGCTACCTGATTGCCGCTGCGTTCGCTGCCCTGTTGGCCGGTACCGCCCTGATTCGGTTGGCTCTGGCCGGACCCCTGCAGGCCGCCGCCTTGTCCAGCAGTTTCATTTGGTTTTGAAGTGCCCTGGCCTTCATGCTGCTGCGTAGCCTGGCCCGGTTGGCCGGTGGTGGCGCCGGCGCCAACAGCCTGACCTTTCTCTTGCCGATCACGATCTTCTGTATTTCCCTGGTTTTGGTTGGTAGCGTTCTGGTCTGCCATAAGATCCTCCTTGATCATTGGTTTCATTAATTTGAGTTGCGTGCGTCTCGAGGGCCTTGCTTGCGTCTTATCTCTATCAACGTTCGTGCCACCTGCTTTCCCAGTGCTTCCCCTCGAAAATTCATAGCTAGACATACCCATCGTGGTCATAAGGCGTACACGCCGAAAACAAATCGATACACGCGCGACAACCCGCTCGGTTAGTCAACCTGGTTTGAAAATCTCTGTGCGCCCTCTGTGACCTTTGTGTCTCTGTGGTGAGAAGCCTTGCTTGGAGAATCCACCACAGAGACACAGAGTTCACAAAGGTGGCACGGAGAAAGAACTGAAACCCGCGTCACACCGTTGCCCGGCCCTGTCGCCGCCGCCCTGCGGTACCGCGTGGTATAATTCGCGCACGTTGAAGCCAGCCGGAATTTACATTCACATACCATTCTGCCGTTCGCGTTGCTCGTATTGCGATTTCGCCACCGGCATGTACCAGGCGGAGCTGGCCGAACGTTATGTGGCGGCGGTCGTCAAAGAGATCGCATGTTGGCATGAAGTTGATGAGCCGCGCGCGGTTGATACGATCTATTTTGGCGGCGGCACGCCTTCGCTGCTTTCGCCCGTCCAGCTGGAAACGATTCTGAGTGCGGTGCACCAACGCTTCACGGTTTCTCCGAATGCCGAAGCAACCATCGAAATCAATCCCGGCAGTATTACGACCGAAACCCTCCTGGCATTTCGCAGCCTCGGCCTGAATCGCGCCAGCTTCGGGGCCCAGACTTTTGACGACGCCGAGCTGGCGCGTCTCGGTCGTTCCCACAACGCTGACGACACGCGCAGAACGTTTCGTTATCTGCGCGACGCTGGTTTTGAAAACGTAAGTTTCGATCTCATCGCCGGGCTGCCGGGTCAAACGATGACCGGCTGGCAGAACAATCTCGCCGAAGCATTTGCCCTGCGGCCGGAACACCTCTCGTTTTACCTTTTGGAAGTTCATCAGGGAACGCCCCTCGCGGATCACATCAGGCGCGGCTTGCAACCGCAGACGGACGACGATCTCGCTGCCGAGATGTATGAAGCCATGTTGGACCGCGCCAGCGAATGCGGTTACCAGCACTACGAAATATCCAATCTGTGTTTGCCCAAATTCGCGTCGCGTCACAATTCGAAATACTGGACCGCCGCGCCTTACTACGGCTTTGGTTGCTCCGCGCATTCTTACGACGGAGCGCTGCGGCGTTGGGCCAACGAACGCGAAGTAGTGAAATACCTGGAACTGGTTGAGCAGGGAAGCAGGTTGGTAGTGAATGAAACTTGGCTGAGCGAGACTGACCGCCAGGCCGAAGCGGTGTTTCTCGGATTGAGAATGATGGCCGGGTTTAGCTTCGACGAATACCGGCAGTTGTTTGGTTCAGACTTGCGCGCGAATCATGAGCAAGACCTGACGCGTTTTCGTGAGGCGGGTCTAATCGAATGCAGCGACGATTTTCTGAGACTCACGCGCGCCGGAGCGTTGCTTTCAAACGAAGTGTTCGCGGCGTTCGTTTAATGGGGAGCCGCGGCAGCGGCTCGAGAAGGTAGCCAGACGTGAAACGTCTGGATAACAGAATTGATTTTCGAATGCGCGCTGGAGGCGCGCAAAGATTTCTGAGCGCACTTTCAGTGCGCGAATTAATCGGCCGATTGATCCAGAGGTTTCACCTCTGGCTACCTTCGGAACGCACCTCCGGTGCTTAGAAACGCTCAATGAAGCGCAACCTAATCATCGCCATCGACGGCCCATCCGGCGCCGGCAAGTCGACTCTCGGTCGCATGCTCGCCCGCGAGCTGGGGTTGCTCTACATCGACACCGGTTCCATGTATCGTGCAGTGGCCCTGGCGGTGAAGGAGTCGAGCATCAGCGCCCACGACGACGTGGCGGTTGGATCGCTCGCCGCTCAGGTTGATATCGATCTTCAGGGTGATCCGGATTCCTTAGTGGTAACACTCGGCGGCGTGGACGTCACCAGCGAGATTCGCAGCGAAGAAATCACGCACTTGTCTTCCATCGTCTCCACGATTCCGGAAGTGCGCCGCGCGATGGTGGCGCGGCAACGCGAGCTGGGCCTGCGCGGGGCGGTACTCAACGGGCGCGACATCGGCACGGTCGTATTCCCTGACGCCGACCTCAAGTTTTTTCTTACCGCATTACCGCAGGCGCGAGCGGAGAGACGTTTCAATGAAGATCGGGCCAACGATCCGGGGGTGAACTTCGAAGAAACCTTCGCCGACATGACCGAGCGCGACCGGCGCGACTCGACGCGGGCTGACTCACCGCTGAAGATGGCCGAGGATGCTGTATTGATTGACTCGACCGGGCTTTCGGTTGACGAAGTCTTCCAGCGGATGTTGGCGGTTGTCGATGACAAAGCCTTAAAGGAGGACGAGGCGAAGATATGAAAATGAGTGGGTTCTCTTTCAAGCGCGAGCCCGTCTGGATGTTAGCGCTTTCAGTCGCGCCGGCGGTCTTAGGCCTGCTGATCCTGTTCTTCGTTATTTTGTTTCGCCAGCGTTAGGTCAGGATGTGAGGTTCGCCTCGCGCTGGGAGCGCAGACGCTGGGAGCGCAGACATCTTGTCTGCAACCGCTTTTCACACGCTGGGAGCGCAGACATCTTGTCTCCCGGTTCGTTGGCATTCAAGATAGAGTAGTCGAAGTTTTCGCGCTTCGAGCTCATTGCAGACAGGATGTCTGCGCTCCCAGCGTCAACGCTCCCGGCGGCACGACTTATGTTTACTGGAATCATCGAAGAACTGGGTTGGGTTAAGAGTGTCGAGCCGCGCGGCGAGGATGCACGCATCGTGATTACCGCGAACCTTGTCACCGAAGACGCACTCGACGGAGACTCGATTGCTGTCAACGGAGTTTGTTTGACGGCGCTGGAAATACAAAAAGACTCATTCGCCGCAGACGTATCGAGGGAAACTCTAACCCGCTCGACCCTCGGCCGGCTGCAACCCGGTGCGCGAGTTAATCTCGAGCGTTCAGTTACGCCGGCGACGCGGCTTGGCGGCCATCTGGTCCAGGGCCACGTCGATGCGCGGGGAAAGTTTCTCGGCGCGGATGCTCATGGCGGCTCCTGGACAGTGCGCATCGCCTACCCGCCCGAAGTCGCGCGCTACCTTGTCTTCAAAGGCTCGGTGGCGGTCGAGGGGATCAGCCTCACCATTGCTGAACTTGCGGACGACCACTTCGCCATTGCGATCATCCCGAAGACGTGGGAAGTGACTAACTTTTCTCAGCTGCAGCCTGGTGATGAGGTCAATCTGGAGGTCGACGTTATTGCTAAATACGTCGAGCGGATCATGCTGTTTCGGAACTGAGTTAGTCAGGTTTTCCGTGAGGGTACCGCGAAGCGGTTATGTAACTTAGCCCCGGGTTGCTGCGCTTTTGCAGCTACCCTGGGAAACAACCCAACGAAAACAAACGCCCGGAAGACCGTCGAAACCCCGTTGGGGTTCAAACCTTCCTATACCCGGTCGCAGGGTAGCTGCGAAGCGCAGCAACCCTGGGCTAAGTTATGTAACCGCTTCGCGGTATCTGGAGCGGGTCAGAACCCCTGAAGTTTCTTCGGCTTTGCGCCGCACCTCGCTTTATTGGATATTCGAAAAAACCGATGCTTTCGGTTAACATGACCATCTGAATTTCAGATTGAAGATTCAAGATTTCAGATAGAGAACATGACCTTTGCCTCAATCGAACATGCCGCCGCCGAAATTCGCGAAGGCCGCATGATCATTATTGTTGACGACGAAGATCGCGAAAACGAAGGCGATCTCGTGTGCGCGGCCGAGAAGGCAACACCCGAGATAATCAACTTCATGGCTCGTCACGCGCGCGGCTTGATTTGTCTCCCGTTGACTGAGGAGCGTTGCGACGAGTTGCATCTCACCACCCAGGTTGCCGACAACACTTCGTTTCTGGGTACAGCCTTCACGGTTTCAATCGATGCCCGCAAAGGCGTGACGACGGGAATTTCCGCCGCCGATCGCGCCACGACGATTCAAGTCGCCGTCGATCCGCAAACTCGTCCCCAGGATCTGGCGCGGCCCGGTCACATATTTCCCCTGCGCGCGAAAACCGGCGGAGTGCTCGTGCGTCCGGGACAAACGGAAGCCAGCGTCGACATTGCGCGCATCGCCGGGCTTTATCCGGCCGGCGTCATCTGCGAGATCATGAATGAAGACGGCACCATGGCCCGCCTGCCGGAGCTCAAGGAATTTGCGCGCGTTCACAAACTGCCGATGATCACTGTCGCTGACCTGGTCAGGTATCGCATCAGTAAAGAGACGCTCGTGAAACGCGCCGTCGAGACCGACCTGCCGACGGTCTATGGCCGCTTCCGCGCCGTGGCTTACGAAAACATCATCAACGGCGACATGCATCTGGCGATGGTCATGGGCGACGTGCGCACCGAAGAGCCGGTGCTGGTGCGCGTCCACACTGAGAACGTCACCTGCGACATGTTTGGATCACTCATCGACGACACCGGCTTCCAGTTACATACCGCGCTCGAAAAAATTTCCGCCGCGGGCCAGGGCGTGGTGCTTTACCTGCGCCAGCGTGAGCACAGTCTCGACCTGGTGAACCAACTGCGAACCTACGCCCTGATGCAGGACGAGGGGCTAGGCAAACGCGAAGCGAGCCTGGCTACCGGCTACGGCGTGGACCGCGATTACGGTGTCGGCGCCCAGATACTTCATGACCTGGGCCTGCGTCGTATACAATTGCTGACGAATCATCCCCCCAAAGTCGCAGCGCTGGAAGGTTTTGAGCTTGAGGTCGTAGGCAGCGTGCCGCTCGGGCAACCCGCGCATCTCAAGGATCCGGCGGCGCCCGAGATCGTTAAAGATTGAACAGCTGCGGTGCCGATGCGAAACTCTCCTTGTTTTACCAGCTTATTTTTAGGTTCGGGTCCCCTCTCCCATTTAAGAATTACGACGACAGACATTTTCGTCTGTCGCCTCTTTAGGTGATCGTTCGGGGCAGTAGCCCGCGCGCGTAAGCGAGGGCTGACGAACAAGCCCTCCCTAATTGTCGGGCTACTGCCCCCTTTTGAGTCTTATGAGTGAAGAGGATCGCGAAAACGGTTCAGGTAAAGAAAAGCCCGCAAAGGATGCGGCTGCCGGGGAACCTTCTCTTCCCGTGAGCCCGGAGGTTCGTGAAGCGCTGCGCGCGGAAGGTGATGTGCCGCTCCCGCCTTTGGCCGACGCTATTGCCGAACAGGATGCGCAACGCAAACATCCCGTCACGCCCCAGGGCCGTCGCCGTCGTTTTATCAATCGCCGCAATTTAATAATCGCAACCACTGCCGCTGCGATTGGTATAGTCGCGCTTATCCTGCTCGTTTTTCTTCTCTACCGGTTCGGCTACGCGGATCGCTACGTCGCCGGCCAAATCAAAGACACCTTTGCGAAGTATGGCATTCGCGCCGAGATCAAAGATTTTCACGCCGGCTTTCCGCCGCAGACGGTGGAGATGACCGGACTCGAACTTTACGATTCGCAAACGGGCGAGAAGTTAGGAAAGATTGATCGGCTGCTGGCGACGGTGCGCGTCGAAGATCTCTACGCGCTAAACCTACAACGCAATATCAACTTGAAGGACCTCAAGATCGAGGGTCTTGAAGCCTGGGTAACCTTCGACGATCAGGGTCGCTCGAATTTTCGCAACATACACATTCCGCCGCCCGAGCCTAACAAACGAATCCTGTTTGCTTATTCCACCGCCCACGTGGAAATAAAGAACGGCGTTATTCATTACGGCGATACGCTTCACGAAATTTCCGGCGAAGCCCGAAATCTAAACGCCACCATCCAGCCTGACGATCCTAACGCTCCGGCTGCAAGCTGGATGAATGCCGTAGTGCTCTCGCTTTCGAATTCTACTTTCACTTACGACGGACGCGCGGTGAAGGACATTGGAGTCGAAGCCCGCGCTCGTGTGAACCAGACCGGCGCCGAGATTCAGGAACTGGTACTGCGTTCGCCCGTCGCCGAGGCGCGGCTCAACGGAACCATGGACGATTGGCGCGCGCTGCGTTACCGCATGAACATCACCTCCTCGGTCGATCTCACCCAGCTTTCTGATCTATTGCAGGCAGGCGCCACGTTGCGCGGCACCGGCAACTTCGCGGGGACAGTTTCCGGCGAAGGTGACAAATACAAAGTTGAAGGCAGCATCAATTCCGACGCGCTTGCGGCTGACAATCTGCGGCTCCAGGGCTTGAGCGTTACCGCGAATGGCAGCGGCCAGGGACGAACTTACGACATCAATGGCAAGGCCGTGGCGGCACTGTTAACTGCCGGAGACTTTCAACTGAATAACGTGCAACTGGTTGGCGGCGTGATGGGAACCGGCTCCGACTTTCGCTGGGTTGGCGAATTGCGCGCAGCCGCCGAACGAAGTTATGGAACGTCGATCGCCGGATTGATTTTGCAGGACGCGCGCGCGGAGATGAACAACGGCGTGCTCACCGCTTCGTCGTCGCAGTTCAGCGCGAATAGCCTTTCATCATCCGGCGCGCGCGCCAACGGTCTCACCGCTTCCGATTTACGCGTTCGCAGCGAAAACAACGTCACCACCGCCAGCGCCGCCAAAGTTAAAGCGGGTACGATTACGACTTCAGGCGCGCGCGTCGACGGCGTCACCGCCAACAACGTCGACATCGTGAGTCGCGATGGCGTGACCAACGTCGTTGTGAAAGATGTGCAGGTTGGCGCTACTCATGCGGGCGAAACCGAGATTGGGGCCATCAACATCGCCGGGGTCCGTTTGTCTGTTCGCGAGGGGCGAATCCAGGGCTCAACCGCCGACATCGACGCCGGGACGGTGAAGCTGGCGGATGGGCGTGCGGAAAATGTCAGGCTCGCTAAACCCGTTTTCGTTGTCGAGCCTTCGGGACGTTATCGTGCGAGTGCTGACTTGAGCATCGGCGGCGGCGTCTTGGGCCAGATGAACATGGGCCAGGCGCGCGCTCAACTCGTCGCCACCAGCAGCGACATCCAGCTGAACAACTTCACCGCGGATGTATTCAAAGGGCGCGCCAGTGGTAACGCGCGGATCGCCATCACCAAAGGCGGCAGCTCGAAGATCGCCGCCACTTTCGATCAGCTTGACGTAGCCGGTCCGCTTACCGCGCTTGCAGGTACCGCCGTGCCGCTCTCAGGCCGCGCCACCGGCAAGATCGATCTTTCATTCCCGGGCACGGATTTCAAGCAGGCTTCGGGAACTCTGACGGCAAACTTCGCCGCGGATTCACTGCAAACAGAGAGTGGACGCGTGCCGCTTTCCGGCGTAGTTGCGCTGCGTGCCGATCGTGGGTTGTTCAATATCGAGCGCGTCGATCTGCAAACCACCGCGTCGAAACTGAACGCGACCGGACAGTTTTCGTTCTCCGGCGATTCCAATCTTCACGTCGATCTAAATTCTGCCGACGCGTCGGAACTTCAGGCGGTGCTCATCTCCTCAGGTTTGCTTCCCGATCTCGAGGAACAAATGCGGACCTACGGGCTCGAGCTCGCCGGCCAACTCGCCTTCAACGGCAATCTTCGCGGCAAACTCAGCACACCGGATATCGATGGTCGCGTCTCGCTCAGCACGCTGTTAGTGAACGGAGCTGATCTCGGTTCGCTGTCGGCTTCGTTGAAGATGACGGATGCGGAAATGCAAATCGCCGACGGCCGGCTGGAGGAAAAAGACGGCGGCGGCATGCAGTTCACGCTCAACGCGCCGCGCACCGGCAAAGACAATATTACGTTCGACGGCACGCTCGATCGCGCGAACGGCGGAAACCTGCTGGCGGCGTTGCCGCTCGGTAGTAAGAAGGGCGTGCCGAAATCTCTGGCGACCGATACGCAGTCGGACGTCTCCGGTTCGATTCACGTTTCGGGAATACCAAACGCGATGGTGGGCCAGGCCGAACTGCGTTTTGGTCCGGGACGACTTGGCGGCGAGCCGCTCGAAAGCATGGTGGCGCGCGCGACCTTCGCCGGTTCGAAAGTTACGGTTGAAAGCGTCGATGCGCGCCTGGCGGCGGGACACATCGTCGCGGATGGGACTTACGACACGACCAGCAAACAATTCAGTTTCAAGGGACGCGCCGAAGGCGTACAGCTCGCGCGCCTGATCGCGTTAACCAGTCAGCCTGGTGTGGCCAACATAACTGGCACCGCCGATTTCAACGCAGAAATTTCCGGCAATCTTTCGGAAGCAGATTTTTCGGCGTACCAGATTACGTTTGACGGGCAGGGAAACAACGTCGTCATCAATGGTCGCCCGGCGGGAACACTGGCGCTCACGGGCCGCACGCAGAACAAGCTGTTAACCATAAATCTCACCACCGGAATCTTCGGTTCAAATCCGCAGGTAGTCGCGGCGCAAATCAATCTCGGCAGCGAGAAGCTGACTACGAGTTTGGAGACGACGTTAACGAATGCCGACCTGACCACTCTCTTGAAGATGGTGTTGCCGCAGGCGAACGTTGAGATTTCCGGAACCGCCACCGGCACGCTCAAAGCCAGCGGCGATCTGCTCGACGAGGACGGCTACTTTTCGGCAACCGGGCTACAAGGCACCGCGAATTTTACTAACCTGAGTTTTCGCGTCGCCGACGTTCAACTGATTGCCACCTCGCCGCTCATCGTTCGCTTTTCTCCCAGCGAGATTACGTTTGAAAAAACTCAGTTCACCGGTCCGGGGACAAACATCGTGCTGGGCGGCACGCTCGCCGTCGGTCCCGCCGGGCATCAGAGCATGACGGCTGATGGTCAGTTGAATTTGCGTGTGCTGAACGGCTTGAGCCCTGACGCGTTTCTATCAGGGACGGCGGAAGTGGCTGTCAGGATCACCGGCACATATGAACGCCCGCGTCTCAACGGCACTGCGTCGGTCGCCGCCGGATCGTTTGCGCTCCTCGTTGGAAACGAACGTTGGACCATCGCGAATGTGAAAGCGCTAGTCAGGTTCACGGCCAACCAGGCGCAAATCGACTCGATGACCGGCACCCTCGGTGGCGGACACATCACGGCAACCGGCGGCGCTTTGCTCGAAGGTTTCACGCTTGCGCGTTTTCTTTTCAATATCCATGGGGATAATGTCACCGCTCCTTACCCGACTGACTTTCGCACCACCGCCGATATCGATCTGGAAATCAAAGGCACTGCGCGCGAGCAATTGATTGGCGGCACGGTCAACGTCAGGCGCGCCGAATATACGAAGGACATCGAGCTTGCCGATCTAATCAATTTCCGCCAAACGGAATCCATCGAAGAAGGCAGCGAGATTGAGATAGCACGCCGGGCTTTGTTCAGCGATCTGCGCGTCGAAGGTCGCAACGCGCTCGTGGTCAGAAACAACCTCGCCGACGTTGTGGGATCGATTTCGTTGCAGATCAATGGTCCGGTTAAAGACCCACTCGTATCAGGACGAATAACGGCGACCAGCGGCACGCTTAATTTCCGAAACGATCGCTACGAGATAACTCGCGCCCTGGTTGATTTGCCGCCGCAGCGACAGGCCGATCCCATCATCAATATTCAGGGCGAGACGCAGATTCGCGGTTATCGCGTGTCGGTCGGTCTCAATGGCCCGCTCTCCCAGCCGCAGGCGATCATCAGTTCCGAACCAGCCTTGCCGCAGGCCGACGTTGTTTCGCTGATTACTACCGGACAACTCGCCACCGGCGACACCAGCACTTCGATACTTTCGCAATCGGGTTTAGGTACTGCGACCAGTCTGTTGACGGATGCGCTGATTAACGCCCCTGCGCAACGCGCCACCAGCAAACTCTTCGGCCTGAGCCGTTTTGAAATTAACCCGGTAATCGGCGGCGCCGGTTCGACGCCGGCCGCGCGCCTTACCGTCGGCAAGCGAATCAACAAGGACCTGTCCGTTACCTACTCGACTAACGTGACTTCAGATCCTAATCAAATACTCGCGGTCGAGTATCGAGTTTCCGACCGGCTGTTTTTCATCGCCCAGTACGAGCAGGCGTCAACGCGAAAATTGACCACGCGTAACGACAACTTCAGTTTTGAGATCAGGTTCAGAAGAAGGTTTTAAAAGCGGGTGCAACGGTTTCTTTCGACAGCTTGTTTGATGGCGATGGTTCTGCTCGCTTTTGTCAGCGCGCGCGCCGGGTCGACGTTTGAAGAATACGAAGGCCGCCTGGTCAGCTCCGTCGAGATTGTCTTCGAAGGATCCCCGGCTGACCCGGCCGCCGAGGCCGAGTTTCTTTCGATCATCACTGTCGTTCCGAACACACCTTTCTCAGCGGTGGCGGTTCGTGATTCGCTGCAGGCGCTGTTTGATTCGGAGAGAGTGGCGAACGCGCGAGTGGAGGTGATTGAAGCAGCCGCCGCGCGCACCTCGCCGTTGCGCTTGCGCTTCGTCATTCAACGCCAGGTGCAGATTGGCGACGTAACCTTTGAACTGACGCCGGCCACCGGCACGCCTGTTTCCGAAGATGAACTGCGCGCACGCGTGAATCTCGCGCAACCCGGCACGCGGCTTTCCAAACAGATCGTTTCGCACAACTCCGACGAGCTGCTCGTCTTCCTGCGCGACCGTGGCTACTTCAACGCGACGGTCGAGGGACGCGAAGAACTCGATCGCACCGGGACGCGGGCGACAGTTATCTATCGCATTGTTCCTGGTGAGCAGTCGCGCGTCGAGGCATTCAACATCAACATCGCCGGCTTTGATGCCGCGGCAGTCAAGCCGACGCTGCAACTTCAGCCCGGCGCCGCGTTCACGCGCGAAGCCCTGGGCGCCGACACCGTCAAGATTCGCCAGGCCCTGATCGATCAGAATTTTCTTTCGCCGTTGCTGGAGGACGCGCGGGTGGAGCGCGATCCGGAGCACAACACGATCACCGTCAATCTAAGCGGGAAGGTTGGGCCAAAGGTCACAGTCAGCATTCCCGATTATCCGTTGAGCGAAAAAACCGCGCGCGAGCTGCTGCCGGTGAAGCGCGAAGGCAACATCGATCAGTCCGCCATCGTCGAGGGCGGCCGCCGTCTGCGGAACAAGCTGCAGGAGCAGGGTTACTTCTTCACGGAAGTCACGGCGGTCTGCACCGTGACGCCGCCCACGCCTGAGCTTGGTCCAAATGGCGAGGAATTAACCTGCGAGACGTTGAATCCGGAAAACCTGAGCGGGCACAGCGTCGAGATTCGTTACGACATCGACCGTGGCCGCCGCTTTAAGTTGACCGACATTCGCATCACCGGTACGAAGAAACTGACTTATGAAGATGTCGCTGCCGACCTGCAAACGCAGAAAGCGAGCGCACTGGGATTGATACCGCTGCTGGGTTATGGGCGCGGTTTTACCAGTCTCACCCTGCTCGAACAGGACAAGCGCACGATTCGAAACTACATGCAAGACCTCGGCTACCGGCGTGCGCAGGTGGACGTGCTTCAGGGCGTGTCGATCAACGGCGAAAGCCTGATCATCACGTTTCAGGTGACGGAAGGTCCGTTAACCAGAATCGGCGGCGTCGAACTTCGCGGCAACAAAATTTATACCGACCAGCGATTGCGCGACGAACTGAAAACTGTCATTGGCGCTCCTTACTCGCGCTCGCAGGCGCGCGCGGACGGCGAGCGCATGATTGCACTGTACGCTCGCGAAGGATATCTCAACGCGACCATGGAGACTTCCTTGGTTGAGATGCCGAAGAAAGGCGACGACGAACAGGTTCGGCTTATCTATTCCATCACCAACGAAGGCGACAAGGTTTTCATCAATCGTATTCGCATAAACGGGGTTACCGGCAGCGCGAAAACTCAGGACACGAAACGCGCGGCCATCCGCCGTGTGATTACAGTTGACGAAGGCGACGTGCTGCGCTCCGACAGAATCGCCGACAGCGAACGAGAGCTTTACCTCACCGACGCCTTTCGCCAGGTCATTATTCGCACCGAACCCGCCGGTGAAACGTCGTCAGGTTACAAACGCCGCGACGTGATCATCGACGTGGAAGAAAAGAAACCGCGCGTGATGGATTACGGCGGCGGCTTCTCGACCGACACCGGACCGCTCGGCTTGCTGGAGCTAAGCAACGTCAACTTCATGAACAAGCTGCGGCAAAGCGCGATTCGCCTGCGCATGAGCAGCCAGCAACAGCGGCTGCGTTTGGAATATCTCGATCCGCGCTTCAAACGATACGGCAAAGGCCGCTTTGCACCGCTAGGCATTTCGCTCGAGTATCAGCGCGATTCCACCGTTACCCGGTTCTTCCGCTCAGCGATCGATCGCGGCACCATGGGAATCGTTCAACGTCTCGACGACAAAGGAAATGCGCTCGACGATTTCGGCAGGCGCGTTAAGGAGCCGACCATCAATCGCTTCACCGCCGCGATCGAAACGCAGCGGCTGCTCAATCCGAAAACGCATTCGGCTTTTTTCCTGCGTTACAGTTATGAGGATGTGCGGCTCTTCAATCTGCAGAGCCTGCTGATTAAGCCGGTGCTGCAGCCTGATCGCGCGGTGCGGCTCTCGCGCCTTGGCGCTTCCTACGTGCGCGACACGCGCGAGCGTTGCGAGCGCGGGCTGCTCGGCACCGTTCGCAATCCCGATGAAGAGACCGGAGCGCCCGGTGAAATCTGCCGCTACAACCAGCTCGATGCCACCCGCGGCGATTTCTTTAACGTTGATTACGCGATCGCGTTGCGACAGCTCGGCGGGAATGTCTCCTTCAACCGGCTACAGGCGAGTTATCGGCGTTACTACAAGCTCAACGCGTTTCGCGGCACCGTGCTCGCCGGAAACGCAACGCTCGGGTTGGCCAATCTCTTCAATCCGCGCGACCGCGGCGGCAAGCCCGGAATAGACGAAATCGATCTTACCCTCCCAATTAGCGAACGATTCTTCTCCGGCGGCTCGACCACTTTGCGCGGCTTCAATTTCGAAGAAGCCGGACCGCGGCAGGCGATAATTCCCATCGGCACTTTCATCGACCAGAACAAGAAGCCGGTGATCCTGAATCCCTTCACCGTGCCGGTCGGCGGCAACGCCCTCGCGATCATCAATCTGGAGGCGCGTGTGCCGGTATCGCGGACGTTGCAGATGGTTCCTTTCTACGACGGCGGCAACGTCTTCCGGCGCGTCGGAGATTTGTTTGGCAAAGAAGACAACACGCCCGTGGCCCCCGGCGATGTGATCGGCGCGATTAATAAGGCGAATCTGCGCGCCCATTGGGCCAACACGGTAGGACTCGGGTTCAGAATCCAAACACCCTTTGGCGGTGCGCTGGCGGTGGACTACGGGTTCCTGCTGAACCCGCCCGAGTTTTTGGTTCCGCAGCGTGGGCCAAGCGGCGCTCCCGACGATTTCACCGGCACGCCCGCGGTCTATCGCCTAAAGCGCACGCAGTTGCATTTCCGGTTTACGCAAACGTTCTAGGAAAGTGAGCAGTGAGCAGTGAGCAGTGAGCAGAACATTCTTGTAGCGTGGGTAGACGAAGTCAGAACCGAGAGCCGTAGCGACCGGGTTCGTGCTTCGGTGTCGAGGCTCATCGTGTGTCGATTGATGTTAGCGATTTTACTGCTCACCGCTCACTGCTTACTGCTCACTAGCGCGGCGCGCGCTCAGCAGGTCGTCGACAAGATGGTCGCTACCGTCAACGCCGGAATTCTTCCGGAGTGCCGCCAGATTTGCCTGATAACTTATTCAGACCTGCTTTGGCAGCTGGCGCTGCAACCAAACACGCAGCTCGATAACCCGTCTTCCGCGGACCTCAACCGCGCGCTGCGTTTGTTGACCGACCAGCGGTTGATTCTTCAGGAAGCGGAAAAGCTGCCCTCGATCGCGCCTAACGCCGAAGAACTGCGAACTGCGCGTAGCGAACTGGTCAAAGCGTTTCCCTCGGCGGCGGAATTTCAACTGCGGCTGCAGCGAGTGGGATTAACTGCCGAGAAGCTCGACGAGATTCTGGACCAGCGCATCAGGATCGAGAAGTACCTCGACTTTCGCTTTCGTAACTTCGTGGTGATCACGCAGAAGGAAGTTGCCGACTACTACCGGGACGTTTACGTGCCGCGCCTGCGTGCGCGCGCGCCCGGCCAGATCGTGCCGACGCTGGAACAGGCGCGGACGGAAATTGAAAGCAGCCTTACCGAAGCGAAGATTGAATCCGACACCGACGCGTTTCTCGACAACGCTCGCGAGCGCGCCGAGATCGTGATTCTGAATCCTGTGTGAGAGAGTCCAATGTCCAATGTCCGGACCGAATCAGAACCGCGAGCGGTAGCGGACGACCATAGAATCAAATGACACGCATTTGATTTTCTCAAGTTCGACGATTGAACGTCTGGCCGGTCGCTGACGCTCCCGGTTCTGATTGCCATCCCAAATGTCGATCACTGACGAAAAACTTGCCGCACTTATTCCTCGTCTCGAGGAGTATGCGCGACGGAAGCCGGCAGCGTATCGGCTGCGCGTGGCCCTGCTCGCAATTCTTGGCTACGCGTACCTCTTTGCCGTCGTCATTCTGCTGCTGTTCTTGGTTTACTTTGTGCTGGTCTACGTCAGGTTCAACTATTTAACTCTCAAGATTGTATGGATACCGCTGGTGCTGGTGTGGATGGTGCTGAGCTCCATGTGGGTCTCGCTGCCGGCGCCTGATGGCGTAGAACTCACGCGCGAACAGGCGCCGCAATTGTTTGCGTTGGCGGAGGAAATCCAGCAGGCCCTCGCGGGACCTAAGGCTCACCACCTGTTGCTTTCAGATGAATTCAATGCCTCGGTGGTGGAAATCCCACGCTTTGGCATGTTTGGCTGGGCCATCAATTATCTGGTGGTTGGATTACCGCTGCTCAAGGCTTTAAAGCCGGAGGAGTTTCGCGCTGTGCTGGCGCACGAGTATGGCCACTTGTCCGGAAAGCATGGACGGTTCTCCGGGTGGATTTACCGCGTGCGGCGGAGCTGGGTTGAGATTCTGACGCGGGTGCACCAGGAGCGCCACTATGCCGCGTTTATTTTTGAGCCGTTCTTAAAGTGGTACGCAGCGTTTTTCAACGCCTACTCATTCGTGCTGGCACGAGCGCACGAGTATGAGGCGGACGGTTACGCAGTTGAGCTGACGGGTAAAGATGTGACAACGCGAATGCTGGTGAAGCTGGCCACCAGAAACCGCCTGATCGGTGACGAGTTTTGGCCCGGCTTTTACCGGCCTGCGATGAATGAGTCTAAGCCGCCGCCGGATCCGTTCAGTCAACTGCTTAAGTCGATCCAGGGTGAGGTCCCGGACCATAAAAATACCAAGTGGGTGCTTCAGGCGCTGCGGGTCAGCGGCGATTACGACGATACGCATCCGGCGCTCGCCGACCGGCTTGCCGGACTGGGCTATGCGAGAGAGGAAGTTGAGGCCGTGGCCCTGCGAGAAACGCAGACCGGCGCAGCTAATACGGCAAGCGCCGCCGACTATTACCTCCCCGAAGTGCCGGCAGAGTTCATCGATCGTTTCGACCGGCTTTGGCGAGAACAAATCACTACGACCTGGCGCGAGCAATACCAGGAAGCAAAATCCTCGCAGAAACGACTCGGCGAATTGGAGTTCGCAGAAAGAGCGCGAACCTTGACGAGCGACGAACTTTGGGAACGCGCACGCCTGGTCGGCTATCTCGACGGTTCAAAAGCAGCGCTGCCTTTCGTCGAAGCTTTGTTGAGTGTCCATCCGGAACATCACGAGGCTAACCTCGCGTTGGGAGCGATACTGCTAAAACACGGCGATGGCGCCGGCGGGATGGCCCAACTGGAAAAAGCCATGAGCTTAAACGTTGATTCCACGCCGGCAGCTTGCTATCTGGCCTACGAGTTTCTTCTGGAACACGGATCGCTGAAAGACGCGGAGGCGTATCGAAAACGCGGCGAGACTTCGGAGCAGAACCTGCAAAAGATTTACAGCGCGGCGCTGAACTTTTCCCCGAACGATCGGTTCGAGCCGCACGGATTGGATGAGCCGGCCTTGGAGAACTTGCGCGCGCAGCTGAGCCATGTGCGCGGGTTGGGCCGAACTTACCTCGTGCGTAAGGTCGTAGACGTGCCTGAGCCGTGGTACGTCATTGGAGTGTTCGCCGGTTTCACCTGGCGCCAGGGCGAGAATGAAAAGCACCCGGAGGCGTTGCTCGACGAACTGTCAAACAAGATTACGTTTCCACACAAACTGATTTTCGTTTCATTGGATCGCTATCGATACCTGACCAATAAGTTTGAAAAGATTCCCGGCTCGGTGCTGCTCGTGGGAGGTGACGAGAACGTCAGGCTGCTACATTGAATTTTAACCTCGTCCGCTAACTCCTGTCCGATTCAGGCCGGCAAGCGGCAAGGCAGGAGCTTCACATCGGGGCAGTAGCCCGACCGTCAGGAAGGGCTCCCATTGTTTCAACGCGCCTTCTAAACCCTCCCTTACGGTCGTGCTTCTGCCCTCAGAAATGTTTAGCCTCAAAACCGCATAAGATTTAGAAAGCGAACCGATCTGCTGGGCCCGCCTATCCGGACCCAGTCATGTTTCGCATTGGAAACCGCTTGATCTAAACCAGTCTACTTTTGGAAACACGCCGTTCGAGAAACAACACGAACGGATAGTCCGGGAGTCCTAACGTTAAGCCTATCGTGATTGTTAAAGAGTTTTGATGAGGCATGAGTATTGCTCCAGTCAACACAGGAATCGCGCAATCGATTTGAAATCGAGCCGCCCTTACAGCCGTCGCTCCTCATGGAGATTGTTGCCAGGGACGCCTCGCTCGCCACCAACGGTCCAGGAAGAAAAACCGAAACCCTCGTTCAAAAATCCGGCGACCGTTATTAATTGAAAGTTGATAGCACAACCAATGGAGGTTATTGACATGTCTGCGATAGCAACGACCCTTCAGAACGACTCCGTCGCTCTGAGCACCGACGCTGAGCTAACTACCCGCGGGAAAATCCTGATTGGCGGGACGGGAGCCCTCGCTCCAATCATCCTCAATCTCCTCGTAGTGGACCTGAATACGACGTTCGCAAATATCTCTAGCTTGAAGGTCGCGGGGTATTTGATTCGGGTCTCCGTTCTTTTTCTGCTGGGCGCGGCAATGGCCTATTTTCATAAGAGTGAAAAGAACACGCTCAGGCTTCTGGAACTGGGAATTATCGCTCCGGCGCTTTTCACCGGCGTGCTGAACGGCACTACCAACATTAACGACGCCAAGCTCAGGGCCGGCAATGTGCCCGCGGCGGCCACCGCCGGCTTGCTGGACGCGTTTATACCGACTGCCTACGCGATGACCGATGGCCAAACGGTTAAGACTTATACGCGACCCGAAGAGAGTGTGACATCGCAACTGTGGCAGGGAATCAGTGGCACCAAGACTGACAATGTCTGGTTCGTGGTAGTGGGTACTTACAAGCTCGACGAGTTACAAGAGGCACGGGAACTGGTGAGAAAGATCTCCGACAGCTCGTCTGCATTCAAGCCGCAAATCTACAAGAACGACAAGTACTATGCGGTTGTGATTGGTGAGAACCTGACCCTGGCTCAAGCCAAAGCACGCAAGCAGAAAGCCGACCAGGCCAGTTTGCCGAGCTACGGAGAGATCTACTTGTTCAATCCCTGGGCTTCCGAGTAGCGGGCGTCCTGATCAGTCCGGGAGTGCCGCGGTGTTGCCAATAAGCTTTACGCGGGCCGGCGCAAGTAACCGCGCAGCGGTGGCGGCGTGGGCTTGCGCAGCAAGGCGCTCTTGGCTTTCCATTCCATGGTGCGGCTCAGCTCAACCAGAAAGCGCGTCGCCCCGGATTCGAGCACAGTCACCGGCTCGCCGTTTTGGTAAAGGATGCGATTGGAAGTGTGCGCTGTAACGCGCGCGCCCGGCGTGATGATTCCCACCAGGTTCAATGGATCAGCAGCGCTTACCGAAATCAAGCTCTCCTGAGTCTCAGGCTGAATCCCGACCGTCAGGGAGGGACCGGTCGCGAGCCCGACCGTCAGAGAGGGTTTGGTTCCCAGCCCAACCGTTAGGGAGGATTCGGTCTCTTCCTCCCGAGCCGGCGACCTGAAACCAAAGTCCATAGTCCCGGTGCGCGTGCGTCGGATTGCGCGCAACATGCCGACTGCTTCCGGCAGAGCAAACTGTTCGCCGGAAATTCCTGCCACAAAACGTCCGCCGCGAATCTCTCCACGCGCTTCGAGTCGATGATAAATGCGCAGCAACACGCGCCAGGGAAGCGCAATGCCTTCGCGCTCGAGCAGCCGCTTAAAGACTACGCCGTAGCGCTTGAGCAGAATGCGCGCAATCTTCTCAGCGTCTTCAGGATTTACTGAGCCCTCCCTAATGGTCGGGCTACTGCCACGCGCTGACGCTGGGAGCGCAGCCGCTGGGAGCGCAGACATCTTGTCTGCCGCGGGCGGCTCGGCCGCCACCGGGGCGTCTGCATTCAAGATTGAGTGATCGTTTTTTTCGCGCTTCGCGCTCACTGCAGACAGGATGTCTGCGCTCCCAGCGGCTGCCCTCCCAGCGGTGACGTTCCCAGCGTCAGCGCTCCCAGCCGCGCGATTGAGCAGTGACCAACGGCCGGCGCTGGCCATGTCGTAAACGGGTTGCCGGTGTTTGCGACGAGCGGCGGCTTGAGTTTTGCGACTCGAGGGAGTTAACAAAGCGCGTAACCCTGCGAAGCTGTCGGAAATTACCAGGCCGTTCGCTACCAGTTCGGCAAGACCCTCTTCCACCTGGGCCCGCAATAGTCGCGTTCCGTCCACGATGTCAGTAAAGAACGATGCGCCACGCGTCGCCAAATACTCATGCACCGCACGCGTAGTGGTCGAGAATTCAACTTCGCTGACTGCGGGCGCGGGAAAAACAGCATTCCAGATCGCCAGGTTCTTGCGCTGCAGTAGCGCGATGGGCGTGTTGCGCACTGGCGCCGCGCCGCGCGCTCGTTCGTTTCCAGGTTCCGTGCTGACGGCACGTGAAGTTGTCGGCGGCGTCAGTCTGGCCCACACGACTTCGCCGGAGAGACACAAGGCATCGAGCCACGCCGGGTCGTACTCTACCAAACGGCCCGGCAACAGTTCGCCCTCCCAGGCAGCGGCAGGCGCTTCGAAACCTTCGAGTTGCTCGATGATGGCGCGCACGCTTTCCGGCCCTTCCATCTGATGATCGGGCGCCAGCTTTTGCCAGGCGAGCAGGTAGCGTATGAAGTCAGCGGTTGATACCGGCTCGATCTCCTGGCGTAAACGATTGAGCGTGTAACTGTGAATACGCGCGAGTAGGCGGCGCGCGCACCATTCGGTTTCAACTGCGCCGGGACTGAACTGGCCGCGAATTACAAAACCTTCCGCTTCGAGTTTCAAGAGACCTAACTCGATGTCGCTTTTGCTTAGACCGGAAGAATCGGCGAGCGACTGGACGGTGACTGGGCCGAGTCCCTCCAGTCGCCCGCGCAGGATTTCAACCAGAGCGTCTTCGAAACTCCACGCGAGCTGCGAGAAACTTTCAGGCGCCACGATGGGAGGTGCGAGCGATGCGCCGGGGAAAATCTTTTCGAGCTGCGGCAAACGTTCAGCCGCCACCCACAACGTTGGTGCTGGGCCCGATTTTTCTGGGACCGCGGGAGTCTCGCCCGCCTCGGTTGCATTAGCATTCAAGGTTGAGTCGTCGAATCTTTCGGACGCCGGGAGCGCAGACATCTTGTCTGCCGGTTCGTGAGTATCCAAGGTTGAGTGGTCGACGTTTTCGCGCTGCGCGCTCATTGCAGACAGGATGTCTGCGCTCCCAGCGTCAGCGCTGCCAGCATTAAGCACCGCGGCGCGGCGATCGTTTTTGAGTTCCGTGAAATATTCCTGCCACTCGGCGCCTTCGGCGGTGGTGATGAATCCCAGCTCCACCAAGGCGTCGTGAAGTTCGTCCGGATTCTCCACCCGCGGCCAGGCTTCATCACGCACGCGATCGATGGCGGCTTGATCGAGTTTGCCCATGTCCTTGGCCGTTTGCGGATCAAGCCAGCGCCGCTGCTGCACCGCGCGCGTGCGCCGTTCTTCGAGCGGCGCATCGTCGAGATAGGCATACGGTCGCGCGTTGAGGATTTCCTGCGCGAGGGGCGAAGCTTCGATCACGTCGCGGGCGAAGAGGTTCTTTTCGTTACGTTCGATTGCCGTCAGCAAACGCTCCAGACTATCGATGTCCATCGCTTCTTCGAGACAATCTTTTACAGTCTGGTCAACGAGTGGGTGCGCGGGAATTTCGCGTTCACCGCCGCCAAGGTTTTCCTGACAGGCCAGTTGGTCGGGAAATATGGCCGTCAACAAATCTTCAGCATCCATGCGCTGCAGCTGCGCCGGAATTTTTTTGCCGCCGCGCCGCCGCAGGACGGCAAGCGAGCGCGTCACGTTCCAGCGCCAGCGAATGTTCCACATCGGCGCGTCCAGAAGTGCCTGACACAATAGCTGTCGCACGGTTTTCGAATTCAGATAATGAAACACCTCGTCGAGCGGGAAACTGTGAGTTGGCCCAAGCGAAAGCACCACTGCATCTTCAGTGGCCGCGGCTTGTAGCTCGAAATTGAACTTGCGACAAAAACGTTTGCGCAGCGCCAGACCCCAGGCGCGATTGAGCCGGCTGCCAAACGGCGCATGCACCACCAGCTGCATGCTGCCGCTGTCGTCGAAAAATCTTTCGAGCACCAGATTCTGCTGCGAAGGCATCACGCCCAGCACCAGCTTCGCGCCCGCCAGGTATTCGACAATCTGTTCAGCAGCCGCTTGCGAAATGCCAACCTCGCCAGTGAGATAGTTAAGCGCCGGCTCGAGATTAATACCGTGATTGACGTCAGTGGTATTGATTTCGTCGGCTGATAACGACACTAAGTCCCGACTTTGGACATTGGACGTTGGACTTTGGACCCGATCTGCAACTTCGATCCGGTTCGCCACCTCCTCACGCAGCCGTGAGACTGACACCGACAGTTCATGCGTTCGCGCCGGCGCTTCGCCAAGCCAGAAAGGAATCGACGGCGGCTGACCAGCGGCGTCTTCGACCCGCACCTTCCCCTGTTCCACTCGCAACACGCGCCAGGAAGTATTGCCCAGTTGAAAGATATCGCCCTGCAAACTTTCGATTGCAAAATCTTCGTTAACAGAACCAATCACCAGGTCGCTCGGCTCGAGTACTACCGCGTAATCTGCAGTGTCGGGAATCGCGCCGCCGGAAGTTATTGCCGAAATTCTTGCATTGCGTCTCCCGCGAATGCGTTGATTGACGGCGTCGTGATGCAGGTATGCGGAGCGCCGGCCGCGTTTGGTGGAAAACCCCTCGGCCAGCATTCGGATAACGGAATCGAATTGTTCGCGCGTTAAATTGCGATAGGGATAGGCGCGCCGCACCATCTGAAACAGATCGGCTTCGGTCCACTCTTCGGCCGCTGAAGCCGCGACGATCTGCTGCGCGAGTATGTCCAGCGGCAGCTCCGGAAGCTCCAGGCGATCGAGTTCACCGCGGCGCACGGAATCCACAATCGCCGCACACTCCACCAGCTCATCTCGCGAGAGCGGAAAAATTCGACCTTTCGGAAACCCCGCCACGGTATGGTTGGAGCGCCCCACCCGCTGCAGAAAACTCGCGATGGAACGCGTCGAGCCAAGCTGGCAAACCAGATTCACGTCGCCAATGTCTATGCCCAGCTCCAGCGACGCAGTGGCCACCAGTGCGCTCAGCTCGCCCGCTTTCAGTCGCTGCTCCGCTGCCAGACGCTGTTCACGCGCCAGGCTGCCGTGATGCGCCGCGATGTTTTCATCGCCGAGGCGTTCACCGAGATGACGGGAGACACGTTCAGCCAATCTGCGCGTGTTAACAAAAACCAGCGTCGTCTTGTGTTGTCGAATTAGTTGAGCCAGGTGGTCGTAAACTTCTTCCCAAACTTCGCCGGACATTACCGCTTGCAGAGGCGACTCGGGCAGCTCAATGCCCAAATCCAAACGACGCGCGTGGCCGCTATCGATGATGGTGCAATCAGGCCGGCCGTCTGCGGCGATGTTTGCGGTGCCGACCAGAAAGCGTGCGACCTCTTCGATTGGACGTTGCGTCGCGGAGAGACCAATCCGCACCAGTTTCGAGTTTCGAGTTTCGAATTTCGAGTTCTCTTCCGTGTGTTGAGCGACTAACTGCTCCAGGCGCTCAATGGAAAGCGCGAGATGGGAGCCGCGTTTGTCGCCCACGACGGCGTGAATCTCATCCAGAATAATTGTTCGCGTTGTTTGCAACATGCGGCGCCCGCCGTCGCTGGTCAGCAGAATGTAAAGCGACTCGGGTGTGGTGACGACAATGTGCGGCGGCCGCTTGGTCATCGCCGTACGTTCACCCGCCGGTGTGTCGCCAGTTCTCACAAACGTGCGAATGTTTACCTCGGGCAGCCCCAGCTCGCGCAGCTCTTGCTGAATTCCGGCGAGCGGGACTTGCAGGTTGCGCTGAATGTCGTTGCTAAGCGCTTTGAGCGGAGAGACGTAAAGCACGTGAGTGCTGTCATCGAGTTTTCCATCCACGCCGAGACGAACCAGATCGTCAATCGCCGCCAGAAACGCGGCCAGGGTTTTACCCGAACCGGTCGGAGCGGCGATTAGTGTGTTGCGCTGTTTTTTGATGGCCGGCCAGGCTTGTTCCTGCGGCGGCGTGGCGTCGGGAAAGCTCTTCGCAAACCACCGCGCTACTGCTGGATGAAAAATTTCCAAATTCATAGGGACGGCGATTATAACTCAGATACGCGAAGATTGCACAAATGAAACACTGGCCTAGAGATGGGAAAACTCTTTTTGGAGTGCGCTGACCTGTCAGCGCTTTGGTTCCGTTGCGACCTGTCGCAACGTGTTGCCGTTTCGAAGAAAATTGCAAAACAACTGCGACAGGTCGCAGAAGACGAAAGCGCTGACAGGTCAGCGCACTCCAAAACTACTCGAACTGTTTTTTGAAACCTTCGAACTGTTCACGCAGCTTGTCCATCTCGCTCTTGAGAGTTTCGATTTCGCTTTCGAGTTTTGCAACGCGATCGGATTGACTGAAGCGAACCGACGCTTCGCGTGGTTGGCCATCGCCGGCGACCGGCTCAATTGCCGGCGCTCCCGCAAGCAGGTGCGCGAAGCGGGCTTCCTTTTGGCCGGGCTGGCGCGGCAGACGCGTGACCAGCGGATCGGGCTCGCGGGCAATCAGAGAATTGAGTGTGGCTTCAACTTCTTCGAGTCCGGCAAACTCGTGCATGCGAGCGGTGCGCGTTGCCAGCTCACCAGTCGTCTGCGGTCCGCGAAGCAGCAGCACGCAAATCAACGCCAGCTCCGGCGGGCTCAGATGCATCACTTCGGGCAGCACGTGTTTATACTTCGGCACGCGACTGGTGCTGCCGTAAAAAACGTAAGTGAGGTTCTTCTCACGTAAAGTTTCGAGCGCGTGGGCCACCGTCGACTCATCGTAGGCGGTAACGGGCGTACGATTGTTTTTCTGATTGCACGCGAGCGTGAGTGCGTTGAGCGTCAGCGGATAGTATTCGGGAGTGGTCAATTGTTTCTCGACCAGCGAGCCGAGCACGCGCGTTTCGACGTCGTTGAGTATGGTTGTCATCGATAAGTCAGCGCGAGCTAATGTCTTGTGCGCAGCGAAAGCCCGACGTCATCCAGCGTTCGTGGGCGTGAAAAAAATTGCGGTAGGTTGAACGGATGTGCGATTGCGGCGTCGCGTAGGAGCCACCGCGCAAAACCTTCTGGTTCACGAACCACTTGTCGTTGTATTCGTCAAACTCCGATTTGAAGCCGGGATAGGGAACGTAATCGGAAGTCGTCCACTCCCAAACGTCTCCAATCAACTGGTGACAGCCGTAGGCGTTTTTCCCGGCAGGGTAGGACCCGATTGGCGCCGGCGACCAGAGACTGTTCTCAAAAAGATTCGCTCGTGAAGCATCCACCGGCTCGTCTCCCCAGGGGAAAGCTGTTGGCCGGCGGGTTTGAGAATTAAATGTCGCGGCTTTTTCCCACTCAGCTTCAGTCGGCAAACGCTTGCCCGCCCATTTGGCGAAGGCCGAGGCTTCGAAGAAACTGACGTGACACACTGGTTCGTCAGCTTTCTTGTTTACGGGATGTAAGCCGGCGAAGTCGCGGATCATCCATTCGCTGTCGTGCAGTTCCCAATAAAGCGGCGCGCGCCAGCCCTCGCGATTGACTGTTTCCCAGCCTTCAGAAAACCACCAGCGAAAATTTTGGTAACCACCGTCGGCTATAAACTCGAGGAAGTCGCCGTTGGAAACGAGTGCGCGATCGAGGGCGTAGTCCTGCAGGAAAACCTGGTGGGCGGGCTTTTCGTTGTCGAACGCGAAGTCGTAATTGATTCCAACAAGACCCTCACTGACGGTTGGGTTACTGCCACGGTCCGGGCGTTGGACATTGGACGTTGGACCTTGGACCTTTTCGTCGTACCCCAGCCAGAACAGTCCACCTTCAATCTCCGCCATGCCTTCAACCTTTACCGACGGCGCGGGCGCTGGTTGTATCCGCGCGTCATACTGGTCGCACAGCAAATGCTTGATGTCGTAGACGAGCAACTCCTGATGCTGCATCTCGTGCTCGAGGCCAAGGCGCACGAGCGCCAGGATTGTTTCCGCTTCCGATTTGGTTTCGACGGTTTCCAGAAACCCCAGCATCTGTTCGTCGATGCTTTGACGATAAGCTACTGTCTCCTTTACCGTCGGCCGTGACTTCGTACCGCGCTTTGGCCGCTCGATGCGCGCGCCGAAACCTTCGTAGTAGGAGTTGAAATAGAACAGGTATTCTTCGGAATAGACTTTGTAACCGGGTTGATAGGCTTGCAGCAACGTCTCAAAAAACCAGGAGGTGTGGCCGATATGCCAACGCGGTGGACTCATGAACTCCGCGGTTTGGATGACGTAGTCTTCAATTTCGAGGGGCGCGACGATCTGCATCGTGCGCGCACGGACGCGCTGGTAGAGATCGCCGAACGATCGGAACTTGGGTTCGATTGTTTGTTGAGTTGAGGAAGCCATTGCCCTACTTCGATTCAAAAGTCTAACTATTAACTTGATCGTCCAAAGAGGATCCAATCCAATTCCTTACGTTTTCGGTAGGAAACGATCTTAGCGTAGGTGGTAAGGGGAATAGCAACGATATCAGAAATGGGTAAGCCAGAGAACATACCGATGATTATCAGAGGGATCGATACATAAAACGATAAGTCAATGATTCTGGACCAACGCTTTACCGCCGTGAGGCTGTTTAGCGCCGTTTGCATGTCTTTCCGAAACTCCTTAACTACTTGGGGTCTTTCACTTTCCAATTCTGTTCGAAGCCGCTCACTGTATTCTGCGATGACAGACCTGTAAATCCTCAAATGTGGATCGTCTCGTAACCTAAGGACGTCCTCGATTGTTTGAACTACGGGATAGCGGAGATCCTGAAATTGGATTTTCAGTAACTGGTAGGCTTCGGGGCCCAAAAGGGTTTTCGGGCGCTCGGAACGGTTTACGTCCCCCCTGGTCTTGAAAGGCAAGGCTGTTCGTGCTGAAAACCTTTCGGCGGCTAGGCTTGACGCCGCTGCGTCCAACACCGTGGCAAATTCATTGCGAAACCAAGATATGTCACTTTCACCCTCCATCTCATCATCGAATGTATCAAGTGCCTCTAGCTCCGCGAGCCGACCATGGAATGACCCCCTGCCGAGTTCCGATTCCCGACTTGCCTGGATGAATTCCTTAAATTCCGGGTGCTGTTCATAAAACTCCAAGGGAGCTTCTCCGGAGAATGGGATCCAAGTCGGGGCGCCATTAATAGCAGGCCACAGCAGCAATGCTTCAGGGGCTTCCGATGTAAAACCTAAATGTTCCAGATTCGACTGAACCAATGGCGACAAATAAAAGAGCTTCTCTATCATCACCGCGATGTCGTGCGATATATCGGAATCTATTATCTCACGTTCCAAAAGAAACTTTCCGTATTGCCGGAAGGCGCGTTTATCCTCAAGGACATCGAGACTGATTGTCTCGCAATAGTCGGTCATGTATGCCTTCTGCAGCAATCGCAAGACTAATATCCTAAGATAGTCATAGGAGGAGGAATAAACATCCTCGGGCATCCATTCAATCAGATCCTCTCTTTCATACCGCTCCAATTCCGGGAAACCTTCTGGAAAACGAGTTTCGTAAAGCCATGTAGGGCGAGAGAGATAGGCTTTACCAAACAAAAGGAGAGAAACTAAAACCTCCTGTTTTGGAACCGATCTTTTGGTTCTTACCCACTTTCTGTGTTGACGATAAGACCGTGGGGCCAGTAGCTTCAGAGCACTGTCGGTGTAATGCTGGTCGAAGCCTACACCGGTAATGGCCTTTTGATCTTGGGTGGACACTGTTTTCATCGCTTCAAACTCAAGATAGCAACCCGGCCTTCCGAAGAAGCAGCTCAATTTACCCAACCACGATTGCGTGGTCGTTCTTTTCAATGACCCGCCCAATTATTCTTGCTTGCTTATAGTTTTCCTTCAAACGCACCACAAGCGCATTGGATGAAGCTTCTGAAATTGAAATAAGCATCCCACCGGCCGTTTGCGGATCGTAGAGCAAACGACGCATTTCCTTGCTGACCGACTCGTCGATCTCTATATCGTCACCGACGTATCCGCGATTAGTCTTGTCAGCGCCTGTTACTACGCCAACGGCCGCTAGTTCAAGCGCGCCATCAAGAATCGGCACGCTGGCGGATTCGATCAATATCGTAACGTTGCTGGCCCTTGCCATCTCCCAGGCGTGGCCAATCAGCGCGAAACCAGTCACGTCCGTCGCGCCTTTAACGCCAAACTCGCGCATCGCTTCCGCGGCCCATTTACCCGGCGTCAGCATCGTGGCGACGGATGCCGCAGCAATCTCAGGCGCGGTCTTCCCAAACTTGATCCCGGTGGAAATAACGCCCGTGCCGATCGGTTTCGTCAGAATAATTACGTCACCGGGTTGCGCGCCGGCATTCGTTGCTAACTTCTCCGGATCGACCACGCCGGTCACCGCGTAGCCAAACATTATTTGCTCGCTATCGACGCTATGCCCGCCGATGAGCGTGACGCCATATTTGTTCAGCGTCTCCAGGCCGCCGCGCATGATCTCTCCCAGTATGGCCGGGTCCACGCCTTTCTTCGGAAAACAAGTGATTGCGAGCGCCGTCAACGGCGTGCCGGCCATCGCCCACACGTCGTTGATGGAGTTGAGCGCCGCGATCTGGCCGTAGACGTACGGGTCGTCGACGATGGGCGTGAAGAAGTCCACGGTCTGCACGATCGCAAGGTCGTCGCGCAGTCGATACACTCCGGCATCGTCGGCTTTATCAAAACCAACCAGGACGTTTTCGTCTTTGGGCTGTGGTGGTAGCCCGCTCAACACCTGAGCGAGTAAGCTCGGTGACAGCTTAGCCGCTCAACCGGAGCACGAAACCATTTCGGTCAGACGCATCGCGTAACCTCCTTTCAAAGATTTGCGTGAACGATCGTCTTGTTTATAGCATCGATCCGAGGAGTTCGCATCGCGTAGAGAACTAAAGCAAAATGGCCGCGGATTCACTCGGATAATCGCGGGGCAATCTTAAAGGCCCTGCGCCGATTTTGACTCTTTCATATCCGCGCGCATCCGCGAAAATCGCGGCAAAAAACTGATGGACAAGAAAATTCGCATCGGGCCGGCCGGCTGGTCTTACAAAGACTGGGAAGGCGTAGTCTATCCGCGAAAGCCCGGCGCGAAGTTTGATCCGCTCGAATACCTGGCGCGGTTCTTCAATACGATCGAAATCAACAGCAGTTTTTATCGCCCGTTCACGGTTTCGACAGCAAAGTCCTGGATCGAACGAGTCTCGGCAGCACGCGATTTCATGTTCACCGCCAAACTTCACCGCGTCTTTACTCACGAACGTGGCAAAGCGACTGCTGAAGACGAGAGACTGGTTCGCGAAGGCATGGACGAGTTGCGCGCCGCCGGCAAGCTGGGCGCCTTGTTGCTGCAGTTTCCCTGGTCATTCAAGAACACGGAGGAAGAGCGGCCTTACCTCCGAAAACTGCTCGCGCAGTTCAAGGATTATCCGCTGGTCCTGGAGATTAGGCACAGCTCCTGGAACAACCCGCAAATTTACGAATGGTTGGAGGAGCTAGGGGTGGGAATCTGCAACGTCGATCAGCCCCTGTTTGAGAAATCGATCAAGCCTGCCGCTCTTACCACCGCACAAGTTGGCTACGTCCGGCTTCACGGGCGCAACTACCAGGATTGGTTTCGGGAAAAGGCGCCGCGCGACGATCGTTACAACTACCTTTACTCGACTGACGAGCTTGAGCCATGGATTACGCGTATCAAGGAGATTGCGGCAAAAACGAAGGAGTCTTACGTTATTACCAACAACCACTTTCGCGGCCAGGCGGTGGTAAATGCGCTCGAGATAAAAGCTACCTTGCAAGAAGTGCGAGTATTGGCTCCGGCGCCGCTTTTCGAGAAGTATCCGCAGCTTGAGGAGTCGGCAGAGCCAGAGACTAAAGCGGATGAGGTTGAGCCGACGTTGTTTAGTTGATACCTCACAGAGGTTTCCCGCGCGCTCCGCAAATTCTAACTTGTCGCCGTTTGCGCAATCGTTTGGGCAAAAGAAACTGGCAGTCCATCTGGGTCAAGACAAACCGCCAGCTTGATGCCTTCGCCTTCCCGCTGCGTTGGCGGCATTACGAAGCGAATTCCTTTGGCCTGTAGCTCCTGGTAAGTCTTGTCGACGTCCTCAACATTGAAGCCGATTGAACAAGTGCCGGCCTGCTTGCTGGGATCGTCGGTTGGAGGCGTGGTCGACGCGACACCACCGCCGTGCAGCGCGAGGGTCGTCGTTCCAGTTTGGAATTCCGTCCATTCCGGACTTTGAAACTTCAGCGGTATTCCCAGCTTGTCGCGATAGAATTCGACCGAACGCTGCATATCGGAAACTATCACCATCGTGTAATCGATTTGCTTAAACATCTTTCCTCCAAAAGCCGAACGCCGTTGCGCGTTATTTTTTGCCGGCCGATTTCTTTCTGGTTGTGCCGTCGCCGGTGGCCACGATGATATCGAACTCGTCTTTGGTCAACGACATCACCGAAAGCTGCGATTGACGGATCAGCGGAAGTTGACTTAAACGCTTATCGTAGCGAATGGCGGCGAGTGGGACGGGGTTCTTCAAGGCTTTGACCGGCTTTAAGTCTACTGCGACCCATTCGCCCTCGGAAGCGGTCGGATCTGCATACGCACCCTTAACCACCTCGGCTAATCCCACCACCGCCTTTTCTTTTCCGGAATGATAGAACAATACGCGATCGCCGGTTTTCATCTCGCGCAGGTTGTTTCGCGCCTGATAGTTTCTGACACCCGTCCAGTCGGTCCGGCCATCGTTTGCAAAATCGCTCCAAGAGTAGGTCCCAGGTTCCTGCTTCACCATCCAGTAGCTGCCTTTTGTTTTGTTTTTCATTGTGCTGGGGCCTTATCACTTATTGCCGGGTCAGGGAGGCTGGCTTAAGATGGGCGCGCTATCAAGCGCCATCAAAAAGCCACTTGTAAAGATTGGAGCAACGAGAAATGCTCAAAGAACGTTCGGTCGCCCCTGACTTCACCGCCAAAGATGCCAATGGCGAGATTGTCCGCTTGAAAGATCTACGCGGCCAAAACGTCGTCCTCTATTTTTATCCCCGGGATGATACGCCTGGCTGTACCAAAGAGGCTTGTTCTTTTCGAGATGCGTTCGCTCAATTCAAGCGACGGAATATTAGAATTCTGGGTGTTTCCGTCGATAGTGAGGCATCACACAGCAAGTTCACCGCCAAATACAAATTGCCTTTCACGCTTTTAGCCGACCGCGATCATGCGATCGCGGACGCCTATGGAGTTTACGGCGAGAAAAAGTTTATGGGCCGCACGTACATGGGTGTGAAGCGGATAACCTACCTGATTGACGAAAAAGGCAAAATCAAAAAGGTGTTTGAAAAAGTTAAGCCCGAAGAACACGCCCAGGAAGTTCTTGACGCTTTCGCAGAGTAGCACGGGGAACGAAGCGGGGCTTTGCGCCCCGCAGCCCGCGCCCCGCGGGTTAGGCTGCCACCCACCCGCCAACTTTTTCTGGAGTTTCTTCTGCCTCGCGATTCTTGCCCGGCATTAATCCCTGTATGGCGCTGAAAGAGCTGGGCACGTCAGATTTTCGCTGCGGAATATTGAACGCTTCTTCACGGATTGGCAATTCCGCCGTTTCGTTGATGAAGTAGTGACGCGTGTTGTCGATTATCTGGGTCTTGATCTCGCGCGTCCAAAGCAGCAGGTTCGCCAGCGCCTCGCCAACTTCATCGTCTCCGACGCCCGTCGCCTTGCGAATTTCCTTTTGCGTTAACGCGCCCTTGCGAATCGCCTCTTTGACGCGCTCGACCGGGGAGAGTTTGTGCAAAAGTCGGGTGTAGCTGGGCGCGTTGGCCCCGTCGTTCTTGAACTGGGATACGGTTAGTTGATCAGAAAGTGTTGGACTAACGTAGCGCTTTCGCGTTGATCGATATTCCTTCAGAGCCCGGCGGCTGTCGGTTACTTTCTTGCGGATACAACTCTTGCAGTAGAGATTTCTTCCGTCTTTACGGGCGCGGCAAACGCCAAATTCCGATACCGGCAAATCCTGGGAACAAATAGGACAATGCTTGCGGGACACCGCAATTTCTTCTGTCATTTCTTACTCCGATTTTGGGATTCTTCACTGGAAGAAACACGTGTCCGCAGTCCGGGTGAGAGTTTTACCCGGCAGTAGATTGGCGTTGAGTTGATTATCGGCGAGTAGCCCTATTGCGAAAGGGAACTGCCTGGAGTTGTCTGAGCTGCTTCACTGCAATGAAGGTGGCTCAAGGAGCCTGATCCGAAATAGCGCAGCAGGTTGGCGGGGGGCCATCAAAAATTTATAAGAGCTAGTAACCCGCAAAACGGAATTTATGATCAGACAAGACATCAACGCTTCACTTCTAACAATCGTCGCTTCCAGCGAGGGAGTCGCATTATAGTGATCGAAAAAGTTTTTGCAACCCCAAAATCGATCGGCGGTGGTCCATCGCTTACATCGTGCAAATTTTCTCTCACACTAGTTCGGTTGTCGGCGGTTTCGTTTGCAAACAACTCTGTTGCGAGAGGATACCTGATCGCATAAAGCATATTCTTAAAATGTCAAAAAGTTGGATTCGGCGCAGTTGATTTTTTTGCGCCTGCAAATTCTCGTTGAAAACGAATACTTTCTCGCGAGAGACAAATTGTTCGCCCTCTGTTTCGCGCAATACTTTCCACAACGGCGGTGATGGTCCTACCACAAGTAGCGCCAGGCGCGCGCGCCGGTCGTGAAAATTTTTAAATTGTGCGTCGAGAAAAATTAATAGCGGGGTTTGATATTGAAAATAGAAAATGAAAATATTCTTTCTGTGATCGTGGCTACGAATTCTGCTTCACAAACACTTTCTCAAGCGCTCAGCGCGACGAACGATCTTTCAAACGGTAAACAAATTTTAGTCCCGACCAGACATCACTTACTGCGCAGACCTTTACATCCACCAGTCCCGCATCAAGCCCGATCTCGCGAATAATGTTTTCAGAAAGATCCGTTGCGACTCCGGAAGATTTCTTCGGCCAGGAAATCCAAAGCATGCCGTTATTGGCGAGTTTCCGCGCCAGCCTGGGAAACTCGCGCTTCAGGTTTCGTTGGGAATCGGTGAACAACACCACCAGGTCGAGCGGCTTGCGCAGATTTTCGACAAAAATTTCAACGTTGGCAGGTAGAGTACCGAGTTCCTTCTGGAAATCTCTTGGCGGATTTACCAGTCCGGCGCGGAAACCTTCCTTAAAATCAAGCTTTTGCGCTAGTGGTGTCCCTGAATATCCAGCCATTTACTGCTGACTCCCGTTCATTCAACGCGGATTTTTCAAGCCGGTATGCAGTTTGTTTCTCACTTCTCTTATCACCCGGGGCGCCAGCGCGCGCTCATTTTCCTCGAGAAATTTCTTCGCCGAATCCAAATCGCGCTTGGACAATTCACGAAGCGCCCAGGAAAGTGCCTTGACTACCATATCGTCTCGATCGTTAACGAGCATTCGACAAATCAGCAGCGTTCGTTCGGCATCACCGCGACCTCCGCGTGCCTTGTTGTTAAGTGGCACCGTACTAACCACTGCGGTCCGTCTCCACCAGCGGTTTTTTGAGCGCGCCCAGCCTTCAATCAATTTGTCGGGAACCTGGCGCTCCCGCCAAACAGGGCCTGATAGGTAACAGGCGAAGGCATCCACTTTGTCCCAGGTGTCGTTGCCTGTACCTAAACCTTCGAGTGTTGCGGCGGTTAAACTTTGTAACGCCGGCTTGTGATGTTGAATTAGCTCATAAGCGAAAAATCTGGGGATTCCGGCATGACGCAGGATGCGTTGTGCAAGTTCACCTATCTTTTCCGGCGCAGCCTTCGCGAGTTGCCGTGAAAATTGTCGACGAACCGATCGAATTGCCGCGACATTTGGCTGCCAGAGGGCGCTTAGTTCTATCTCAATAACTTTTAAGATGTCGTCGACATTAGGCGTAGCCGCAGACAGGATGTCTGCGCTCCCAGCGCTAGGATTTTTGCCGGAAGTCGAGCGTGGTTTTGTTGTTGCTCTTTTCTTCACCATAGTTTTAGAAGCTTCCACCAGCTAAAGCCGATAACAACCCAAATTGCAATGGTGATGAACGACGTTAACAATCCCAGTTTCCACCAGGTTCGCTGCTTCACGTAGCCGGCGCCGAAAAATATTGGCGCCGGCGTAGTTCCGAAGTGAGTCAGTGATGCGTCGAGATTGGAAAAATACGCAAGCGAAAGTACGGCGAGGTAAGGCGGGGCGCCGGCGGCAAGTATTACGACCAGAAACGGCGTATACATCGCGGTGGCGTGCGCGGTGATGCTGGCAAAACCGTAGTGTGCATAAAAGTAAACCAGCAGGAGTATGGCAAGCGCCGCCCACCATTTCCAACCGACGGTGAAACTGGCGGCGGTTTCCGCGAAGCGTTTCGTGATTCCGGTTTCACCCAGGGCTTCTGCCATTCTGACCAGGCCGCCGTACCAGATGAACACGTCCCAGGCGCCGCGCTCGCTGATCACGTCTTGCCAGGTTAGAACTCCGGACACCAGCAGCACGGAAATGCCCAACAAAGCAACAGCCGCGTAGTTTATTCCGTGAAGCGCACTCGTCATCCACAAGCCGGCTACGAGCGCGAATACCACCAACATGAGCTTCTCGCCGGATTTCATCCGCCCCAACTGTTTCAATTCTTCGGCAGCGAACCTGGGCGCGGCGGGCGTGTGTTTCACTTCCGGCGGAAAAACGCGGTACAGGAAATAAGGAACGACGAGGAGGGACACAAGTCCGGGAACAACAGCGGCCAGCGCCCAGCGCGCGTAGGTCAACTCGATGCCCGTAACCTGTTGAGCAAATTTTGCAATCAGGACGTTTGAGGCCTGCCCGGTGAGAAACATCGCGCATACAATAACGTCGCACTGGTAAATCAAGGTCATCAGGAACGCGCCGAGTCGTCCCGCAGTCTCGCCGGGTTTGGAGTCGTATGCTTGTGCAAGACTTTTTGCTACCGGAAAAATTATGCCGCCGGCTCGAGCGCCGTTGGATGGAATGACCATGGCGAGCAGCATGTCGGTCGAGACCAGGGCATAACCCAGACCGAGCGAACGGCTTCCGAGTGCGCGAATGAACAGAAGCGCGATTCGTCTGCCAAGTCCGGTCTTGATCATTCCGCGCGACATGAAAAACGCTGCCAACACCAGCCAAACGATTGGGTCGCCGTAACCTTTGAGCGCGCTTTCCGCCGGCATCGTACCGCTCATTGCCAGGGTGGCAATGCCCATGAGCACCATCGCTCCGCCGGGTACAGGCCTGACGATGGATCCAACGATGGTGGCGACGAAGATAGCGAGGAGGTGCCACGATTGCGCTGTGATCCCGGTCGGAACAGGTATGAGTAAAACCACCAGGCCGGCAAACAGCACAACCGCCCAGCGAATCAGGCGACTTTTAAAAGGAATTTGATCTGAACTGACTTCGGCCGGGGAGTCGCTAGGCGGAGGTGGCGGGTTTTCCTGCAAGCTTCAATGAATCCTTTTGCGACTTAAAAGCTTCTAAGCATGCGCGGGGCAGTAGCCCGACCGTAAGGGAGGGCCATAGAAGGCATTGAAACAACTGAGCCCTTCCTGACGGGCGGGCTACCGCCCAAGCCGGGGAACGGGCGATACTATTACGCGGCTTTGCACCAAAAGTAAATAAACATCTGGGAGTCGCCGCATCAGAACCGGGAGCGGTAGCGACCGGCCGAATACACTAGATGCGTTTTGCAAACCTTTGCTTTTTCAAGTTGAATCTTTGGCCGGTCGCTACCGCTCCCGGTTCTGATG
>Ga0070670_100000217_pt1 | contig 53128 bp, 48 predicted proteins | sample KBSS63metaG_FD_64665 | JGI IMG/M metagenome (GOLD analysis project Ga0070670, IMG submission 64665) | Switchgrass rhizosphere microbial communities from Kellogg Biological Station, Michigan, USA - KBS S6-3 metaG | ecosystem: Host-associated > Plants > Roots > Rhizosphere > Soil ... | reverse complement strand
CGTTCGTCAGCGCCAGAAGCGCCGCCGTCTTCGTCAGTGAGCGGCTTATAGGCCCTCACCCTCAGATTAGTCAACACACCTCCTCCCAAGTTTTTTGACAAATTTATAACAGACTGTTTTTATTGATTTATTCGACACATTTTTATCAACAACCCCAGTTCCACCCCATTCACTCCCCCACAGCCCGCAAAGCCACAAGCCAACTTATTGTCCAATTGGTCAAATTTTGCGGAGGTGGTCGGATGACAGCCTTGGGCGGTGTTTGATTTGCCAGCGGCGGGTTGCCACCTTAAGGAATAGGACCTTCTTTCTCATTCCCAGGAGCCCCCATGCTGGTCCTCGATGATGCCCAAACACGCGCGGCCCTTCCTTGGGCCGGCCTGATCGACGCCGTCGCGCACATGTTCAAGGGAGACTGCGTCATGCCGGTGCGCCATCACCACGCGATGGCTGTGCCCGGGGAAAACGATGCAACGCTGCTGCTGATGCCGACCTGGGTGCCGGGGCACTATTCGGGCGTCAAGGTTCTGTCGCTGTTTCCCGACAATGGGTCGCGCGGGCTGCCGGCAATCCATGGCACCTATCTTCTGTCTTCAGGCAAGACCGGCGAAATGCTTGCCATCATCGACGGCGGCGAGCTGACGGCGCGGCGCACTGCCGCCACCTCGGCGCTGGCAGCAAGGCTGCTTGCGCGAGACGACTCCACCGAACTGCTGGTCTGCGGCACCGGGCGCTTGTCGCTCAACCTGATGCAGGCGCATGCCGAGGTGCGGCCGCTGACGCGTATCCATGTCTGGGGACGAAACCCTGAGGCGGCAACGGCCACGGCCGAGGCGGCAAGGTTGATGGGGCTGCCCGCCCTTCCGGTCACCGATCTGGAGGCGGCAGCCCGGCAGGCCGACATCATTTCCTGCGCCACACTCTCCAGCCAGCCGCTGATAGCCGGCGGGTGGCTCAAGGCGGGCGCCCATCTCGACCTGGTCGGCGGTTTCAAGCCCGACATGCGCGAGACCGATGACACGGCGATCCGTCGCAGCTCGGTCTTCGTCGACACGCTGGCCGGTGCGACGCATGAGGCCGGCGACATCGTGCAGCCGCTGAAGAGCGGCGTGCTGGCGCCCGGGGATATCCGCGCCGAGCTTGCCGAGCTCTTGCGTGGCAGCAAGCAGGCGCGGCGGAGTGCGGACGAGATCACACTGTTCAAATCGGTCGGTGCGGCGCTCGAAGATCTTGCCGGCGCCATTCTCGCGTATGAGACGGTGCAGGGCGGCGCTTCCGCATGACGAAGCCCGCATTGCCCATCCTGCCGGTCTCCGAGGTTCTGGCGCCGATCGGGGCTGCCCTTGGCAAGGTCGGGCGGGCGGTGCTTTCGGCGCCGCCCGGGGCCGGCAAGACGACGCTGGTACCGCTCTTCCTACTCGACCAGCCATGGCGTGGCGACGGCCGCATCATTCTGCTCGAGCCGCGCCGGCTGGCGGCCCGGGCGGCAGCGGCGCGCATGGCGTCTCTTCTCGGCGAGGCCGTCGGCGAGACGGTGGGCTACCGGATGCGGCTCGACACGCGGATATCAGCCAGAACACGCATCGAAGTGGTGACCGACGGGGTTTTCGCCCGCATGATCCTCGACGATCCGGAGCTATCAGGCGTGTCGACCGTTATCTTCGACGAATTCCACGAGCGCTCGCTCGATGCCGATTTCGGACTGGCGCTGGCGCTCGACGTGCAGTCAGCGCTGCGCGAAGACCTGCGCATCCTGGTGATGTCGGCCACCCTCGACGTCGAGCGGGTGGCGGATCTGCTCAGTCAACCGCCTGTCATCGAGAGCATGGGACGCAGTTTTCCGATCGATGTGCGCTACCGCGACCGGCCGGCCGGCGAGCGGATCGAGGACAGCGTCGCGGCTGCGATCATCGCGGCCCACCGCGAGGAAGAGGGATCGATCCTGGCCTTCCTGCCGGGGCAGGCGGAAATCACCCGCACCGCCGAGCGGCTCGAAGGGCGCTTCGGTCCGGAGATGCTGGTGGCGCCACTGTTCGGCAATCTTAGCCAGAGGGAGCAGGATGCGGCGATCCAGCCATCGGCTCCCGGAACCCGCAAGATCGTGCTGGCGACATCGATCGCCGAGACGTCGATTACCATCGACGGCGTGCGCATCGTCATCGACAGCGGCCTGCAGAGGCTGGGCGTCTTCGAACCCGCCACCGGCATCACCCGGCTTGAAACCGTGCGGGTGTCGCGGGCCTCGGCGGATCAGCGCGCCGGACGCGCCGGACGCACCGAGCCGGGTATGGCGATCCGGCTCTGGCACCCTGGCCAGACGGCGGCGCTGCCGGCCTTTACGCCGCCGCAGATCCTTTCCAGCGATCTTTCGAGCCTGGCGCTCGATCTTGCCCATTGGGGTGTCGAGGACCCAGGCAGCCTTGCCTTTGTCGACCAGCCGCCGCCCGCAACGCTTGCAGAGGCGCGGGCGCTCCTGCGCCAGCTGGGCGGGCTTGACCAGGGCAACGGGCTGACGGCGCGGGGCCGGCTGATGCGGGCGATGGCGCTGCCGCCACGGCTGGCCGCGATGGTGATTTCGGCGGCAGACGCCGGACAGGCGCAGGCGGCGGCACTGCTGGCCGTGCTTTTGACCGAACAGGGGCTGGGCGGGCCAAGCATCGACCTCGAGGAGCGGCTACGGCGGTTCCGTGGTGAGAAGGGAGAGCGGGCCGAGGCCGCGCGGCGGCTGGCAGCGCGGCTGGCATCGACAGCCGGCGGCGGCAAGGGAGGTGCCGGGGAGCCTGTGCTGGCCGGCGCCCTGCTGCTGCATGCCTTTCCCGACCGGATCGCGCTGCAACGCGGTGGCCGGGGCCGCTTCGTCATGGCCAATGGCCGGGGTGCGGAATTGCCAGCGACGGAACGGCTATCGGGCGCGACGATGCTCGTCATCGCAGACCTCACGGGGCGGGCCGCACAGGGACGGATCCAGGCCGCAGCCGAGATCTCCCGCGACCTCGTCGAGGCCGAACTGCCTGATAGCGTCGAGACCGAAGACCAATGCCTGTTCGACCGGAACAGCCGTCAGGTGCGGGCGCGCCGGGTGACGCGGCTGGGTGCCATTGTGCTTGATGAGACGCCGCTGCCACGCCCCTCCGGCCCGAAGGTGGCGGCCGCACTGGCCGAGGGGATCCGCGATCTCGGGCTTGGCGTCGTCTCCTTTTCCAAGGAGGCCGCGCAATTGCGCGACCGGATCGGCTTTCTCCACCGGACGATCGGGCTGCCCTGGCCTGACATGAGCGACGAGGCACTGCTGGCGCGGATGGAGGAATGGTTCGTGCCGTTCCAGGGCGAGGCGCGCGGGCTTGCCGATATTTTCTCCGGCGGATTGTCGAACGGGCTGATGTCGCTGCTGCCGCATGACCTGCAACGGGAACTCGGGCGCATGGCGCCGACGCATTTCGAAGCGCCGACGGGGCAGCGGCATCCGATCCAGTATGATGGTCCGGAACCGCTGATGACCATTCGCGTACAGGAGCTGTTCGGGCTCAGGCAGCATCCGGCCATCGGCGGCGGCCGGTTGCCGCTGGTGCTCGAGCTTACCTCGCCGGCGCATCGGCCGATCCAGACGACGCGCGACCTGCCGGGTTTCTGGGCCGGCTCGTGGAAGGATGTGCGGGCCGACATGCGCGGCCGCTATCCCCGCCATCCCTGGCCGGAAGATCCGGCATCGGCGGCACCGACAACGCGGGTCAAGCCGCGTGGGACTTGAACACCAGCAATTGCAAGGACGAGACATGACAGTCGAAAGCGACACGCTGCGCGCCGGCAATCTCCACACCAGCCGACGCGTGCGACTGCAGACCCTGGTGCGCCTTCGCTGGCTGGCGGTCGGCGGCCAGGCAGCGACGGTGGCGATCGTTGCCTTCTGGCTACAATTTCCGTTGCCGCTCCTGCCCTGCTGCGTGCTGATTGCATGCCTTGCCTGGATCAACCTGTTCCTGACGCTGCGCTATCCGCCGACCCACCGGCTCGAGCCGCCGGCAACCTTTGCCCTGCTCGGTCTCGACCTGCTGCAGCTGTGCGGATTGCTGTTCATCACCGGCGGGCTTGCCAATCCGTTTTCAATTCTCGTCTGCGTGCCTGTCATCATCTCCTTTGCCTCGCAGCCGATCCGCTACAGCATGACGCTGATCCTGGCTGCCATGGTGGCGATCACCTCACTGGCTTTTTCGCCCTTTCCCCTGCCCTGGCACGACGGGACGACGATCGCCATCAACGAGGTCATGCAGCTCGGCGTGTGGTGCTCGATCGCCTCGACCATGGCCTTTGCCGCCTTCTATGCCTATCGGGTATCGATGGAGGCAAGCCAGCTTGCCAATGCGCTCGCCGCCACCGAGCTGGTGCTGCAGCGGGAAAAGCACCTGTCGCAGCTGGATGGATTGGCAGCGGCGGCAGCCCATGAACTCGGGACGCCGCTGGCGACGATCAGCATCGTTGCCAAGGAGATGGAGCGGGAGCTCGGAAAGGACGAACGCTACCGGGAGGACGTGGCGCTGCTGCGCAGCCAAAGCGAGCGCTGCCGCGACATCCTGCGGCGGATCACCACTCTGTCGGCAGAAAACGAGGCACATATGCGCTATTTGACGCTGTCGTCGATGATGGAGGAAATTCTGGCGCCACACCGAGAATTCGGCATTCGCCTCTCGCTTGTCGAAGAGACGCCGCGCAACGGAGAGCCTGTCTTGAACCGCAATGCCGGCATCATGTACGGGCTTGGCAACCTCGTCGAGAACGCTGTCGACTACGCCCGCGAAATGGTGACGGTCACTGTCGCCTTCGACGCGCAGACCCTGGCGATCACCATCGAGGACGACGGCGCCGGCTACGCGCCGGATATCCTGACACGCATTGGCGAGCCCTATGTCACGACCCGGCAGCAGGACGACGCGGCAGGCGGACTGGGGCTTGGCCTGTTTATCGCCAAGACGCTGCTGGAGCGATCAGGCGCTACGCTGACATTCGGCAACCGCGAGGCGGAGACCTCGGGTGCGCGGGTTCGCGTCGAATGGCCGCGGCTTTTGATAGACAGCAATTCGACAAACTGATCCGAGAGGCTTATCATCGATATCGACGCAGAAAAACGCAGGCGGCACACCGCCGGGATCGCCTAATGACAGAGCCAGACCACGACTATCAGACGCTTCCTCTTACTGACGAGCATATCGGCCCAGATGCGAGCTTGCTGATTGTCGATGACGATGGCCCCTTCTTGCGACGCCTGGCCAGGGCCATGGAAACGCGGGGATTCCAGGTCGAGACCGCCGATAGCGTCGCGGAAGGCGTGACGAAGTCGAAGGCGCATCCGCCGAAATACGCGGTGATCGATCTGAGGCTCGGAGACGGCAATGGCCTCGACGTCATCGAGGCCATTCGTCAGCGCCGCGACGACACAAGAGTCATTGTTCTGACGGGTTATGGCAACATCGCCACGGCCGTGACGGCGGTGAAGCTCGGCGCCGTCGATTATCTGTCCAAGCCTGCCGATGCAGACGATGTCTATGCGGCGCTGACGCAGCGCCCCGGCGCCAAGGCCGACGTGCCGGAAAACCCGATGTCGGCCGACCGGGTGCGTTGGGAGCATATTCAACGGGTCTATGAGATGTGCGAGCGCAACGTCTCCGAAACGGCGCGGCGCCTCAACATGCATCGGCGAACCCTGCAGCGGATCCTTGCCAAGCGGGCACCGAAGTAGCGTTCGATTTACTCGGTCGGCAGCGGCCGCCCCGTTGCCCATTCGGCCATCAACAGCCTTTGCGCCGCCACACGCGAGAAATTCAGCGTGACAGCACGGCGCGTCGTTGGCGGCAGTCGATGTTCGGGCGCTTCGCGGACCATATGGGCGCCGTAGCCATCGGAGAGAATAAGACCGCACTCCTCCGGGAAGATCTCCAGCGGCACATCCTTATGGGTGGCGAAAAACAGGCGATCGCATTGCAGCCTGTATTCCGGCCACTTGCGGTCGACGCGAAAGTCCTCGATCGACGACTTGATCTCGATGATCCAGATCTCGCCCTTTTCGCTCAGGCTAACGAGATCGGCACGCCGTCCACCGGCAAGGGTCAATTCGGGAAGCACAGCGTGCCGCATCTCGTGCAACAGGCGCTGCGCACCCTTGCGAACCAGCATCGCCCTCTCGGACTGGCGGCCGTCTATTAACGGATTGTTATTGTATAGGCTGAGAATCGTCATGATGACGCCAGTCTAAACCATGTTTTGTTGCAAAAAAACCATGGCATTCTAATTCGCCCTCTACACGGGGATTTGTCCGGCGCGTTTGCTTGCATTGCAGCCCTATCGAAAATAAACCTTCGCCACAGATGGTTGGCAGAACCCTGATTTCCGAACACATACCTGAGAGACCCCCATGCGCCTCCGCAATGCAATGACCGTATTGGGCCTTGTCGCGACATTCGCCGCGGCCGGCTATTCCTCTACCGCGCTCGCAGCGCCGATCACGTCCGCCAGTTCTTCGGTCGAGACCCTCAAGACCTTTGACGGCGATTATGGCGTCACGCAGGACTCCGGCTTCTCGCTGCCGGCAATCCCGATCCAGAAGGTCAAGCCGGAGTTCCGCCGCCAGATCATCAGCTATCAGACGACGGAAGCGCCGGGGACGATCATCGTCAACACCCGCGAGCGTCATCTCTACTACGTCATGCCTGATGGTCAGGCCATGCGCTACGGCATCAGCGTCGGCAAGGCCGGCTTTGCATGGTCGGGCAATGCTTACGTTGCCTGGAAGCAGGAATGGCCGAACTGGCACCCGCCGAAGGAAATGGCCGAGCGTCGCCCGGAAATCGCCAAGTTCGTCGAAGGCGGCATGAACCCAGGCCTCGAGAACCCGCTGGGCGCCCGCGCCATGTACCTCTACAACGACAAGGGTCAGGACACGCTGTTCCGCCTGCATGGCACGCCTGAATGGGCATCGATCGGCACTGCCGCCTCTTCCGGCTGCATCCGCCTGATCAACCAGGATGTCATCGACCTCTACAGCCGCGTTCTGCCGGGCCACACGACCAAGGTCGTCGTGATCCAGTAAACGAAAGCGCTTCATACAAAGGCCGTCGGATGAAAATCCGACGGCCTTTTTGCATTCAGCGGAAACCAATTGAGCAGCAGATGCTGGCGTTCCGCCTTGAGCGGCGGTCACCCTGTGGCCTCCGATGCGGGAGGCGTCTCTCACAGCAGGGACTTCAGATCATCCAGCTTGTCGTTGATCAGCCAGCCGTAATAGTTTTCCTCCGGCCAAACGGGCTGACTGACGCCCCGGTTGCGCGCTGCAAGGGCCGCAGCGCGCTGGCGCGAATTGCCCACATTATAAAGCGTGGCGGTTAGTCCCGGATTGCCTGATATGTCCATGCCGGCGATCGAGCGGTAATCATCGATCGACCGTCGAGCCGCAGCAGCCACGAAGGCCAGTGAAATATCGGGATCCATGATGGCGTTATAGACGTCGCCGGCCTTGCGCTCGTCCAGCTTCGGGATGCCCGACGTCCGGGAGACCAGGTCAGACAGCATCAATGCCGTCAGCGGATTGATCTGGCCGAGGCCGAAGGTCTGGCCGGCGTAGAACGGCTGGAAAAATACTGCGCTGAAGCGGTTGTTCGGGAAGGATTTGCCGTCGACCGTCTTGCCTTTGAAGCTATCGTCCCAGACATCTTCGCGGCAGGTCCAGAGGCTATAGCTGTCGCTCTTGCCGCTGCACTTGGCAAACTGCGGCCGGGCGACGAAATCGTCGACCTTCTCACCATTATAAGCGAACTTGAAGCTTTCGCCGGCATAAGAGGCCGCCTTGACGTAGTAGGCCTGCAGACCGTCATAGGCATCGACATTGTAAGTGTGCTCGCCGACCAGAGCACCAATCACATGGATCGGATTGATACCATAGGCGCTCGAAACCGACTTGATCTTCGACATCAGCTTGTTGTCGGTGGCGAGGAGATGGCGGATCTTCTGATATTTTCGTTCGAAGCTGGAATCTGTGCCTTTGGTGCGACGGACCGACGCGCCGGGTATGGCAGGCTGTTCCGCGTTGCGGTTTCCGGGCGGCACTGTCAGGACGCCGGCTGCTTTCGCCGGGATTGCGCTGAAGCCCAGAACCGCAACCAGAAGTGAAATGAGAATGCGTCGCACGATTGGCTGCCCCGTCGAAGGTTCATCGGTGTTTCGCCGTGGCGTGGATGACAATCTTGGCCGAATGATGCCGACCCGACGCTTCCCGCCAAAGGAAAGTGACCATCACCTAAAAAGTTAACGGGCCGGTGTCGAGGGGTGATGGTGCAAAATGCCGCGAATAACGTCACGGCCGAGCGAAGGCAGCGGAAATGACAGAACCAAGGGACGCGACCTGCCTGCGGCAGATCACGTCCCTCGATTTACAAATCTAATCTGGATACGCGCGACTGCGCCTGCGAAGACGCAGAGCTAGTTGCAGACGCGGACCTGTTCGCGATGCCAGCCGTCGTCGTACTGGTTGTCGACCTGACGATCCTCGAACCAGCAACGCGGCCGTGGGGGCGGAGGTGGAGGGGGTGCGTAGCCGTAGCCGCTATCGCCGCTGTTGACCAAGGCACCGCCAATCAGTCCGCCGAGCACGCCGGCTGCGATGCCGCCGGCAATGATGCCGCCGTTGTTGTTGTGGTGATGGCGACGCTGCGGCGGAGGCGGCCCGCGATCCCAGCCATCGTCCTGCGGCGGCCGGCGGTATTGGGCTTCGGCGGTGCTCGCGGTGCTCAGCGCACCCCCGGCGACGGTTGCCAGAACCAGCATCGATAGAACGGTCTTTTTAAACATTGCCACCTCCATGAAGGCTCAAGGACCGGGCTTTTTGCCCAAAATCAGAGCCATCTGATAAAGCGGATTATATTTAATTTGGCTTAATGGCCGATGAATACCGTGTTCATGGCGGAGCCAAGGTCCGGTCCCCGCAAGCGAAGGACCGGACCCGCGACCGGCGCTACAGAATGTAGCGAGACAGGTCTGTATTGGCGGCGAGGTCGCCGACATGCTTCTGCACATAGGCGGCGTCGATGGTGAGCGAGGCACCGCCTCGATCCGGTGCATTATAGGAGATGTCGTCCAGCACGCGTTCCATCACCGTCTGCAGGCGACGGGCGCCGATGTTCTCGACGGACGAGTTCAGATGAACCGCGACATCGGCGAGCGTATCGAGAGCGTCGTCGGTGAAATCCAGCGAAAAGCCTTCGGTTTCCATCAGCGCCTTGTACTGGCGAATGAGACTTGCCTCTGTTTCCGTCAGGATGCGGCGCATGTCGTCCTTGCTCAGCGGCTTCAGCTCGACGCGAATCGGCAGGCGGCCCTGCAGCTCCGGCAGCAGATCAGAGGGCTTGGAGACATGGAAGGCGCCGGAGGCGATGAACAGAATATGGTCGGTTTTCACAGGCCCATATTTGGTCGCGACCGTCGTGCCTTCGACCAGCGGAAGCAGGTCGCGCTGCACGCCCTCGCGGGACACACCGGCACCGATGCCGCCTTCGCGGGTGGCAATCTTGTCGATCTCGTCGAGGAAGACGATGCCGTCGTTCTCGGCCGAGCGCACGGCTTCGCGCTGCACCACCTCGTTGTCGACCAGCTTGTCCGACTCGTCGCGGATCAAGTCGGCATAGGAGGCCTTGACGGTCGTGCGGACCTTCTTGGTCTTGTTGCCCATGGCTTTGCCGAACATTTCGGACAGGTTGAGAACGCCGATATTGGCGCCGGGCATCCCGGGGATCTCGAAACCCGACCCGGCCGCGGCCGTATCGGCGATCTCGATGTCGATTTCCTTGTCGTCGAGTTCGCCGTCGCGCAGCTTCTTGCGGAAGCTTTCGCGGGTTGCGGGCGAGGCCGTGGCACCGACGAGAGCGTCGAGCACGCGCTCTTCCGCGCTCATATGCGCCTTGGATTCGACCTCGGCCCGCATTTTCTCCCGCACCAGACCGATGCCGACCTCGACCAGATCACGGATGATCTGCTCGACATCGCGGCCGACATAGCCGACTTCGGTGAATTTCGTGGCTTCGACCTTGATGAACGGCGCGCCGGCGAGCTTGGCGAGGCGACGGGAGATTTCCGTCTTGCCGACACCGGTGGGGCCAATCATCAGGATGTTCTTCGGCATGACTTCATCGCGCAGGTCGGGTGCCAGCTGCTGGCGGCGCCAGCGATTGCGCAGCGCGATCGCCACGGCACGCTTGGCCTCATGCTGGCCAATAATATAACGGTCGAGCTCGGAGACGATCTCGCGGGGAGAGAAATTTGTCATTATTCTGGTTTCCCATCAGGGCTAGCAACGATCAGGAGAGAAAGCTCAGGCGTCGGACGCGATCGTTTCAACGATAATATTGTGGTTGGTATAGACGCAAATGTCGGCGGCGATATCGAGGGCACGGCGGGCGATCTCATCTGCGGACTTGTCCGAATCCATCAACGCGCGGGCTGCAGCAAATGCATAGTTCCCGCCGGAGCCGATGGCCACGGTGCCATGTTCGGGCTCCAGAACGTCGCCATTCCCGGTCAGCGCCAGCGTCGTCGTCTTGTCGGCGACCAGCATCATCGCTTCGAGATTGCGAAGATATTTGTCGGTCCGCCAGTCCTTGGCGAGTTCGACGGCGGCGCGCATCAGCTGGCCGGGATACTGCTCGAGCTTCTTTTCAAGACGATCGAGTAGCGTGAAGGCATCGGCGGTGGCGCCTGCGAAGCCGGCGATGACCTCGCCGTCCTTGCCGATGCGCCGCACCTTGCGGGCATTGCCCTTCATTACGGTCTGGCCGAGACTGACCTGTCCGTCTCCCGCCATGACCACCTGGTTGCCCTTTCGGACGGTAATAATCGTTGTCATCAAAACACCTGCTTGCCCGGATGACGGGCGTTTCAGCGGGCCGCGCATCGGCCCTGTTGAAGCCTATGTAAGTGGGCTTTTGACGATTGCAAATATCAGCCCTTATCGTTCTTCGCCCGTCTGCAGCAAAGGCGCGCCTGTCACGACGAACTTCTGGATATTTGCGCATCCGGCTGATATGGACGGCCATTATCGATGGAGCAGGTCATGGCAGACACCGCAGCAAGCCGCACGGCAAGCATTTCCCGCGCGACGAACGAGACCTCGGTTTCAGTCACCGTCAATCTCGACGGCACCGGAACGTCGAAGATCTCGACCGGCGTCGGGTTTTTCGATCACATGCTCGACCAGCTGTCGCGTCACTCGCTGATCGACATGGAAATCGAGACCAAGGGCGATCTCCATGTCGATGACCATCACGCCGTCGAGGACACCGGCATCGCGATCGGCCAGGCCATTGCCAAGGCGCTCGGCGACCGGCGCGGCATTACCCGCTATGCCTCGATCGATCTTGCCATGGACGAAACCATGACCAAGGCCGCCGTCGATCTCTCCGGTCGGCCGTTCCTCGTCTGGAATGTCCAGTTCAGCGCGCCGAAGATCGGACGGTTCGATACGGAACTCGTCCGTGAATTCTTCCAGGCGCTGGCGCAGAACGCCGGCATAACCCTGCATATCCTCAATCACTACGGCGCCAACAACCATCATATCGCGGAGACTTGCTTCAAGGCCGTCGCTCGGGCGCTCCGGACAGCGACCGAGATCGATCCACGCCAGGCTGGCCGGGTTCCCTCCACCAAGGGCACGCTCGCCTGAGTGAAAACTTCAGCGGAGGGCCGTCATGGCCAGTTTCATCGTTCTGACGCCCGAGACTGGGCCAGGCAGCGACCACGAGAAGACGCGGTTTATCCGTGACGGCTTCTCGCTGATCGCCTTCCTGTTTCCCGGCATCTGGTTGCTCTGCCACCGCCTTTGGCTTTGTGGCATCGGCGCCTTGATGCTGCAGGGACTTGCGTTTGAACTGATGGGCGTCCGCTCGCAATGGTCCGTCGGATTTGCGCTTTTGCTGGCAATCAGCATCCTGACTGCCGTCGAGGGGCCGATGCTGTTTGCGCGCAGCCTTCTAGCGCGCGGGTTCGTCACAGATGGGCTGGTGTCGGCGCGCGATCTGGCGGAAGCGGAAGACATCTATTTCAGCGAGATTGCCGACAGCAACTCGGCGGATATACGACCCGTTGAACGGGATATCCATGTCGTGAAGGCAGGCAGCGGCCACTCGGCTGCCGTGCTTGGCCTGATCGGCTATGACGGAGGACGTTGAGCATGCGCGTTGCCATTATCGATTACGGGTCCGGCAACCTTCGCTCGGCGACCAAGGCTTTCGAGCGCGCGGCCCGCGAAATCGGCATTGATGCCGAGATCGAGCTTACCGACAAGGCAGACCGGGTTGCCTCCGCCGACCGTATCGTCCTGCCGGGGGTCGGCGCCTATGCCGATTGCCGCCGTGGCCTTGATGCCGTGGACGGCATGTCGGAAGCACTGACGCAAGTGGTCGAGCGCGACGCGCGGCCGTTCATCGGCATTTGCGTCGGCATGCAGCTGATGTCGTCGCGTGGGCTCGAGAAGACCACCACGCGGGGTTTGGGATGGATCAGCGGCGACGTCATCGAGATGACTCCAAACGATCCGTCGCTGAAAATTCCGCAGATCGGCTGGAATACGCTCGATCTCCACCGCCCGCATCCGCTGTTCGCAGACATCCCGACTGGTGCCGAAGGCCTGCATGCCTACTTCGTACACTCCTATCATTTGGCCGCCAGCAACCCCGACGACGTCATTGCCACCACGAACTATGGCGGCGCCATGACGGCCTTCGTCGGCCGCGACAATCTCGTTGGCGCGCAATTCCATCCCGAGAAGAGCCAGAAACTCGGTCTTGCCCTGATCGCCAATTTCCTGCGCTGGAAACCCTGATGCCCCGCTCTTCCAACGGATTGAAGACATGATCCTTTTTCCCGCCATCGACCTCAAGGACGGCCAGTGCGTGCGGCTGAAGCTCGGCGACATGGAGCAGGCCACGGTGTACAATCCCGACCCCGGCGCGCAGGCGAAAGCATTCGAGGATCAGGGGTTCGAATGGCTCCATGTGGTGGATCTCAACGGCGCTTTCGCCGGGGAGAGCGTCAACGGTGCCGCTGTCGATGCAATCCTTGCGGCAACCCGCAATCCGGTGCAGCTAGGCGGCGGCATCCGCACGCTCGACCACATCGAAAGCTGGCTTTCACGCGGCCTTGCCCGCGTCATTCTCGGGACCGTTGCCGTCCGTGACCCGGCACTGGTCATCGAGGCCTGCCGGAAATTCCCCGGCCGCGTTGCCGTTGGCATCGACGCCAAGGGCGGAAAGGTGGCCGTCGAGGGCTGGGCGGAAGCCTCTGAGCTCGGCATCGTGGAACTGGCACGCAAATTCGAGGGCGCCGGCGTGGCGGCGATCATCTACACCGACATCGATCGCGACGGCATTCTCGCCGGCATCAACTGGGCGTCGACGCTGGAACTGGCCGAAGCCGTCTCCATTCCGGTCATCGCCTCCGGCGGCCTGGCCTCGATCGAAGACGTCAGGCGGATGCTTCAGCCGGATGCCCGTAAGCTTGCAGGCGCGATTTCGGGTCGCGCACTCTATGACGGCCGGATAGATGCGACGGAAGCGCTGACGTTGATCAAGGCTTTCCGGGACAAGGAGATGGCGCAATGACCCTCAAGGCCCGCATCATCCCCTGCCTCGACGTCAAGGATGGCCGTGTCGTCAAGGGCGTCAACTTCGTCGACCTGATCGACGCCGGCGATCCCGTCGAGGCGGCCAAGGCCTATGACGCGGCGGGTGCCGACGAGCTCTGCTTCCTCGACATCACGGCCTCCTCGGACGACCGCGACACGATTTTCGATGTCGTGGCCCGGACTGCCGAACAATGCTTCATGCCGGTTACGGTGGGCGGTGGCGTCCGCGCGCTCAGCGACATCCGCAGGCTGCTGCTCTGCGGCGCCGACAAGGTGTCGATCAACTCGGCGGCGGTCAAAAATCCCGATTTCGTCGCCGAAGCTGCCGACAAGTTCGGCAACCAGTGCATTGTCGTGTCCATCGATGCCAAGAAGGTATCGGCAGCTGGCGAAAACAATCGCTGGGAGATCTTTACCCATGGCGGACGGCAGGCGACGGGCATCAACGCGGTCGAATTCGCCGAGCGGATGGTGTCGCTGGGCGCTGGAGAATTGCTGATCACCTCGATGGATCGCGACGGCACCAAGAGCGGCTACGACCTCGAACTCACACGGACGATCGCGGATCTGGTCCGTGTACCGGTCGTCGCATCCGGCGGCGTCGGCACTCTGGACGACCTGGTCAATGGCGTCACCGAGGGCCACGCCAATGCGGTGCTGGCAGCCTCCATTTTTCACTTCGGCACCTATTCGATTGGCGAAGCAAAGCGCTATATGTCCGGGCGTGGCATTGCCATGCGGCTGGACTGACCGATGAACGAGGCAAGATGAGCGAGTTTTCCCTTTCGGATCTGGAAAAGATCGTCGATCAGCGCGCCAGGGCGGGCACGGATGAATCCTGGACAGCCAAGCTGGTTGCCGGCGGCCAGGCCAAGGCCGCCAAGAAGCTCGGCGAAGAAGCCATCGAGGCGGTCATGGCCGCTGTTTTGAACGATCGGAAGAACCTCACCGACGAGGCCGCCGATCTGCTTTACCATCTGATGGTGGTGCTGAAGATCGCCGACATCCCGCTGAAGGACGTGCTCGGCGAACTCGAGCGGCGTACGGTACAATCCGGTCTCAAGGAAAAGGCCAGTCGACAGAGCCAATGACCTTTATCGCCAAGCCGACACCGCCGCCAGAAACGCTGGACCACTTCCAGGCCAATGCCTATTCGCCCTATCACTTCTTTTCATCCGAGGAATGGTCGAATTTTCGGGCAGACACGCCCCTCACCCTGACGGCCGATGAAGTCGATCGTCTGCGATCGATGGGCGATCCGATCGATCTCGATGAGGTGCGGCGGATTTATCTGTCCCTGTCGCGGCTGCTTTCGGCCCATGTCGAGGCGTCGCAGATCCTGTTCGAGCAGCGAAACCGCTTCCTCAGCATGTCCGACGTGGCAAAGACGCCTTTCGTCATCGGCATCGCCGGATCGGTCGCCGTCGGCAAGTCGACGACGGCCCGTGTCCTCAAGGAATTGCTCGGACGCTGGCCGTCCAGCCCCAAGGTCGACCTTATCACCACGGACGGCTTTCTGCATCCCAACGCCGAACTGCAACGTCGCAACCTGATGCAACGCAAGGGCTTTCCCGACAGCTACGACACCGGCGCGCTGCTCCGCTTTCTCTCGGCGATCAAGGCGGGCAGGCCCAACGTGCCGGCGCCCTGTTACTCGCACCTGGTCTACGACGTGTTGCCAAACGAACAGCAGATCGTCGACCGCCCTGATATCCTGATCTTCGAGGGCATCAATGTGCTTCAGTCGCGCCATCTGCCGGCCGATGGCAAGATCGTGCCGATGGTCTCGGATTTCTTCGATTTTTCGATCTACATCGATGCCGACGAGACTTTGGTGCGCAAGTGGTATGTGCGTCGCTTCATGCGGCTGCGCGAAACCGCCTTCCGGGATCCCAACTCGTTCTTCCACCGCTATGCCTCGATGCCCGAGGAAGAAGCGTTGCTGACGGCCGAGGGCCTGTGGAAGAACATCAATTTGCGGAACCTACGCCAAAACATCCTCCCGACGCGTCCCCGCGCCGACCTGATCCTGCGCAAGGGCGGTGATCATCTGGTCGAGCGGGTGGCTCTACGGAAGCTCTGAGGTCTGCGCCGACCGAACCGATATTATTTCCCGACGCGCCTTAAGGTGAGATTTATGCGGCCACCGCTTTTCAGCAGGGTCGATGTGCCGGGGTAGATGCGGTCGACGCCGTGGAAGCACAGCCTGCCATCGCCGCCGAGGATGACGATATCGCCGCTGGCAAGCTTTAACGAGGACGTCTTGTCGGCCCTGTCGTTGCCGCCAATCCGAAAAAGACAGCTGTTGCCAAGCGAGATGGACACGACAGGCGCGCCCAGATCCTTCTCGTCCTTGTCCTGATGGAGACCCATTTTTGCATCGTCGGCATAGAAATTGACGAGACAGGCCTCAGGAGGCTTTTCATAGCCGGCTATTTCATTCCAGATCGTCAGAAGCTGCGGCGGTATGGCTGGCCATAGCTCGCCGGTGAGTGGGTGGGTGGACTGATAGCGATAACCGCGCTCCTTATCGGTGACCCAGCCCAGTGGCCCACAGTTGGTCATCCGCACCGACATCGGCTTGCCGGTTCGGGGCATGGCGGGCACGAAAAGCGGCGCTGCGGCAACGACGCGCCTGATATCCTCGACCAACGCCTCCTGCGCGGCGCGATCGAGATAGCCCGGCAGATGGCGAATTCCGTTCGACAGCATCATGGGGCAATTATCCGCGAGTGAATTCTGGGAGATATAGTGCGCTTGCGCCGGGCAAACATCCGATCAATCGCCGCCGTCTGCCTTGCCGCGTAATTTTTTCACTTCGGAACGGCCGGATTTGGCTTTCAGGCGCCTTTCGACGGAGCCTTTTGTCGGCCTGGTCTTTCGACGCGGCGGCGGCGGCGGCAGAGAGGCCTCAAGGATCAACTCCTTCAGGCGCTCGCGGGCGTCCTCGCGGTTTCGATCCTGGCTGCGGAAGCGGCTCGCCTCTATCATCAGGACACCGTCCTTCGACAGCCGCCGACCGGCCAGCTTCACGGCATTCGCTTTGACGCGTTCGTTCAGCGAAGGCGAGCTGGCCAGGGTGAAAAAAAGCTGCACGGCCGTCGAGACCTTGTTGACGTTCTGGCCGCCGGGGCCGCCCGCCAAGACGAACTGCTCGGTCAGCTCCCAGCCGGCAATGGTGATCCGGTCATTGATGTAAAGCGCGTCGCTGGCCATAGAAATCTCCAAGGCCGTCTATCCCATATTGTAGGGCGCTTGAAAACAGTGGCAAAAGCAAAAGTGAAACCCGGCAACGAAATGCCGGGTTTCACGTGAATCATCCGCTATTTGAGCCTATTCGGCGGCAATCCGAATTCCGGGCGCCGCGTCGCGGACCCCACCATCGACATGGGCCTCGAACTTCGTGAAGTTGGTGATGAACATCTGCACGAGCCTGGCCGCCTGGACGTCGTAGGCCTCGGCATCGGCCCATGTGGACCGCGGATCGAGAATGCCGCCCTCCACGCCGTCGACCGAGATGGGGACTGCAAAGCCGAAGTTCGGATCGGTGCGGAAGCCGACCTTGTCGAGATTGCCCTGCAGCGCCGCCGCCAGCAGCGCCCGCGTCGCTTTGATCGGCATGCGCCGGCCTGTGCCATAGGCGCCACCTGTCCAGCCGGTGTTAACCAGCCAGCAATCGACCCCGTGCCGACCGATCAACGCCTTGAGCAGATTGCCGTATTCCGCCGGGTGGCGGGGCATGAAGGGGGCGCCGAAGCAGGTCGAGAAAGTCGCCTCCGGCTCGGTGACACCCTTTTCTGTTCCAGCCACCTTGGCGGTGTAGCCAGAGAGGAAGTGGTACATGGCCTGGTCTGGCGTCAGCTTTGCGATGGGCGGCATGACACCGAAGGCATCGGCTGTCAGCATGATGATCGTCTGCGGATGGCCGGTCATCCCGCTTTCCGAGGCGTTCGGAATGAAATGGAGCGGATAGGCGCTGCGGGTGTTTTCAGTCAGCGAGCCATCATCCAGATCCGGCACGCCCTCTGCGTCGAGAACCACATTTTCTAGCACGGTGCCGAAGCGACGGGTGGTGGCGTAGATTTCCGGCTCAGCCTCCGCCGAGAGACGAATTGTCTTGGCATAGCAGCCGCCTTCGAAATTGAAGATGCCATTCTCACCCCAGCCATGTTCGTCGTCGCCGATCAGCGTCCGGCTGGGATCGGCCGACAAGGTCGTTTTGCCGGTGCCGGACAGACCGAAGAAGATTGCTGCGTCGCCATCCGGCCCGACATTCGCCGAGCAGTGCATCGGCATCACGTGACGGGCAGGCAGCAGATAGTTGAGCACCGTGAAGACGGCCTTCTTCATCTCCCCCGCGTAAGACGTGCCGCCGATCAGCACCAGGCCTTTGGCAAAGTCGCAGGCGATTACCGTCTCGCTGCGGCATCCGTGACGTTCCGGGTCAGCGCGGAAACTCGGCAGGTCGATAATCGTCAGCTTCGGGACGAACGCGTTGAGATGAGCGCGATCCGGGCGGATCAGCAGGTTGCGGATGAACAGCGAGTGCCAGGCGAATTCTGTCACCACTCGCGTCGGCAAGGCGTAGTCGCCATCGGCGCCTCCGACGAGGTCCTGGACGAACAAGGACAGACCCTCGGCATGGGTCAGCATGTCGTCATGCAGCCGCGAAAAATGCTCCGGCGACATCGGCTTGTTGTTGTCCCACCAGATTTGATCTTCAGTGGTTTCGTCGCGAACCACGAACTTATCCTTTGGCGATCGTCCGGTATGTTGGCCAGTGATCGCGCGCAAAGCCCCATGAGCCGTCAGCTCCGCCTCGCCGCGCCGGATCGCTTCTTCGTACAATCGTGCTTCTGGAAGATTGTACCGGACGCTCTCGACGTTGCCCAATCCGATCGTTTCGAGGCCAATTGCCCGGTTGTGTTCTCCGAAGACCTGCATTGCTTACGTTCCCCTTGCTGCGGCCTCGCGCCGTTAAACAAGGAAAAGTGTAGAGCTAAAAAAACCGTCACGCAATAGCTATAAATCTAAAAATGATAATGATTTCATATATTTAATCGATTTAAATTTGTCGACGAATTTTTAAATCGTTTGAATTCTCCTCAGAGCCAGTTCGTGTGGCGCAACCTTCGGTGTTGTCATCCACAGCATAAAAATTATCACCCTTTATCTCTGCCACAATTTGTTCCACCTTTATCCCTCATAAGCGCGCCTGGTTTGAGCCGAAATCTTCGGCCGACCGCCTGGGTCGGGGTCCAATTCCGGGAGATGCGTTTCGATGACGGAGACCAATGCTATGCTGACAATCGCGCTCGTGGACGACGACCGCAATATCCTCACTTCCGTGTCAATCGCTCTGGAAGCTGAAGGATACAAGGTCGAGACCTACACCGACGGCGCCTCGGCACTGGACGGGCTTCTGGCGCGGCCGCCGCAGCTGGCGATCTTCGATATCAAGATGCCGCGCATGGATGGCATGGAGCTTCTTCGCCGTCTGCGGCAGAAATCCGATATCCCGGTGATCTTCCTGACATCCAAGGACGAAGAGATCGACGAATTGTTCGGCCTGAAGATGGGTGCCGACGATTTTATCACCAAGCCGTTTTCACAGCGTCTCCTCGTCGAGCGCGTCAAGGCAGTGCTGCGTCGGGCATCGAGCCGCGAAGCCTCGGCTGCCGCCAGCAACAACGGCGCTGCTCCGAAGGCCGGCGCCGTGCCGCAGGCGCGCTCGCTCGAGCGCGGCCAGCTTGTCATGGACCAGGAGCGTCACACCTGCACCTGGAAGGGCGAGCCTGTGACGCTGACGGTGACGGAATTCCTGATCCTGCATTCGCTGGCGCAGCGTCCGGGCGTGGTCAAAAGCCGCGATGCCCTCATGGATGCAGCCTATGACGAGCAGGTCTATGTCGACGATCGTACCATCGACAGCCACATCAAGCGCCTGCGCAAGAAGTTCAAGATGGTCGACACCGACTTCGACATGATTGAAACCCTCTACGGAGTGGGCTATCGCTTCCGCGAAGCGGCCTGACACGAGACATCGATGGCGGGTAATTGAGGGCGCTCCGGCAGCAATGCCGGAAGCATCCTTCGAAAGGTCCATGGCTTGGCACAGCTGGTGCAGCAGAAGCATAGCGACGACACGGATGGCCTGGATGGCGCCCGCGGCGGCAGCCGCTGGACGCATCCTTTTACGCTCATCCGCCGGATCTTTGGCAACGCCCTTTTTTCAAGCCTCACACGCCGCATCCTGTTCTTCAACCTGGCAGCGCTGCTGGTGCTGGTCGGCGGCATCCTCTATCTCAACCAGTTCCGCGAGGGGCTGATCGATGCGCGCGTCGAGAGCCTGCTGACGCAGGGCGAGATCATCGCCGGAGCGGTATCTGCCTCCGCTTCTGTGGATACCAACTCGATCACCATCGATCCGGAGAAGTTGCTCGAGCTGCAGGCCGGCCAGAGCATCACCCCGGTGCCGAACGACGATGATCTGGAATTTCCGATCGATCCGGAAAAGGTGGCGCCTGTGCTGCGGCGACTGATCTCGCCGACACGCACACGCGCGCGCATTTTTGACGCCGACGCCAATCTGCTGCTGGATTCCCGCCATCTCTACTCGCGCGGCCAGGTGCTGCGCTACGACCTGCCGCCGGTCGACGACGAGGTCCAGAGCTGGTCCGACTGGTTCAGCGGCCTGCTCAACAAGATGCTGCAGCCTTCCAACCTGCCGGTCTACAAGGAAGCGCCCGGCGGCGATGGCTCGATCTACCCTGAGGTCATGAACGCCCTCACCGGCGTGCGCGGAGCCGTCGTTCGCAGCACGGAAAAGGGTGAGTTGATCGTCTCGGTCGCCGTGCCGATCCAGCGCGCCCGCGCCGTGCTTGGCGTGCTGCTGCTGTCGACCCAGGCAGGCGACATCGACAAGATCGTCCATGCAGAGAGACTGGCGATCATGCGCGTCTTCGGCGTCGCCACCCTGGTCAATGTCGCGCTGTCGCTGCTTCTTTCATCGACCATCGCCAACCCGTTGCGGCGACTTTCGGCGGCTGCTATCCGCGTCAGGCGCGGTTCCAAGGTCCGCGAGGAAATTCCTGACTTTTCTGCGCGCCAGGACGAGATCGGCAATCTGTCGATCGCGCTTCGCGAAATGACCACGGCCCTTTATGACCGCATCGACGCGATCGAAAGTTTTGCAGCCGACGTCAGCCATGAGCTCAAAAACCCTCTGACGTCGTTGCGCAGCGCCGTCGAAACGCTGCCGCTTGCCCGAAACGAGGATTCGAAGAAGCGGCTGATGGATGTCATCCAGCACGACGTTCGCCGTCTGGATCGCCTGATCAGCGATATCTCGGATGCCTCGCGGCTGGACGCCGAGCTTGCGCGCAGCGATGCCGAGCAGATCGACATGGAAGTGCTGTTGCGCGACATGGTGGATCTCTCGCAACAGGTTCGCCACAGCAAGAAGGCCGTCGAAATCGACTACATCGTCGACCGCAAACCGGGCACCAAGACTCGCTTCCTGATCAATGGCCACGAGTTGCGCATCAGCCAGATCATCACCAACCTCATCGAGAACGCCCGTTCCTTCGTGCCGGCCGATGGCGGCAAGATCAGTGTGCGCCTGTCACGTACGCGGACACGCTGCCTGGTTCATATCGAGGACAATGGTCCGGGAATCCAGGCCGAAGATATTGATCGGATTTTCGAGCGCTTCTACACCGACCGACCAGAGGCGGAAGGGTTCGGTCAGAACTCCGGCCTCGGTCTGTCGATCAGCCGCCAAATCGCCGAGGCGCACAACGGCTCGCTGAGGGCCGAAAACATCGTCGATGGCGACAGCGGCCAGTCGATCGGCGCCCGATTCATCCTGTCTTTGCCGGCCGAGGCAAGCGCGTGATGCCAGACCCTGCCAACATCCACGGGACTGCGATCGTTGTTGGAAAGACCGGCCTTCTGTTTCTCGGCCCATCTGGCGTCGGCAAGTCGGCCGTCGCCTTTGCCTGCCTCGCATCCGCCCGCCAACTCGGGATATCAGCAGCGCTCGTTGCCGACGACCGCGTTCTGATCTCGCGCCGATCCGATGGCCTGCTCGCTGAATGTCCGCCGGCGATCGCGGGCCTGATCGAGATCCGCGGCACCGGGCTGTTGCGTGTCCCTAGTATCTCGTCGGCGCCGCTGCACCTGGCAGTGCTGCCTGTTGACCTTGCGACAGCTGAGCGACTGCCACCCGGCGATGAACAAATCGACGTCGCGGAAGGTGTATCTTTGCCCGTCATCCGCCTGTCTTCGGCAAGTATAAACCCGCTCGCCATAATTATGGCTCGGCATCCAACTCACTTCTGAAATGCGCCTTGCGCGCCGGAATGAGGCCTAATCGATGCATTTTACGCTTGCACTTCGGCTTTTCATGGCCAAGATGAGCCCCCACCGGTGGACGCGATTGCTGCGTTGCGATAAGGGCCACCTGTTTGCTTATGCGATGGGAGCAGTAATATCATGATCGGACTTGTGCTTGTCACTCATGGCAAGCTGGCTGAAGAGTTTCGTCATGCCGTCGAGCATGTCGTTGGTCCGCAGAAATTCATCGAAACTGTCTCGATCGGTCCGGAAGACGACATGGACCGCAGGCGGCAGGACATTATCCAGGCCGTTTCGGGGGCCGACGACGGCCACGGCGTGATCATCCTCACCGATATGTTCGGCGGCACCCCGTCGAACCTCGCGATCTCGGTCATGAACAGCGGCCACACGGAAGTCATCGCCGGCGTCAACCTGCCAATGCTGATCAAGCTGGCCGGTGTGCGCGGCGATAACAACATGGAAAAGGCGCTGATCGAAGCATCGGAAGCCGGACGGAAATACATCAATGTGGCCAGCCGCGTCTTGAGCGGCAAGTGACGGAACGGCTATCCCGCCCATGACATCGCATTCGCGCGAACTTCTCATCATCAACAAACGTGGACTTCACGCACGCGCTTCGGCGAAATTCGTGCAGACGGTCGAAGCCTTCGATGCCGCCGTTACCGTTTCCCGGGATGGCACCACCGTTGGTGGCAATTCGATCATGGGCCTGATGATGCTGGCGGCCAGCCCCGGTTGCAGCGTGTTCGTCACGGCCAGCGGCAACCAGGCGAAAGAAGCTCTCGATGCTCTCGATGCCCTCATTGCCAACAAATTCGGCGAGGAAATGTAAACCGTAACTGATATAAAGACATAAAGACTTCTTTATATGCTGGTTGCATTTTGCCGCTCCGCCTGCTAGACGGGATCACTGTCGGCGCGCTCGCGCCCAAGAATCCCTAAACGCATCCGCCACCGACGTCGGTGGTCCGATGCCCTGTCCAGGCTGGAGACATCAATGAGCACTGACAAGGACTACGTCGTCGCCGATATCGCGCTTGCCGACTACGGTCGCAAGGAAATCGACATCGCCGAAACCGAAATGCCTGGCCTGATGTCCTGCCGCGAAGAATTCGGCGCATCGCAGCCTTTGAAGGGCGCGCGCATCACCGGTTCGCTGCACATGACGATCCAGACGGCCGTGCTGATCGAGACCCTGGTAAAGCTCGGTGCCGACGTTCGCTGGGCGTCCTGCAACATCTTCTCGACCCAGGACCATGCCGCTGCCGCGATTGCCGCTGCCGGCATTCCGGTCTTTGCCATCAAGGGCGAGTCGCTTGAGGACTACTGGACCTACACCGACCGGATCTTCCAGTGGACCGACGGCGGCTTCTCCAACATGATCCTCGATGACGGTGGCGATGCCACCATGTACATCCTGCTCGGCGCCCGCGCCGAAGCCGGTGAAGACGTGCTGTCGAACCCGACGTCGGAAGAAGAAGTGATCCTGATGGCGCAGATCAAGAAGCGCCTCGCCGCCTCCCCGGGCTGGTTCACCAAGCAGCGCGATGCCATCAAGGGCGTCACCGAAGAAACCACGACAGGCGTCCACCGCCTGTACGAACTCAGCCAGAAGGGCCTGCTGCCCTTCCCGGCGATCAACGTCAACGACAGCGTCACCAAGTCGAAGTTCGACAACAAGTACGGCTGCAAGGAATCGCTTGTTGACGGCATCCGCCGCGGCACCGACGTGATGATGGCCGGCAAGGTTGCCGTCGTCTGCGGTTACGGCGATGTCGGCAAGGGCTCGGCAGCCTCACTGCTCGGCGCCGGCGCCCGCGTCAAGGTGACGGAAGTCGATCCGATCTGCGCCCTGCAGGCCGCCATGGACGGTTTTGAAGTGGTCACGCTGGAAGACGTCGTCTCGACGGCCGACATCTTCATCACCACGACCGGCAACAAGGACGTCATCCGCATCGAGCACATGCGCGAGATGAAGGACATGGCGATCGTCGGCAACATCGGTCATTTCGACAACGAGATCCAGGTCGCGTCGCTGAAGAACCTGAAGTGGACGAACATCAAGCCGCAGGTCGACATGATCGAGTTCCCGAAGGGCAACCGCATGATCCTGTTGTCGGAAGGTCGCCTGCTCAACCTCGGCAACGCAACCGGTCATCCTTCCTTCGTGATGTCGGCCTCGTTCACCAACCAGACGCTGGCCCAGATCGAGCTGTTCACCAAGCCCGGCGAATACAAGAACGACGTCTACGTTCTGCCGAAGCACCTCGACGAAAAGGTCGCCCGCCTGCATCTCGCCAAACTCGGCGTGAAACTGACGGAACTTTCGACCGAACAGGCTGCCTATATCGGCGTCCCTGCGCAGGGGCCGTTCAAGGCTGACCACTACAGGTACTAATGTAGCCCAACATATCCACAACATCTTGTGGCCGCAGCATTGACAAATGCTGCGGCTTATTTTTTGGGCCAGAGTCTTTTCGCGAAATCGTTAAAACTGTATCCTTTTAGGACTTGATTCGCAGTGAACCGAGCTTCGGGACCCTGCGGAAATGGGATGTCTTGTCGAGATGCGGCACATTACAGGACGGAGACAGACCGCGAATGGAAATGAACGAAAGCCTGCCAGAGCGGGCCGACGCGCGGTCATGCGTCCCGGACTTTGCAGCACAAGCCGGAACGCGGACGACTGATTTTCATCGCCAGCGCGCGCCACGCAAGGTGCAGCGCTTCGCAAACATCTTTGCCTATCTCGCTTCCGGTACGGCGGTAGCAGCGCTTGCGGGCCCGGCGCTCGCTCAAGCGCGGATGCCGGCTGCGGCGAGATTATTTACGTCCTCGGAAATGGTCACCTTCTCGGTGGTGATCGGCGTCGTTTCGGCCGCGCTGCTGTCCACATTGTGGCTGGTGCGCCAGCGCGGCAGTCTTGAAAGCGAGAGCCGGGAAATTCGCACGGCACTCTCCGACGCCAACCAGCGTATTTCCCGGTACCAGGCGCTGATTGCCGACAAAAACCGCCGCATCGTCATCTGGGACGGCCCGAACACACGCCCTGAACTTCTGGGCCAGTTGCCGGTCGAAACCGGGGCGCCGCAAGACTCGGACTTTCTCGCCTTCGGTCGCTGGCTGAAATCCTGGTCGGCCGGCGATCTCGACAAGGCGATCGACAAGCTGCGCAGCAACGGCCAAGGCTTCGACATGGTGGTCGAGACCAACCGCGACGAAATCCTCGAAGCGCAGGGCCGGATTTCGGGCGGCCGCGCCTTCGTGCGCTTCGTCGCGCTCAACAACCTCCGCGCCGAACTGGCCGACATCAAGATCGAACGCGACCGGCTGCTGACATCGATTTCCGCCTTCCAGAACCTGCTTGACGCCATCGACCTTCCGGTCTGGCAGCGAGATCCGGACGGCAAGCTCACCTGGGTCAATCATGCCTATGGCGAGGCCGTCGAAGCCATCTCGCCGGAAGAAGCCATCCGCGAAGGCCGCGAGTTCCTGAACACCATCGCCCGCGAGCGAATCCGCGCCACGGCAACACCGGACTCGCCGTTCCACGACAAGATTTCTACCGTCGTGCGCGGCAATCGCACCTTTTTCGACGTCGTCGACGTGCGCGCCCGCAGCGGCTCGGCCGGCATGGCGATCGACGTTTCGGAGGCGGAAGCTGTCCGCGCCGAGTTGCAGCGGACTCTGAAAAGCCACGCCGAAACGCTCGACCATCTGGCAACGCCGGTGGCCATCTTCGACGGCAATCGCCATCTGCAATTCTACAATCAGGCCTTCGTCCAGCTCTGGGAACTCGACATCGCCTTCCTGGAATCCAAGCCCGACAACAGCGAGTTGCTCGACCGCCTGCGTGCGGCGAAGAAGCTGCCGGAACCGCTGAACTGGAAGTCCTGGAAGGACAGCGTGCTTTCCGTCTATCGTGCGCTCGATACGCAGTCCGACCTCTGGCACTTGCCGAACGGTCAGATCCTTCGGGTCTTCGCTACGGCCCATCCGCAGGGCGGCGCCACCTGGGTCTTTGAAAACCTGACCGAGCAGGTCGATCTCGAGACCCGCTACAACACCCTCGTCAAAGTCCAGGGCGAGACCATCGATCACCTCTCCGAAGGCGTGGCGGTGTTCGGCCCGGATGGCCGCATGCGGCTTTCCAATCCGGCCTTCCGCGCACTTTGGGGCATCAGCGAGGCTGAAGCCAAGCCGGGCGTTCACATCCGGATGGTCGCCGATGCCTGCCTTGCCTCCTACGACCGGGCGGACGGCTGGAAGTCCTTTGCCGAGCAGATCACCAGCTTCAACGATGAACGCCCGTCGTCGCAAGGGACGCTGGAGCTGTTCTCAGGCCTGGTACTCGACTACGCTGTGACGCCGCTGCCGAACGCCCAGACCATGCTCACCTTCGTCAACATGACCGACAGCGTGCGCGCCGAGCGGGCGCTGACGGAGAAGAACGAGGCCTTGCGCAAGGCCGACGAATTGAAGAACGATTTCGTCCAGCACGTTTCCTACGAGCTGCGCTCGCCGCTCACCAACATCATCGGCTTCACCGACCTCCTGAAGACACCCGGTATCGGGCCTCTCAGCGAGCGGCAGGCGGAATATATCGACCATATCGCCACCTCCTCGTCGGTGTTGCTGACGCTCGTAAACGACATCCTCGATCTTGCGACCGTCGACGCCGGCATCATGCGGCTGAACTACACCAACGTCCTGCTCGACGATCTCCTCGACGACGTGTCGCTGCAGATCGCCGACAGGCTGCAGGAAAGCGGCGTGGCACTGGAGATAATCGTACCCTCGCAGCTCGGAAGTGTCGTTGCCGACCAGCAGCGGCTCAAGCAGATCCTGTTGAAGCTGCTCAACAATGCAGCCAATTTCGCACCTGAGGGCTCCGTCATCTCGTTGACATGCGCACGCGAAGGGAGCGACTTCTTGTTCTCCGTCGCCGATCATGGCCCCGGTATTCCCGAGGAAATGATGCGCACGGTGTTTAAGCGCTTTGCCTCGGGCGGCAAGGGCGGCAAGCGCAGCGGTGCGGGCCTCGGCCTGTCGATCGTAGAAAGCTTCGTCAGCCTGCACAGCGGCCAGGTGTCGATCGATAGCCAGCCCGGTAAGGGTACCATCGTGACCTGCCGCATTCCTTCGGCCGACGCAGCGCAATCGATCGCCGCAGCCCAGTGACGGCGATGGACGCCCAAATCTCGGTTTTTCTCCAGGATGATGCCGCCACCCGTCAGCTCGGCGAGGATCTGGCACTCGCCCTTGGGGTCGGCGACTGCCTGGCGCTGAGCGGCGATCTGGGCGCCGGCAAGTCGGCTCTGGCACGCGCCTTCCTGCGGGCGATGGCGGACGACGAAGGCCTGGAGGTTCCGAGCCCGACCTTCACTCTGGTGCAATCCTATCCGCTTCGCATCCCCGTCTCGCATTTCGATCTCTACCGTTTGGGAGACCCCAGCGAACTCGTCGAACTGGGCTTCGACGAGGCGCTTGAAAACGGTATCTGCCTGGTCGAGTGGCCTGAAATGGCCGATGCCGAACTACCGGTCGGGCGGATCACGTTGCGGCTGGAAACGGAGGGCGTCGGTCGGCGCGCAATTATGACAGCGCCGGCAATGCAGGCCGACCGCATTCGGCGCGTGCTAGAGATCCGGGAGTTCCTCGACCGCAATGGCTATCGGGGAGCCGAGCGCCGATTTCTGACCGGCGATGCCTCGATGCGCGCCTACGAGGCAATCTATCCTGCCGATGGCGGCAGCCGCGTTATCCTTATGGACTGGCCGCGCCGCCCCGAAGGCCCGCCGGTCCTCGACGGAAAGCCCTACCCCAAAGTGGCGCATCTGGCCGAAGATGCCTACCCTTTCGTCGCCATCGCCAACCTACTGCGCGAAAAGGGATTTTCGGCGCCTGGTATCTTCAGTGTCGACTACGACCAGGGGATTCTGCTGATCGAGGACCTCGGCGCGGACGGCGTCCTCGATGCCGATGGTGAGCCGATGCCGGAACGCTATCGCGCGGCTGTTGCCTGCCTTGCCAAGCTTCATGGGATGAATATTCCGCAGGATATCCCGGTGACGCCGAGCCATGTGCATCACATCCCGGATTTCGATCGCACCGCGATGCGGATGGAAGCGCGGTTGCTGCTCGACTGGTATTTACCATGGAAGCGCGGAGAGCCCGCCAGCGATGCCGAACGCGACGACTATCTTTCGATCTGGGACGGGCTCATCGATCAATTAAATCAGGCGGAAAAGAGCCTGCTGCTGCGCGACCTGCACTCTCCCAACATCATCTGGCGCGGCGCGGAGACAGGCATTCGCCGTGTCGGATTGATCGACTTTCAGGATGCGATGATCGGGCCGACCGCTTACGACCTCGCTTCGCTGGTTCAGGACGCCCGCGTCACCGTGGAGCCACCACTCTTCCGGCAGTTGATGGACAATTATCTGGCCCTCCGCCGCGATCAGCCTGGCTTCGATGAACAGATGTTTCTGAAGAGCTGGGCCATCATGTCGGCGCAGCGCAATTGCAAGCTCGCCGGCCTTTGGGTACGGTTGAAGCAGCGGGACGGAAAGGCGGGCTATCTCAAGCATATGCCGCGCACCCTCGCCTATCTGGAGACTGCATTCGAGCACGAAGCGCTTGCCCCCTTGCGCGAATGGTGCGCAAGGGCTGGTATAGGCGCAATCGAATCATAAGTTCCGGATCAGATGACCATCAAACAGGCCATGGTACTGGCGGCGGGCCTTGGCACCCGCATGCGCCCGATCACCGATCGCATTCCTAAGCCGCTGGTGAAGATCGGCGGCAAGGCGATGCTCGACTACGGGCTGGACCTGCTTGCGGCTGCGGGGGTCGAAAAAGCCGTCGTCAACGTCCACCACCATGCCGACCAGATGCTGGCGCATCTGCGGTCCTACAAGGGCCTGGAGATCGTCGTCTCCGACGAGACGCAGGCACTGATGAACTCCGGTGGAGGGCTTGCGAAGGGTCTGAAGCTGCTCGACCGCGATCCGGTCTTCGTCATGAATGCGGATCTCTTCTGGATTGGCGAAACGGCGGGCCGGCCGACCAACCTTGCCCGGTTGGCGGATTTCTTCGATGCAGAAACGATGGATATGGCGCTCCTCTGCGTGGAGCTGGATCGGACCACGGGCCATAACGGCAAGAAGGACTTTTCCTTGGCAGCCGACGGCCGGCTGACACGCTATAGCGATGGGGCGCCCGCGCCCGTCGTCTATGCCGGCGCCATCGTGTTGAAACCGGGATTATTCGACGACGCGCCGGACGATGCCTTCAACCTCAACATCTATTTCGACCGCGCTATCGCTAACGGTCGGCTTTACGGGCTGATCCTCGATGGCGAGTGGCTGACGGTTGGCACGCCCGACGCCATCGATGCCGCAGACGAAACGATCCGCCGCGTGGCACGAAGCGAGATGACATGAGGGGCCGGCAGCGCATTCTGACGATCCCGGCAGGACTGCCATTTCTGGCGACGCTCGCTGCAGCGCTTTGCGACGGCAGGCTGACGGATCATTATCGCCACGATGCCGCCGACCCCCTGTCGCTCGCCAAGGTGACGATCTATCTCCCGACGCGGCGCGCGGCGCGTGTCCTACGATCGGCGTTCGTCGATCTGCTCGGTGGGCAATCGGCTATCCTTCCGGTGATCCGGCCGCTCGGCGAAACCGACGACGACAGCGGCTATTTCGACGAGAACCTGCCTGCCACCGCCGACCTGCTGCAGCCCCTCTCGAACACGGCACGGCTGTTGGAGCTGGCGCGGCTGATCCTTGCCTGGCGCAACAAGCTGCCGCAGATCGTCCGCGATATCCATTCGGATTCACCGCTGGTGGCGCCGGCAAGCCCGGCCGATGCTATCTGGCTGGCCCGAAACCTGGCGGAGCTGATCGATTCGATCGAGACCGAGGATCGCGACTGGGCGGACCTCGCCAAGCTCGATGCGCAGGATCATGCGCTGTGGTGGCAACTGACGGCGGAATTTCTCCAGATCGCCAGCGCCTTCTGGCCTGCCCGGCTCGACGAGCTCGGCCGATCGTCCCCGGCGCGGCACCGCAATGCCATCCTGCGGGCAGAAGCCAAGCGGCTCGCCACTGCGCAACCGACCGGGCCGATCATCATCGCGGGATCGACCGGCTCCGTGCCGGCGACGGCGGAACTGATCGCAGCGGTCGCCGCCCTGCCGCAGGGTGTCATCGTGCTTCCGGGCCTCGACACGACGATGTCCAACGAAGACTGGGCGACCGTCGCCCCTCTGCCGGGCCCGGCGGATCGTGTCGACCCGGCAAGCCGCAGCCACCCGCAATACGGGCTTGCGCAACTGCTGAGGCAGCTGCATGTCGAGCGGGACGAGGTCGAGACGATCGAGACCGCGTCCCCGATGTTGCAACGTCGTGCCGAGGTGCTATCCCGCGCGCTTGCGCCGGCCAAGGCGACGAGTGGCTGGGGTGAGTGGCAGAAGACACTGCCTTCAGGCGCTATCCGCGAGGTATTTGCCGATGTTTCGCTGATCGAGGCGGCAAACGAGCGGGAGGAGGCCACGGCAATCGCAATCGCGCTGCGGCTGGCTTTGGAGAAGCCGGGTCGCGACGGCAAGGAGAGCCAGGCGGCGCTGATCACGCCCGACCGCAATCTGGCACGGCGGGTGACAGCCGAACTCGCACGCTTCGGCATCATCGCCGACGATTCGGCCGGGACACCGCTCTCTTCGACACTGCAGGGCAGTCTGCTGACGCTTCTGCTCGAGGCGACGCTGAGACCTGGCGATCCGGTCGCCATCGTCAGCCTGCTCAAGCATCCCCTGGCGCGCTTCGGGCTCGATCGCGCGACGTTGGATCAGGCCGTCGGCGGGCTGGAACTGCTGGCGCTGCGCGGCGGGGTCGGCGAAGTCGACATCAATTCGCTCGAACCTCTGCTGCAACAGCGGCTGGCCGAGCAGGAGAACGATCGCTATGCGCCTGAATGGCGCGACAGCCTGCCGCCTGAAGCCGGCGAACTAGCGGCCCGCCTTGCCCGCTGCGTCACTGAGGCAACCGAGCCGCTGGCCTCAGCGCTGGTTCGGCGGCGGCCCGAGGATCGGCGGCTGACGACCAGCTTTACGCTGTCGGAATGGGCCGAGCGGACCGGGCGCGCGCTCGAAGCCGTTGTCGCCGACGAAAACGACGATCTCTCCGCGCTCTGGTCGGCTGAGGCCGGCGATGCATTGGCGACCGTGCTGCGCGAAGTCATGGCAACCGACGGCCAGATGGAAGCCGATGGACCGCAATGGATCGACATCATGATGGCGCTGTCGGCCGGCCAGGCCGTCAAGCCACGCGCGCTCAGCCACCCCCGCCTGTTCATCTTCGGGACGCTGGAGGCCCGGCTGCAGAGCGTCGATACGCTCATCCTCGGCGGTCTCAACGAGGGCTCCTGGCCGGGACAGACGGCTAACAATCCCTTCGTCTCGCGCAGCATGAAGACCGAGATCGGCCTCGAACCGCCAGAGCGCCGCATCGGCCAGCTGGCCCACGACTTCGAGATGGCGAACGGCACGACGGATCTGATCTACGCGCGGGCGCTGCGGCAGGGGTCGACGCCGACGGTTGCTTCGCGCTGGCTGCAGCGGCTGATGGCGCTCGGTGGCAAGGACTTTGCGGCCGAACTGAAGAGCCGCGGCGACCGCTTCCGCGACTGGGCGGCGTTGATCGATGCCGGCGAACGCCAGGATCCCGCCCAGCGACCGGCACCAAAACCGCCCGCCGCGCTGCAACCAAAAAGCTATTCCTTCAGCGAGGTCGGGCGGCTGCGGCGCGATCCCTATGCCATCTATGCCCGTCGCATCCTGCGCCTCGATCCCATCAACCCCTTCAACAGCGACCCGGGTGCGGCCGAGCGCGGTACGCTCTACCATCGCATCGTCGACCGTTTCACGCGCGAGGGACATCTCGCCTCGGCACCGGATGCATTGCGGGCGATGGAACGCATCCTCACCGAGCTTTTCGACGCGGAACAGTTGCCGCCGCATATCGATGCCGTCTGGCGACCGCGCTTTCGCGAGGTGGCTAGGGCCTTCCTCAACTGGGAAAAGATGCGCCAACCGCAGATCCGCCAGACCTTCACCGAGGTGCGCGCTGCCGTCGACCTCGACATCGCCGGTATCCGCCTTACCGGCGTCGCCGACCGGATCGACCTGAAGGGCGGCAAGGCGGCCGACATCATCGACTACAAGACCGGGTTCAACCCGACGCCCCAGCAGGCTCGGGCCCTGCTCGATCCGCAGCTGGCTCTCGAGGCCTATGCGCTGCAGGCCGGCGGCTTTCGCGACATCGGTTCGCTGAGCCCCGATAACCTGCTTTATGTCCGGCTTCGGCCCGGCGATCGGTTCAAGGAAGACCAGGTGAACAACGAACTTGCAAAGGCCAGCGCCCGGACCCAACCCAAGTCGGCGCTGGACCTCGGGCATGAGTCGATCGAGCAGCTCAGCCAGTTCGTGCTTCTGCTGCGCTCCGGCGAGAAGGGGTTTGCGTCGCGACTGATCCCCGCCCAGCAACAGGAATTCGGCGGCGATTACGATCATCTTGCCCGCGTATCGGAATGGTCGACGGCCGAGGCGGAGGAGGCTGCCGACGATGAGTGAACTGGCGGAGCTTCCCACCGGCGACGATGCCGGCACCTGGATCGGCTGGACGACCGTGCAGCAATCGCTGGCCTCAGATCCGACCCGGTCGGCCTGGGTGTCGGCCAATGCGGGTTCGGGCAAGACCCATGTCCTGACGCAACGGGTGATCCGGCTGCTGCTCGCCGGGGCGCGGCCGTCGGCCATCCTCTGCCTGACCTACACCAAGGCGGCGGCATCCGAGATGTCGAACCGCGTCTTCGACCGGCTGGCCGAATGGGCGACGCTGTCCGATGAGGCGCTCACCAAACGTATCACCGATGTCGAGGGGGCAGTGCCCGATGTCTTCAAACTGGCCGAGGCGCGCCGCCTGTTCGCCAAGGCGCTGGAGACGCCGGGCGGACTGAAAATCCAGACCATCCATGCCTTTTGCGAAGCGCTGCTGCACCAATTTCCGCTCGAAGCCAATGTCGCCGGTCATTTCTCGGTGCTGGATGACCGCGCCGCCACCACATTGCTCGCCGACGCGCGGCGCTCGCTGCTGACCGCAACCACGCCTGAGGAGGATGCCGACCTGGCCGAGGCTTTTGCCTATGTGCTCGATCTCGGCGATGAATCCGGGCTGGAGACGCTGCTCGGCGAGATCATCGCCCATCGCAATGCCATCCGCCGCTTCGCGCTCGACGCGGCACAGCGCGGCGGGCTCGATGCCGTGATGCGACAACGGCTCGGGCTCTCCGCCGAGGAGACCGAAACTGGCATTGCTCATCAGTTCTGGCCGCTGCCGGGCCTGTCCGGTGCAATGCTCGACCGATACCTCGCGCTTGCCGACAGCAAGGGGGGCAGCAAGGCGCTAGAGGTTGCCTACGGTCTCAGATTGGCGATGCGCGAGATCGATCCGATGGAGCGCGTCAGCATCCTCGAAAAGGTGATGCTGACCGCCAAGGGCGAGCCGAAGGCTGACGGGCAATTTGTCGTCAAGGCGATGCTGGCCGAGGCGCCAGACCTGACCAATGCCATTGCCAGCGCCCGGGACCATGTCAGCGCCTGCCGGGACAGACTGAAGCGCATGCGCATGTACCGGGCGACCCGAGCAGCCCTGACGCTCGCAGACCGGCTCAACGAGGATTACGCCGAGCTGAAGAAGCAGCGAAGCCAGCTCGATTTCGAGGACCTGATCACCCGGACGGCCGATCTTTTGACCCGCAGCGGCGTGGGGCCGTGGATCCACTATAAGCTGGACCAGGGCATCGACCATATTCTCGTCGACGAGGCGCAGGATACCAGTCCGATCCAGTGGAGCGTCATCCAATCGCTGGCGGAAGACTTTTTCTCCGGCGCCAGTGCCCGACCGACCCTGAGGACGCTGTTTGCCGTCGGCGACGAAAAGCAATCGATCTATTCCTTCCAGGGCGCGCGGCCGGAGCGTTTTTCGGAGGAAAGCGACCGCACGCGGCGGCGCGTTCTTGCCAGCGGCCAAGCCTTTTCGCCGGTGCGGCTGCCGCTCTCCTTCCGCTCGACATCAGACGTGCTGTCGGCCGTCGACCATGTGTTTTCGACGCCGGACAATGCGCGCGGCCTCAGCGCCACCGACGAAGCCGTCGTCCATCGGTCGAGCCGCATCGGCCATCCCGGCGAAGTCGATCTCTGGCACATGATCGCGCCGGAACCCGCCGCCCGGGAAGAGGACTGGACGGCACCCTTCGATGCGACGCCGGAAAGCGCCCCGGCGGCAATCCTGGCGCGGCGCATGGCCGACGTGATGGACAGGCTGGTCGGCCATGAAACGATCATCCACCAAGGAAAAAGCCGGGTTATCGAAGCCGGCGACATCCTGGTTCTGGTGCGCAAGCGCGACGCCTTCGTCAACGCGCTGACCCGCGCCTTGAAGAAGCGCGGCAACATTCCTGTGGCCGGCGCCGACCGGCTGGTGCTGACCAGCCATATCGCTATCCAGGATCTGCTGGCGCTCGGCCGTTTCCTGCTCTTGCCGGAAGACGACCTGTCGCTCGCGGCAGTGCTGAAGAGCCCGTTGTTCAACCTCTCCGAGGACGATGTCTTCATGGTGGCGGCGTTGCGCAGCGAGGGCACCAGCGTCTGGCGCCATCTGCAGGCATTCGCTGCCGATGGAAACGAGACCTGCATCGCGGCCGTCGAGCGGCTGCAACTGTTCATGGCGCTGTCGAAAACCTATTCGGTCCACGATCTCTTCGCCCGTATCCTTGGCAGCCACGGGGGCAGGCGCCAGTTCCTGGCACGCCTTGGAACCGAGGTCAGCGATATCCTCGACGAGTTCCTGACCTTCGCACTCGACCACGAGACCTCCGGGCTGCCCGGCCTGCAGGCCTTCATCTCGACGCTTGAACTGGAAGCCCCCGTCGTCAAGCGCGAGCAGGACAAGGGCCGTAACGAAGTTAGGATCATGACGGTGCACGCTGCCAAGGGGCTGGAGGCGCCGATCGTCTTCCTGGTCGATGGCGGCTCGAAATCCTTTACATCAAGCCATTTGCCGAAGCTTCGGATGCTCGAGGGGCGGGGCGACGAGGTGCCGATGCCGGCCTGGCTGCCTCTGAGCGCGCTCGGCAACTCGCTGACCCAGGCAGATGCCTCCCGCATTCAAGGTCAGGCGGAGGAAGAGTATCGGCGCCTGCTTTATGTCGGCATGACGCGGGCCGCCGACCGGCTCATCATCTGCGGCTATCGCGGCGTTCGCCAGAACCCGGATATCTGGCACACCATGATCGCAACTGCGCTTGGACAACATGCCGAGCGCTGCAGCGAAGCCACTTTTTCAGGTCCGGATGGGGAATGGACGGGATTGCGCTGGCGGGTCGGCGGCGCTGCGCAGGTCTTCGAACAGACAGCTGCGACCGAGGCGAAGGCCGATCGGGCGGCGCTTCCAGCCGCTTTGTCGCGGCCCCTGCCCGCACCGCGCCACCTGCCAAGGCCATTGAGCCCTTCGGGCGCCGGCACCATCATCGATGACGAAGCCGGCAATCTTCTAGTCGCCTCGAAGCTGTTCGGTGACAAGGGTGCCTCGGATCGCGCACTCGAGAAGGGCCGGCTTGTGCATCGGATGCTGCAGATGCTCCCGGATATCCCGCCGCAGGAGCGCAGCGCTGCTGCACAACGCTATGCCGAGCGCACGACGCGCTACTGGCCAGCCGAGGAACGGCAAGCCCTGGTGAGTTCCGTACTGGCCTTGATCGCGCATGACGCGCTGCAGGGTGTTTTCACCAGCCACGCCCAGGCCGAAGTCTCGATCATGGGCACGCTGCAGTTGGGCGAGCAATCCTATGCTGTTTCCGGGCGCGTCGACCGTTTGGCCGTCCTGGAGGACCGGGTCGTCATCCTCGATTACAAGACCAACCGCGTGCCGCCGGCGACGCTGGAGGCCATTCCTTTTGCCCACAAGGCACAGCTGGCAATCTACCGCGAGATCCTGGCGCCGCTCTATCTGGGCAAGCGCATCGACTGCGTCCTGGTCTACTCGGAAGACGCCACAGTCCACACCCTGACGGAGCCAGTCCTCCGATCGGCGCTTGCCGAACTCAAGACAAAGTGAAATACCAATGCTTGAAACTTTGGCACCGCACCATCACATGTGGTTCAACAATAAATCCCGTTAAGGAGCATTTTTATGGCTACCGTGAAAGTCGATAACTCGAATTTCCAGTCGGAAGTTCTGGATTCCGCAGAACCCGTCGTCGTTGATTTCTGGGCTGAATGGTGCGGACCATGCAAGATGATCGCGCCAAGCCTCGAGGAAATTTCCGTCGAGATGGCCGGCAAGGTCAAGGTGGTTAAGCTCAACATCGACGAGAATCCCGAGCTTGCCGCCAAGTTTGGCGTGCGCTCGATCCCGACGCTGGCGCTGTTCAAGGCCGGCGAAGTTGCTGACATCAAGGTCGGTGCCGCACCGAAGTCGGCCTTGTCTAGCTGGATTTCCAACGCCGCCTGATACTATTCATCCGTTGGACATCGAAAAGCCCGGCATGCCGGGCTTTTTGCTATTTTGGTGGTGTACCGTTGTCCGCAAGCACATCGCCGACAAGATAGAGTGAACCGCCAATCAGGATTCGCGGCGGCAGACTATCGGGCTGCAGGCTGGCGGCGATCGAATCCAATGCTTCGCCCACAGACGACATTGGCTCCGCCACCAGTCCAGCATCGTAAGCAGCGTGAGCGAGGATGACCGGGTCGATCATCGCATCGCTGTGCTTGATCGGCACGCAGAATACCTTTTCCGCAAGGCCCGCAAAGGCCTTGAAGTAACCGATCGGGTCCTTGGTGTTGATCATGCCGGTGATCAGGAACAGCGGCCGGGGCTGGCGTTCCTCGAAATTGGCGATCGCCTCGGCAATCACCTCGCCGGCGCCGGGATTGTGGCCGCCATCTACCCATATTTCCGCGCCAGCAGGCGCCCGGGCAAAAAGCTTGCCCTCCGTCAGGCGTTGCAGACGGCCCGGCCATTCGACCGTGGTCATCGCCTTCTCCATCATCGCATCGGTGACGATGAAACCGGCTGCCTTGACGGCGCGGATCGCGGCGGCGGCATTCGCATGCTGATGGCGCCCGGGCAGTCGCGGTAAAGACAGATCGGCGAGACCGAATTCGTCTTGGTAGACGAGCCGCCCATATTCCTCATGGGCCGAAAAATCCTGGCCGAACACGGCCGTTGGGCAATGCAAACGCTCGGCCGTCGTCGTCAGCACGTCAAGCGCCGCGTCATATTGCTGGTGACCAATGACGACAGGAATGCCGCGCTTCATGATACCCGCCTTTTCGGCGGCGATCAGCTCGACCCTATCACCGAGATAGGGCTGGTGATCGAGCGAGATCGGCATGATGACGGAGACGGCGGGATCGGAGATGACGTTGGTGGCATCGAAACGGCCGCCGAGGCCAACCTCGATGATCGCCGCATCGGCCGGATGCTCCGAAAACAGCAGGAACGTCACCGCGGTCAGGATTTCGAAGACGGTGATCTTCTGGCCGGCATTGGCATCGGCAACGCGACGCAGCGCCTCTGCAAAGACGGCATCGTCCACCAGCTGGCCACGGCCGCCCTTGACGCCGATGCGGTAGCGTTCGTGCCAGTTGACCAGATGCGGCGAGGTATGGACGTGGACGCTCTTGCCGCCCGCCTCGAGAAGCGCGCGGCAGAAGGCCGTGACGGAGCCCTTGCCGTTGGTGCCGGCGACATGGATCACCGGCGGCAGTTTCTTCTGCGGATTGCCGAGGATCTCCAGCAGCCCGGTGATGCGCTCGAGCGAAAGGTCAAAGCCCTTGGGGTGCAGGCCAAGGAGCTTTTCTATCTCCCGTTCTGCCTCACTTGTGGTCGATTGATCCATGGAGCTCATTGCGCACCTCCGCTGTTCGGCCGCCCGTCGCTCAGGCGTGGGCGGCCATCGGCAGCACGACTTCGCCCTGATGGGCCGAAGCGCTTGCCGGCTGTTTGGTCAGGATCTTCAGAAGCCGGGCCAGCATCTCAGGGATGTCATGGCGCTTGATGACCATGTCGACCATGCCATGCTCAAGCAGATATTCCGAGGTCTGGAAGCCTTCCGGCAGTTTTTCGCGGATCGTCTGCTCGATAACGCGCTTGCCGGCGAAGCAGATCTCGGCGCCCGGTTCGGCCAGATGGACGTCGCCCAGCATAGCGTAGGAAGCGGTAACGCCGCCCGTGGTCGGGTTGGTCAGCACGACGATATAGGGCTGGCCGGCTTCCTTCAGCATGTCGACGGCAACGGTCGTGCGCGGCAGCTGCATCAGCGACAGGATGCCTTCCTGCATGCGCGCCCCACCGGAGGCCGGGAACATCACCAACGGGCACTTCTCGGCAATGGCGCGCTCGAATGCCTTGACGATCGCTTCACCGGCGGCAAGGCCGAGCGAACCGCCCATGAAATTGAACTCGTGCACGACGGCAACGATTTTCAGGCCGCGCAGCTTTCCGAGACCGGCGAGGATGGTGTCCTCCTGCTCGGTCTTGACGCGGCTGTCCTTGAGGCGATCGCTGTATTTCTTGGAATCGCGAAATTTCAGCGGGTCCTGGGCGACCTTCGGCTGCACAAGCGCTTCATACTCGCTATTGTCGAACAGGTCGATCAGACGCGCCTTGGCCGGCATCTTCATGTGGAAGCCGGAAGCGGGAATGACCCATTTGTTGTCTTCCAGATCCTTGTGAAAGACCATTTCGCCGGTCTCCGGGCATTTGATCCAGAGATTTTCAGCGATATCGTCGCGACGGCCCAGCATGGAATTGATCCGCGGGCGAACGTAATTCGTGATCCAGTTCAAATCGACGTCTCCTGAATGACTGAATTGACCGAAGCCAATGTGGGGACACTATTCGGCAGCAACAAGGCGCGCCGAACGGGTTCCGGTTGATAGACCACGGACGAGGGTAGCCACCGCCTGTACGGTATCGGCGGTTGCCTTGCCATCCTTAGTCAGCGAATTGGCGACCTGATTGACGATCGCGGTGCCGACGACGACGCCATCTGCGGCAGCGCCGATGACCTTGGCGTGCTCTGCAGTCTTGACGCCGAAGCCGACGCAGACCGGCAGGTCGGTGTGGCTCTTGATGCGGCGAACCGCAGCCGAGACCATGCTCGGATCAGCCATGGCGGACCCGGTGATGCCGTTCATCGACACATAGTAGACGAAGCCGGAGGTGTTGCGCAGCACCATCGGCAGGCGCTTGTCATCGGTGGTCGGGGTTGCCAGGCGGATGAAGTTGACGCCCTTGCGGATCGCCGGGATGCAGAGTTCGTCGTCCATCTCGGGCGGCAGGTCGACGACGATCAGGCCGTCGATGCCGGAAGCCAGCGCGTCGTCGAGGAACTGTTCGACACCGTAAATGTAGATCGGATTGTAGTAGCCCATCAGCACGATCGGCGTTGTGTCATCGGTCTTGCGGAAGTCCGCGGCGAGCTGCAGCGTCTTCTTCAGCGTCTGCCCGGCTTTCAGCGCACGCTGGCCAGCCATCTGGATGGCCGGACCATCGGCCATCGGGTCGGAAAACGGCATGCCAAGCTCGATGACGTCGGAGCCGGCTTCCGGCAGGGCCTTCATGATGCCGAGCGACGTATCGTAGTCGGGATCGCCGGCCATGAAATAGGTGACGAGCGCCGGACGGCCCTCCGTCTTCAGGTCTGCGAAGCGTTTGTCCATACGTGCGGTCATGTCAGAGCTCCACGCCGAGAATTTTGCCGACCGTGAAGATGTCCTTGTCGCCGCGGCCACAGAGATTCATCACGATGATCTGGTCCTTGTCCATTTTCGGAGCGCGCTTGATGACCTCGGCCAGGGCATGGGCCGGCTCGAGCGCCGGGATGATGCCCTCGAGGCGGGTCAGCATCTGGAACGCGGCGAGCGCCTCTGTGTCCATGATCGGCACGTATTCGACGCGACCCATGTCCTTCAGCCAGGAATGTTCGGGGCCGATGCCGGGATAGTCGAGGCCGGCCGAGATCGAATGGCCTTCCTTGATCTGGCCGTCGCGGTCCTGAAGCAGGTAGGTGCGGTTGCCATGCAGGACGCCTGGCGAACCGGCGGTCAGCGAGGCGCAATGTTCTTCGCCCTCAAGGCCCTTGCCGCCGGCTTCGACGCCGACGATCTTGACGCTCGCATCGTCGAGGAACGGATGAAAGAGACCGATGGCGTTGGATCCGCCACCGACGGCTGCGACCAGCATGTCCGGCAGGCGGCCTTCGGCGGCCATCATCTGTTCCTTGGCTTCCTTGCCCATCACAGACTGGAAGTCGCGGACCATTTCCGGATAGGGGTGCGGCCCGGCGGCAGTGCCGATCATGTAATAGGTGTCGTCGACATTGGTGACCCAGTCGCGTAGCGCCTCGTTCATGGCGTCCTTCAGGGTGCCGTGACCGGAGGACACCGGCACGACCTCGGCGCCGAGCAGCTTCATGCGGAACACGTTCGGTGCCTGGCGCTCAACGTCGGTGGCGCCCATGTAGACCACGCAGGGCAGACCGAAACGGGCGGCGACGGTGGCGGAGGCCACGCCATGCTGTCCGGCGCCGGTCTCGGCGATGATACGGGTCTTGCCCATGCGCTTGGCCAAAAGGATCTGGCCGATGCAATTGTTGATCTTGTGCGAACCGGTGTGGTTGAGCTCGTCGCGCTTGAAATAGATCTTCGCGCCGCCAAGCTCGGCCGTCAGGCGCTCGGCAAAATAGAGCGGGCTCGGGCGACCGATATAATGGGTGTTGAGATAGTCGAGCTCGGCCTTGAAGGTCGGATCGGTCTTGGCATTTTCCCATTCGGCCTGCAGGTCGAGGATCAGCGGCATCAGCGTCTCGGCGACAAAGCGTCCACCGAAGATTCCGAAACGACCGTCTTCATCGGGCCCGCCTCGGTAGGAATTCAAGTTTGGCATCTCGTTCACTGTCAGCTCCCTGAGGCTGTTGCCGGCATGCGGGCCGCGGCAACGGCGTCGAAAAATTCGTCGATCATCGTCAGATCCTTCACGCCCGGTGCCGTCTCGACACCCGACGAGATATCAATACCGGATGCCTTGGTCGAGGCGAGCGCAAGGGCGACATTGTCCTTGTTCAGGCCACCGGAAAGCATGTAATCCACGCGGCCGTCAAGCCAGGCCATCAGGCTCCAATCGAAAGCAACGCCGTTTCCGCCCGGCAGTTCCGATCCCTTCGGTGCCTTGGCGTCGAAGAGGAAGCGATCGGCAATGCCGATATAGGCCTCGACGCGGCGCAGATCTTCCGCATCGCGAACGGAAAAGGCCTTCATGACGATCACATCATAGAGCGCCTTGATGGTCAGCACCCGCTCCGGGCTCTCGTGGCCGTGCAGCTGCAATATGTCTGGGCGAACCAGCGCCATAATCTCGTCGAGATCGTCATTGTCGGGATCGACGACGACGGCGACAATCAAAGCCTTGCCGCGCACGCGATCGGCCAGCGCTCCGGCCAGATCGGGCTCGATATAGCGCGGGCTTTTTTCGAAGAAGATGAAACCGATGTGGGTGGCGCCGCGCTCGACAGCGCGATCGACCGTCTCGGCCGTCTTCAATCCGCAGATCTTGATATCGGGTTTCATGGCAGGCAAGTGACACGAAATGGCTGAAGAGTCGAGCCTCTTCGCAAGGAGTGCGGCATTTCGGACGCCTGTGGGGCTAACTGAAATCAATGGCGTGCAGCTGGCTTCCATGTCGCTTCAGCCAGGATTTCGCCTCTTCCATGTGCGGGCACAGCTTTTTGCAGAGGGCCCAGAAACGCGGTCCGTGGTTCATTTCCTTCAAATGCGCCACCTCATGGGCGGCGAGGTAATCGATGACTTCAGGCGGCGCCATCAGGATGCGCCAGGAAAAGCTCAGATTGCCTTGCGAGGAGCAGGAGCCCCAGCGACTGCGTGTGTCCTTCATGGTGATCGACGCCACCTTTGCGCCGATCGTGGCCGCGTGCAGCTTCACCAGCCGCTCGAGATCGGTTCGAGCTTCCTTTTTGAGGAAGGTAGCGATCCGCCGCCCCGCATGCTCCGGCAGGCCGCTGACCCGCAGGATGCGCTCGCCGTCGAGATGCAAGGCCTCGGTGATCCCGCGCAGGCTCCCGGAGTGCTCGATCTGGTGCGGGATACCGCGGATCAGGATCTCGCTACCTTCGCCAAGCTTGGTATCGAGCTCGAATTTCGCGAGCTTGGTGATCAGCCATCCCTGGTGACGGTCGAGGAAAGCATTGATTTCGCGCGACGGCACACCGTGCGGCACCGTCATCTTCAGCGCCCGCCCGCCCGGCTCGATGCGCAGCGTGATGCGCGTGGCGCGCTCGTTCTTGCGGATGGTAAGGGGCATCAGCCGGCCGTTGAGGTCGAGCGTACGCGTTTCCGGCGCCGGCGGTGTCCGAACTGATCTGCGGGCTTTTGAAAGAAGCGGAAACATCGGCTCCACTTATATGATTCGAGGCGACGTCTGGCAAAGAAAAACCGGCATCTCGCGATGCCGGTTGATCTGTCGATCAGGGGGTGTGGAACTCGGGCCCCTGACCCTCGCCCGGGCGTTTCACCGCGTTGCGCTCGCGCATGAAACGGTCGAACTCTTCCTGGTCCTTGGCACGGCGCAATTCGCGCACATAGCTGTCGAACTCGGCGCGCATTTCATCCAGCTTGCGGCGTTCCTGTTCGAGACGGTCGAGCTCGGCCTGGCGCCAGTCGTCGAAGACGACATTGTCGCTGTTGAAGTGCTGGCGATAACGGCGGCTGTTGCGGCGGAAGCCGCAGAACATGCCATCGGTGGCTTGGTTGATGTCTCTCTTGAAGCCTCTCAGGCGTTCGCCGAAAAGGATATAGGCGAGCATGGCAAGACCCAGCGGCCAGAAGACCACAAAGCCGAGAACCATGAGCGCGATGGTTGCCGGTGTCCACTCCGGCCGAATCAATGCAGACTGATTCATCGTGAGGTACCTCGATAATGCGGCCGGCTGAATGCCGGAACCGCTGGAATCGATGTGGGAATGGCTGCGTGCAGCTTCAATACAGACCGCCGGGAATTCGACCCATGGCCTGCCTTGACGATACGAAATCACCGTTTCGCCGGTCTCCGGCCAACTTTCAGCCTTTTATCAGACGCCCGTGGGCCCGGCACCGCGTGAATGGGCTTTCGCAAAAGCCAGGATGCGCGGCGCTATCTCGCGGCGGAAACGGGAACCGTTGAAGACACCGTAGTGGCCGACGTCAGGCTGCAGGTAATGCATGCGCATGGCATCCGGAATATTGCTGCAGATGGTTTGGGCCGACGCGGTCTGGCCGACGCCGGAGATGTCGTCGTTTTCGCCCTCGACAGTCAGCAGCGCCACCTTGCGGATGGCGGACGGATCGACGCGGTGACCCCGATGATGCAACTCCCCCTTCGGCAAAGAATGCTTCATGAAGACCTCCTCGACCGTCTGCAGGTAGAACTGCGAAGTGAGGTCCATGACGGCCAGGTATTCGTCGTAGAATTCGCGATGTTTTTCCGGCTCCCCGTCGTTCTTGACGAGATGCATGAAAAAATCCTTTTGGGCGATGACGTGCCTGTCGAGGTTCATCGACATGAAGCCGGAGAGCTGCAGAAAGCCCGGATAGACCGGTCGGCCGAAGCCCGGCAGCGGCCAGGGAACATTCATCACCACATTCTCGGCAAACCACTCGATCGGCTTGTCCATGGCGAGCTTGTTGACCCCAGTCGGATTGATGCGGGTGTCGATCGGACCGCCCATCAACGTCATCGAGGATGGCGACATCGGATCACCAGCCTCCTCCATCAGCGCTGCGGCCGCCAGGACAGGCACAGAGGGCTGGCAAACGGCGACCACATGGGTGTCATGCCCGAGGTGGTGCAGCATGGCGATGATATAGTCGATGTAATCGTCTAGATCGAAATCCCCTTCTTCCATCGGCACCATGCGGGCATCCGTCCAGTCGGTGATGTAGACCTCGGCGGCGGGGAGCAGGGCCTCGACCGTGCCGCGCAGCAGCGTCGCGTAGTGGCCCGACATCGGCGCGACGATCAGGATCCGCGGATCTGGCGGATGGCCTTCTGGCAATGCCCTTCTAAAATGGATCAAGCGACAGAAAGGCTTCTGCCAGACGATATTTTCCTCGACCTTCACGGCCTCGCCATCGATCAGCGTCTGCTTCAACCCGAACTCCGGCTTGCCATACCGGCGCGTGCTGCGCTCGAAAACCTCGAGGCTGGCGGCGATGGTCCTGCCGAAGGGCGTTTCGGCCAGCGGGTTGAGCGGATTGTCGTAAGCCTGGCGCATCATCCCGGCGGCTGCGCGGAACGGTACCATGACCGCATGGTTCAGTTCATAGAGGTGATAGAACATGATCGGCATTACCTTTTCGACTGAGGCCGAAAGACAGCACGCTCGTGCGCGCCCAGGTCGGTATTGCCTGTTTCATTAGCATCTTTTGTTGGAGCCAGACACAGTTACTGCCCCAAAAAACATAAAATGCCGGAGAAATGATCTCCGGCATCGGACTGTGGCCTTGGTTGATCTTAGCGATCGGCCTGGAACGTCTGGCGCTGGTCGCCGAGACCTTCGATACCGAGTTCTACGACGTCGCCCGGCTTGAGGTATTGCGGTGGCTTCATGCCCATGCCGACCCCGGGAGGCGTTCCGGTCGAGATCACATCGCCCGGATGCAGCGACATGAACTGGCTGAGGTAGGAGACCAGGTAGGCGACGCCGTAGACCATGGTCTTCGTTGAGCCATCCTGCATCGTCTTGCCGTTGACCTTCAGCCACATGCCGAGGTTCTGCGGGTCGGCGACCTCGTCCTTGGTCACCAGCCAGGGGCCGATCGGGCCGAATGTGTCGCAGGACTTGCCCTTGGTCCATTGGCCGGCGCGTTCCGTCTGGAAGGCACGCTCGGAGACGTCATGCGAGACACAATAGCCGGCAACGTAATCCAGTGCGTCGGCTTCGCTGACATATTTCGCCGTCTTGCCGATGACGACACCCAACTCGACTTCCCAATCGGTCTTTTCCGATCCGCGGGGGATAAGCACGGTATCGTTAGGGCCGACGATGGCGGAGCTGGCTTTCATGAAGATGATCGGCTCAGGCGGCACGGTGGCGCCGGTCTCGGCAGCGTGGTCGGAGAAATTGAGGCCGATGCAGATGAACTTGCCCGTGCCCGCAACGCAGGCGCCGATCCGGCCGGCTGTCAGCTCGGGCAGGCTGGAAGGATCGATCGCCGCCAGTTTGGCGAGGCTTTCGGGATGGATTGCCGCGCCGCCGATGTCGGCGACGTGGGCAGAGAGATCGCGAATCTTGCCGTCCTTCTCCAGAAGGGCCGGCTTTTCCTTGCCGGGCTCGCCGACGCGCATCAGTTTCATGGTCTTGTCCTTCCTGCCATTCTCTTCGCAATGGTGCTCAGCCACATATGAACGAAACATTCACCTGTGTCATCCGAGGATTTCGGTGTGACTCTACGCCGACCCTTTCCCTTGGCAACAGCCTACAGGATTTTTCATGTCGGATATCCCATACGTCCGATGAGAATATCACTCTAAAATGCGCTTAGAACAGCTCCTCGAGAGCAGGTCCAAGCGGTACGATCCGGGTTGGGTTCAGGGTCTCGATCGAATAGTAACCGCGTTTGATGTGGTCGAAACTGACGGTCTCGGCGATACCGGGCCAGTCGAGCATGCGCCGGCAGAAAGCGCTCAGGTTGGCATAATCCGACAGGCGGCGGAGATTGCATTTGAAGATGCCGTGATAGGCCACATCGAAGCGCACGAGTGTCACGAAAAGGCGGATATCGGCTTCAGTCGGGTGGTCGGCAAACAGGAAAGGTTTTCCTTCAAGTTCCGCCTCCACCCAGTCGAGGCAGCCGAATACGTCGGCAAATCCCTCTTCATAGGCGACCTGCGTGGTGGCAAAGCCGGTCCGATAGACGCCGTTGTTGAGTGCGGGATAGATGCGGGCGTTGAAGGCGTCGATCTCTTCTCGGCGGTTTGCCGGATAAAGATCGATCGAACTGGATGCGAGGTCACCGAAGCCGTCGTTCATCATCCTGAGGATATCGGAGGACTCGTTGTTGACGATGGTCCCCGTCTGCTTGTCCCAGAGGACGGGCACCGTTGCCCGTCCGGTAAAGTGCGGATCGGCGCGGGTGTAGATCTCGTGCATGTAGCGGGCGCCGTTGACCGGATCGTCGGTCGCGCCGGGATAATCGCCGAATTGCCAGCCTTGCTTGGTGAGCGCCGGCTCGACCACCGAGATATCAATGACAGTCTCCAGGCCCTTCAGCACGCGGCCGATCAGCGTGCGCGACGCCCAGGGGCAGATCAACGCCACATAGAGATGGTAGCGACCGGCCTGCGCGGCAAAACCATCGGTGCCTGTCGGGCCGGCGCTGCCATCAGGCGTCACCCAGTTGCGGAAGCTCGACGTCTGGCGAACGAAGCCGCCCTTTTCATCCTTTGCCTGCACAGGCTGCCAGTCTTCCGTCCACTTACCATCGATCAGCATCGCCTTCTCCTCCACGCGCGCGAGAACCCTGTTCTAGCCGCTCTATGCGAAAGAGAAATCACACATTGTTGAAACAGACCGTCACCCACGGAGAGCGACCGGAAGCGGCTATGATCTGGACTATAACGGTTCGCACGCTATACCTCGTCAGGCATTCTGCCCAAACAAGGACGCACTGACCCGAAGTGCCGACCGTTTCGAGAGAGAACATCATGACCAACAGCAACAGCCGCGAATCCAACTATCCGATCGAACCGCTTTTCCTCGATCGTTGGTCTCCCCGCGCCTTCAGCAACGAAACGATGCCCGAAGCCGATCTCCTGACGATCCTCGAGGCTGGCCACTGGGCTGCTTCTTCCTACAACCACCAGCCCTGGCGTTTCGTCTATGCGCTGCGCGGCTCGGAGCAGTGGGATACCTTCATGAGCCTGCTGATCGACTTCAATCAGGGCTGGGTGAAGTCGGCCGCCGCGCTGTTATTTATCGTCTCGCGCACCCACTCCGGCGAACTCGGCTCGGATGACCAGAAGCCGATCTACAGCCATTCCTTCGACGCCGGCACCGCATCGGGCTACATCGCCCTCCAGGCGCATCTGTCCGGCTATGCAGCGCATGGCATGACCGGCGTCCACTTCGACAAGGTCCCGGGCGTCCTCGGCATTCCGGACGGATTCCGCGTCGAATGCGCCGTTGCCATCGGCAAGATCGGCGACAAGAGTCAGCTTCCGGAAGGCCTGCGCGAGCGCGAAGTTCCAAGCCCGCGCAAGCCGCTCTCCGAAGTCGCCTTCAACGGCAAGTTCGTCGCCAAGTAAGATCGCCGCCTATTGAAAAGCCCGCGCTGCAGATCTTGCGGCGCGGGCTTTTTCATGACTGGATTTGGAAGAGCATCAGATGTCGAGGTTGGCGACGTTGAGCGCGTTGTCCTGGATGAACTCGCGGCGCGGCTCGACTTCGTCGCCCATCAGGCGGGCAAACAGGCTGTCGGCATCGACGGCATCGTTGACGCGCACCTGCAGCAGCGAGCGGACGTTCGGATCGAGCGTCGTTTCCCAGAGCTGCTCGGCGTTCATTTCGCCGAGACCCTTGTAGCGCTGCATCGACAGGCCCTTGCGGCCGCTGGCAAAGACAGCTTCCAGCAGCGCGCGGGCACCCGAAATTTCCGTTTCGCCGTCGCGGCGCACGAGCTTCGGCGGCACGTCGTAAATTTCCTTCAGGCGCGGGCCGAGTTGGTCGATGTGGCGGGCATCGGACGAGCCGATCAGCGCCATATCGAGGGTGATGACTTCCTTGACGCCGCGCACGGTGCGTTCGAGGCGAAGGCCACCTTCGGAGGTCATGTCGCCGATCCAGCCGCGTTCGGTCTCTTCGGCGATGATATCGAGACGACGCGCCACTTCGGCGACGATGGTTGCCGCCCGGGCGGGATCGCTGACCACGTCGGCGTTCAGCGCGCCGGCAATGGCTGCCTGCTCGACGACGGCACGATTGTAGCGCGAATGCAGGTTTTCGAGCAGCGCCCGCAGACGCAGGGCATCCTGGATGACTTCGCGTAGGTCCTGGCCGGAGCGGACTTCGCCGCTGCCGAGCCGCAGGCTGGCATCGTCGAGGCCCTGGCCGATCAGATATTCTTCCAGCGCCTTCTCGTCCTTCAGGTACTGAACCGACTTGCCGCGCGAGACTTTGTAGAGCGGCGGCTGGGCGATGTAGATATGGCCGCGCTCGATCAATTCAGGCATCTGGCGGAAGAAGAAGGTCAGCAGCAGGGTGCGGATATGGGCGCCGTCGACGTCGGCGTCCGTCATGATAATGATCTTGTGATAGCGCAGCTTATCGGCGTTGAACTCGTCCTTGCCGATGCCTGTGCCGAGCGCGATGATCAGCGTGCCGATTTCCTGGCTGCCGAGCATCTTGTCGAAACGGGCGCGCTCGACGTTGAGGATTTTACCACGCAGCGGCAGGATCGCCTGGTTTTCGCGCGAACGGCCCTGCTTTGCCGAGCCGCCGGCGGAATCCCCTTCGACGAGGAAGACTTCGGACTTGGTAGGATCACGCTCGGAGCAGTCGGCGAGCTTGCCGGGCAGCGAGGCGATGTCGAGGGCGCCCTTGCGGCGGGTCAGTTCGCGGGCCTTCTTGGCGGCTTCGCGGGCCATGGCGGCTTCAGCCACCTTGCCGATCAGGATCTTCGCCTCGGTCGGATGTTCTTCGAGCCAGGTGCCGAGCGCTTCGTTGACGAGGCTTTCGACGACAGGGCGGACTTCTGACGAAACCAGCTTGTCCTTGGTCTGCGACGAGAACTTCGGGTCCGGTACTTTCACCGACAACACGGCTGTCAGGCCTTCGCGGCAGTCATCGGCCGTCAGCGTCACCTTTTCGCGCTTGCTGATGCCCGAGGTCTCGCCGTAGGAGGTGATCTGACGGGTCAGGGCGCCGCGGAAGCCGGCCATATGGGTGCCGCCGTCACGCTGTGGGATGTTGTTGGTGAAGCAGAGCACGTTCTCGTGGTAGCTGTCGTTCCACCACATCGCCACTTCGACGACGATGCCGTCCTTTTCGCCGCGAATGGCGACGGGCTTGTCGACCAGCGGCTTCTTGGCGCGGTCGAGGTAGACTACGAAGGCTTCGAGGCCGCCGTCATAGAGCATCTCGACCTGCTTGACGTCGGAATGGCGCTTGTCGGTCAGAAGGATGCGGACGCCGGAATTGAGGAAGGCGAGTTCACGCAGCCGGTGCTCCAGCGTCGCGAAATCGAATTCGATCATCGTGAAGGTTTCGGTGCTCGGCTGGAAGGTGACTTCCGTGCCGGTCTCGCCGCCGCTGTCGCCGAGCGTGACCAGCGGAGCGTCTGCGACGCCATGGCTGAAGCTGATTTCGTGGATCTTGCCCTGGCGCTTGATGCGCAGCTTGAGCCAGACCGACAGCGCGTTGACGACGGAGACGCCGACGCCGTGCAGTCCGCCGGACACCTTGTAGGAGTTCTGGTCGAATTTGCCGCCGGCATGCAGCTGGGTCATGATGACTTCGGCAGCGGATATGCCCTCGCCGGTGTGGATATCCGTCGGGATACCGCGACCGTTGTCGGTCACCGTCACCGAGCCGTCTGGGTTCAGCGTCACCGTCACCAAGTCGGCGTGGCCGCCGAGCGCTTCGTCGATGGCGTTGTCGACGACTTCGTAGACCATGTGATGCAGGCCGGAGCCGTCATCCGTGTCGCCGATATACATGCCCGGGCGCTTGCGCACGGCATCGAGGCCTTTGAGGACCTTGATGGAGTCTGCGCCATACTCAGGATTGGCGGCATTTTCGGTCGCGGGAATATCGGTCATATCTTGAAGTCTTTCGTGTTATCGCAGGGCGCGACGATCCTTGCGAATCATCGATTTACCTCCCCGGACTATAGGGGCATTTCATAGTCAATGCCAAATATATGGCCTCGAAACCAAGGATTAAGCAGGGGATTACGGCTGATTTCAGCCGGATTTCCGAGCCCTCTCGAGGATGGCGTCCAGTGCTTCTACAGCATCCCGATCGAGAAAGCGAAATTGTCCGGCCAGGCGGTTGGCAAGCGCGGTGTAATGGGGCTCCATTCCCGAGGTGTCGATGACGACACGGGGGTCGGAGCCGCGCGCCAGCATGAACAGCTCCTCGGCCTCGTCCCAGATGATATTGAAATAGCCGGCGATCCGCTGCAGCAGCGCGAAGGTCGGCAGGCCGCGCTTGCCGTGCTCCAGCGCCGAGAGGTAGGCAGGCGTCACATCGAGCGCCGCCGCCATTTCCTTTTGAGTGACACCCTTGCGTTCCCGAAGCTTGCGGACCGCTTCGCCGAACGGCGTCATGGGCCGTCTCCGGGCCGACGGGCGAGGCGGATATAGAGCGCACCCTCGCCGCCATGATGCTGGGCGGCCGATTCATAGGACGAGATCAGGTAGCGGAAATCCGGCTTGGAGAACCAGAGCGGAGCCGCCCGCTTGAGCGCGCCTTCGCTGCCCATCGAGCTGCCCTTGCCGGTGATAACGAGCACATGGCGGAGACCCCGCATATGCGCCCGGACCAGGAAGTCGAGCAGCAGGTCATGCGCCTCGTCCTGATAGAGCCCGTGCAGGTCGATGCGTGCTTCGAGCGGCAGGCGGCCCTTGGCGATCTTGCGTTTGACCGGGCGCTCGAGCGGCTGGTGCTGCTTCAGCGATGGCTGCGGCTTCTGCGGCATGGGCAGCGGCTGGTGGGAAATCGGAATCTTGGCCGGGTTGACCGGTGGCTCGCGGCTCGCCTCTTCGGCGGCCTGCTGTTCGGCGAGGAACAGGTCGAGTGCCTTCATCTGGCCCATGTGCTGCGGCAACGGCCGGGTGCTCTTGGCAACCTTGCTCCAGAGAACCCGTTCCTCGGGGCTGAGCTTGCGATCCTTCGCCATCAGCCAAACCTCGCGGCAGCGGCCTTGGGAAGCAGGATATGGAAATCCGCGTCATGGCGAACCGTGCCCGCCAGTTCGCCGGCATCGTATCCGGAGCCCGTGAAGATATCGCCGCGCGCCGGGCCGACAATCGCCGAGCCCGTGTCGAGGGCCAGCATCAGCCGCTGGAACGGCTTGCCGCCGTCGAGATGGGTCAGGCCTTCCGCGCGGATGAAGAACGGGAAGCCGAAGGTGTGGATCAGCCTGTCGACGGCCAGCGACCGACCCGCCACCAGCGGTACCTTGGCCGCGGCAATCGGACCCGCCTGCGGATCGGCGACATCGGCCTCTCGGAAAAAAATGTACGAGCGATTGTGCGCGAGGACCGCGTCGACCTGGTCAGGATGGGCATAGAGCCAGTCCCGGATGGTTTGCATCGAGATCGTCGCGCGGTCGAGTTCGCCGCGATCTATCAGCAACCGGCCGACCGCCGAGAAAGGATGCCCGGCCTTGGCAGCATAGGTGATGCGGCCAAGACTGCCGTCCGGGTAGCGCAGTCGCGCAGCACCCTGGACGTGGACGAAGAAGACGTCGACCTTGGATTTTGCCCAGGCAATCTCCAGGCCCTTGCCATCCAGATAGCCTGCCGCGATCTCGCCGCGATCCGGATAGGCATCGATTACCCCATTCCTCTGACGCGCGAACATGTAGGAAGGATCGAGGTTTGCGGGGCGATTAGTATCGTCGAGATCGATGAGATCGTCAGGGCGCCGATAGAACGGATAGCGATAGACCGAGTCTGCTTTCTCCGACACGTCGATTTCCGGCTCGAAAAAGGCGGTGACGAAACCCTGCCGGTTTTCGCTGCGGCGGATAAGAAACGGCCGGCAGTGCGCCTCGAAAAAGGCGCGGGCATCGGCGGCGCCATTCGGCATGACGTCCCGCGCCGCCTCCAGCAGCGGCAGCAGATCGGTCGTGGTCAATCCGAGCGAACCCGTACGGTAGGGTTTGGCCTCTGTCACATGCCGATGGCAGGCCCGCATCGCATCAAAAAGGCCGGAGGGATCGTCATCCCCCCAGCCCTTCAGTTCGTCAAAGGTCGTCGGCTCCAGCAAAAACTCGTCGGATCGGACACTCATTGCTCAGATTCGGTCGCCACAAGTTTCCAGTTCGGATCGCGCGAGCGCGTGTCACGGGCAAAGGTCCAGAGATCGCTGACCTCGGTCACCTGCTCGGCGTCGCCATCGACCAGTACATCGGCCTTGTCGTAGGTAGCAGAGATCATCTGGCTGACGATGCGGACCGTCACCAGCGCTTCCGTGTCCTTGACCTCGGCATTCATGATGTCGCTCTTGTCGATGCCGACGAAGCTGGACTTGATCCTTTCGCCGCGCGATTCACGTTCGCTGATTGCGGCATCGAAGCCTTCGTAGACTTCCGTCGACAGCAGGCCCTTCAGCGCATTGCGGTCGCCGTCTGCAAAGGCCATGACAATCATCTCGTAGGCCATGCGGGCGCCCTTGACGAACTCCTTCGGGTCGAAGGACGGGTCGATCTTGACCACTTCGCGGAGCGAAGCGTTGAGCGGCGTCTCCGGCTTGGCATAGGCATCGACGGCCGCAAAACGGTTTTCATCGTCGACGGCATCGCGCTTCGGCAGCGTCACGACCTTGCCGGAGTCGGGAGCATCGGGGCCGGTGGCCGCATCGCGCGGTGAGTAGAGATCACGCGGAGGCTTCTCCGTTCCCGTGCGGCGACCAAGGACGCTGCGCAGCTGAAGGAAGATCAGCACCGCTGCGACCAGAAAGAAAATCGTCACAAAGTCATTCGAACCCATATCGCTCCGGCACCACTGTTCACATTCGCAGTTTCAACACCCATATAGTCTGCATAGTGCCATCATTCAAATAGCAGGTCCTTATCTTTGTGCCATGCTACCTTCGAATGCCGTTCGAGCCGCCTGTCCCCTGGAGAGAAATCATGCGCCAATCGCTTATACCTGCCTTCATCCTACTGCTGCCGCTGGCCGAGATTGCCGGCTTCGTGGTGGTCGGCAAGGCGATCGGTGTCTGGGCCACCCTTGGCCTGGTGATACTCAGCGTGCTTGT
>Ga0070670_100000212_pt1 | contig 53662 bp, 36 predicted proteins | sample KBSS63metaG_FD_64665 | JGI IMG/M metagenome (GOLD analysis project Ga0070670, IMG submission 64665) | Switchgrass rhizosphere microbial communities from Kellogg Biological Station, Michigan, USA - KBS S6-3 metaG | ecosystem: Host-associated > Plants > Roots > Rhizosphere > Soil ... | reverse complement strand
TGCTCGAAGAGGATCCTGGCCCCGAGGTGGGTCCATTGCTTCTGCGTAATCGTTCTGAGCGGCGGCGCCGCTGGCCCCGTGTACCACGGCGTGCCGGGCTCTCCCCCGTCGCGGCCGGCCGTAGTGAGATACAGGTCCTGCGCCACACCGGCATCGACCAGATGGGACGCCGTGGAGCGCCCGCCGATCGCGGAGATCCGGCGGATGCCGGCCTCGGCGCGAAGACGCTCGATGGCGGTCCGGACGTTGCCCCCCTCGATAGGAACACACCGGATCCAGCTGCGGCCGCGGAGCGCCGGCGTGTGGCGTGACAGGCAGGCGTCACCGGCGATGAGAAACACCGGCAGGTCGGGAACGTTGAAGACCAGTGACGCGAGATCCAGCTCCTTCCCCTGTTTCGAGACCACGATCTGCGCCGGGTGACGCGCCAGGCCGAGCGACGCCCGGAGGGCCACCAGCTCGGGATGCCACACCGAGAACAACGACCGGCGGGGCACGCTTCCCGCTCCGGCTAGAACCGCGTCTGCCGCCACGCGCGACAGTCCCTCGTAGATCAGGTGGGTGTCGGTGGGGCCGCCTCCCAGAGCGGAGGGATCGGGAGCGCCCGTATTGCCATCCTTCGACTGGACGAACACGAGGGAGAGCGCGGTAGCGCCGTCCGGCGGCACGTAGAGGTTGAAGTCGCCTCCATAGTGCGTCCGGCTCCACGTATTGCCCACGCCTCGGACCGGCTCACCCGCGCTCCGGTCGAAGTTGGTGCTGAGCCGCTCGATTGGGGCCGCGGCGGCCTCCTGTGCCTGCTCGGCGGCGAAGTTCGCAAAGTCTACCGGTGGGTGCTGCATGACAAATCATTGGCAAAGCAGCTGCCACCGGCCCGCCGGCAAGGCTATGGCAGCGCTAACAATTGCTGACAATTGCGGCTTTGCTTCGTGGTTCGAGCGCTTCTCATAATGCGTGTCGATGAAGGGCTCTCCGGTTACCGTGCTGTGCGTCGACGATCACAATCTCGTACGGGAATGCCTGGTCGCGATCATCGAACAACACCCGGGGCTGCGCGTCGCCGGGCAGGCCCGGACGGTGAAAGGCGCCATCGACACCTTCACCGAGGCGAAACCGGACGTCACGCTGGTCAGCCTGCAGCCCCGCGGCCTCAACTGCCTGCAGATCATCCGTGCGATTCGCCGCGTGGATCCGCGCGCGCGAATCGTCGTCTATGCGAGGGACGAGAGCGAAGCCGTCTTCCTGGCGCTGGACGCCGGGGCGGCGGGATTCGTGCTCAAAGACGCGGCGTCTGCTGATCTCATTCGCGTCATCAAAGAGGTCCACGGACGCAACGGTGTCCTGCTCGACGATTTCCGTGACAAGCTCGAGGCGCGAGGCGGCATGACGACGCTGACGACGCGCGAAGTCGAGCTCCTGGAACTGCTCACTCAGGGGTTCCGCACCAAGGCGATCTCCGCGGCGCTGGGGATCAGCGACCACACGGTGAAGGTGCACATTCGCAGCGTCTACGAGAAGCTCGGCGTGCATGGCCGGGCCGCCGCGCTGGCCGAGGCGCTGCGCCGCGGCTTCGTACGTCTGGCCGCCGCACGTCCGGCGGCGATCATCACGCGCCGGCGCGAGAGTCCCAGAGCTCGCCAGCTTCGAGCGGACCGCACGCCGCGGCCGGTCACAACACAGCATTTCGGTACGTTGTCCTAGTCCCGCCGGGACGACCGCGTCACGCCGGGCTCGAGCGACGAGCGCCGGTTCACGCCGACGCTGGGCGGTAGGTGAAGGGCGACCGCCCGCGCCGCACGATCCGCCACGCCAGCAGCAGGCTGGCAATCCCCAGCGCGAAACCGGCCAGCATGTCGGGCAGCCAGTGCACGCCCAGCACGAACGTGGACAGCACGACGGTGGCACCGAGCACCGCCGCGACCAGTCGCATCGGTACGCGGAACATGACACAGGCCGCGACCACCAGCACCGTCAACGACACGTGAAAGCTCGGGAAGCAGTTGTCGAGGCCGCTCAGCGGCCGCACCAGCTCGATTAACCGGTCGCTCACCTTGTCCGAGAGCAGCATCGCTTCGGTATCGGGTGACGACCACCGTTCTGGAACCGGGAAAAAGACGAAGAACGGCAGGCTGATCAGATAGTCGATCGCTACGGCGAGACCGACGGCCTGGTACGGCCGCGGGTCCTTCCTGCGGGCAAGCACCCAGGCGACGTAGAGGCACAGCACGGGAAAGATCACGAAGTACGAGGCGGAATATCCGTAGTATCCGAGCGCACCGATCGTGTCGTGCAGCTCGAAGCTGAGACCCCCCTCGAACCAGCGGAAGGCGTCGGCAATGGGATAGCCGGCCTCGGCGCCGAGACGGACCGGCGTCAGCGCCGCATCCACGCTGGTCTCGACGTAGTTGATCAGGAAGACCGCAGCCAGCAGCAGCGTCGGCTCGAACGACGGATGACGCAGGGCGAGCCGGGCGCCCCGCGGTTGCGGCAACGGCGCCGGCGCCGGCGACGGAACCGCCATTGCCGCGGGGCTGGCGTTGGATGGCTTGAGGGCCTGGAGACGTCGGGTCAACAGCTGGAATTCGTTGTCGTCGACGTTCCCGGACCAGTTCACGAGCGTCGCGGCCTGCAGCTGGCGGAACCCGAGCGGCAGCTCCACGTCGTCGATTCGCACCGAGATCAGACGCCCGTTCTGCTTCCCCTCCTCGGCCTCGTCGATCACCCACTCGCTGTCGACCGAGGTGTGCGACCACAACACGATCACGCAGCGCGCCTCTTTCAGCTCGCGCTCGATGGCGCGGCGGAATCCCTCGCCCGGCACAAGCTCGCGGTCCCAGAACACACTCCAGCCGGACCGTTCGAGTGCCTCTTCGAACTGACGGGCCCGCGGCAGATCCACGCGGGCATAGCTGAGGAAGGCGTCGGCCATTACCGGGTCTCCACCATCACGTCAGCCACCGGTGGCGGCGCCGGCACCGGGATGCGTCTCCGCGCCGGCGCAGCGATTGGACGACGAGCGGGCGGCCGCTGGCAGACGCGCCAACGCCACGCGTCCCAGACGAGGGCCGCGGCTCCGAGCGCGAGCAACGCAACGAACGAGACGGTCAGCGCCCGGAAGAGCGTCCGCTCGGGCGTCACCCGCATGAGCAGCACGCGGAACGCCTGCCGTCCCATCGGCTCGAAGTCGAGGCTGCGGTTATCGGGACGCCGCGGGAATTCGTCCTTCGCGAGCTGGATTTCGAACGTCTCCTCTTTCTCGACGGTCGCGACGCGCGATTCTCCTTCGAGCCGGTAGTCGTTCCGCTGTGGCTCGTTCCACTGGATCTCCTGGAACGGCACGCGCCTCGCGACGTCGAAATCCACGTCGCGCAGCACGGTCGGCGCGTTGTCGTTGTAGAGCCAGACTGGTCGGATCCGGTGCAGCCGCGCGTGCACCAGCGACACCAGACGCCGGGTCAAATCGCCCGGCGCCTGGAAGCTGACGTCGAACTGCTGCGTCACCTCCGCGTTGTCCAGACGGAAGTTCTCGTAGCGCACGATGAGCCGGACGGCGCCGTCGTGAATCCGCTCCAGCTCCCATCGGATGTCGCTCTTCTTGTAGTAGTCGAAGTTCTGGCTCCGGTCCACGAGCTCGGTGCCCGCGCGTCGAATCGCCAGGCGGGCCGCGTCGAGCAGGTCGCCGTCGACGGGCGACGATTGGCCCGGTTGCACGTCCACCACGATCGGCAGCGTGGAGGCTCCCGCCTGCCGGCGGAGATCCGACAGTGCCCGCCGCGCGTCTTCCGCCTCCACGTTGGCCCACGGCACCCAGGCGTCGACGTCCGACCCCGGCGTCTCGCCGCGCGGGGCCTGCTCGCGCAGCCGGGCGATGATGGCGTCTTTGGTCGCGCCTTCCACCTTTCTGGTCGCCACCAGCAGGTCGCATGGAAGGGCGTCGGGAAGCGGTACGAACTGCACCTTCTTCCCGTACTCCGCGTAGTCCTTGCCGCTGGGGTCGAAACCGGACCTCGGCCCGTTCCAGACCGAGGCGATCGTCTCCCGGCCGCTGGCTTGCGTGGCGACGGCGCGAATCAGATCGGAGCTGCTCGGCGACTCGTTGCGTTCGACCGCAATCGTGGTGACGCCGGCCGGGTTGCCGGCGCGGTCGTTCAATCCGAAGACGCGCCGGGCGCGAAAGAGCAGCGACGGGAGGAAATAGCTCGAGGTGCTGTACTTGTTGTGATAGATGAACCGCGCAGGGCGGTCGCCGTCACTGAGCGACTTGAGATGCTCGAGCACCTGATCCAACGTCGGCGGCATCGGGCCCGTGAAAGCCGACTGCGGCACCACCATGAACGCGTTGGTGACCGTCCGTCCCGTGCTCCGGCTGCGGCACGCGGCGAGCAGCTCCACTTTCGCGCCACGCAGTTCGGCGACCACGAAGGCATAGGGGGTGACCCGGGCCACGACGCCGCCGGCCCGTGCCAGCGGTTTGTTGTCCCGGCGCGCGTCGTCGAGGAGCGCCGTGATCACCGCCTCGTAGGACAGCTGCTCCGGAGTGCCGAGCAGTTTCGCGCCCAGACGAGCGGCCAGCACGCCATCGGCCTTGAGCTCGTCGCCGCCCTGATCGACGGTGACGAAACGCGCCGGGGCCGTCTGCGCATCGGCGGCGCCAACGCCGCGCGTTCCGCTCGCGATTGCCGCAGCGACGACGACGAACGCGAATCGCCGGACCACCATGTTGCTCGTTCCTCAGAGAGGTAAACGGCGCGTCCCAGTGATCCGCACAAGGAGGTTGGGCGAAGCCCCTACCTCAGCTGTGGGGGATTACCGCGGCGCGCGCTCGACCAGCTCGAGAGCATGTTGTTGGGATCTCGGACAATGACGATCTTCAAGGCCGGGCTCGCCTGCACCGGTTCGCCGCCGGTGGTGACGATCGGCACCTTCGCGGCACGGAGCTTCGCCGTCAGCGCCGCCACGTCACGCACGATGAGCTGCAGCACGGTGGTGCCAGGGTCCTGCGTGCGCCCCGACAGCTCCTTCCGCTCGATGTTCTTGAACTCGATCAGCGTGAACGGCACCGTGGTGCCAGGAATCCGCGTGCGGCTCTGACGGAAGCTGGCGCCCGGCGCGCCGGCGGTCGCGGCCATCTGCTGGTTGTCGTTGAACGCGGCACCCAGCATGAAATCGAACCCGAGCAGCTGGTTGTAGAAGCGGACGGTCTCCTCGCTGTTGCGTACCGTCGCTTCGAAGGACGCGCCCGCGATGACGGGCCCCGCCGCCGTGTCGGCGGGGGTGGTGCCCGCGTCGGCCATCTCCACCACGAAGCCGTCGGGGTCCTGCACGAACACCGCGTGCATCGACCCGTTCGGGGTGGTGAGCGTGGCGGGCTTGCCACCCGCCGTGAGCACTTTCACGCCCGGATAGCCGGCGATCTTCGGAAAGAGCGCGTCGAGGTTGCGGACGCGTAGCGCGACGTTCGCCGCGCCCGGATCGTGAAAGCGGGGCGCCTGCGCCTTGCGCTCGATGTCCTTGTACTCGATGAGCTCGATGCCCATCGCCAGCCCCGGCAGCTTCACCACCGCCACGCGCGACTGCCCGCCCTCGGTGTGACCGAACCTGGCCACCGCCGCGTTGGGGGCGAACGGGATCGCGCCTGACACGCTCAGACCCAGCACATCGCGGTAGAACACGAGCGAGCGGTCGACGTCGGCCACGATGTGAGCAAAGTTGCCGACACCGACGATGTCGCCGGCCGGAGCGGGTTGTGGCGGGGGTTGTTGCGCGCGCAGCGCGACGGAGGTGACGAGTGCCGCGGCGAGCGACCAGGTAGCGAGCTGCCATCGAGACATCCCGCTATTCTCCTTTGCGGGCCGCGCTCAGGGCACGCGGAAATCGCCGAGCGCCGGCGGCACCACCACGCGCTCGGCCGGCCTGGTGATCTGCGGAATCCAGTCGTAGGGCACGCGGTAGCCCCGGTAGACACCGTTCGACGACTGGGCGCCGCCGAACACCGGGTAGATGTACTCCCAGACGACCTTGCGATCGGCGGTCACTTCCAGCAGTCGGCCGGGAGCCCCCTCGGTGATGAGCGTGTTGCCGTTCGGCAGCCGCTGCGCGCTGCTGATGTTGGTGCTGAACAGCCGCGGACCGGTGTACGACCAGACCAGCTCCAGCGTCACCGGGTTGATTTCGAGCACGCGCGAACCGGCGCGCTGATAGATCGCCGAGCCGTCGGGCGACACCGGGGTCGGCGCGCCGTAGCCGCTCGATCCGCCGTTGTCGAAGACCAGCAGGTTGCCCGCGCCCGGCAGCCCCTTCGGGATGACGTGCGGGTGGTGCTGGCCGATGATCTGGCGGAGTGCTGTGAGCTCTTTGGAGGCGAGAAAGTCGGGCCCGATCCGCCACGCCACCTTGCCGTCGCGGCCGATGATCGCCACGAAGCTGGACTGCCGGCTGCTGATGATGATGTTGTTCGGCGCGAACCGTCGATCGCCGGCGTCGAACCAGCGATTGGGTCCGACATAGGTGGCGGCGTTGATGTGCAGCCAGTCGAAACTTCTCCGCTCGGCGCCACCGGCCGGCGCTGCGCCGCCGCCCCGCCCGGGATTGGCCACCGACGCCGCCTTGATCGCCGAGCGGGCCGCCGGCGAGAAGCCGAACTCCTCGACGTGGTCGCTCGCCACCCACTCCCACACGACGGCGCCCGCCGGCGACACCTCGATCAACCGATCGTCCTCGAGCGTGGTGTCGGCGATGCCCGGTTTGCTGTGGTTGGTGTGGGTCAGCACCAGCGTATTGCCGCCTTGAATCGACGGCTTCGCCTCTGGCGAGTAGTAGCCGGCGGGATAGTCCTCCCGCTGCCAGTCATGATGCTGGCGCGCCGACCAGAGCATCGTGCCGTCGCGCGTCTGGATCTCCTCGGTACGATCGAACTTCCACAGGACCTTCCCGTCGAAGTCGCGCGCGACCAGCTCGAGCGATTCCTGGCGCGGCGGATTGGCGCCGTTGGCCGCCAGAACGAAGCCACCCGGGAACACGCGCGCGGGACCGCCCGCCGAGTTGACGAAGCCGTCCCAGCGCTTGACGACGTTGCCGTTCATGTCGATGACGACCACCGCCTGGGTATTGAGCGGCGACAGCACGGTGTAGCCGCTCCAGGCGCGCGTGGGGTCGTAGATGGTCGTGCCGGTGGGATAGACCGTCTGCGCCGCAACCGTGATCGCCGCGGCGCAGAAAACCGCGACTGCCTGAGCCCTGAGCCTTGAGCCTTGAGCCATTTAGAAGTCGAACTGGACGTTGAACCTGGTTGCCCGCGGCGTGAGAACCGCTGTCGGCTGCAGCCACCGGGCACCGTTCGTGGCCACGTCGTACACCGTTTCATACGTCGTCGGCTTGTTCGCGTTGAAGAGATTGTACAGATCCAGGCCGACGTTGAGGCGCTTGTTCTTGAATCGCAGCACCTTGGCCAGGCGGAGATCGGTGACGTTGATGCGCTCGCCGTAGATGGCGCCCGGCAGCAGGAGATCGACGCTCTGCGTGGCCAGTCCGGCCCGCAGCGCCACCCCGGTGGCCGCCAGGAACTGCGCCGGCGTCATCTGGTAGTTGGCGGTTCGAGAGGCGCCGTTGGTGCCGACGGTCGTGTTGGCCGGCTGTGCGTTCGGCTGCGACCGGAAGATGCCGCTGACGAGCACGTCTGCCTTGGGCACGGTGTAGCTGACGATCGCGCGCGCCTGCGTCAGCCACGGTTCGGCGTAGTCGCAGCTCGGCGTGCCGTCGATGATGCCCTGCGCGATGACGATCCCTGCCGTCGGCGACATCGACCGCCCGAACCGGCCCTGCCACACGTCGCAGGTGTCGTTGACGCCGCGGCCGGTGCTGGTGCCCGCCTGGACGAAGAGCGATCCGCGCAGCCTCGAGCTGACCGACACGTCCACGCCGTGCCAGTAGTGCACTTCGTCGCCGAAGTCGCTGCTCGTCGTGTAGTAGGGATCGCTGGCGCCGACCGTGGGGTTCCGGTTGTTGCGCACCAGGAACGTCACCGGATACCCGCCGCCACCCGGCAGGCGCGGGTTCTGCGGCGCCGTGATCGTCACCTCGTCGAAGTCCGCCGGTGTCAACGCTGCGTTGTGCGTGACGAAGAAGTTGTTCCACCAGCGCCGGTTGTAGCTCACGTCAATCGACGTTCGCGGCAGGATCTCGTGCTGAATGCCGATGCCGAACTGCCAGTCGCTGTTCCGTGTGCCCCAGCCCTCGAGCACATCCGGGTTGACGCGGGTGGTGGCGACCGACGCTCCCCAGTTCACGTTCGACCACGGCCCGCACTCCTGGTTGGCGAGCGGGTTCAGGAAATCGCACTGCGCCACCTTGTCGCCGCTCGGATCGGTCCACGTGCGCGTGATGGAAGAGACCAGCGTCGTCGCCGGGTTCTTGATCGTGTAGGCCTCGCCGGAGAAGACGCCCTGCAGGTACTTTCCGAAGTTCATCCTGAGTGCGGTCTTGCCGGTGCCGAACAGGTCGTAGACCGCGCCGCCGCGCGGCGTCAGATCGCGATAGCCCTTGACGCCGTCGGTGCGCGGAAAGAGGTTCGCGCCGCCGAACTGGTGCGCCTCGAGCACGCCGTTCTCGCCGTCCGGGCTCCAGCTCGAGGCGAGCTCGAAGCGCAGGGCGCCCTGCAGGGTGAGGCGCCCGCGCGTCCAGGCGTCCTGCACGAAGAACGCCCCGTAGCGGAGGCGATCGCTGACACGGGTGGGCCCGACACGAGTACTCAACGAAATCGGCGAACCGTTGTTGAAGGTGTAGCTCAGTTGCTGCGCCACCTGCGTGGTGGTCTTCGCCACCATGAAGCCACCCTGATGGCCGAACTTGAGGTTGTTGCTGCCCGACACGTAGGAGGCCGTCGCGCGCCAGGTGGTGTGCTTCTGGTTCTGCGACGGCTGCGCCAGCCAGCCGCGATAGAGATAGTTCGCAAACGGCACGCCGGCGTTGGTCGACTGCTCGGTCACCGGAATCAGGTTGGTGATCGCCCCGTCCGGCATCACGTCGCCCCACCGCACGCGGAAATCCGAGTAGCCGCTCTCGAAGAGCAGCCGGTTCGACAGCGGCGACGTCCACGTGCCCTGCATGATGCTGAGCGGCGCGTTCCAGATCGTGCCCGCCTCGGGCGAGGTGGTGGCCACGCCAGGACCGATGCCGGGGCCCGAGGCCGTCCAGTTGTCGCCGGGCTTGCGGCACTCGCTGCCGTCCTTGTTGATCGACGACCCGCTGCAGTTCAGCGTGTAGTCGAAGTAGAAGCCCACCTTGTTCTTCTGGCTCACCTGGCTGGTGAGGCGCACGCTGTTCACCCAGCGGCTCGTATCGTTCCGCACACGCACGCCGTCGTCCTTCGCCCAGGTCCACGCGCTGGCGTTGCCGACGTTCTTGTTCGCGAACTGGTTCTGCGTCTCGGCGTAGTTGCCCGTCGTGCGCGTGTTGGCAAAGAACCAGAGGCGGTCGCGCTTGATCGGGCCGCCCAGCGAGAAGTTGCTGTCCCAGTTCTTCAAGATCGCCGGCGCGTCGGCAAAACCGAGCGCCTGCAACTCGTCGTCGATGTTCGACGCCTGGCCGAACTTGCCCGCCCAGCTCCCGAAATAGTTGCCGCTGAAGTTATTGCCGCCGGTCTTGGGAATGATGTTGAAGGAGGGGGCGCCGCGGTCGGCCTCGCCGAGCCCGCCGGAGATCGACACCTGCACCTCGATCGCGTTGTTCATGTCGTAGGCGTAGTTCGACACGCCGCCGCCGTTGAACGGCGACCCGACGTTCAGCCCGTCGATCTGCACCACGCCCTCGTTGGCGCGGCCGCCGCGCGCCGTGAAGAAGTTGGTGTTGGTCGCCAGGCCGGTGTTGAACCCCGTGGCCTGGATGGCGGGGATGGCGGCCAGGTAGTTGCCGTAGCCGCGCGCGGCCGGGAGCGCGCGCACCACCTCGCCGCTCAAGACGGTCTGCTGCCGGGCCGACTGCACGTCCACGACCGGCGTCTCGCCGGTGACGGTGACGCTCTCTTCCAGCGCGCCGACGCGCAGGTCGGCGTTGATGGCCGTGACGCCGCCGCCGGTGAGCTCGACGCCGTCGCGCACCAGGGTCCCGAAGCCCTGGAGCGAGAAGGTGATCTTGTAGGTGCCGGGCGGCAGGTTGGGGATCTGATACAGACCGCTGCCGTCGGCGACGGCGGTGCGGGTCTTCTCGATCAGTGCCGGGCTCGAGGCCTCGACGGTGGCTCCAGGCAGCACGGCGCCGGAGGTGTCGCGCACGGTCCCGGCCAGGGTCTGAGCCGAGACGAGACTCGAGGTGAGCAGGCACAAAACGGCTGCCAGCAACAGCGACTTCATGAGTGTTGTCATAGGGTGCTCCAGGGCGGCGTTGTTATCGGGGCAGGAGGCCCCCAGCGGCAATACCGCAAATGCGGTAAGCGCGTTTTTGCCCAGTTGGCCTCGTGCCCGGATCGGCGTTAGACTCCGCGCCTCACGGCTCCTGCGATGTCACGGCCAACCCTCTGGACTTGCATGTTGTTTCTGGCGGCGATGGCCGTCTCGGTGGCTCGCGCAGCGAGCGCGGACGCGCCGTACGCACTCTTGAGCGGCTACACGATGACGTCGTGGACCCCCACGGACGGCAGCTCGATCGGGCCGGTCTACAGCCTGGTGCAGGATCGCGACGGCTACCTGTGGGTCGGCACCACCGGTGGCATCGTCCGCTTCGACGGTGCCCGATTCACGCGCTGGGAGACGATCTACGCCACACCGCTCCCCCGGGCCGACGTGCGCGCGCTGGCGCTGTCGCGCGACGGCACGCTGTGGGCCGGGTTCGATCGCACCAACGGCAGCGTGACGGTGGCGGCGCTCCGCGGCGGCACGGTGGTGTCGGTCTCCAAGGGTGTGGCGCCGCACGACGCGGTCACGTCGCTGATCGAGGATCACGCCGGAACGATATGGGCGGTCAGCGACGGCGTGTTGTACCACCTGCGGGGCGGCGCCTGGGACGTCATCCGGAACGGCGCACTCGGCCATGCGGCGGTGGTGAGCGTGCGCGAGGATGCGCGCGGCGGCCTCTGGGTGGGCACGCGCCAGGGCGTATTCCGCACCACCGACGGCGAGTCGTTCGAGCTCGTCGCCGAGGGAATCGCACGCGAGACGAGTGAAAGCGCCGACGGAACCCTGTGGATGACGGACCCGGCGCACGGCGTGCGGCGGCGTGGCACACCCGCGCCCCTCGTTGGTATGGACGGCTGGGGCAACCGGCTCCTTCACGATTCGCGCGGCAACCTGTGGGTGGGCACCACCGGTCAGGGCCTCTGGCGCCTGCGGCCCGGCGCGGCGGCCGACGCGCCGCTCATCGAGCTCGCCACCAATCAGACCGGACTCTCGAGCAATGCCGTCCAGACGCTGCTCGAGGATCGTGACGGCAACATCTGGGTCGGCACGATGCTCGGGCTGCACAGCCTGACGCCGCAGCAGCTCACGCCGCTGGCGGCCGGCACCGTCGTGCGCACGGTGCTGGCCGACGAAGACGGCACTGTGTGGGTGGGCACCGCGAGCGGCCTGCTGCAGTTCCACCGCCAGGGCGGCGCCTGGCGGGGGCAGCGCCTGGGCACCGCGTCGGACATCCGCTCGCTCTTTCGCGACGCCGCGGGTGTCGCGTGGGCCGCCACCGATGGCGGCCTGCGCGTGTTGAGCCACGGACGGCTCCTCCCCTCGCCGCGACGGCCCGACACCGTGCCGCCGTGCCCGGCGGGCGCGCCCCCGGCCGCGGCCAGCGTCACGCCCACGGTGTGGCGGCCGGTCTGCGCCGCGCGCGATGTGGTGTGGGCCGCGACGCAGACCGGCTCGGTGACGCTCCGGCGAGGCGAACGAACTCTCGCGACGATCGACACGTCGCCGGTGTCCACCGCCGGGCAGTACGTCGTGGACACGACGTTCGAGGACTCCGAAGGCACCATGTGGGTGGGCGGGACTGGAGGCATCTGGCGCATCCGCGACGGGGAGGTGGCGCATCGCGGCGAACGCGACGGCCTGCCGGCCCAGCGGGTGCTGGCCATCACGCAGAGCGCCGACGGGGCCCTGTGGCTCGTCGCCGACCGCGGCCCCTCCCACGCCGGCCGGCGGTCGGCGCTGATTCGGCTGCACCCGTCGGACTTCGAGCAGGCCGTACGCGCGAACGCGCCGGTCAGCGGCTGCCGGCTCTACGACGCGATGAACGGCCTGGCCGGCGTTCCGCTGGGCGCGGCCGCGGCGGCGCGGTCGAGCGACGGCAGCCTGTGGTTCGTGATCGGCGGCAACCTCACGGTCGTGGATCCGAACGAGCTCGCCCGCGAGCAGCGGCACGACGAGGGGCCCGCGCGCATCGTCGGCGCCACCATCGACGATCGCACGATCGCCACGGCGGCCACCGGTTCGCTGCCGGCCGGGACGCGCAAGGTACAGATCGATTACACCGCTCTGCGCCTGACGTCGCCGCGTCAGACGCGTTTCCGGTACCGCCTCGAGGGATTCGACCACGACTGGGTGGACGCCGGCGGGCGGCGGCAGGCCTACTACACCAATCTCGCGCCCGGCCAGTACGTCTTCCGCGTGCAGGCCAACGACAACGCCGGCACGTGGTCCGCGCCCGAGGCCCAGTGGTCCTTCGCACTGCAACCGGCCTTCCGCCAGACCACGTGGTTCTATGCCCTGTGCGGACTCTGCGTGCTGCTGATGGCCTGGGGCGCGGCGCACATGCGGGCATGGATCCTGAATCGCCAGTTCGCCGCCACGCTCGCCGAGCGCACGCGCCTGAGCCGCGAGATCCACGACACGATGCTTCAGAGCCTGGTCGGGATCGCGCTGCAGGTCCAGGCAATCGCCCGGCAGTGCGGACCGGAGGCGGCCGAGCCGCAGTCGCAGCTGGTCGCGCTCCGCCGTCAGGTCGAGCAATACGTCCGCGAGGCGCGGCAGGCGGTGCTCAACCTGCGCTCACCCATGCTCGAGACGGGCAGCCTGGCGAGCGCGCTCGCCGAGATCGGGCGCCGCACGGTCAACGCGCCGACCCGCTTCGATGTGTCGGCGGATCCGATCGAGCAGCTGCCGCAGTCCGTCGAAGAAGAGCTCCTGCGCATCGGACAGGAGGCGATCACGAACGCGGCACGGCACGCCCACGCCACGTCCATCCATGTGAATCTGCGCCAGGACGCCGACAGCGTCCGGCTCGACGTCCGCGACGACGGGTGCGGATTCGATGTGGACGCGATGTGGTCGGCCGCCACGGGCCATTACGGCCTGACGGGGATGCGGGAGCGAGCCGCCCGCGCGGGGGGCGACGTCACCGTGAGCAGTTCGAGCAGCGGTACCCATGTGGAGGCACTCGTCCCATGCCGACGGCGGCGAGCGTGACACCAGACGCCACCATGGCCGGTGCCCGGCCCATCACCGTGCTATGCGTGGACGACCATCGCATCGTGCGGGAAGGGCTGCGCATGATCATCGACAGCGAGCCCGACATGACCGTCATCGACTCGGCGGCGAATGGTCACGAAGCGGTCGCGCGCTACCGCCAGCACACGCCGGACATCACCCTGATGGATCTGCAGCTGCCCGAGATGGGCGGCGTGGACGCCATCCGCGCCATCCGCCAGCTGGATGGCGGCGCCCGCATCATCGTGCTGACGATGTACAAGGGCGACGAAGACATCCACCGCGCCATGGACGCCGGCGCCAGCACCTACCTGCTCAAGGACACGCTGGCCGACGATCTGCCGCGCATCGTGCGTGAAGTGCACGCCGGCCGGCGGACGCTGCCGCCCGACGTGCTGGCCCGGCTCGAGGAGCGCGCGGCCTCCCCCACGCTGACGCCGCGCGAGATCGAGGTGATGCGGCTGGTGGCGTCCGGGCGGCGCGACAAGGAGATTGCGGTGGCGCTGGCGATCAGCAGCCAGACGGCGCGCGTGCACATGAAGAACATCTTCGCCAAGCTCGGCGTCAGCGACCGCACCGAGGCGATGAGCGTCGCCATCCGCCGGGGGATCATTCACATCGATTGATGTGGTAGATTCCGCGGCCATGGCCCTGACATCGAGACTCCTGGCCGCGGCTGCCGCGGGCGCCGTCGCCCTGACGGTCGGGTTCGTATCCGGCGGCGCGCAAAGCAAGCAGGCGCCGATCTTCGAAGTCGATCCCTGGTGGCCGCAGCCGCTGCCGAACCATTGGGTGACCGGGTCGACGATCGGCCTGTCGGTGGATGCGCAGGACAACGTGTGGACCATCCACCGCCCCAACACGGTGGAGGACAACTTCAAGGCCGCCGACCTCATGGTGGGCGACGCCCGTGGGCGCGACGACGAAGCGCGGCCCGGAGCCGCCGCGGCCGGCGCCACCACGCCGACGCCGATCGGCAGGTGCTGCAAGGTGGCACCTCCCGTGCTCGTGTACGACCAGGCGGGAAAACTGATCAAATCGTGGGGCGGGCCGGGCGCGGGCTACGACTGGCCCGACAGCAACCACGGCATCACCGTCGATCATCAGGGCAACGTGTGGCTGGCCGGCAACGGCGCCAAGGACACCCAGATCCTCAAGTTCGACGGCGCCGGCAAGTTCCTCTTCCAGATCGGCAAGCACGGCGTGCACAACGGCAGCAACGACGTGGAGAACTTCTGGCAGCCCACGAAAATCTGGGAGGACGTGCCGGCCAACGAGATGTACATCGGCGACGGCTACGGCAACCGCCGCGTGATCGTGCTCGACGTGGCCACCGGCAAGTACAAGCGGCATTGGGGCGCCTACGGCAACAAGCCGAGCGACGAACCGGTGCCGGCGTACAACCCCAAGGGCATGCCGTCGAAGCAGTTCAACACCGTGCACTGCGCCATCGCCTCGAACGACGGCTTCGTCTACGTGTGCGACCGCGTCAACGATCGCATCCAGGTGTTCCGCAAGGACGGCACCTTCGTGAAGGAAGCCGTCATCGATCCCACCACCTATCGATCCGGCTCGGTGTGGGACCTGACCTTCTCGCGCGACCCGCAGCAGACCTACATCTACGCGGCCAACGGCGTGGACGAGAAGATCAACGTCCTGCTCCGGAGCACGCTCGAAGTACTGACGTCATTTGGCGACGGCGGACGCGGGCCCGGCCAGTTCTTCGGCGTCCACAACCTGGCCACCGACTCGAAGGGGAACCTCTACGCGACGGAAACCTACACCGGCGCCCGCGTGCAGCGGTTCCTCTTCAAGGGCGTGGGGCCGGTGAAGAAGGCTGAGCAGGGGGTGCCGCGGCCGGGCCGTTAGGCCCGCGGCGGCGCTGGTTCTTCTTCTGGAAATCCTCGTCTTTCAGGGCGGGGTTCTCCAAGTCGTTGATTTTGGGCTCGTCAGGGACGAGGTCGTCACACAGTTCCCCCCCGAGACAGACACTCTCGATGCTCCGTCCCATGGGCGGCACCGGCATCCCGCGCTCGGTCATCAACTTTCGCAGCAGCGCCCCGGCTTCTGGCTGAATGAGCGCCGACTGGGTCCCGATGCGAATCAGGCCGTCGGCATAATCCACCGGCAGATACTTGTGAAAGGCCAGGCGGCCGCCTGCGTCGTTGCCGCTCTGTCCGTAGTCCCGCAGGTCAAGCCTGGCGCCCGCATCCACCAGCACCTGAATGACCCGCGTGGCGCCCTTGTGTCCGGCACCATGCAGCGCCGTGCGCCCGGTCTCGGCCTGCGCGTTGGGATCGGCGCCCAGGCTCAGGAGCAGCTTCACCGTCTCGACGTTGGCGTCCTTCGACCACTCGTAGGTCACGCCTTCTACCCAGCCGATGCCGGCCGCGACCTGCAGCGGCGTGACGCCGACGTTGGTCGCGATGTTCGGATCGGCGCCGTGTGCGAGCAGCAGCCGCATTACCGCCAGGTCGCTCGACTGGGCCGCACGCCAGAAGGCGGTCGCGCCATCTTCATGGACCCACTGGGAGGTGAACACCGTGCGGTACCAGGTCGACTCCTGTACCCGCCAGTTCACGTCGGCGCCCTTGTCGATCACCTTCGTGATGAACTCGAGAGAATCCATGTCCGCCTTCGGGACTGGATAATCGCCCCCTTCGATGTTGCGGTTGTCCACCGCGAGATACAGCGGGGACCAGCCGCCCTTGTTCGTCAGGTTGGGGTCGGCGCCGTGGTCCAGCAGATAGGACGCCAGCTGGTAGTAGCGGTTCTGCGTCGCGACCAGCAGCGGGCTCCACCCATAGCGCGTCACCTGGTTCACGTTGGCGCCGGCCGCGAGCAGCAGGCGCACCGACTCCAGATTGTTCGCTCGGACCGCGAACACCAGCGGCGTGAGGCCGCCGCCGTCCCTGGCTCGCGAGTTGCGAGGGCCGACCTGACTGACGACGAGGTCCTGGTTGCGCCCTTGCGACGGCCGCGGATCGGTGGCCTTGCCGTAGCGCACCGGCCGGTCCTGCCAGGCGGGAGCGGACACCGCCTTGACGTCGGCGCCGCGGTCGACGAGCAGCTTGAGGGCGGGCGCGTGCCCCTGAGCAGCCGCCCACATCAAGGCCGTCGTGCCCCGGACCTTTTCCGTGGCGTTGACGTCGGCGCCGTGATCGAGCAGCAGCGTCATGGTCGCGACGTTCCCTGTCCGGGCCGCCATCATGAGCGCGGTGTCGTCGTTGGCCATGCGCTCGTTCGGGTCGGCGCCGGCTTCGAGCAGGCGCTTCACGATCGCCGCGTTGCCGTTTTCCGCCGCCAGCGAGAGCGGCGTCGCACCGTATTGATTGGCCGCCTTCGCACGTGCTCCGGCCCGGAGCAGCATGTCCACGGTCTCGACGTCCTCGCGATACACGGCCCAGTGCAGCGCCGTCGCGCCGTCGGCCTGCGGGGCGTTGACGTCGGCCTTCTGGGCCAGCAGGGCGCGCACCGCCGTCCGATCGCCGCGCTGAACGGCGTCGGCCACGTCGCTCGTGGCCGCCCCGATGCCGATGGTCGCCAGGAGCAAGAGAGCCGTGGCTGCCTGAGCCTTGAGCCCTGAGCCGTGAGCCATCTTAGAGTTCCTCCAGCCGCCCGGTGCTGTCACCGATGCTGTCCTGGTGGATGTCGAAACGATCCAGGACGCTCAGGAGCAGGTTCCCTGTCGGCACCGTCATGCTCGGGTAGGCGAGGTGACGGTCGCCCTTCAGCTTGCCGTTCGCGCCCCCGATGAGCACGTGGGGCACGTCTTCGTGGCGGTGCTGATTCGAGTTCCCCATGTTCGAGCCGTAGAGCACGAGCGAGTGATCGAGCAAGGTGCCGTCGCCGTCCTGGGTCTTTGCCAGCCGGTCGATGAAGTAGGCCAGCATGGAGATGTGGTAGCGATTCAAGATGGCGTATTCCGCCTTGCGCTTCTCGTTCTCACCGTGATGCGACCCGGCGTGAAACGCCACCGTCACGCCGCTCTCGGGATACGAGCGAATGGTGAGGTCGCGCGCGAAGAGCATGGTCGCCACGCGGGTGATATCCGCCCGGAGCGCCAGCGCCAGCAGGTCGAAGTGCAGCTTGATGTGCTCGTCGAACGATTCCGGGACGCCGACCGGCACCGCGGTGCTGGTCGGCACGGCCGCGGTGGCCTTGGCCGCGATCTGCAGGCGGCGTTCGATCTCGCGCACGTCCTGCGCGTATTCGTCCATCCGCAGGCGATCCGCGGGATCGAGCCCGGCCTTGAACCGCGACAGGCTCGACATCAGCGAGTCGAGGATGCTCCGGTCGTCCTGCCGGCGGACCACACGCTCTTCGGCCGAGCCCCCGCTCCCGAACATGCGCTCGAAGGCGAGCTGCGGGTTCAGCTCCATCGGCAGCGGCGTCGTCGGCGACGACCACGAGATGCTGTTCGTATAGGCGCAGCTGTAGCCCTCGCCGCAGTTGCTGGAGTTCGCGCCCGGATCCTCGACGGCGAACTGCATCGACGGCAGCAGGTTCTCCTGCCCGATCTTCTGGGCAATCAGCTGGTCGATGGTGGTGCCGTTGTAGATATCGGCTCCCGCCGTCCGCCGGGGCTTGTTCGCACACAGGAAGGCCGAGGCCACCCAGTGATCCGGCGGGCTCTGCCCCTCCGGCGCCTCCGCCGAGCGGGCGTGCAGGCCGCTCAGGATCACGGTCTGCTTCCGGAACGGCGCGAGCGGCTCGAAGATCTGCGGCATGGTGAAGCCGCTCCCCACCTTGTCCGGTACCCAGTATCCGGGCGACATCCCGTGCGGAATGAAGTTGGCGATGAACCGCGGCTTGGGCGTGGCCGCCGTCTGCGCCAGCACGGTCGCCGCCGGCACCATCGCGTCCAGCAGCGGCAGGGCCAGCGTCACCCCGCTGCCGCGCAGGAAGGTTCGCCTCGAGATGGACTTCTTTGCGATGAACATCGGTTGACCTCTTCGCGCCTCAACGAGCGGCGGTCTGCTGTGCCACGTCGCCGCCCTTGACGTTGTTCTGGAACGGCTCGCTCTTCACCACGCCCAGCACCAGCGTCGAGAAGCGGTAATCGCCGGCGGCCGCCCCCCGAACGATGGCCCGCACGAGCGGCATGTCCTGATTCTCGACGCCCCGGCCCAGGCCGTAGGTAAGCAGCTTCTCGGCGACGACCCGGACGAACTGCTCCGAGTTCCGCATCAGGACGTTCCGCAAGCTGTTCGGTCCATCGATCTTTGTTCCGTCCGCGAGCGATCCGCTCGCATCGATCGGCTGCCCCTCGTCCTGGAGCCTCCAGGCGCCGACGCCGTCGAAGTTCTCGAGCGCGAGCCCGATCGGCTCGAACAGGGCATGGCAGTTCGAGCACGTCGGATTGATGTGGTGCATCGCCATGCGTTCGCGCATGGTCGGCTCCTTGGAATTGCCGGTGTTGTCCTGTGCCGGCGCCTTGATCATCGGCACCACCGGCGGCGGTGACGGCGGGCTCACGCCCAGAAAGGTCTCCAGGAAGGCCTTGCCGCGCGTGACCGGCGAGGTTCTCGTCGCCTGCGAGGTCACCAGCATCCAGGCCCCCTTGCCGAGCAGGCCGCGCCGCATGTCGAGCTCGGGGCCGAGCGTCACCCGCCGGAACCGGCTGCCGTAGACGCCCGGAATCCCGTAATGCTTGGCGAGCCGCTCGTCGAGGAACGTGTAGTCGGCGTTCAGCAGATCCAGCACGCTGCGATCCTCGTGGACGATGGCGTCGAACAGCAGCTCGACCTCGCGGCGAAATGCCACCCGCAGGTTGTCGTCGAAGTCGGGATAGACGCTGGCGTTCGGCGCCACGGTGGCCAGCGCGCGCAGGTTCAACCACTGGCCCGCGAAGTTCTCGATCAGCGCCGCCGATTTCGGATCGACCACCATCCGACGGACCTGCTTCTCGAGCGTCGCCGGCTCTCGCAGCCGCCCCTGCTCCGCCAGCGTCAGCAGCTCGTCGTCAGGAATGCTGCTCCAGAGAAAGAAGGACAGCCGGGACGCCAGCGCCAGATCGCTGAGGCGATAACTTCCGCCGGCGCGCACGCTCGCGGGGGCCACCTCGCGCCGGAAGACCACCTCCGGATCCGCCAGCAGGCGGCGCAGCGCCTTCTCGATGCCGTCCTCGAAGCTCCCGTCGCGGCGGCCCGACGTGTAGAACTCCATGATCACGTCGACGTCGGCGGCCGTCACCGGACGCCGATACGCGCGGTGCGCCAGCGTGGTCAGAATCGTCCGCGCACACGCGTCCTCCTGACGGGCGGTCGCACCAGCGGCAGGCCTGCAGACGAAGATCTTGCGGCGGCTGGGGGTGTCGGACGCCCGGGTCGCATTCAGCGGCCCCTCGATCTTCACCTTGCCGACGTGCGGGAAGAACACGTATCCGGGAATACCGCCGGTCTCGATCGTCGCGCGCTCGAAGACGTGGTTGATGTTGCTGTCGGGCGCGTAGTTGGTGGCGAGGAACGTCACGCCCACCTTGTGCAGGCCCGCCTTCACGTGGATCGGAGGGGTGGGCACGCCCGAGCGCGGCGCCCCCACCATGTCCTTGTCCCAGTCGAACACGTGCGCCTGCTGGCCGTCCACCGTCACCGACAGCCGCTCGCCCGTGATCTGGCCGAACGGGTCGTTCGCCTGCCCCATGTTGCCTTCGAAGATCGGCACGATCTTGAGCTCGTAGTCGCCGTCGGCCGGAAACTCGTGCTCGATGAGGGTGCCGCCGCGGGTGCCGAACGGCAGCCCTTCGACGTGGTAGTTCTGCGTGGCGTCGTCGGGAACGTTGAACTCCACGAACGTGGGCGCGGTGCTCGACGCCATCGCCAGCCGGCTGATCTTCCCGGCCGCCGCCAGATACGCCTCCATCAGCGCCGGCGACGTGGTCAGGGCACCCGCGATGTTGTCGAACCCGTGGGTCGAGTTGTCGGAGGGCAGGAACTTCGCGGCGTCGATCTTGAGCCCGAGGAGATCGCGGACGACGTTCTGATACTCGGTGCGATTGAGACGGTGGATGCCGGGAGCCGCCAGGTTGGGGACGGCGTGGCTGTCGAGCTCGTTTTCCATCCAGGTGATGAGCCCGTCGAGCGTGGCCTTGTCGGGCCGCGGCGCCCGCAGCGGCGGCATCATCCCGGAGCGCAGCTTCAGGGCCACCTTTTCGGCGACGTCCGCGTGGTCCCACAGCCTCGAGAGGTCGAGCGACTCGAGCACCAGGCCGCCGCTCTTCAGGCGGGCGTTGTGACACCCCACGCAGTACTTGTCGATCACCGCCCGCTGCGTCTGCTGCTTGTCCGCCGAAGCGCCGACAGCCACGGACGAAGAAGGGCCCTGAGCCGAGAGGGCCGCGACGATCAGAAGCGTCAGACTGGCGCTGGCGAGAACCCGGTAAAACATGCGTTTTTCCACGGCGAAGGGAATTGTGCGGCCCCGGTCGGAGGCGGTCAACCTACGTATTCGCGTGGGCAGCCCATCACTCGCTCAGCCGCTCCCACACGAGCGAGGTCTGGACGGCTCCGCCGTTGGCATCCTTCGTGGCCGGCGGTTTCAGGATCAGCCGTCGGCCGGAGAACTCGATGGAGCGTTGAAAGTCGGTGCCCTCGACGCCCGAATTGAACGCGGCGGTCAGGTGGTGGACCACGTAGCCGCCCGCCTCGTTCACGGTATAGGGGCCGAAATAGCTCGTATAGGTCCGATACGTCGCCATGGTCTCTTCCGGCGTCGGCGCCTCGCTGGTGTTGCGCCGGCGGTAGGGATCCATCATGTGCACCATCACGTGCCCCGACGCCGTGTAGACGAGAAACCCGGTCATGCCGGGGTTGGTGATCGACAGTTCGCCTTTGGCGTTGCGGCGCTCCAGCGAAATCAGCTTCCAGAAGCCGATCAACTTCCGGTGCGTCGGCGTCAGCGCCGGCAGGTCGGGCACGCGTTCCCAGGTCAACGCGCGCTGGTCGCCGTTGGCGAGGTTGGGGGGCCGCAGCGTCAGCCGGTTGCCGGCAATCGTGAACCCACGCTCCTGATTGGTTCCGGAGAACGCCGGGCTCACCGCGCCCATGACTTGATGCGTGACGATGCCGCGGGCGTCGTTCACCGCGAAGGATCCCCAATACGAGTTGTACGAGGCGAGCGCCGAGCGCGCTTCGTCCGGTGTCGACGCCTTGCCTTTGAACGCCGGCCGGTTCGACCAGGCGATGGTGACGCCCACATATCCGGCCGGGTCGTAGGCGATGAAGCCGAAACGGCCGCCGCTGGCGGCGTTGGGGCCCGCAACGACCTGGCCGTTCGGGTCGCGCGTTTCCTCGCCGACCAGTTTCCACACGCCGGCGAAGCGCGCATTCGCCTCGCGCTGCGCCGCGAGCTCGGACGTCGCGATGAGCGCGCCCATCCCCATCGCGAGTGAAAAGGCTACGGCTCGCATCCGGTCACGCTCCACACGCCGGGGCCACCGAGTCGAGCGACATGACGTTGATCCGCTCGACCTTGTTCTGCCGGTTCAGCACGCCCTTCACTTGCACCTTGTGTCCGGCGAGCGCCGCGCCTTGCGCGGTGACGCTCAGAAGCGGAAACGTCTGCGTCCCGAGCGCCTGGGCAGCCGACAGTGCGAGCTCTTCCGGCGAGGTGCCCTTGACGATCCGGGCGCGCACCGGCCGCGGCCCGGTGGCGTTGACCAGCGCCCAGGTGTCGTTGGCCTGCGGCGCCAGACAGCCTACCGCGCGCACGATCGTGAGGTTGGCCAGCGGGCGTGGGCCGTCCGGGCCCACCAGCTGAATGCGGCCGACCATCTCCGGGCTCAGCTCGCGCGGGCCGGCCGGCAGGCCGTTGGCCTCGAGCAGGAACGCGACGATGTCGGCGTAGACGCGCGGATCGAGACTGGCCGGAGCATTGCCGGGCATCGTCGTCTTGACGAAGGTGAAGAGCGGCTCGAGCGTGTCTTCGCGCCACCGATCGAGAAAGGCCTTGTTCGTCAGCTGCGGCCCATCCGCTTCCTGCCCTTCGTGGCATTGGATGCAGCGGCTCTCGTAGGCGACGTGCCCGCGCTCGGCCTGCGCCGTCGTGTAGACGCCGTCGAGCACCGACGCCGGCGCCTGAGCCAACGCCGTTGCCCAGCCGACGGCCGACACGATGAGCGAGACGACGGTGCCGCGCAGGCTAGACCTTCACGCCGGCGAACTTCGCCTCGTGCACCGCCGGGTCGATCTTGGTGAGCGTCCCGCCATGGATGGCCGCCACTGGAACGAATCGCTGCTTGGCCGTGCGCGTCTGCCCCTTCTGGTCGAAGAGCTGGAACTGCCCCTGCTGCAGATCGATGACGGTGACGTCGGCGGGCGCCCCGGTCGTGAGCGTGCCCACCTGTTCCGCGAACTTGAACACCTTGGTCGGCGTGAGCGTGACCTTCTCGATCACCTGCTCCACGGTGAGCCCGAGATACAGATACTGCGTCATCTCCCAGGGCAGCAGGATGCCGTTCGGCATGTCCTTGCCCACGGCGCCCATGTCGGTCCCCAGGAGATCGGGAATCCATCCCTGCGCGAAAGCCTTCTCGGACACGTCGAACATGTGATGCGAATTCACCATCTGCCCTTCGGTGTAGATGCCGCGATCCTTCAGCTCGAGGATCTGCGGCAGCACCTTGTCGGCCTGCATGGGGCCGCCAAACAGGTTGTCCACTCGCGGCGTCGGGATGGTGAAGGTGTGGGTCATGATGTCGCCGCGCTTCAGCAGCGAGAGCAGCTCCCGATCCGTCGACCAGTGCATCATGATCGGCAGGCCGGTTTCGTCCCTCACCATGCACGCGCGCTTCAAACACTCCAGGTCGTGCATCAGTTCGGCATGGTCGCCGTTGATGCGCACCTTGATGGCGACGATCTTGTCCTTGTTGTTGATGATGGTGTTGATGGCCGCCTTGACGTTGATCGGCTGGAATGTCGGGCTGAGGTAGAGCTCGTTGCCGAAATTCCCCACCTGGGAGATGTTCAGCATCGCGTAGATCCGCGTCGGCGCCGGCTCCATGATGAACTTGCGCAAGCCCGGGAACGTACTCGCGCCGGCCGATCCCGCGTCGATGAGGGTGGTGACGCCGGCGGGCAGGCCCACCGCGTCCGGATCGACGGAAATCGGATACACGTAGCGATAGAGGTGAGCGTGGACGTTGATCAGGCCCGGCGTGACGAGCTTGCCGCTGGCGTCGAACACCTGCCTGGCCCGATTGGCCGGGATGTTCGCCGCCACCGCGGCAATCTTGCCGCCCGTGATGGCCACGTCCATCGACCCGTTGATCTTCTGCGACGGGTCGATGACGCGGCCGCCCCTGATCAGCAGATCGTAGGAAGCGGCCGCTTGACCTGCGGCACCCAAGGCGCTCGAACCGAGTGCCGGAACGGCAACCGCCGCGGCCCCCAGCGTGCCAAGAAATCCGCGGCGAGTTGAAAGGCTCATCAAAAGGCTCCCCTAGAAGTCGAAGTTCGCGCTGATCTTGAAGAGCCGTGCCTGGTGGATGGCCGTCGGCACCTGCCACGTCGGCGTGCCATCCGCTCGCGGCAGTGCATACGAGCTGTTGTAGGCCGTGATCCCGCTCGAGTTGAACAGGTTCGCGACATCGAGGTTCACCGCCGTGCGGTACTTCCCGGCGCGGAGGATCTTTGCGAAGCGCAAGTCGACCAGGTTCGTCTGCTCGGAGTAGAGGTTACCCGATTCGACGAGGCTGATCGTGGCGCTCGGCGCGCTGTTCGAGAGCGGGCGGGCGAGGTACGGCTGCACGAGCGCGTTCGACGCCACGTAGTTGGCCAGGATGTTCACGCCCGGCAGGCTCCGGTAGGTCGCCGCAACCTGCACGTCGACCTTGGGCACCTGATAGGTGCCCAGGAACTTCACCTGCGTCAGGAATTTGCCCGGCACGTTGCAGTAGGGCGTCGTCGGCCCGACCGTATAGGGAGCCGTCAACCCGGCCGTCACCGACAGTTCCGGCACCTTCTCGCGGATGTCGCAGACGTCGAGCGACGTCCGCCCGGTGCTGAACCCGCCCTGGACGATGCTGCCCTGCCGCAGGCGGAGGTTGAGGTTCACGTCGACGCCGTTCCAGCTCTCCTTCCAGTCCCCGTAGTTGCTGGCCTGGGTGAAGAGGTTGTTGACCTGCCCGGCCTTGTCCGGATTGAGGTCGTAGAGGTTCGAGACCGTGGCGCCGGAGTTCGGGAGCCGCGAGTCGGTCGGCACCGGGAAGCTGTACTTCGTGTAGTCCGAGGCGGACGTCAACGTGTTGTCGGTGACCGTGAAGTTTCCGTACGACCGCCGGAAGTACCCCACCTCGAGGCCGACGCGCGGCATCAGCTGGTGCTGCACGCTCGCCTCGAGCTCCCACTGGTCGGGGCGCTTGTTCCAGCCGTGCAGCATCGTCGGATCGGAGATCGTCGTCGGAATCGCCTGGCCGAATCGCAGGTTGGAGATCTGTCCACAGAAGTCGGGGCCACCGCCCTTCCAGACGGCGGTCGCGGGCCCCTGCGCGAGCGGGTTGACCAGGTCGCAGTCGGGCACGTAGTTGCCGTTGGCGTCGATCCACGTGCGCGTGACGCTGTTGGACATGGCGTTCACGGGGTTACCGAGGTTCGTATAGGTGCTGCTCAGGCGCTGCGCCAGGACGTAGCGGCCGACGTTGAACTTGACCGCGGTCTTCCCGCTGCCGAACAGATCGTATACCGCGCCGACGCGCGGCGAGATGTCCTTCCATCCCAGGTAGTCGTTCTGCGCGAACGTGACGTTGCGGTTCGGAACGAGAGCCCCGGGTCCCATGCTCTGCTCCGGGAAGTTGATGTTCAGGTAGTCGAAGCGGGCACCGATGTTCATCGTCAGCCGCGACAGCGTCCACTTGTCCTGCGCGTAGACGCCCAACTCCCCGCCCAGATTGCTGCGGAAGCCGTACGGTGTCGCGATCTCGGTGATCTGGTTCGGCTGGCCGTTGTTGAAGCGGTAGCGAACGTTGGCGTCGATGTTCGTGTAGTCCTCACGGCGTGTGCCCCAGGTGTCGAGGAGCCCGAACTTGATGGCGTGCGCGCCGGTGACGTACGACGCCGACGCCTGGGCCGATGCGATGTAGCCCTTCACGCGGAGGAACGGACCGAGCCCGGTCTGACCGGCGCCGCGATACAACAGGTTGGGGATGAGCCCGCCCTGCTCGGTCACGGCAATCAGCGACTTGAACACGTCAGGAAGCGGCTTGGTGAACTCCAGGCCGCTGCCTCCGTCGGGGTAACGATCCTTCCATCCCTGAATGATGTCCGACACCTTCGCATCGATCAGCCAGCGGTTCGTAATCGGCGACGTGTAGCTGCCGGTAATGAACTCGTTCTCCGGGAAGTCGTACTTCGTCGCCGACTCGGGCGCAATCGTCGCCGTGATCTGCTCCCACACCCGGTACTGGTGTTCGTAGAAGGCCGCCACCTTGTTCTTGGGCGTCACCTGCCACGTGAGTCGGGTGTTGGCGCTCTTCTGGATGAGGGGTTGCAGCGCGGGCTTGCTGTAGTCGGGGTCGTAATCCCATCGATCCGGGTTGCCGGCGTTCTTGTTTTCCCACAGGCCGGCCTGATAGCTCTCGTTCGACTGCCATCGGGCGGCGGAGTAGAACCACAGCTTGTCCTTGACGAGCGGGCCGCCGACGCCGGGGTTCACGTCGTAGACCTGCTTGAGCCCGCCAGGGGTCTTGAGCCCGGCCTTCGACAGTTCATCGCTGTAATTGTCGCCCTGGAACTTCGAATTGACGCCGGTGGCAAAGAAGGACCCCTTGAAGGTGTTGCCGCCCTCGCGGGGAATCATGTTCAGCTGCACGCCACCGAACGCCTGCTCCGCCGCACCCGCCGAGTAGCTGACGGCGACTTCCTGCGTCGACGTCATGTCGGGAATGAAATTGGAGAGCTGACCGTCACCTGACGTCGCGCTGATCGACATGCCGTCGACCATCACGCGCTGATCGTTCGCGCGGCTGCCATGAACCGACAACGTGTTCAGATTGAGATTGGTGGTGCCGCCGTAATCCAGGGCACCCGTCATTCCCGGAATCAAGTTGGCGTAGCTGTGCTGACTTCGTCCGACCGGAATCGCATCCAGGACTTCCTTTCCCAGAACGCGCTGCTGGGTGACGCTCTGGACGTCGACGACGGGCGCTGCTCCGGACACCGTGACCGTTTCCTCCAGCGCTCCCACGCGCAAATCGGCGTTCACCGTGGCGGTGAACGACCCGGCCAGTTCGATGCCGTCGCGCTTGAAGGTGTTGAAACCGGGCAGGGTGAAGGTCACGCTGTAGGTCCCGGGACGGAGATCGACGATCTTGAACTGGCCGCCGCCGTCGGTCACGACCGATCGGACCTTCTCGATCAAGGCGGGACTTGCCGCCTCGACCGTCACACCGGGCAGAACCGCGCCGGACGAATCTTTCGCGACACCCGCGATGGATGCCTGCGCAGACGCCGCCGCGGGAATGAACACGAAACACACGAGGGCGCAGAGTCCCTTCAGAACACGCACAGGCTTCTCCTTCGCCGAGAGTGGCGCGAGATCCGACAGGTTGGGGCGGGCGGATTCTGAGGGCCCGGAAAGAGGGGGTCAATACACGCGATCAGGTGTGTCGCGGTTTTGACGCGTGCGCGCTATGCTCCGTCGCGCTTATGAGAGCTTCTTCGCTGAAGGTGGTGATCGGTGCCGGCATGCTCGCGCTGAGCGGCGTGCTCGGGCTGGCGGCGCAAACGCGCGGCGGCGTGCAGGCGCCGATGTTCGAGGTCGATCCCTTCTGGCCCAAGCCGCTGCCGAATCACTGGGTGCTCGGTGCCGCGGTGGGCGTCTGGGTGGACGCACAGGACCACGTCTGGATGGTGCACCGCGGGGACAACCCGAACACCCTGAAGGGTCTGGAAATGAAGCCGCCCTTCAGCGAGATGTGCTGCGCCACGGCGCCGCTGGTTCTGGAATTCGACCAGAAGGGCAACCTGCTGCGGCACTGGAATCCGGGACCCAACGATCCGTGGATGGACCAGGAGCACGGCATCCACATCGACCACAAGAACAACGTGTGGCTGGGCGGCGGCGGCGGCGGCGACTCCCAGGTCCTGAAATACACCATGGACGGCAAGTTCCTGCTACAGGTCGGGAAGAAGGGCGCCCGTCTTCGTGCCGGCGCCGCGCGCCCGATCAACGATCCCAACAGCCTCGACATGGAGAGCTTCGGCCAGCCGACGAAGATCGTCGTCGACGCCAAGACCAACGAAGCCTATGTCTCCGACGGCTACGTCAACCACCGCGTCGTCGTGATGGACGCCGATACCGGCGTGTTCAAACGCATCTGGGGTGCCTACGGCAACAAACCCGACGACACGCCGGTCGTGGGTCCGGTGAACCCGCACCGCGGCAACCCGAACGCGGGCCAGCCCGCCGATCGCGGCGCGGCGCATGATCCAGACGCGCCGCCGCAGCAGCAGTTCCGCAACCCGGTGCACTGCGTGATCATTTCCAAGGACGACCTGGTGTACGTCTGCGACCGCCAGGGCGATCGGATTCAGGTATTCACGAAGGACGGGAAGTTCGTGAAGGAAAAGCTCATCGAGCCGAAGACCATGAACGCCGGTTCGGTCTGGGACGCGGCGCTGTCGAACGACCCGCAGCAGAACTTCCTCTACGTGGCCGACGGCGAGAACGCCAAGATTCACATCCTGCGGCGCGACACGCTCGAGGTGCTGACGTCGTTCGGCGAGGGCGGTCGTCAGCCGGGCCAGTGGCACGGCGTGCACAACATCGCCACCGATTCGAGGGGCAACATCTACACGACCGAGACCTATGATGGAAAGCGCATCCAGAAGTTCACCTTCAAAGGGCTGGGGCCGGTGACGAAGCGCTACCAGGGAACGCCCTGGCCAGCCTCGGCTCAGTAGGTTCGCGCCACGACGCTGCTACCCTGTTTAGGTGTATTGACAGCACGGCGGGGCGCCGCTGCAATGCGCGCGCCCTGCTTTATGTACACGGCCTCCGTTGGTTTGATCCGCATGTTCGCGCTGGCGCTTCTCGCCGGCGCCCTGCCGGCGCTCGCGACGGCCGGCCCCGACGCGCCATCGGCCGTCCACTATGCGCTCGCGGCGTGGTCCACCGAACAGTCGGGCGACGTGCTGTCGATTGCGCAGGATCTCGACGGATACCTCTGGCTTGGCACGCCGGAAGGGCCGGTCCGTTTCGACGGGACGCGCTTCCAGCGGTGGGCGGAAGGGACCCGTAACGGCGCGCCGGCGGCGCGCTTTGCGTCAGCGCTGAGCGCGTCCTCCCAAGGCGGCATCTGGGCCGGATTCGGCGGCGAAGGCGTCACGCTCATCCATCGCGGCAGCGTCACTTACTATTCGCCGGCCGAGGGCGCGCCATCGGGCGTCAACGCGCTCCTCGAGGATCGCCGCGGCACGGTGTGGGCTGCGACCGTCCGCGGGCTGTTCCGCTACGCCGGCACCCGCTGGTCGCGCGTCACTGACGCCGACGGCTACGACGGCGACCAGGCGTTCAGCGTCTACGAGGATCGGGCGGGCCGCATGTGGGTGGCGGCGGCTCGCGGGCTGTATCGCTACGACGGGACGCGGTTGCACCTCGTCGACAGCTCGGCCGCCTACGTGGACAGCCTGGTCGAGGACGACGCCGGCAACATGTGGGTGACGGACCGCGCCGCAGTCGTCAGGAAGCTTGGGAGCTCGAAGCCCCTTCGCATCGATCCGCGCATCCGTCTGCCGCTGCCAGGCTGGCGGATCATTCCGGACGGCCACGGCGGACTGCTGGTCGCCTCGTTCAGCGGCGGCCTGTTTCGCGTCACCAACCCGACGGATGCGCAACCGCTGCTCGAGCCGATCGAATACGAGCACCGCCTGCGCGGCTCGCCGCGCGCGCTCTACCGTGATCGCGACGACAACATCTGGGTCGGGATGCGCGGCGGCCTGCTGCGCCTGTCGGAGAACACGTTCCAATCCGCCGGCCCGCTCGACGGTCTGAACCACGACGGCGTGCGCACCATGGAGGTGGCCGCGGACGGCAGCACCTGGATCGCCACCACGCAGGCCCTGAACCGGCTCACCGGCAGCAGCCGGCAATCGTTTGCGCTGGCACAGGCTCGCGCCCTGCACGCCGATCGCTCGGGAGCCATGTGGGTGGCCACCGACCAGATCGTCGGGCGCTATGTCATGGGCCGCCTGGTCAAGGAGCGAATCCCGGACGTGCAGGCCAGCCGCGTGAACGGGCTCACCACCACGACGGACGCGCTCTGGCTGTGCACCGCGTTTCGCGGCGTGCTGTCGTGGAAGGACGCCACGCTCACGTCGCATCAGCAGCCCGGAGAATCCGGCCGGCAGTGCGCCAGCATTCTCGCCGACCGGCAGGACCGCGTGTGGGCCGGCTTCGGCGGCGGCAGCGGTGGCGTCTCGCTGTACGAGAACGGACGGCAGCGCACGTTCACCGAGCGGGACGGCCTGGCCCCTGGTTCGGTGTGGCAGATCGTGCAAGGCAGCGACGAGGCAATCTGGTTCGCCGCGTCGGGCGGGGTGAGCCGTTTCAAAGACGGCCGTTTCACCACGGTCACTCGCACGCGCGCGCCGATCACCGGCGTCGTCCCCGTGCTCGTCCTCGATCGACAAGGCTACGTGTGGATCGGCATCCAGTCCGGCGCCGTGCTGCTGCGCTTCCACGCCGGCGAGATGGACAAGATCGAGAAGGACCCCCGGCATCGTCTCGCCTACACGCTCTACGACGAGAGCGACGGGCTGCAGCCCGGCACCCAGATGTGGCAGAGCGGAGGCGCCGGCGTCTGCGATCTGTCCGGCCGCGTCTGGGTGGTCAACGGCCCCGGCGTCACCATCATCGACCCGCAACTGCTGCGCGAGCCGCGCCGGGTGCCGCCGCCCAGCATCGAGGCGGTCACCGTCAACGGCGAGCGCCTCAACCCGGCGTCGCTCCGGCGGGTCGGAAACGGCAGCTCGGTGCAGCTCGAATACGCCGCGCTCAGTCTGTCGGCGACCTCGAAGCTGCGCTTCCGCCACCTGCTCGACGGCGTCGACGCGGACTGGGTGTACGACGACGCCGACAGCCGGCGCGCCAGCTACGCCAAGCTGCGGGCGGGCGACTATCGATTCCGCGTCAGCACCACCGAGGGCGGGCAGTGGACCGAGCCATCGCTGCTAGCGTTCACCGTCGATGCGCCGTTCTATCTGAGCGGCTGGTTCCTCATCGCCGCCGGTGCGGTGCTCGTGGGCGGCATCGGCGCCACCGCGAGGCTGCGCGTGCGAGCCGTGCGGGCGCGCTACGCGCTGGTGATTGCCGAGCGCACCCGCCTGAGCCGCGAGATCCACGACACCCTGCTCCAGAGCCTGGCCGCGCTCGCCCCCGAGCTCGAGGCGCTGGCCACGCACGCGCCCCCGGTCGAGGGCGAGATGTCATCCGAACTGCGCCGGCTCCGGCGCCAGGTCGATCGATCGGTGCGCGACGCCCGCGAGTCGATCCTCGAGCTGCGGCGTCATCCCATGGGCACGCCACGGCTCACCGAGTCGCTGGCGCAGCTGGCCGACGACATCGAGGCACGGCACGGCGTCCGTCCGGCGGTGGCGGTGGTGGGGCGCCGCCCGGACAACGCATCGCCGGACGTGGATCTGCAGCTGTTCCGCATCGCCCAGGAGGCGGTGACCAACGCCGTCCGGCACGGGCATCCGACGCGCATCGACATCAACGTGTCCTATGACGATCGCGAGGTCGCCTTGACGATTGCCGACGACGGCTGCGGCTTCGACCCCCAGCTGCAGAAGACCGCCTCCGGCGACACCGAACACTTCGGCCTGGTCACCATGCGCGAGCGTGCCGAACAGGTGGGCGGCGGACTGCGCATCGAGAGCGTGCCGGGCACGGGGACCACGGTGCACGCCGTGGCGGGGCTGACCAACGAATGGCTGTAGCCAAGCGGCGGATTCGCGTGTTGTGCGTCGACGATCATCGCCTGATTCGCGAGGGCGTGGCGCGCATCGTCGGCGTCCAGCCCGACATGGAAGTAGTGGCGGAAGCCAGCAACGGCGAACACGCGGTCACGCAGTTCCTGGAGGTCCGGCCCGATGTGACGCTGATGGATCTGCAGCTGCCCTTCACGAGCGGCACCGAAGCCACGCGCCGCATCCGGCAGCTCGATGCGGCCGCGCGGATCATCGTGCTGACGATGTACCACGGCGACGAAGACATCCATCGCGCCTTCGAAGCCGGGGCGATGGGCTACGTGCTGAAGGACGCGATCTCCGACGATCTGATCCGGGTGATCCGCGAGGTGCACGCCGGACACCGCGTGGTGACCCCCGAGATCCAGCAGGCGCTCGACGAGCGGGCGCGGCTGCCCAGCTTGAGCCTGCGCGAGCAGCAGGTGCTGGAGCTCGTGGCCGAGGGGATGCGCAACAAGGAGATCGCCGCGGCGCTCGGCATCAGCGCCGATACGGCCGGCATGCACGTCAAGAACCTGTACACCAAGCTCGATGTCCACGACCGGACCGCCGCCGTGGCCAAGGCGATCCGCCGCGGTATCATCCGCATCCAATGACCAGCCTGCACAAACGGAGGCCTATGCGTCGCTTTCTCATCGCCGGCGTGATGACACTGGCCGGCCTCGGCGGCACCGCGGTGCCCGCTCTGTCGCAAGCCAAGGGCTCGGCCGAAGCGGCCGCGGCCACCTTCGTCAACCCCAAGTGGGCAGCGCCCAAGCTGGCCTGGGGCCATCCCGATCTCGAGGGGATCTGGACGAGCGACGACATGCGGGGCGTTCCGATGGCGCGCCCGGCGCAGTACGGCACTCGTCGCAACCTCACCGATCAGGAGTTCGCGGCGCGCGCGCGGGAGCGCGCGGACGCCCGGAAGCTCGATAACGCGCGCACCGGCACCTTCCGCAACGAGGAAGGCTCGCGCGACTTCGGCTACACCTCGATGATCATCGAACCCGCGGACGGCCGGATGCCGGCCCTCACGGCCGAGGCCCGCACGCGGCCGGCGCCGCGCGGGACCGCCGGCGTGGGCCCCTTCAACACGATCGACGACTTCAGCCTGTGGGACCGCTGCATCACCCGCGGCCTCGCCGGCTCCTGGCTGCCGGTCGTCTACGGCAACGGCACCCGCATCATGCAGACGCCCGACACCGTCATCATCGCGCACGAGATGGTGCACGAGGCCCGCGTGATCCCGCTCGACGGGCGGCCGCATGTCGGCGCCGGCCTCCGCCAGATGATGGGTGATTCACGCGGCCACTGGGAAGGCAACACGCTCGTCGTCGAAACCACCAACTTCACCGACCGCATTGCCGCCAACGGCGGCGGCGTGCGGTTCAGCGAGGCGATGAAGACGACAGAGCGGTTCACCCGCATCGACCCGCAGATGATCGAGTTCGAAATCCGGGTCGAGGACCCGAAGACCTACGTGGCGCCGTGGACGCTGCGGATGACGCTGACCAGTCAACCCGGCTACGAGATCTACGAATACGGCTGTCACGAGGGCAACCGCTCGGTCGCGAACTCGCTCAGCGGCGAGCGCGAGTACGAGCGGCAGGCGGCAGAAAACGCCAGGAAGGGGCTGCCGCCGCCCGAGCGCGTGTTCGAGAAGGTCAACGGCGAGGATCGCGGCCGGTAAGACGCTGAAGACGCGGGCGATGGGTCGTTAGAGAGGAATCCGCCGCAGGTGGATCGGCGCGAATGCGGATCCCCTGACCATCCACGCGATCACGACGTGGCTCGCGGTCACCGTCAGTGCGGGGTACGACCCGCGTGGATCCGGCCCGGGGTCGAGGGCCTCGAACCGTGTCTGACCTTCACCGTCGGGGCGCCCGCGTGCGAGCTTGAGTCGTCGCGGCGCGCCGCCGGCGGCTTCATCCCAGGCGGCGATCAGCGTCCCGCCCGGAGCCGTCACGAGCTGCGGATGGTAGGCGGCGCCGGCGGTCGGCAGCTGGGCCCGCGCGGTAAATCGACGGCCATCGGTGGTCGACGACAGGAACAGCCGCAAGGTCTCGCCGCCCGGCTCCTTCACCAGCGTCGGCCACAACACGAACACGCGGCCCTGAGTCCCGAGCGCCAGGCTCGGCCCGTTCTCAGGACACCCATCGAGCTGCCAGCGATCCTCGCTGACGCGCACCGGCTCGGAGAACGAGCGGCCTCGATCGCGAGAGGTCGAAAACGCGATATCCCGTTGATTGCCGGCGTAGACCTGCCGCCACGCGAGGTAGACGGCGCCATCGGGCGCGGTGATCGCCGCCGTCTTGCAGCAATAGCAGACGCCGCGCGCCACGCCGCGCGCCGGCAGTTCCCCGCCGAGCGTGCCGACGAACAGTTGCGACCGCTGCGCGCGCAGCGCGCCGTCTTCGGACGAGGCCGCGCTCGCGGCAGCCGCACCATGCTGGTGCGCGGCATGCGCCTCACCGGCCGGCGGCGCGGTGTCGCGGTGGTCCAGCCAGGCGGCGTAGACGCGGCCGGTCGCGTGGTCGACGGCAATCGACTCCCACCCGCGATTGCCTGCGGCGTCGCTGCTGGGCACCGGGGTGGACGCGCCGAACGAATGTCCGCCGTCGGTGGACCGGGCGCTCAGAAGCGCCGTCGCGGGGCCCACTTTCGCGGTCCACACCACCACGATCGACGGGGCGCCAGTGCCAGACACCAAGGCGATGCGCGGCGGCTGCTCGCCGTTGATGCTCGCCTGCTTCTCGGCGGCGTTCACGCGTACCGGCGATCCGAACGAGGCGCCGCCGTCCCGGCTGACGGCCGCGTAGATGTTGGTGCCCGCCGTCTCGGACGAGGCGGCCCACGCCAGGGCGACCCAGGTACCCTGACTCGCCAGCGAGGGGTACTCGTTGACGCGATCGGGCACGCCCAGCGTCGCTGTCGGCTCCGAGGCGGACTGACCGGCGGCCACGAGCCCGGCGGCAATCAGCAGCGTGGCGCCCAGGCGCCTGAACCCATCCGGCCGCATCCCTGATAGCTTACGCTGTTCGTTGGGTGCGCACCTTCCACGCACCTTGCAAGGAGCCCACAGATGCCCCTGTTCATCGTCCGGCACCAGCATGCCGCCGACGGCTGCCCGGCGCAGGATCCGCTGCTCGGTGCCAGCCTGCTCAATCACCTGAGCCGGCCGAACGTCAGGAAATTCGGACTCCAGATTCACGGCGAGGCCGTCGTGCAGGGGGCGCACACGATGTACCTGATCGCGGAGGCGGCGGACGAAACCCGGCTCCGCGAGTTTCTGCAACCGTTCCAGATGGCGGGCAGCGTCGATATCTATCCCGCCTCGACGTGCGTGCGCACGGTGGCGAGCGGTGGCTGCGCGGCGCCGTTTCCGCCCAGCGCCGACGTGCCCTCGCTGGATCCGGAAGAAGCCTGCCAGCAGGCGATCGACGCCGGCATGGTGGTGCACCGCGCGCATCCGCTCAACTGCGAGACGTCGCTCGCGGCGCTGCTGGGCGGTGTCGTGATGCCGAACGCGCGCTTCTACATGCGCAACAATTTCCGGATGCCTGATCTGGACGCCGCCAGCTTCCGGCTCTCGATCGGCGGGCTCGTGGAGCGGGCGCAGAGTTTCAGTGTGCGTGACCTTCAGAACATGCGATCGAAGACGCAGGTCGTCACGCTCGAGTGTGCCGGCAACGGACGGGCCATGTTCGATCGGCCAACCGAGGGCGAAAAATGGGGGCACGGCGCGGTGAGCACCGCCGAATGGACCGGCGTGCCGCTGGGCGAGATCCTGGACCGCGCGGGCGTGCGCAGCGAGGCGAGAGAGGTGCTCTTTCGCGGCGCTGACGGCGGCACGGTGGACGGGCGGGCGGAGCCGATGCGCTTCGAGCGCAGTCTCGGCCTCGACGACGCCCGCGACAGCGATGTCCTGCTGGCGTACGCCATGAACGGTGAGCCGCTGCCGGTCGAGCACGGCTTTCCGCTGCGGCTCATCGTGCCCCGCTGGTACGCGGTGGCCTCGGTGAAGTGGCTCTCCGAGATCGAGCTCATCGACCGGGCCTTCACCGGACACTACCAAGGCGACAAGTACCGCTATGAATGGGAACGCGAGGGACGCGTGGTGAGCGAGCCGGTGACGCTGCAGCGGGTCCGCGCCTTGATCACCGAGCCGTCGCCCCAGGCCGACGTGCCCGCGGGCGAGCTGGCCATCCGCGGCGTGGCCTGGTCTGGTGCGGCACCGATCGCGCGGGTCGAAGTGAGCGTGAACGGCGGCGACTGGCGGGAGGCGCGCCTGGTGAGCGAGCGCCATCGCAACAGCTGGCAGTGGTGGGAGCTGATTACGCGGGTCGAGTCGTCCGCTCCGCTGATCCTGCGTGCGCGCGCGACAGATCTGGCCGGGCGCGTTCAGCCCGAGCGCGCCGAGTGGAACCGCCTCGGATACGGGAACAACGCCATTCAGGAAGTCCCGATCCGGGTGGCGTGAGGCCGGCGCTCGTCAGTAGGGAGCGGCACAGGCCGCTCGATTCGGAAGTGTCTGCGGTATCCGCTTGGTTCCCGCGAGTTCGGCGTCGACGTCGAGGATGTTCTGGCGGGCGACGGCGTCGTTGAACGGCCACCGGCCAGATTGCCGCTTCAATTCCGGCAGCACGGCATTCATCAGCGCCTCCCCGCTCGTGTTCTCTGCCCGCGCCGCAGCCACGCGCGTCCGAAGCACCACGAGATAGTCGCGAAACGCCGCAACATCCGCCGAGGTGGCGACGTCGCCGTGGCCGGGCACGAAGGTGTATCCCGCATATTGCTTCACGAGCTGGTCGAGCGTCTCGACCCAGGTGCGCGTCGTCGCATCGACGAGCGTCGGGAAGATGTCGCGCCACACCAGGTCGCCCGCGAACACGACTCGCGCTGACGGAATGACGACCACCGTGTCGGCACCTGTGTGGCCGGGCAGGTTGCGCCACTGGACGTTCAGCGATCCGAGCGGCTGGTCGACCGCGTTGTCGTAGATTCGCCCGGGCGGCTCCAGCCCGTCGACGATCGCCTCGAGCTCCGGCGGGATCTGCGGGCCGAGGAGCCGCGCGTTCTCGCTGCGGATCCAGCACCGCACCTTCCGCTGCGCCCATACAGTGGCGCCCGCCTCCCTGAACACGCGGTTTCCCGCGACGTGATCGACGTGGTAGTGCGTGTCGACCACCCAGGCGATCGGCTGGGTCGTGAGCCGGCGGATGTCGGCGAGCAGCGCGCGCGCAGCCGCGGCCGTCCCGAGCGTGTCCACCACGGCGACGCCATCGCCAGTGACGACGAACCCGGCGTTCGACCCCGCCGGGGCCGCGGACCGTTCATTGTCGATGGCGGCCCAGACGTTGGCCGCCACCGGCTTGAGGATGTACGGGGGCTGCTCTTGAGCCACAGCGGTGACACATCCCCCGAGGCACAACATTGTGACCAGCCGCCGCCGCATCGACATGTTTGGACGCCGACAGGCTTGAAGCGGCCGGCGCCGATCGGTACGCGCCCGTGGCCGTCCGCTACGAATCCAACGGATTTGGCTCGACGCGGAGCCGAACCCACACGTACGTGGGCTACACCTCACCCGTTTTCGGGACCTCGCCAAGCCGCCTGAACGCGTGATACAGGCCGAAATCGTCGCGAAACCGGCGCCGAGCTTCGCCCGACGCCAAGGCGGCCCGGCTCTTGCTCTGACGTGGACATCCACCCTGCGCCCCGACGCGCATCTCGGCACGTGCGTGCGACGCACGCAACGTGTTCGACACGACCGCGAGGTCTTTCGGTGTACCTGGCGAGATCGCAACGACACGTGCGGTCGCTACCGTTGGACGTGCGACCCGCCCGACCGTAAATGCGCAGCAGCAAGGGTGACAGCAATGACGCGAGAGATTCCGAACCGTCGATGGCATGACCTCTACGGTGGCCGCCCGGGCGCCATCGAGCCCGCAAATACCACGGCGCTGGACATGTTCCGCACCACCAGAGTGCGATACCCCGACCGCGCGCTGGTGCATTACTTCGATCGGTCGATCACCGCCGCCCAGCTCGACGCCATGTCCGACAGCTTGGCCGTAGCCCTGCAACAGCGCGGCACCGAGCCCGGCGATCGAATCGCCGTCTATCTGCAGAACATTCCGCAGGTCGTCATCGCCGTGCTTGCCGCGTGGAAGTGCGGCGCCGCGGTCGTGCCCTGCAATCCGATGTGGCGCGGGCGCGAGTTGTCCAAGGTGCTCAGCGACTCCGGCGCACGCGTGCTGATCTGCCAGGACGATCTCTACCGCGAGGTGGCCCGCGCGGTCCTGTCGTCGACCGCCGTGCAGCACACCATCACCACATCGGCGCTCGACTTCCTGACCGAGGGGGCGGTGCCCTCGCGCCTGCTGGCGGCGTCGTCGCGTGAATGGCACGCCGACGCGGTGGACCTCGTCGAGGTCATGACCCAGCACGCCGAACAGGCGCCGGAGCCGATCGAGATCGCCGGGCACGATGTCGCGTTCATGGTCTACACGTCGGGCACGACCGGCGCGCCGAAAGCCGCCTTGAACACCCATCGCAACGTCGTGTTCGCCACCACCGTCTACGAACGCTGGATCGGCCTGACCGCCGAGGACACCATCCTCGGCCTGGCCCCGCTCTTCCACGTGACCGGCCTCGTCGGTCACCTGACGCTCTCGATGCTGACCGGAAGTGCGCTGGTGCTGTTCTACCGGTTCGACCCCGAGGAGGCCTGCCGGCTCACCGAGCGATATCGCGCGACGTTCACCGTCTCGTCGGTGACGGCGTTCATCGCCCTGCTCAACAGCGGCGCGATGCCGCGCTTCGACCTGACGTCGCTCACCAAGGTGTATACCGGCGGGGCTCCGACGCCGCCGGGGGTGCTCGCCGACTGGCACGGCCGCACCGGCACCCGAATCCAGCCGATGTACGGCCTGACCGAGGCCACCTCGCCCACTCACATGACGCCGCACGGCGTCGTGCCGCCAGTCGACCCGAGGACCGGCGTGATGTCGATCGGCGTGCCGGTGTTCAACACCGACGTCCGCATCGTCACCGATCGCGGCACCGACGCGAGCCCGGGCGAAATCGGCGAGCTGGTGATCGCCGGCCCCCAGATCGTCTCGCGCTACTGGCGCCGGCCCAAGGAGACGGCCGCCTCGCTCCGCAACCGCGAGCTGCGCACCGGTGATGTCGGCTTCATGGACGAGGCCGGCTGGTTCTATCTCGTGGACCGCGCCAAGGACATGATCATCGCGTCGGGTTTCAAGGTGTGGCCGCGTGAAGTCGAGGAAGTGCTCTATCTACATCCCGCGGTGCGCGAGGCCGCGGTGGTCGGGATCCCGGATCCGTACCGGGGCGAGACCATCAAGGCCGTCGTCAGCCTGAAACCGGGCCATACGGCGACGACCGACGACATCACGCAGTTTGCTCGGGCGCAGCTGGCCGCCTACAAATACCCGCGCGTCGTCGAGATCGTGGACGAACTGCCCAAGACGACGAGCGGCAAGATCATGCGGCGCCTGCTGCGGGCGACGGCCGACGAGGAGGTCGCCAACGCGGCGGCCTGAGCGTCAGTCCGCGGTAAAGAGCGCCGTCAGCTTGTCGGGTACGAGCGCGTCGGCATCGTCGAACACGTCGCGGACGTCGTAGCGCGGCAGTTCCCACCGCCCACGGAGGTCGGCTGGCTTGGTGATGGCGCGCACCTTGGTGGTGGCACTCGCCAGCGCCAACGACGCGGCGACGCGCTTGGTGGCGTCGTTCCAGCTGCCGTCGATGCCGTAGGGATAGGAGGCATGCACCTCCGCCAGCCCGCAGACGCGCCGCAGGAGGTCCGCGCAGGTGCCAAGCTCCACCAGTTGCGCCGCCTCGGTGAGACGGCTGAGAACGCGGTGACTGTGGCCGTGGACGCCGATCTCGAGCCCGGCGTCCTGGCAGCGCCGGAGGTCGGATTCCGACATGTAGAGCTGCTCGGCAACCGGCGCGTCCTCGCCGATGAAGCGCTCGAACAGCAGCCTCAGCACCACGTCGAGCTCGGGATACGGCATGTCGAAGTTCAACAGCCGCTTGAAGCGGCGCGTCGCCTCGTCATCGTAGGGATACAGGCCGAGCAGCCCCGGGTGCGTCAGCGGTTCGATCGCCACCGCGGGGCGCGACGCCACCAGCTCCTCGAACGCCTTGCGGAAGCGCTCGAGCCCCAGCTTCGCCTGTAGCAGGTGCACGCGATGGACATTGAGCACGCTGCGCTCGAGCAGCGGCGCCGAACAGCAGTACACCGTGGCCGGCACCTGCCACCGCTGCAGCAGCGGCAGCGCGTGCTCCACGACGTCCTTGAACCCGTCGTCGAAGGTGACGACGGCCACGGTTTCCGGCAGGTCGGCGGCCGGATTCATCAGCTCGCCCATCGTCGTGCAGACGAAGTTCTGCGTGAGCACCCGGAGCTGCGCGTCGAACTGGTCGGGCGTGATCGACTTCGTGCCCCTGAGCCAGGTGTCGGTGGGATGGCAGTAGTGGTAGCTGACGATGAGCGCGTAGCGTTCGGCGATGCGCGTCGGCAGCGTGTTGAACTCGAAGTCCATGCCGCCGGGCACCACCTCGACGCCGGTTCCCGACGCCGGCAGCGGATTCACCACCGCCCACCGCTCCGGCAGCACGTGCAGCAGGCTGTCGCCGGCGTCGTCGTACAACGCGAACACGTCGGCGCCCGGCCGCGGCAGCCCCAGCACCCGCTCGAGTGCCAGCGTCTGGTACTCGTGGGTGGAAATCAGCACGGCGTCGACGTCGTGCCAATCCACCGTGGCGAGCGTGGCTTCGCGGTAGACGCGGAGCTGGCCGGGCTCTCCCGGTTGATCGTCCAGCGGCACGAACGCGACCACATCCAGCTCCGCAAACCCGTCGACGTATTCGTGGAGGCAGCGCGTGTGCCCGCGCGTGCCGACGATCGCCACCCGGGCGCGTCCGCCCTTCCACGCCGCGAGGCGTTGCTCGAGCTCGTATTTCGCGCGGTACTCACGGTGCCACTCGGCGATCTTGTTTTCTTCCTTCAGCCAGGCGTCGCGTTCGGCGGGGTCGTAGCTGGTCAGGTGACGGGCGGTCACATTCGCCCACTCCGCCTCCAGGGTCCGCGCGCGGTCGGCGGTGAGACGCGCCACCATCTCCGGGTTCGCATACGCCGGGCAGTCGACGAGCAGCCCGTCCAGATACAGGAAGTCGATCGCGGTGCCGAACGCACAGATGAGCGCGTCGATCGGCGTCTCGACGATCGGCTCGCGGTTCACGTTGAGCGACGTATTGAGCACCATCGGCACACCGGTGAGCCGATGGAACTCGCTGATCACCCGGTGGTAATTGGGGTTCATGTCCGGCCTCACCGTCTGCGGCCGGGTCGTGTGGTCGACGTGGGTGATCGCGGGTACGCGGGTCCGCTTGTCCTCGTGCACCTCCACGACCATCAGCATGAAGGGGCTGTCGGCCTGGAGGTCGAGCCAGTCGCGCGCGTGCTCGGCGAGGACGCTCGGCGCATACGGGCGGTATGGCTCGCGGAACTTCACGCGCCGGTTGAGCGTGTCCTTCATCTCCGGGTCGCGCGGGTCCGCCAGAATCGACCGGTGCCCCAGGGCGCGCGGACCGAACTCCGACCCGCCCTCGAACCAGCCGATCACCTTCCCCGCCGCGATGTGCGGCGCCACCGCCTCCGGCTCGACGGTCGTGTAGGCGATACCGTAGCGCTCGAGCATCGCCGTGGTCTGGTCACGCCGGTACGACCGGCCGGTGTACGGCGAGGTCATCGACACCGAGACGCTCGCACGTAGTTGCGGGTCTTTAGACCCGCCCTTCGCCCCGTCTGCGCCTTCCGACCGCCCGGCGATGTCCTGGAAGTAGCCCCACAGGGCCAGACCGAGCGACAGCCCCGTGTCGGAACACCCGGGCGGAATCCAGACGTTCTCGAAGGGCGATCGCTGCAGCACACGGGCGTTGGCCAGGCCGTTCAGGGCGGTGCCGCCGGCGATGCACAGATTGCGGCTGCCGGTCTTCTCGAAAGCGTACTCGGCCATCCGCACCATCTGCCGCTCGCACTCCTGCTGCACGTCGTAGGCGGCGCGCGCGAAGTACGGGTCGAGCACCTGTTCGCGGTCCTCGCAGCGCCGCACCCCCCTGGCCACGATGCGCGGCAGCGGCGGACGGCTGAAGAAGGCGCTGTAGTCCGACGACATCCCCTCGTCGCGGGCCTTGAAATCGAGCACCGGACCGGGATGGCCCTCGCCGTACGGCGCCAGCCCCATCGTCTTGCCGAACCCCTTCTCGGGCCCGTACGGCAGCACCGAACCGGTAATCAGCGAATAGAGCCGTCCGATGCCCCAGACGTTGCCGCGCTCGAGCACGTGGGCGCCGTCGGCCTTGAAGTGATACAGCGTCTGCGTGTTGAGGCGCGACCCGAGCGAATCCACCACCAGGACGGCGGCCTCGTCGAAGGGCGACAGGTGAAACGCGGCACCCGCGTGGCCATCGTGGTGATCCACCACGCGGATGCGCTCGCGGGGATAGCGCAGGCGCAGCTTCAGATAGTCGTGCTCGAGTTTGCGGTACCCGGGGCCGCTGTTCAACCAGCGCGGCAGACGCGCGTAATCGGTATAGATGAAATCGATCTGCTCGATGGACTCGAGCCCGAAGGCCTCGAGGCAATACTGGATGCCCCGCAGTGGAAACGCGTAGGTGTGCTTCGTTCGCGCGAGGCGGTCTTCGGGGATCGACACGTAGGCGATCTCGCCGCCGCCGCGCGGGACGCGGATCAGCGAGGCGCTGGCTTCATAGTTGGCGAAGTTCGGAACCCCCAGGACGTAGACAAAATCGGCCAATCGCGCTCCTCGACCGAAGAGTTTAGCAAGATTAGACTAGACGTCCGTGAAGATCCTTTTCTTCGGGCGGCACTTCACCTATTTCCGAAACTTCGAGTCGGTGTTGCGCGGCCTGGCCGAGCGCGGCCACATGATTCATCTGGCCGCGGACCGCGATGAATCGACCGGCGGCTTGCAGCTGGTGCAGACGCTGGCCGCCACCTATCCGAATCTGACCTACGGCGAAGCGCCGCCACGCGCGGCCGACGACAACGCCTGGGTGGCCAATCACCTGCGCCTCGGCCTCGACTACCTGCGCTACCAGCATCGGATCTTCGACCACGCGCCGACGCTGCGCACGCGCGCCCAGGATCGCACACCGGCGATCTTCCTCACCCTGGGCCGGATCGCGCGGCGATTCGGCGAGCCGATGCGGCGGCTCTTCGCGGCGATCGTCCGCCGGTTGGAGCGCTACGTCCCGGAGGATCCGGCCATCGGCGACTACATCACGTCGCAGGCGCCCGACGTGGTGCTGATCACGCCGCTCATCAACCTGGGCTCGTCGCAGATCGAATACCAGCGCGCGGCGCGCCGCCTGGGCATCCCCACCGCCTTGTGCGTCTGGAGCTGGGATCACCTGTCGAGCAAGGCGCTGATTCGCGACGCGCCCGACCGTGTCTTCGTCTGGAACGACGTGCAGCGAGGCGAGGCGCTGGAGCTGCACGGCCTGCCCGCTGATCGCATCGTGGTCACCGGAGCGCAGAACTTCGACCAGTGGTTCAACCGGCAGCCGTCGCGTGGCCGGGCGGCGTTCTGCGCCCACGTCGGGCTGCCCGACGATCGGCCGTTCGTGATGTACGCGTGCTCGACGCTGTTCGATCACAGCCCGCCGGAGGCCAAGCTGGTCGTCGAATGGATTCGCCAGGTGCGGGCCAGCCGGCTTCCCCATCTGCAGAACATCGGCATCCTGGTGCGGCCGCACCCCTCGCGCCTGTTCGAGTGGGACGACATCGACCTGAGCACCCTGGGGCCCACGGTCCTGTGGGGCCGCAACCCGCTGGACCCGGTGTCCAAGGCCGACTACTTCGACTCGATGTACCACAGCGCCGCGGTCGTGGGGCTGATCACGAGCGCGTTCATCGAGGCGGGCATCGTGGGCCGTGAGGTGCACACCGTGCTGGAACCGGAGTTCGAGGACAACCAGCTCGGCACGGTCCACTATCACTACCTGACCAGCACGGCCGGAGGGCTGCTGATCGTCGGCCGCGGCTTTGCCGATCATCTGGAGAATCTGAACGCTACGCTCAGCAGACCGCGGCAGGACGTCGTCAAGCCGTTCATCAAGGCCTTCGTGCGCCCGCACGGGCTGGATGTCGCGGCCACGCCGCTCTTTGTCGAGCAGGTCGAGGCGATGGGACGCCTGCGGGTAGAAGCGCCCGGCCGCGACGCGCTGGGCTTTGTGTGGCGGCGCGCGATCGACCGCCTGCGCGCCGCGCGACACGACGAGCGCTACGACCGCTGGCTCCTGTCGGAGCGCGAAATGGCGGTCAAGGTACGCAACCGGGAGCACCGGGAACGCAAGCTGGCCGAGCACCACGCGGCCCGGAAGGCCCGCAACACCGCCGAGAAGCAGGCGCGGGCAAAGTCCGGCACATGAACCGACGAGCGTTTCTCGCGCTGAGCGGCGCGGCCTGGCTGGCGCAGCGGGCGTCCGCGTCGGCGGCGCCTCTCGTCGACACCGAGGCTGGCCGCCTGCGCGGCGTGGCCGACGGCGCGGTGCGGATCTTCCGCGGCGTCCCGTACGGCGCGTCGACGGCCGGCGCCAACCGGTTCCAGCCGCCGCAGAAACCGGTCCCGTGGACCGGCATCCGCGACGCGACCGGCTACGGGCCGCGCGCCTTTCAGCCAGCCAGGCCGATGATCCCGGAAATCGGCGACGCGCTCACCGGCAGCGGGCCGATGAGCGAGGACTGCCTGCGCCTCAACGTCTTCACACCCGGCGCCGGCGGACGGCGCCCGGTGATGGTGTGGTTCCACGGCGGCGGGCAGCGCACCGGCTCGGGGAATTCCGTCTTCTACGATGGACGCGAGCTGGCGCGGCGGCATGACGTGGTGGTGGTGACCACGACGCATCGGCTCAACGCGTTCGCCTACCTGTGGCTCGCCGGACTGCCGGGCACCGACGCGCGCTTCGCGCACTGCACCAATCTCGGACTCCGCGATCTGGTGCTGGCGCTCGAATGGGTGCGCGACAACATCGCGCGCTTCGGCGGCGACGCCGGCAACGTCACGATCTTCGGGCAGTCCGGCGGCGGCGGCAAGACCGCCATGCTCACCGGCTTCCCCGCCGCGCAGCGGCTGTTCCATCGCGCCATCATCATGAGCACGCTGCCCGACACGGCTGTCACTGGCCTGCGGCCCGAACGGGCCGTCGAGGCGGCCGAGCTCCTGCTGCGGCGCCTCGACATCGCTCCCGCGCAGGCGTCGCGGCTGCTCGCGCTGGCGCCCGAACGCCTCATCGAGGCGCTGGCCACGCCGGCGCCGGATCTGTCGCTGCGATTCGTACCGGTCGTGGACGGCACGACGCTGCCGGCCGACCCGTTCAGCCCGGCCTCAGCGCTCTCGGCGACGGTGCCGATCCTCACCGGGTCGAACGAGTGCGAAGGCATCCCGTACGGCAACCCGGACGATCCGTATTGGACGTCGGAGCCCTCTGACGACACGGCGCTTCGCGCGCGCCTCCGGCAGATCGTCCCCATGAGCGACGACGACGCGACCCGGATGATTGCGCTCTACCGCTCGCATCGGCCCTCGGCCACGGCGGCCGACCTTGCCGCGATCATGGCGGGCGACGCCTCCGATCTGCGCCGCGCCGCCTTCACCATTGCCGCGGCCAGGCACGCGCAGGGGCGCGCGCCCGTGTACCTCTATCGCTTCAACTGGCGGTCACCTGTCCGCGGCGGCAAGCTGCGCAGCATGCACGGGATGGAGCTGCCGTTCGTCTTCGACCATCCCGATCGGATCGGGTTCCTCACCGGCACCGGCAAGGACCGGCAGGCACTCGCGCGGAACATGAGCGCGGCATGGGTGGCTTTCGCCAGGAGCGGCAATCCAAACCACCCCGGCATCCCACGGTGGGACGCCTGGACGCCGTCGCGCTGGACGACGATGGTGTTCGACACGCGCACTACAGCCGTTGACGACCCGTGGGGCGACGAACGCCGGGCCATGGCGCGCGCGTCGTGAGCGGCGTCCACAGCGCGATCGCGAGCGCCGCCACCCACAGCAGAAACACTCCAATATTGATCCGCTCCCACACCCCCATCCAGGGCGTGGCCTCGTTGCGCGCAAGCCGGGGTGAATCCAGGAACGTGAGCGCGCCGCACACCGCCAGGACGGCCAGGCTCACGATCGAGTAGACACGGAAGCGCGGGCCGAGCGCCGCGGCACCGAGGCTCATCGCGACGAGCATCAGCGTGACCGTGAGGCCTGCGAGCACCAGATGCATGGTGTCGCTCGCGGTTCCACCGCCGGCGGCCAGCACGTGGCGCTGGTGCATCGGCGCCAGCGGCCAGAGGACGCCGAGCGCCCCGTACACGAGGATCAAGACGCCGGCGACGCGCAGCAGGCGGCTGCCGCTGGATGACTTCACGACGCCCCACCCGAATACGGTGACGAGCGCCGTATAGAACGCGGCCGGCAGTGCCCAGGCCGATCTCGTCGGCGCATCGATCGCGGAGAGCTCGCTGATCGTCTGCGAGAAGGAGCTGTACTCCGGCCACTGCCTGGCCACGACCACGGTCATCGCCACGTAGAGCAGCGACGAGAGGATCCCGCACCCGAGCAGTGCCTTGCGAAGCATTCAGGAGTATCGCTCGTATCATGGGAACCATGCTGGCCGGCCGGGTCCACGCGTTGTACCTCTTCGAGGTGGGCGACGCCATCGACGTACCCAGGATCTCCACGCTGGTCAACGCCACGACGGCGGCGCCGCTCACGTTGAAGCCGGCGTCGCCGCCGTACCTGCAATACCAGCAGCCCCCGGTGGTCATCGACGGCGCGGCCCTGGGCGTCGCCGCGGGCGAGCACCGGGTGCGCTTCACGGTGTACGACTACGGCATCATCTCGGTGAGCGTCACCGAGCCGCTTCCCGGCTCGTGGGACGACATCATCGAGCTCGGGCAGCGCTGGCAGGACAACCCGCGGATTCTGACCGACGCCGAACGCTGCTGCCGGGAGCTGCTTCGCCGCATCAGCCCGGCGGTCGACACGCCTCGCGATTCGTTCCTGTGGGACGACTACGTCATCTTCGTCATCACCCCGCAGTCGGGCGCCGACACGGCCGAAGCGCTGCTGTCGTCGCGCGGCGCGGCGCTGGCGCAGCTGCTGCGCGGCGAGCGCGAGCCGCTCAGCCCGCAGGAGCGCGACGAGGTGCTGCGACACCGGATCTCGTACTACGCGACGGACATGGTGATCGCCACCTGGAGCAGCGCGCTCGTCTACGACACCGAAGCGGGGGCGCAGAGCTCGGTCGACATCCTCGAGTACGCCAACTCCCAGCTGCTCCAGTTCCGCTACTACGATCGGCTGCTCGACGGCGAGCTCGCCGGCATCTACGGCCAGCTGCAGAAGGGCGGCTGGCGGCAGAACTGGTCGGGGCGCCGCTACACGCGCGCCGCCCGGCACGTGCATTCGCTGTTCATCGACGTCAACGAGCTCACCGACCGGGCGGAAAACGCGCTGAAAATTGCCGGCGATGTCTACGTGGCGCGGCTCTTCGCCATGACCGCCGCCCGCCTCGGCCTCGAGCAGTGGCGCGGCAACGTGCGCGAAAAGCTGAAGACGCTCGACGACATCTACCGCTTTGCCGTGGAGCACGCGGCGATGACCCGGGGCGAGCTGCTCGAGCTGATCGTGGTGATCCTGATCCTGCTGGAGCTGATCCTGCTGGTCGTCACCGGCCTGCACTGACCGCCATGACCGTCGCTCCGCTGAAGACGTTCGACCACGAGTGGATTCTCGACGCGTTCGCCGGGCGCCAGTCGTTCTTCACCAAGCGGATGTTCGGCGGGCTCGCGGCCTATCTGCACGAGCGCCAGATGCTGGTGCTCGTGCAGCCGACCAGGACCGGGCGCTGGAAGTGGCACGGCGTGCTGGTGTGCACGGGCCACGAGCACCACGCGTCGATTCAGAACGACTTCCCGGCGCTCGCGCCGCACGCCGTCCTGCGGAAGTGGCTTTACATCGACTCGGCCCACGCGGAGTTCGAGTCCACGATGGAGGCCGTCGCCAGGAGGATGGCGAGAAACGACCGCCGCTTCGGCATCGTGCCCGGGGCGAGGCCGAAGCGGCGGAAGACGCGTAGGTAGCTGCCCGCCTTCAGGCCTGCCTCAAGGCGGGTCTAAAGACCCGCAACCACGTACCTACCGCGTCGCAGCCGTACGCCAGCCGAGGTCGGCGTACTCGGTGCGCGCCACCTCGCTGTAGGGAACCGGGCTCACCGTGGCCCGCATCTCCACCTGCACGTGGCGCTCCACCGTCGGCTTGGTGGTGCCGCCGTCTTCCTCGCCCCACACGAAGACGACCTCGTTGCCGACCACCGCGTGCTCGGGCTCGAGAATCGCCAGCGTCAGCATCTGTCCTTCGTTGGCGCTGTAACCGACCCAGGTGGAGACGCCGACCGTCTTGCCGTTCTTCGTCACCTTGTCGAAGGGATGCATCGAATAGACCGCCGACGGGAATTCGATGAACTTCGAGCGGCCGTTGCGCTGGAACTGGCTGCCGATGGCGCGCATCACGTCGTCGGTGTGGAGCGCGAGCGTCACCTTCTTGCGGTGCGGCCCCTGCGCCTTCTTCTCCAGCGCCTCGCGCCCGATGAAATCGTGGTCGAACTTCACGTGCGGCCCGTAGCCGAGGTCCCACGGCGTCAGGTAGTAGTCCTCGATGTTCGACGAGTTGAAGCTGCCGCCAATCGACGCCTTCGCCTCGTAGCCGTCGGCCGGGAGCCACTGCCGGTACGCCTTCAGCTGCTCGCCGGTATAGACGGCGGGGAGCGGCGACGGCACCCAGCCCGACTCCAGCGTGTTGGCCGAATAAGCGCGTCCGCCGACCAGGCGCAGCCCGAACTCCTCGCCCGCCTTCGTGATCGCGTCGCGAATCAGATCGTGCTCGGCGTAGGGTCCGAACAGCTCGTAGCCGGGCTGACCCGCCATGCCGTGCCGCAGCGCGCGTACCGGCCGGCCGGCGATGGTCACGTGGCCCATGTTGAAGAACTTGAGCTCCGGCGCCTTGCCACCGATCACCTTCTCCAGCACGTGCATGGCGTTGGGCCCCTGCAGCTGAAAGCGGTAGGCCTTGCGGCCGAAGGGATCCGGGCGCGCCGCCGAGCGCTCGTCGAGCTCCACCTTGACGTCGTAGCCGCCGGTGGCGGCGTGGAAGCGGATCCAGTTCAACGACGGGATGCGGCCCACCAGGTTGAACGAGTTCGGCGCCAGGTAGAACAGGATCACGTCGCCGATCACGTAGCCGGCGGGCGTGCAGGGCACGAACTGCTTCGCCTTGTCCACGGCAAAGCCGGCAAAGCTGTTGACCGCGAGACGCGCGAGCAGTTTCTGGGCGTCCGGTCCTTCCACCAGCAGGTCGGCCATGTGGTAGGACTGGTTGAAGAGTACGCAGGTCTTCTGCCACGCCTGCGTCTCGTCGCGCCAATTGGTGTATTCGGGCGGGATGCCGGGATAGACGTTGGGCCCCGTCTGCTGATTGCGGAGCAGGGTCACGGGGTTCCCCGCCGCCTGTAGGACGTCCTCGAGACTCGTGGTGTGCATCGAAATAGTTTATCAAGCCGACTTCGGGCTGCGGTAAATCCTCCGCATCGCGAAAAATTGCGGGGCGGGTTACCGCTTGTCGACGACGATCTTCCCTTCCCGCAGCACCACCTTCGTCTTGAGCATCTCGTAGACGTTCAGCGTCGGGTTGCCGTCGATCAGGATGATGTCGGCGAGCTTGCCCGCCTCGAGGGTGCCGATCTGGTCGGCCATGCCCACAAAGCGCGCCGAGTTCGGGCCCATGATGCGGTGGATGTCGGCCATCGAGAACACGATGCTGAACGACTTCAGTTCGTGTTCGAGCACCGCCACATCCGTGAAGTTCTGGTCCGTCGAGTACGCCATCGTCTGGTGCGCGGGATCGGCGTCCCAGATGCGGCGCGCGTTCACGATCGTGTAGCCCGCCTCGGTGCCCACGGCACGCCCTTTCGGATCGCGGTTGGCGCCGGCGATCGCTTCGGGCCACGGCTTGCCGTCGCGGAACCGCGTGGTGTTGTCGCGCGGGAACTGCACCACCGCCGGGGGCGGCGACGCACGGTCGATGGTGGGCGCGCCAAAGGCAATCAGGCCCGCCACGATCGACCCGGTTCTGGCCACCTCGCCGGCGGCCTCGTAGCTGGTCCAGTCCTTGTTCGGCAGGTGCACGAGCCGCGTCACCCCGGCCTCCACCGCGGCCACCATGGCAGGCGTGCTCACGGCGTGGACGTTCACCTGCACGCCCGCCTTCTTCGCCTCGTCCACGATCGCTTTCAGCACTTCGATCTCGGCCTGCGGCGGCGCCGGCTCCGGCGTCAGGCCGATCTCCGCGGTGTGTTTGATGCCCCGGGCGGCCATTGCCTGCACCGCGGCGCGAGCTTCGGCCGGCGTCTGCGTCAGCGGGATCCGCACCGACGGGATGATGCGCGGCCCGTTGTACTCGCCCTTCTCGATCTTGTCGCGGAGCGCCACGTCGGCGCCGCCATTGCTGCCGCCCGAGAGCACCGTGGTGTAGCCGGCTTCGAGCAGCGACTGCATCTGCCCCTTCGCATCGGGCCCGTCGTTGACGTGTTTGTGGCTGTCGATGAACCCGGGCATGGCCGACAGCCCCTTGGCGTCGACGACCCGCACGCCTTGCGTCGATGCAGTTCCGGCGGTCACCGAGACGATGCGGCCGCCGCGCACGACGATGGTGCCCGACTCGATGACCTGCCCGGTGCCGACGATGATGCGGGCGTTGGTGATGGCGACGTCCTGCGCCGCGGCCACGCACGGCGCCGCGAACACGAGCGTAGCCACGAGGATCGGTGTAGTGAATCGCGTCACGGGCGCGAGCCTACCACAGGGCCGGAGGCGCTTTCAGTTGGCCCTGGGCGCTAGGACACCGTCGTGCCGCCGAAGAGCGCGAGCGCGACGATGATCGCCGTGGTCAGCAGCCAGCCCACGAGGCACACCGCCACGGCGCGCCAGGTGCTGGTGTAATCGAGCGCCTGCCGCACCGCCACGACCATGGCGAGCAGCATCCACACTCTCGAGAACACCAGTACCGGCATCATCAGACCGGGCACGAGCGACAGATAGGCAATGAGCCCCGGCGCCGCCGCGAAGCCGAGCGTGCGCAGCAGTTCACCCACGTCGCTGTGCGTTCTGGCGCCGGGCAGCAGGCGCGCGCCCACTTCGAAAGTGAGAAGCGCCCACGCCGCCCACCCCGTCAGCGCCACCGCCGACATGAGCGCCACATTGGCCAAGCCTCCCGAGGCGCGCAGGGCCACGCCTTCGCCGATGCTGGCGAGCAGCACGGTGAGCCCCGCGTGCAGGGTGGCCCGGCGATCGGCCTCGACGTCTTCGTAGGTTGCCGCATCGAGCGCGAGCGCGCCCGCCAGGCGGCGGACGTAGAGGGGCGGAAACGTGGTGATGGCCATGGGGATCCTCACTCCTGGTGGACGGTCAGCACGGGACAGTGTGCCGCCCGCACGACGGCCTGCGCGTGCGAGCCGAACACCGCCACGTCGAAGGCGTCGCGGTCGCGCACGCCCATGATGATCAGGTCGGCCTCGACTTCGGTGGCGAGCCGCAGAATCACCTCGTGTGCCCGGCCTGCGGCCACTTCGACGCGCACCGTGCAGAAGGCGCGCGCGGCGTCGGGGACGAGCGCCTCGAGCCGCTCGCGGGCGTCACGCATCACGGTGGCGCGTGCCGTCTCGAGGTCGTAGGCCAGGTCCTCGGCGCCCACATGCACCGTGGGCATCTCCACGGCGTGCAGCAGCGTCAACTGCGCGTCCGACTCCTGGGCCAGGTCGAACGCGTACCGCAGCGCCCGATACGAGTCGGCCTCGAAGTCCACGGCACAAACGATGCGCGTGAATGGCACCCCCGATGCCGGCACATCGGGCGCGTGAGCCGGCACGATCAGCACCGGCGTCGTGGCGTGGCGCAGCACGTTTTCCGCGGTGGAGCCGAGCACGAGGCGCTTTACGCCGGTGAGGCCGTGGCTCCCGAGCACGAGCAGGTCCGCCGGGAGGGCGGCCGCCTCGCGCAGGATCTCCTCGCGCACGTTCACCCCCTCGCAGACGTGAACGGCAGGCGTGCCCGCATCGGGCGTGTGCGTCACGAACTCCGCCACCCGGCGGCTCAGCGCCTCACGGTCCACATCCGCCAGCGCCAGCGGCGGCGCATAGATCGCGCCGCCGAGGGAGGCCGCGGCGGTATCGACGACGGGTGCCTGACGGAACACGTGCACGACGGTGACCCGCGCTTGGTACCAGCGTGCAAGTGCCGAGGCATATCGCAGCGCCGTCCGCGAGCAGGGAGAGAGATCGACTGGGCAGAGGATCCGGTCGATGGCAACCATGGCCACCTCCACCCTCGTTCAGAGGCAAGCCGCGTGCCGCGCGTTTGGCCGCTCCGGCGACGAGGATTCGTCTTCCGAGCGCGATTTGTTCCGATCCATGGCGGGAAATTCCCCGGTTGAGCCGGATGCTGGCTCGACCGCCACTTCCGTAGAATCTTCAACATGCTCGCTCGCTCCCCCCTCATGAACGGCGACGTTGAGCTGGCCCTCGCGCCGGCGGACACCTTCGAGCGGCTCGCGCGGGAACGCACGCATGGCCAGCTGACCGCGCTGACCGGACGGCTGCTCCTGGTGCTCACCGTGATGGGCACGAGCGTGGCGATCTCTGCTACCGGCCGCGTGTCGTTCGAGCTGGTCATCTCGATCGCGGCGTGGTGGAGTTTCACGCTGATGGTGCAGACCGTGGCCGCCGCGGTGGTGATTGTGCCGGCCCGCGCGCGCACCGTGACGAGGCTGCGCGCATTCGAGCTCTGGTTTCGGGCACACGTGCCCTGGTCGCTCTGGTTCCTGCTGCCACCGCTCTACTACGTCGTCGTCGGACGCCGTCTCACCGACAACGTGGTCATGGCGGCAGCCCTCATCCCGATGGCGTGGACCGCCCTGCTGATGCGCGCCTTCGCAGACCGCGTGCTTCGATCGCCGCGCGCGGAGATCGTCACCGTGGTGCATCAGACCGTCCTGTGGGGTCTGACGCTCTGCTACATCGCTTTCGCCGTTGGCGGCTGGGGTCGCGTGCTCGACCAGGTGGGATTGTGACCCGGTGGCGATGGGCGGCCGCCGGTCTGGTGGCGGCGGGTTTCGCAGCGGGCGGCCTGGCGCCCCGTCCCCCGCTGCGCGAGCCGATCCGCGCCGGCAACTACTGGATTCTGGCTGTCGACTTTCACGTGCACGGCTTTCCAGGCGACGGCGCGCTGCCGCCCTGGCTCCTCGCGGACGAAGTGGCGCGCGCCGGGCTCGACGCGTTCGTGCTGACCAACCACAACCGCGTCTCGACCGCCCGCTTCGCGCGTCGGCATGCCGCAGGCACGCCCGGACCGATCATCATCGTCGGGCAGGAGATCACCGCTCGAGGTTTTCACATCGCCGCCGCGGGCCTCGAGGAGCGCGTGGACTGGACGCACGGCGCTGCCGCGGCCATCCGCGCCGTGCACGCCCAGGGCGGCGTGGCCATTGCCGCGCACCCGAGCCGCGATTACTGGTCGGGCTATGACGACGGCGCCGTGGCGCTGCTCGACGGCTACGAACGGGCACATCCCAGCATGCAGCTTCCCGAGGACGGAGCCGATTTCGCGGCGTTTGCCGCGCGCGCCGCAGCGCTGCATCCAAACATCGCGACGATCGGATCGTCCGACTATCACACCGCACAGTCGCCGGGCATCTGCCGCACGCTGGTGCTGGCGCGTGAGCGTAGCGCCGCGGGCGTGATTGCCGCGGTCCGCGACGGGCGGACGGTGGCCATGGATATGGACGGCCACCTCTACGGCAAACCCGACGCGGTTCATCTGGTGCAGGCAGCCCGGCTTCCGCCACCCGCGCGCCGGCCGTTCACAGCCGGATCGCGAACCTCGGTCGCGATGGCGCTGGTGGGCCTGCTGCTGCTCGCGCTCCTCTAGCCGCTGGCGTCGCCGCCCGGCTCGAACCGGTAGCCGATGTCGCGCACGGTCTGGATGTAGAGCGGCTCGCGAGGATTCGGCTCGACCTTGGCGCGCAACGTCGTCACGCACCGGTCGATACTGCGCGGAGTGACGAACACCGACGTGCCCCAGACGGCGTCGAGAATCAGGTCGCGCGGCAGCGCCCGTCCCGGGTGGCTGGCAAAGAACGCCAG
>Ga0070670_100000207_pt1 | contig 54657 bp, 48 predicted proteins | sample KBSS63metaG_FD_64665 | JGI IMG/M metagenome (GOLD analysis project Ga0070670, IMG submission 64665) | Switchgrass rhizosphere microbial communities from Kellogg Biological Station, Michigan, USA - KBS S6-3 metaG | ecosystem: Host-associated > Plants > Roots > Rhizosphere > Soil ... | reverse complement strand
GGCCGGTTTCTTGACGTACTTGTCCGGAGTTTCCTTGAACTTGTTGAGGTCCGCCTTTGAGCAGAAGTAATAGGTTTCGCCTTTGTAGGCATATGAGAGTTCCGGAAGCTTGTCGACAGTCAATCCGCACACAGGATCAATCGCCTTCTGTGGCTTTTGCGCCAAATCTTTTGTTTGAGAGTACATGCTGGCGGAAACTGCGACCAGCGCAGTCACAACCAACAGGATTGTAATGGTGCGTTTCATTCTCAAGTTCTCCCAATATGGAATACCTTCGAGCCCAGCTGAATTCAAGAAGTATTTCTGCATCCGAGTGTGAAACTGTTGGGGGATTTCACATCCGAATTCGATGAATTGGAGAGGGTGACTGGCTGACTCGAATTGGTTTGACGGTCAGATTCGGCTTTTGGTTCGGTGTGACACTGACTTATAGTGCCTGAATGATTTTTTCGGGATACCGAATCGGTCTCGTCTGGTCCGCCGCTTTTGCGGTCATCCTGGTTGTGATTCCACAGCTTCAGGAACTGCAGAGAGAATCGGTTGCCAGCGCCAGTTCGAGTATTCCCACATTCCCTGTACCCACCGTGCCCGCCATTCAGATTCTGGAAGGTTCGATCCTGAAAAACGCGACGTTGGTTTCAACACTGGTCGATTCTGAAATTCCCTCCGCTCTTGCCAACGATATCGCCACCCGGATTCGACCGGTTTTTGATTTGCGCAGAATTCACGTTGGAAATCACTACCGCATTGAGAAACAGATGGACGGCGAGTTGACGGGCTTCGAATACACCATTGATGATGAACGAACGCTTAAGGTTTCGAAGACCGTTTCGCCGAATGGCAGTGATTTCGAGTACGACGCGAAAGTTGAAACCATCCCATTTGATACTCGAACCAATGTCGTGGACGTGAATATCCAGACGAGCCTTTTCAGTGCCCTTAATAACTTCCCGAAAGGGGAACTGCTCGCGGACTCCGTCGCCGGGATTTTCGCCTGGGACGTGGACTTCAATGTGGACATCCACAAGGGTGCGCAGATTCGGTTGATCGTTGACGAGCAGTATCATGACGGAACATTCGTCAAGTACGGACGAATTCAGGCGGCGCAACTCGTAAATGGCGGCAAGACCTATCGTGCATTTCGATATATCGATGCCTACTACGATGAGAAGGGAAATGCCGTAAAGCGGGCGTTCCTGACTTCGCCTTTGAAAGTCCTGCACATCACTTCGGGATTCACCTCCATGCGGATGCACCCGATTCTGGGTGTTGGGCGAGCACATCTCGCCATCGATTACGGCGCTCCGGAAGGAACCTCCGCTTTTGCGGTTGCCAATGGTATGGTGATCTATGCCGGGCCGAAAGGTGACCTGGGAAATTTTGTGGAAATACGTCACGCCAACGGAATGACGACTGGTTACGGACATCTATCGCGAATTGCTGCAGGCGTTGCTCCAGGACGAGCCATCAAACAGGACGACGTGGTGGGATACGTCGGACATACTGGGCTTGCGACCGGCCCTCACCTGCACTACATCATGACGCGTGGCGGAAAACCCATCAATCCGTCTTCGATGAAAGCCGAACCTCCGATACCCATGGATGGGAATCTTAAACCTCAGTTCATGTCGCACATCGCCGAGTGGCAGCAGACGCTCAGCGCCAGTACGCAGACCGCTTCAAAGTAAAAAGTTGTCGCGATACCCCGGGAAAACAAATGCGCCGGAATTTCCTCCCGGTCTGGATTGGATGAATACCGACTCTCCCATCCGGATTCAGGATCTGCGAGGCAAAATCGTACTTCTCGATTTTTGGACGTACTGTTGCATCAATTGCATGCATATCATTCCGGACCTGAAGAGGCTGGAAGAAAAGTATGCCAATGAGATCGTGGTGATTGGCGTTCATTCGGCCAAATTCCAGAATGAAAAAAACACGGCAAGCATTCTTCAAGCCGTCATGCGCCATGAGATCGAGCATCCTGTCGTCAACGATGCGTCCATGATTGTCTGGCAGCAATATGGGATTCGTTCCTGGCCTACCGTAGTTGTCGTGGATCCGCTGGGAAAAGTGATTGGAGCCGCCGCGGGCGAAGGAGTGTTTCAATCGCTCGATCCGATTCTTGCATCGATGGTTGCGGAATTCGGAGCGGCGGGTCAGCTGGATCGACGGAAATTCGTCATGGATCCCATTGCCAGGCGAATGCCGAATCCTGTGCTTTCGTTCCCGGGTAAAGTGCTGGCGGATGCCGCATCGAACCGTTTGTTCATCGCCGATTCGAATCACAATCGAATTGTGATCTGCGATCTCGGTGGAGCGATACAGGATTGCGCGGGCACAGGCTCAATTGGAACTGGTGACGGAGCATTTGAAGCCGCAACGTTTCACCATCCTCAGGGAATGTGCCTGGTCGGTAGCGCACTGTTCGTCGCGGATACGGAGAATCATTCCATTCGAATCCTGGATCTCCAATCGCGCCAGGTCCGAACTTTCCCGCCGGGTATTTCGAAATTGAACTCTCCCTGGGATCTGGTTGTACTGGGCAATGCCATCTACATTGCCATGGCGGGCGCGCACCAGATCTGGAAGCTGGATCTCAATAGTAATTCCATCGGACCGTTTGCTGGCAGCGGACGAGAGGCACTCATTGATGGAAAGCTGTCCGAAGCCGCCATGGCTCAGCCCAGCGGAATCACAACGGATGGTCAAAAATTATATATTGCAGACAGCGAGACCAGTGCGATTCGGAGCATTTCTGTGGGAAGTGGCGGTGAAGTACAAACGCTCGTGGGGATGGGATTGTTCGAGTTTGGAGATGTCGACGGGCCGGGCGATGAAGCCCGTATGCAACATCCGCTTGGCGTTGTTTATGCCCGCGGCATTCTCTATGTTGCAGATACCTACAATGGAAAGATCCGGAAGGTAAATCCCGTCACCCGTGAGGTGGCTGCGCACGCCGGCGGCTTTGAAGAGCCCGGAGGCATATCGTCGGCTGGAGACAAGCTCTATATTGCGGACACAAACAGCCACACCATCAAAGTTGTCGACTTGGAAACGAATGCCATCCAGTCTCTGATGTTGAGCGGTCTCGAGAAATTGCGTTCATCTGGAGGAGGTTGGAGCGGCGACACGATTCAAATCACGAAGCCGATTGTGATCCATCCCGGGGATACCGTAATTGTTTTTGATGTGGCGATGCCGGATGACTACAAGACGCTTCCCGATTCGCCCACGAGAATTCTGTTTTCCGTTAACGATGGCGAGAGTCGACAGCTTGTGGATCGGCCTCAGTCGTTTCCCATCCAATGGAAAGCCGGTATCGCTGAGAACACAACGCTCAATGTCATGGTCCAGCTCTACTACTGTCATGCCCGCGACAATGCACTCTGCTTTTTCAAGGAAACCTTGTTTACGATACCCGTCGAAGTCGCAACTACTTCCGATAATCGCGAAATTCGAATAGTCCACAATCCGTTGTCGGCAGGCTGATTCATTCCGTAATAGATCTTCCGCAGCCGATATCGGTAACTATGAATGCAGGCGAAATTGCCCTCCTGAGTCAGGAGGGCAGTTCGCATTGTCTGAGACTCGCGCCAATCCCTGGTTCCACGAATCTGGCGAAAACATGACCGCGCCTGCCGTCGTCGCTAACTGCACCGCGGGCATCATTTCGGTCTACAATGTTTGCTTCAAACTCTTTTTACTTTCAGGAGGACCCCATGAAAAGCGGAATACTCACTTTGATCGCAATTGGTGCATTCGGAAGCTGCCTGGTTGCCGCCAATAAGCCTGTTACTGTCTCGCTTAAGGATGCGATGGGCAAGGAAGTTGGCACCGCAAAGCTTTCGGACGGCCCCGGTGGCAAGGGCGTAAAGATCGATCTCAATCTGAAGAATCTGCCCGCTGGAGAGCATGCAGTCCACATTCATATGACCGGCAAATGCGAAGCACCGGCATTTACAACGGCTGGCGGACATTTCAATCCGACCAACGCGCATCACGGCACGAATAATACTGAAAGTCCAAAGCCGCATGCCGGAGACATGCCGAATTTTATGGTGAAGGCGAACGGCACGGCAAAGATATCCATCGACAACGCTTCGGTAACGCTCGCTGATGGCGCCAATTCCGTGTTTGCCGGCGGCGGCACGGCCCTGGTTATTCACGCCAAAGCCGACGACCTGAAAAGCGATCCCGCCGGCAATGCCGGCGACCGCATCGCCTGCGGCGTCATCGCAAAGTAAAAATATTATTTCCCCGCTGTCGAATTTGCACCGCTCCAGACGACTCATGGATGAAAGGAGGCTTATGAAGTTTATTTGTCTTGGCTATATAGAAGATGGGAAGTTTGAATCGATGTCTCCCCAGGAGCAGACCGCGATGGTCGACGAGTGTCTCAGTTACGATGACGAACTGCGGCGCAAAGGCCATTTCGCCGGTGGTGAGGCAATGGACGCTCCATCGGCCGCAGCGACACTCCGCTTTAAAAACGGAAAAGTCGTCGTGACCGACGGCCCGTATGCGGAAACCAAAGAGCAGATCGGCGGCATCCTGATTCTCGAGGCGCGCGACAGGCAGCATGCCATCGAAATCATGTCGAAACATCCGGGTGTCAAGGCCGGACCGTTTGAAATCCGACCCGCCGTCGACATGACCGATATGGTCCGCGAAAGCGAAATACGCCGCGGCACCCACGCTACGTAATCGGGGAACAGAAAAAGGGGCCAGACGTGTCATTCCCGTTTTTCCAGCTGGAAAAAGGGAATGACACGTCTGGCCCCTTTTTCTTCCGTATAATCGTCGGACTTCATGAGTACGGCATCCAATCCATCGCCCAATACCAGGCACCGATCCGGGCGCGTACAAGCTTTCTGGCAGAGCGTCACCGAAGGTTTTGAGCTCCATCAGCTCTGGGGACAGTTCGTATCCGAGGCAAGGGCGAGTTACCGCCTCTATTCCGCAGACGTCGACTGGAAGGAAATCGACAGTCAGTCGCGTGGACCCAAACGCTTTGTCCGTACGATCTGGGCTTTGTTCAAGGCCTTGCTGATGATGTTGACTCCGTCGCGGCGTGTGCTGCTTCTGGTGGCGATCGTTCTTCTGGTGATGCCGGAGTCCATTCGTCTGAATCGCATGCCTTACTTCAGTTTTCAGATCCACTTCCGAGGCTGGAGTATTGCCATACTCTTTGTACTCCTCGCGCTGGAGTTGGCCGATCGCGTCACGATGAAGCGGGATCTGGTGATTGCGCGCGAGATCCAGGAATGGCTTGTCCCCGACCATCCGCCGACTGTACCAGGCCTGGATATCGCATTTGCAACGCGGCCCCAGAATACCGTGGCAGGGGACTATTACGATGCGTTTATCCGGCCGGTTCCCGTGCACGATACAGGCAAGAAGCCTTTACTGTTGGCAGTCGCAGACGTTGCCGGGAAGAGCGTGCCCGCTGCCTTATTGATGGCGACGTTTCAAGCCAGCTTGCAGGCGCTTAGCGCGACCTCCGGAACTCTTGATGAAATCATTGTCGGACTGGATCGCTACTGCCGTGCTCACAGTCTCGACGGCCGGCGATTCACCACCGCGTTTCTTGCCGAGATCGATATCGACACACATGAGATGTGGTACGTCAACGCCGGTCATAACGAACCCATCCTGCGGCGCGCATCAGGTGCAGTGGAGCGGCTCTCCATCGGCGGGCCGCCATTTGGGATCCCAATCTTTTCACAATCTGAAGCTCGCTATCCGTCAGGGCGTGTCCAGCTTCAGGCAGGGGACACCCTTTTCATTTTTACAGACGGCGTCGTTGAAGCCGTCAATGATGCGGATGAGGAATACGGCGAAGCCCGATTGCTTCGTTGCATTCAGGCCACGCCTTTTGAGAGTGCAAACGCAACATTGAGCCGCGTCATGAACGAGGTGAATGTATTCGTTGGCACGGCCCGACAGTTCGATGACATCACCAGCTTTGTGGTGCGCGTCGGCCTTATGTAATGGCATCCAGAATTTTCGTCACGATGGCGGGATCGCTATCGGGGAAGTGAAGGACGACGTTTTCGCGAGCGAGCCACCAGGGATTATTGCCAACGACGTCCATGAATTCTTCCCGGTGAATTTCATCCGGGAACAGGTAAAACTCCACGTCAATACCTTCGATGTGCACGACACCATAAGCGCATCGAAAGGTGCGATCTTGAAACTCCGGCCGTTGAGCCGAGAGAATCTTCCCGTAATTCTCCATGTAGGTTTCTTCGACGGGATTCAGCCCGGACTCTTTCATCCGTGTCATGACGTCGTACCAGATCATGCAATCTGATTCTCAAATTCTCCAATGTCGGTAACGGGGCGCTGGCAGGTCATGTTCTCGCAAACATATGCCGTCGACTTCCCGCCTATGGCCGGTCGATCGCGGAGGAGAGCGACAGTTCCTGTTCCGCCTGCGGCGATTACAGTTCTCGGCAGATATCGTTTCCGATACGCCGTAATGAACAAGTCCGCGTCCTTTCCAGCGACGACGACGGCGACTTCCTTCGAAGGGCCCAGATAAAAGTCGATGGCTTCGAGCAACCGGCCGAATCCGGAGGGATATTGAGCCAGCAGCGCTCCGGTTGACTCGAAGAGTCGCTTCGCCTTTTCCGTGAGATCGTTCCTTCCCAGCTGGGCGCCCAACCGGACCAGCACATCGGCGGCAACGGAATTTCCGGAAGGTGTCGCATTGTCGAAGTAGTCCTTTGTGCGCGTGATCAGCGCCTCGTGTCCGATGTCGGTAAAATAGAAGCCGCCGTTATCGGAGTCCCAAAATGTATCGATGATGAGGTCGGCGAGAGATTCGGCTCGTTTCAACCATCCTTCCTCAAAAGTCAGCTGGTAAAGCGATAACAACCCATCGGCAACGTTGGCATAGTCGTCGAGATAAGCGTTAAATCGCGCACGGCCATCCTTGAAGCTATGAAGGAGGCGGGTGCCGTCCCAAAGCGTTCTGAAAATGAATTCCGCATTGGATACCGCAATTTGCCGGTAGTCGTCTCGACCCAGGTACGCGGCCGCGTCGGCAAATGCGCGAAGCGCAAGTCCATTCCAATCCGTAAGAATCTTCTCGTCACGTCCGGGGTGAATTCGCTTTTCACGCGCGGCGTAAAGTTTAGGTCGGGCGGCATCGAACTTTGCCTTTAATTCGTCCTCGGAAATCTTTTCGATTTTACAGAAGACATCCGGTGGCCGGGGGACATTGAGAATATTGTGTTCTTCCCAGTTGCCGTGACTTGTGACATCGAGGTAGCGCGCGAGCAATTCTCCATCTGGCCCGGCAGTGGCTTTGAACTCTTCGAACTGCCAGACATAGAACTTGCCTTCGACTCCTTCGCTGTCGGCGTCCTGTGTCGAATAAAAGCCGCCGTTGGGATCCCGCATTTCCCGCACGATGAAATCCAGCACTTCCTCTGTAATGCGGCGGTAGAGCGGGTTTCCCGTGACGCGCCACGCGTCCAGGTAGACGCGCGCGAGAAGAGCATTGTCGTAGAGCATTTTTTCAAAGTGCGGCACGAGCCAGCGCTCGTCCGTGGAATAACGGTGGAAGCCTCCGCCGATTTGATCGTAGAGACCTCCGTACGCCATTTTGTCGAGCGTGAAGGTCGACATTTGAAGAGCTTCTCTGTTACCGGTGCGATGGTAGTAGCGGAGAAGGAATTCAATCGTCATGCTCGGCGGAAACTTTGGCGCGGCGCCGAATCCACCGTGACGGGGATCGAATCGCGAACTCAGTCCGCGAGCGGCCTGGTCGAGCAGGGGCAGGTGAACGACATCTGCATTCGTGTCGCCCTGGACTTTCTGGTTGAGATGTTGTCGCAGCGATTGAGCGCTGTTGACGATTTCCTGCTTCTTCGATTTGTACGACTGGGCGATGGTTTCGAGAAGCCGCCGGAAGCCAGGCCGGCCATAACGATCGTCCGGGGGAAAATAAGTGCCGCCGTAGAATGGCTCTCCGCTGGGAAGCAGAAACACGGTCATGGGCCAGCCGCCGGAGCCGGTCATGAGTTGAACCGCGTTCATGTAAACCTGATCGAGGTCTGGCCGTTCCTCCCGATCCACCTTGATGTTGATGAAGTTTTCGTTCATCAGTTTTGCGATGGCCTCATTCTCAAACGATTCGTGTTCCATAACGTGACACCAGTGACACGCCGAGTAACCGATGCTGAGCAGAATCGGCTTATCGGAGGTTCGAGAAAGGTTCAGGGCTTCTTCTCCCCAGGCATGCCAGTCCACCGGATTATTGGCGTGCTGTAGCAGATACGGGCTGGTCTCACGAATCAATCGGTTGGGCATATATGCCTTTCAATTGGAAGAAATGTGGGCAGAATCCGTTGTTTCCTGTAGGCGCGGTTTATGACCGCTTTGCCCGGTTCCAACTCAATTGCGTCTATATGTCTCTTGCGGTGCCCTGACCGGCGAAAGCCGCTTCGATGGAATCCTTTGTGACCTTCCAGTGGGACGCATGCCACGTGGGCTTTTCATTGACGATCAGCATCGCCTGTGGAGATTCGTGTCGAATGCCAAAGCGTTCCTCGACTTCGTCGGAAACGTCTCGGTCTTCGATCACCAGGATCAATCCGCAGGGAACCGCGGGATTGTCCTGCTCAAAGGCCTCAAAGTCTTCAATCACCCCCGCGCTACGCGAACACTGCGTGCTATGCTTGAAAAGCAAAACAGGCTCATGTTGGGACTGCTTTAGAAGTTTCTCAAGATCCTGTTTTTCGCGCAATTCAATGATCATGAGTTCAGGTTACCAGATGCCCGGTAAAGAAATCACGGATGACCTCGATCTCCTCCTTCAAGTGATGCCTCCTCACTTGACTGCTGCGCTCCGGCAACAGCAGGATTTCAAAGATCTAATTGAAATCGTTCTGGACCTGGGACGCCGTCCCGAAGCGCGTTTTCCAGACCGTGCCATTTACCTTACCGATACGGCAATCACAGGCGAAGATCTCGATTATGTGACACATCGCGTGGGAGCTTTTACCGAAGACAATCGTGCTGGTATCGAACGAACACTTCACCGCATTTCCGCACTTCGCAATCGGCGAAATCAGATCATCGGGTTGACGTGCCGGGTCGGCCGCGCTGTCTACGGCACCGTCGACGTTCTTCGCGACATGATTGATTCTGGAAAGAGTCTTCTGTTGCTGGGACGGCCAGGCATCGGCAAAACAACGCTGCTCCGAGAAAGCGCTCGTGTCCTTTCCACCGAACTTCACAAGCGGGTGATTGTAGTCGATACCTCAAATGAAATCGCCGGTGATGGCGATATTCCACATCCGGGTATCGGAACCAGCCGCCGGATGCAGGTACCACGTCCGGATCTTCAACATGCCGTGATGATCGAAGCCGTCGAGAATCACATGCCCGAAGTGATCGTAATCGATGAAATCGGAACAGAAGCGGAAGCGCTTGCCGCGCGGACGATTGCGGAACGTGGAGTTCAGCTGATCGCTACAGCGCACGGCAATTCTCTCGACAACCTGTTAATGAATCCCACGCTGGCGGATCTTCTGGGAGGCATACATTCCGTAACTCTCGGTGATGAAGAGGCGCGCCGTCGCGGAACGCAGAAGACGGTGCTGGAGCGCAAGGCTCCTCCGACATTCGATACGCTTGTGGAAATACGAACACGTGATGAGTTTTCCCTTTTTCACGATACGGCATCGGTTGTTGACGCATTTTTGCGTGGGCGAACGGTTCGACCGGAAGTGCGGGTTCGCAAGGAAGTCGGGTATGAAGTCGTCGAGGCTGAAATCATATCCGGCGAACACGAACGTCGCGGCCGCTCGAATGGACGCCGGGAGCATGAGAGAGTGCCTCGGCTACCCGAATCCGACCGTGCTCCAGATTCATCTGGCCGAAAATCGATTCGCATTTACCCGTACGGAGTCAGCCGGGACCGGCTTCTGCGGGCCGCGAATGACCTTCATGTTCAGGTAATGCTTGCACGGACCCCAGCGGGTGCAGATGTGGTGCTGACGCTGAAGGCACAGGAGAAGCGACAGCCGGGAACACTGAAGGACCTTGAAGACCAGGGAATCAAAATCTCCGTGATCCGAAGCAACACTGTCAGCCAGATGAAAGTGTTTCTACAGCGCGAATTTGGTATAGAGGATCAGAAGAACGAGGAAGAAGAGGCCATTCACGAAGCCGAAGAAGCACTGGATCGCGTGATGTCCCATGGATCTCCGGTGGAACTGGCGCCGCGTCCGGCGAATGTGCGGCGTCTTCAGCACATGCTCATCGAGCAGCATGGACTGGGTTCCCAGAGTCGCGGCGATGTTCCCTGGCGGCGGGTTGTGGTTTTACCAACGAGAGGGTGAGGAACGAATTCATGAATATTGCAGACGTGATGAAGGCGATCCAGTCTGATGACATCGATACCCTGAAAGAGATATTCACAAGTCAGCCTGCACTCGCCAGCGAACGCGACGAAAACGGAAATTCGCCACTTTTGATGTCCGCGTACTTCGGCCGCAATGCAATGGTACGCATGATCCTTGATCACGGCGTGCGACCCAATGTTTTCGAAGCATGTGCTGCTGGACTCGCGGGGGATGTGGCACGGCTGGTGAAGGAAGATCCAAAGCTGGTGAATGAGCGGTCTCATGACGGCTGGACCCCTCTACATCTGGCGGCCTTCTTCGGACGCCTCGAGCTGGTAAAAATACTATTGGAAGCGGGCGCGCCAATGCTGGCAATCTCAAAAAACAACGAATCCAACCTGCCGATCAACGCTGCTGCCGCGGGCCGGCGAAATGATGTCGTGCGATTGCTTGTGGAGCGCGGATGTCCTCCCGATGCGAGAGCCTCCGATCAGGGGTTTACGGCGTTGCACCTCGCGGCCAACAACGGCAATGTGGAGCTGGTCGAATTCCTTCTTCGTTCAGGCGCCGATCGGAGTCTCAGAACGGGTGCCGGCCAAACTGCGCATGATCTCGCCATCCAACAGGGCCACACAATTCAATCCCTCTCCTGATGCCGCGACGAGCGGCAATGAGAAATTCCTGTCTCGGTATGCGGATGGTCGAGAAACCGAAAAATAATGGTCTGACCGAATGAGGCATGCCTAACCAAGTGCCGAATTTCGCGATCGCCGGTGGTTCGCTGAGGGACACCCAGCGGCCCGCGCAATCCAACACTCGCGCTTCAGGCCGTCACCTGGCGCACAGCGGAACACATCATCAGCAACTCGAAATCCATCGTGGACTGAATGTCCGCATAATTCAGCGGGCGCGGCGGTATCGTTGAATGCCATACATAGCAGCGATCAAACTGTAATTGGCCAGCATGAAAAGTGGATTTGCCCACGGAATTCCGTCATGCAGGGGCGTTTGCAACGGCCAGAGATAGGGAGTGGGAAAATATCGCAGCGCGTGAAACGGAATGTCGCAAAGAATGTGAAGCATCGATGCGGCATATACCCACGAGAAACTTTTCCTCCAAAGCCAAATCGCTGCAGCAACACAGCCCCAGACGATGAGACTGTGCGTGACGTGATACGCATTGTAGGAGTAAGCGCTGATTGCCGATCGAGGAATTCCATCCAGAGGATAGCTCGCCCATGCAAAATAATTGCCCGTGACAATACCTGCGAGGATGGCAGGCCCAAAAGCAAATAAGTCCGGCGCCATACCCCAGAAAAACGCCCACCTCCACGAGGACTTGTTCTTCGTGCCAAATGTTGCTCCACCCCAGAGTCCGTGCGCGAGAAAATCCATTATTTAACAGCGACGCCCCGGTAGATGAATCCGCCGTATTTCGGGGCTTTCTTTAGATAGAAAGTATCCAGACGCTCCATTCGCAGACCGCTATTTAAAATTGTTGTGGTGGGAACGCGATTGAGATGGCAGCCGTCTCCGATGATTTTGTTCACGGGGTTCAACTTGTGTTGCCACCATTGAATGCGTGGATCGTCGGAGAGTCCGTGCTCGATGAAAAACATACGTCCACCGATTCGTAGAATTCGCCGCATTTCCGCCACGGCCGAATCCACGTCTCCAATGCTGCACAAGGTAAATGTGCAAACCACGGAGTTAAACGACTCATCGGGTAGATCAAGATGTTCGCTGCTGACCGGGACATGCACGACTTCGATTGGAGACTGTGCGATCCGGCGTTCAGCAATCCGGTGTGCTCCGGGATTAGGATCGGCGGCGGTGATCCGCCTCACATGTGGCGGGTAATGGGGGAGATTCAATCCGGTGCCAAATCCGACTTCGAATACATCCCCAGATACGTCCCCCAGCAGTGACCTTCTCAATACTGAGAATTCACTGGTCGAGAGCACCATGTCCATGATGCGCGGGAAAATCCGCTGCGAATAAAAATTCATAGTTGGCCTACCGTGGACTCCAGGTCCCTTGCTGAAAGTGTCCCGGTCCGCCTTGCGAAAAAATCGCAGGCAGTGCGAAATCCATCCAGCGGGCATGAGGGATTGAATTCAATTCTGCCCGACTGAAATATCGTGCCTCCAGTATTTCCTGACCGTCCGCTGAGAGCTTTCCATTGGTTATGCGGCCGGAAAAGAGCACATTCACATACGAAGCCCGATCTCCGTTGGAGTATTGAATCATCAATGGTTCCCCGCCGTAGACCCCAAGGATTCCTGTCAACTCAACGAGCAATCCCATTTCTTCCCACACCTCGCGCATCGCTCCGTCTGCGGGCAACTCGCCGGCTTCAATGAGTCCTCCTGGCAAAACCCATAGTCTCTTTTCGGCGTGGAGTCCCAGTAAAACGCGGTCTTCTTTATCGTGGATTGCGACGGCAGCGGACGGAAGAACAAGCAGGTCATGACCCACTTTCTTCCGGATGTGTTGAAGGTGTTCGGACATGGGCATATATGGTCTGTACCTCCGCCGTGCGCGCGATTTACTTGTCCGCAAACGTCAAATCAACTGCCCAAAGCGCAGTCTCGCGAGTTTCGATGGGAGCGACCACATACCGTCCATCCGGAAGAACATCAAATTTCGGCCAAATCTGTTTTCCCCGGTTCACTTCGGCGTCGGTGTGAAGCTTTGGCCCTCCTTTTATAAGAACTGCCGGTACGGGTTCAGGAATTCCTCCACGAAGCAGTCTCGGATCATCACCATTTGCATCCATTTTCCAAATCGCCTGTGCACTCCAATAGACGATTGACTGTCCGTCATTCGAGTAGCGCGGAAAATATCCACTTCTGTTCAAGGGGATCCGGCGGCCGCCGCTGGCAGCGACGTTCCATATCGCCATCGGCGCGCCATGATTCGATGCGAATGCGATCATTTTGCCTTTGGGCTGCCAATCGGCCTGGATATCGATCTCATCGGCGTCGGTGACACTTTCGACTTCGTTGTTTCGAAGATCGAGCTTCCAAATATCCGGATTTCCATTGAGGTCCGTGTGTGTGAAAACGAGCTGATACCCATTGGCAGCCCAACGCGGTTCACGACCCGTGGTGCGAATTGTAGGGTTCTCTCCATGAATTCCACAGGTCCAGACGGAGAACTTATTGTCGGATTGAACCGTATAGGCCAGTTGCGTACCGTCAGGCGATACTGCCGGTTCGAAGTTCAGATCATCGGAATGAAGCACCGGCGTGCCATCGGACAATACAATGTCGGAATGCACGAAATGCCGTGGCAGAACGATGCGATCCTTCCATACGGACATTCCAATCCGGCCGAGCGGCTTCGCGTCCAGTGTCACAGTCAGAGTCAAAAGAGTGTTTTCAGTGAAATTGATGGTCCATAGTGCATAGGATCCGGAGCGATCTGTCAGATATACCAACTGTTTGCCGTCCATGATCCAGCCCGTATCCATCGGATTTTCCGATGGCCGGTCGGCCACCAGTGCGCGCTTTTCGCCGGTCAGGACATCGACAATCCAGACTTCCCCTTTGAGATTCTGAAGGGTCTTGATGAATGAGATTTGAGTGGAATCCGGAGAAAACCTCGGAGAATGAATGATGATGTCCGGGTCCGGATCCGCGTGGATGATTCTGGTTTCATTGAGACCGTTGGAATTTGCAAGCCACAGTTCTCGATCACGCACAAACGCCATTCGACCGGATGGAGACCAGTTGAGAGAAGTTGCATTTGCTTTAAGCATGGATGGAGTGGGTTGAAGCTTGTCGACGTTGACCGCCCACGTATCGTTTCCACGCGTGAATGTAACCCTCCGGCTATCTGGTGTCCATGAGGGAAAACTTACCGGTTCGGTCAGCGTCGTGATCTGTTTTCGCGAGCCGTCACCGATGTTGAGCAGCCAAACATCTCCGGAGACAATGGCGGCATACTGTTTGCCATCCGGGGCGATGGACACTTCGGATTCGGTCCCTTCGAACTCACCGATTCGCGTCAGTGTTGGGGCGCCAAAATGAGCTCTCGGACGGCCTTTTGCGGTGCTTAGGACGTAGACAAGAACCCCGAGAATGACGGCCGCAATGGTCAAAGGGAGGATGGGTACCTTCATTTTCTGTGGAATCTTACTACAGCCTGAAAGCAACTGTTCGCATTCCGGCCTGAATCGGCTATAATGCGTTGGGTCTTACTTGGGCATCCCACCCAACATCTTGTTATCTCATACGTCTGTTCCCAGTCATATCAAACTGTGTCGGATGAGCTTTATCAGGGAAGTTGAAGCGTCTCTTTGGGAGGGAACCCGTCAAAAGAAGATACTGGGAGGTTTCATAAACAAATATGGCTACAAAAATAATCGCAGCAAAGGCTGTCACCGCAAAAAGAATGGCCGCGAAGACAATCGCCGCTAAAGCCTTAGTCACTAAGGCAGTTAACAAGGATGAGGTTGTATTCAGTCATCCAACTATGTGTCTCCATTGCCACCTGATCGTTGAAATGTTTCACGAGCGTGGTGCGGATCCGGTTCGGGGATCCTGGCAGTGCCCCCGCTGCAACCACAAGTATCTGTTCTCCCACTGGAAGATCAAAAGACAGACCCGGGGCAAAACCGAGGCTGCGTAAATTCCGGCGGAATTCCGGTGATGGTGAAACTCGATCGCTCCTTCTATGATCGACCCACACTGAAAGTCGCTGTCGATCTCATTGGCAAGGTTCTCGTCCGTAGACTGAACGGACGGAACCTGGCCGGTAAGATCGTTGAAACCGAAGCGTATATCGGTCCCTCCGATCTGGCTTGCCATGCGTCTCGAGGAAAAACTCCCCGCACTGCCGTGATGTACGGTCCTCCCGGTGTTTCCTATGTCTACATGATCTACGGGTTCTACTTTTGTCTAAATGCCGTCACAGAATCGGAAGGGCATCCCGCTGCCGTGTTGATCCGTGCGCTGGAACCTTTGGAAAATATTCGGACAATGCGAACTCTTCGTTCCAATCCTCCGCACGACACAAACATCGCCAGCGGGCCCGGCAAGCTTTGCATGGCATTGTCCATCGACAAGAATCTCAATGCAGTGGATCTGGCCGCACGAACGTTATGGATTGAAGACCGCAGCCTGGAAGTCTGCGCGATTGATACCGGCCCGCGTATTGGAGTGGATTACGCCGGCGAATATAAGGACAAGCCATGGCGGTTTTATGAACGCGGAAACCCGCATGTGTCAAAAGTCCGCGCCATCCGACATGAATCCCGCACTTGAAGCCAAACTCAAAAGTATTCCACCCGGACCCGGCGTTTACATTTACAAGGATTCTGCCGGTGCAGCGATTTACGTTGGAAAATCGAAATCCCTCCGGAATCGGGTAAGAACCTACTTTCAGGATTCTCGAAATCCCGGTGTTCGCCTGGACCATATGATGGAGGCTATTTCCGATGCCGATTTCATCATTACGGATACGGAAGGGGAAGCGCTTGCATTGGAAAATAACCTCATTAAGCGTTTCAAGCCCAGGTACAACGTCTTGCTGCGCGATGACAAGACATATCCCTACATCAAGCTGACGATAAACGAAACGTATCCAAGAGCGATGATCACTCGCCGCGTTCGAAAGGATGGTGCCTACTATGCGGGACCGTTCTTTCCAGGCGGGCTGGCGCGGAAAACGCTGAAGCTGATCGAGCGCTATTTTATGATCCGCAACTGTACGATTCCAATTGACGGCAAACGGCCTCGTCCCTGTCTCCAGTACTATATCCACCGATGCCTCGGCCCGTGCGTGGAGGGGCTGACAACGTCGAACGCCTATCAGGAGGCGGCACGGGATGTGAAGTTCTTTCTGGAAGGGCGCAAGACCGATCTTAGCGGTCTGATTGAACGGCTCCAGGCCCGGATGGAAGAAGCAGCCGCTGGTGAACAGTTCGAGATGGCCGGGCATTACCGAGACGCAATACAGACGATGACGCAATTGGCCGAGCGTCAGAAGATGGCGTCGGCTGGCTATGACGACATCGACATCTTCGGTTACCACCGCGAAGATTCGATGGTGGCCGTCTCCGTATTTCACATGCGTGGAGGCCGCGTCGTCGACAGAAGAGAAATGTTCTGGGAGGACCAGGAGCACTTTGATCCTGGTGAATTCATCGGCTCTGTCGTAAAGCAATATTACCTGGATGCCCCATTCATTCCAGTTGAGATTCACGTGCCGGTGGAATTTGAAGATCGAGAAATTCTGCAGGAATGGTTGAGCGAACGCCGAAGTCATCATGTCGAGATCCGATCGCCTCAAAGGGGAATCAAACGCGAGATGATGGATCTGGTGCATCGCAATGCCCAGCTTGCCTTCCTCCAGCGATTTCGCGCAGCGCCGACGTCCGGCCCTGCGCTTGTGAAAGAAGTTGAAGTGGCACTGGACCTGGAAAAACCCCCTCGGTGCATCGAGTGCTTTGATATTTCAAACCTGCAGGGAACCGATATCGTGGCATCCATGGTGGTTTGTGAAGATGGACGAATGAAAAAGTCCAGCTATCGGCGATTCATTATCCGAACGGTGACGGGCGAGCCCGACGACTTTCAAAGCATGCGCGAAGTCGTGGGGCGTCGTTACAAGCGAGTGCAGGATGAAGGACTCGGCATGCCGGACCTCATTCTAATCGACGGCGGTCTGGGTCAGTTGCATGCAGCACAGTCCGCCCTGGATGACCTCAATATTGTCGATCAGCCTCTGGCAAGCATCGCAAAGCGCGAAGAGATCATTTACATTGCCGGCCGCGAAGACGATCCCATCATTTTGGAAAAGCGATCGCCGGTTCTTCGTCTGATTCAACAAATCCGCGATGAGAGTCATCGATTCGCAATTACGTTTCATCGTGAACGCCGGAATCGCCGGCATTTGAAATCGGAATTGACCGAGATTGCCGGCATCGGGCCGAAATCGGTGCAGAAGCTTCTTTCCCATTTCGGCTCGCTCGAGAAGGTTCGCGTTGCATCATTCGAGGAACTGCTGAGCGTAATAACGAAGCGGCAGGCCGAGGCCCTTCAAAAACATTTCACGCAGGAAAAAGGGGTTTGACGGGTCTGCCTCCTTATTCCCGCCGGTCCGTGTGCTACTATCCCACTAGATCACAAGAAGGGAGAGTTCTCATCATGAGTGAATCAAGTGGAGGCGATAAGTTCCTGTGGCTGGTGGCGGGCGCTGGCATTGGTGCCGTACTGGCGTTGTTATTTGCTCCGAAATCCGGGCGCGAAACACGCGAGTTAATTGCGAGAACGGCAACCGACGGCCGGGACTTTCTCACTAATAAAGTTTCCGAGGGTCGACAGTACGTTAATGAAACCGGGCGAAAAGTTGGCGACGATTTCAGCAGCTTTGTCGATAAGAGCAAAGAAGCGCTTCAGCGGCAGAAAGAACAGCTGACCGCCGCTTTTGAAGCGGGTAAAGCGGCATACCGCGAAGAAAAAGGAATGACAGACTAGTGGAGTTGGAAGGATTGGAGGCGCTATGGACCGGTTGCTGACATTTTTTGTGGCGCTGACTGCTCTGGCTGTCCTGGCTCAGGCATGTGTCCTTGTTGCAATTTATTTGATGTCCAAGCGCCTATCCAATCAGATTGACCGATTCATGTCCGAGACTCGAGAAATGATGGTTCCCGTCAAGGCCATCACTGAAAACCTGCAGGTCGCTTCCACCAACATCATGGAACTCGGTATTTCGGCCCGTGAGCAGTTCCGTCGCGTCGAAGGCATGATTACCGATACCAATGAAGCTCTCCACGCCCAGCTCAACCGACTCGAAGACCTGACGAAGGACGTTACCGGCCGAATCAACTCGACAGCCGATGTGGTGCAGAACACCGTGCTTCGTCCCGTCCGTGAAGCGGCGGCAGTGGTAAAGGGATTGGGCCGTGGATTCGATTACCTGTTTCGCCGTAATCGGAAATCTTCAAATTCGAGGGATCAGGAGGAAGAGCGTTTCGGCTGAACTAAGGCTGAACGAACTCGCCCCTCGGCAACAGTCCCTGCTCCCGGTCCGTTGGGAATGCACTAAACGACTGGGCTTTCCAATGATCAAAAACAACCGGAATCCCATCGCCTATATTGGAATCGGGCCTGTTCATGACATGGAAATGCAAGCCTGGCTCGAAGGATTCTCCGCTGTTTCCCACCTCCCCAATTGGATCACCCGCCTTAACTTTCATGCCGGTCGTTAGAGTGATGCTGTTTGGTCGAAGGTGGGCATAATATCCGAACTGGTTGTCGCCATGATCGATCACAACGACATTGCCGCCCGGTGTATTCAGGTTCGTCCTCCCGGGATCATTCTCATAAACATCGGTTCGCACAAACACAACCGTTCCGTCTTTTGCCGCGAGTACATTCTTTCCATAGGCATAGTAATCGGAGTTGTGCTTTCCATCCTGTCGATAGCTCTTACCGTTTGTACCGACCTGATTGAAGTCGTACGCAAAGGCCTCGGCCAGATATCGCTTGTGCAGGTCCTGATACCCGTGTTCATTTAAGACGTACCATATTCCGTCGAATGGAAGCCGTCCCATGAAGTCGGGACTACGTTTCAAAAGAGTGGAAGACTTGCCGGATTGAACCCTGGTGCCGACCCTATACTGAGCTTCGATAATAAGAACTTCACCGATAAATCCAACTGGACAATCGAAGAACACATCCGATATCGACTTCCTCTGATCGGGGTAGATTTCGAGCGTCTTCTTCGGTGTTGGTTCGATGCGGTGCCGATCAATTGCGCTGTCGAACAGAGTCATCAGCGCCGTTCCGGAATACTGAACGGAGAGAACCACGCCCGTCGAATTCGTCAGGTCAAAACGAACCCAGTCCATGGTAAGCATGTCCTTTGAAATGTCGTGAAGGATGATATGGAAGAATACGCGATCCATTGGAATCATGTTCCCTTCCATTCGTTCCACGTAAATTCCTTCCGGACTCGTGGAAATTTCGAGATCCTGAGCCAGAGCACTTGATTGAATGAAAGGCGTGAAAAACACGACAGCAAGCAGGGTTGAAACGATTCGATTTAGCATTGCGCCTTGAAGGCTATGGCAGGAATCGGTATTAAATCAAGGTGTATGGAATATACGTTGCATGGAATTTCAATCTCCGATCCATGGTTCTGGCTCGAAGACCTCGATTCTGCGGAAACCCGCGCCTGGGTGGAAGTTCAGAATCAACGCACATCCGCATTTCTCGAAGTAATTCCGCAGCGCGAAGAAATTCGACAGCGGATTACGGAGTTATGGAATTACTCGCGGCGCAGCGTGCCGTTCAAGGAAGGTCGCCGGTATTTTGATCTCCGAAATGACGGATTGCAGAACCAGTGGGTATTGTTCGTTCGCGAGGGCCTTGAGGGCGCCTCTCGCGTTCTTCTAGATCCCAACACGCTTTCATCCGACGGAACGGTTGCACTCGTTGGAACTGAAGCATGTCGCGACGGCAGTCTGCTCGCCTACGGATTGTCTCGCTCCGGTTCCGACTGGTCCGAATGGCGCGTTCGCGACGTGGAGTCCGGCGCTGATCTTGCAGATCACATCGAATGGGTCAAGTTCTCCACCATATCCTGGACACCGGATGGTTCGGGCTTCTTCTATTGCCGATACGATGCGCCAAAGGCCGGCGAGGAATTCGAAGGGCAGAACGTTTTTCACAAACTCCACTATCATCGCATCGGATTACCGCAGGATCAGGATGAACGGATCTACGACAGACCCGATCACAAGGAATGGAATTTCAATACGCAAGTGACGGAGGACGGCCACTATCTGATCATCCACGTTTGGGCGGCGACGAATCACAATCTGATTTTTTACAAGGACCTTCATAACTCTGGCCCTGTGGTCGAATTGATTTCGAGGTTTGAAGCCAACTATCAGTTCATTGGAAATGATGGGCCGACGTTCTGGCTTCTCACAGACTGGGAAGCGCCCCTGGGCAGAGTCGTCGCCGTCGATACCGCAGAGCCGGGAACTCCCGTGTTTCGGACGCTCATTCCAGAAACCGGACATACTCTTAGTCAGGTGACGGCAGTCGGCGACTACTTCCTGGCAAGCTTTCTGGCAAATGCACACACGATGGTGAAAGTGTTTGCACGAGACGGTGGGTTTGTACGCGATGTCGAGTTACCTGGAATCGGCACAGCGTCGGGATTTGCAGGACGCCCCGTCAACCCGGAGACGTTCTTCGATTTCACCGGGTTCACCCACCCGACAACGGTGCATCGGTACGACGTGTCTACCGGTGTCATCACGGAACTCTTCAAGCCTGCAATGAAGTTTGATTCTGATCGTTTCGAAACACATCAGGTGTTCTATTCGAGCAAGGATGGGACGCGAGTGTCGATGTTCATTGCACATAAATGCGGACTCGTCATGGATGGCAGCCATCCCACGCAACTTTATGGCTATGGCGGTTTCGGCATCTCAATCACTCCTTCGTTTTCACCAGCTCGCATCGCGTGGATGGAGAATGGAGGGGTCTTTGCAGTTCCGAATCTCCGGGGTGGCGGGGAGTACGGCGAGCAGTGGCATCTGGCGGGGACGAAGGAACGAAAGCAGAATGTTTTTGATGATTTCATCGCCGCCGGAGAATGGCTGATTGCCAATCGATATACATCGCGATCCAAACTGGCGATCATGGGAGGAAGTAACGGCGGACTGCTTGTTGCGGCTTGCATGATTCAACGTCCGGAACTGTTCGGAGCTGTGGTTCCCACCGTTGGAGTCATGGACATGTTGCGTTTTCACAAGTTCACCATCGGCAGCGCATGGACATCCGACTACGGTTCGCCGGATGATCCAGAGGAATTCAAAATTCTGTTTGCGTATTCGCCATACCACAACATTCAGAACGGAACGGCATATCCGCCGACGCTGATCACCACAGGGGATCATGATGACCGCGTCGTTCCCTCCCACAGTTACAAGTTTGCAGCGGCACTCCAGGCGGCTCAGGGCGGTCCGGCTCCAATTCTGATTCGTGTGGACGTTCGCGCCGGACACGGAGTCGGAAAACCGATCTCCATGCAGATCGGGGAAGTGGTCGACGTGATGGCCTTCCTCACGAAGGTGCTGGGGGAAGAGTGGTGCGGTCACAGACCAGAGCTGTCGAAATTGATTACGCCAGATTGATAGAGTTGCTGCCCTCCTGAGTCCGGAGGGCAGCACGATCGAGACAGCAGTCGAGATCGTGCGGGGGGTGGTACCAGAGCCCACTCCTTAGAAATAAGGTATAAAAATTTCGTTTGTGGAACCACCCCTCGCGTCATCGCAAAGAACGCGATGACGCTGCCTCCTCACTCAGGAGGCAACCTTTGCGAAAAATCTCACTCAAACAACCGGACGCGGCGGAGAAGCACGTCGAGAAAATACAGCCCCAATCCCAGGGCCGCGAGCCAGGGCCACAGTATGATTGCGACCAGGGTCGTCTCTCCCCCCGAATCGAAAATCTCCGGACCTTTTGGACGAAAAACTCCGCCGGTTTCCGCGCTGATCGTTCGAAGCTTTACAACGTCGGCGGGATAAAAATGCAATTCATCCGGGTAGGAATACGCAAGCATGCCGGACGCCCCGCTTAATCTTTCGCTGCTCGCGTGAAACACATATGTTCCACGTAGTGTCAGGGGAACACGCACTTCATAAAAACCAGGACCGATTTGGGGAACATCGACGACCGAAACCTGCTGGGCGGGGTCGACAATGCGGACCTCGGACCGAACATGGTCGAGAAAGCTTCCGTCTTTCTCCACTGTGTCGATGGATAAGACCGCCGACTTGCCTTCTCGCCGAACGCGGAAATCAAACGCGTCATCGTCTCGCCGCCTCATCGTTTCGCGAACAAGTTGCGACCAGAATTTCGGATACCCTTTCCATTTGAGCCAATCGACGGCCCAGCGGTCCTTCACATCCGACATGAATGCCGCTGATTTTCCCAGCCCGTACTGCCAGCGCGTCAAAAGAGGCCTGTTCTTGAATGCTTCGAGGAGCACTTCGGACGTTGCTTTTGCTTTCGAAGAAACATAGCCCTGCAGCAGAGGGGAAGTGCTGAAATCGATCCCCTTGAAAATATCGACTGTCTTTTTCACGATAGGACGAAAGGAATCTTCGTGGAGCGTTTGTCCTCTGGTCGCCACTGTATCTTCGATGAAAATCAGGGGAACGTTTGAAGGATCCTGAACATAGTACGCTGTGCCCTTTCCCCACGCCGCAATGTTCTCCATTAATCGCCGATCCGAATCTGTACCCACCGCGACGGTCGAAACTGTAATCCCGGCGTTGGCAAGACGCGTCGTCAGTCCCTGAAAGTCATCGGGGCGCGTATGGCCGTCCGAGAGGAGAATGATGTGCTTGATCTCATCGCCGGACTTCGCCATTTGAATGCCGGCTTCTCGCAGCGCGGGATATATATTGGTGTCGCCTCCGACGCCAATCATGGAAATGGATTGGATAATGGCATCACGATCGTCGACTGTCGTCTGGGGGTTGACGTACCACTTGTAGTTGAAGTCGAACACCAGTACTCCGAAGTGGTCGGTTCGCTGCAGGAAGTCGATCGGAGCCTTTGTAGCTTCCCGAGCCAGCTGAATTTTCTGTTGCTCGGCCATGCTGCTGGACCGATCCAGCACGACAATCATGCTGACGGACGGACGTCTCCGATCGGATTCAAATGTGATGGGCAGTAGTGCTTCGACTGGAGTTCCCGAGTAGCCGCCCTCGCCATAGGTATGCTCGCCGCCAGCAAGTACAAACCCGCCACCGAGATCTCGGACATAAGTTGCCATCGATTGCATCTGGGACATCGATAGAGTTCGGGGATCCACATCGCTCAGTATGATTTCGTCCCAATGGTCCAGTTGTTCTACACCCAAGGGAATTGACGCGACATCGAGAACATCCACTGTGAAACCCTCAGCCGCCAAAGCGGATTGAAGGTAGCGCGCACTTTCCGGATGACCCTCCACGTAGAGAACTCGCGGCCGTCCGGACAGAACAATGGGCTGGCGGAACACGTTGTTTTCCGCCCGTGCATCTCCGGCGATAGTGACTTTTGCGTCAAGCATCACCGTTCCGGTACTTGAAGCGATGTTGGTTTCAAACGCGATTCGATTGAGTCCTTTTTCCAGCAGCGCTGACCGTCTCGCCAATTCCGTACGGCCATTCCGTATTTCAACTTCTCCAATCGTGTTGGATGAGCTGAAGATTTGAACTTCCACGGGAAACTGTTCGTCGGCGGTGACTTTCGACGGAGTCGTGACCGTTTCGATCCAGGAATCCTGATCGGACCTGGATTCGAGCGGCACAGTAAATACCGGAACGTGTTCTTGTTTGAGGCGAGGCAACATTTCCGCTACATCACCGGATGTTTCGTTTCCATCGGAAATCAGAACGAGACGTTTGAGATGATCCGCGGCGAAGTGATGCAGGGCGCCATCGACTGCAGACGCAATATTGGTTTCGCTCTGATCGATGGTATCGCGTCCACCGCGGCCCGCACGATTGGAGACGGAAACCTGGGTAAGAGCATCGAGCGAGTCAAACGAAATGGAATTGGCCGCGAATGCGATATATCGGGCCTCAGGATGGCCGGCATCGGTGTTCTTTCGAATCCATTGTATTGCGTTCTGAATGGAAGCGGACGAAACGCTTTCCGAGATATCAAGAAGATAGACCGTCGAAATTGCCGAGCCGTATCGATAAAACGTGGGTTGCATCAAGCCAAGAATCAGAAGAACAATAATTGCAGTGCGGAGGATGGTCGATAACTGGAGATGCTTCGAACTCAAATCCACCACTGTCGATTGCCGCATCCACCACACAACGGGAATAATCGCAGCAAGGAGCACCGGCCAGTAAGTTTCAACGGTCAGATGCATACCAACTCGCCTCGAACAACCGAAAACGTCGCAGCAGAACGTCCAGCAGGTAGAGCATCAGCGCAGCTGTGGAAAGCCACGGCCACAGCAAAATCGGGATGAATGTCCGATCTCCCCGTGCGTCAAAAATCTCGGGCCCCGACGGCTGAAATACTCCGCCGGTCTCGACACTGAGCGTCCGCAACTTCGCCACATCGGGCGGGTAGAAATGATATTCCTCGGGATAGGAGTACGCCAGCACGCGGGACGCGCCATCCGATCCGTTGCTGGTGGCGCGAAACAGATATGTCCCCTGTTGTTTCAGGGGCACTCGCGCTTCGTATGCACCAGGTCCGGTTTGAGGTAGTTCGATCACTGTGGAACTCTGATCCGGTGCGACGACATGCGCCTGCATGTGAAGTTGATCGCGGTAGCTCCCATCTTTCCCAAGTGCTTCCACTGAAATCGTTGCGAAGCCGCTCGAACGTTCGACATGCATGTCGAAATCCGGGTCATCCTTACGCCGCATGCTATCGCGAACAAGCTGTGACCAGAATTTGGGATAGCCATTCCATTTAAGCCAATCCACAGCCCAGCGGTCTTTCACATCGGAGGTGAATGCTACGGATTTTCCGAGGCCAAACTGCCACCGGGCCAGCAGAGGACGGTCTTTATAAGCTTCCAGCAATACTTCAGCCATTGGCCTGGGTTTTACCTGTACATAGCCCTGCAGCTTCGGCGCCGAATTCCAGTCGATACCCTTGAAGGCCTCCACGCTTTTCGTCACGATCAATTTGAAAGATCCTTCCTGAAGCGACTCTCCGGCGGCGGACTCCACGTCCTGATTAAAGATCTGAGGCACACCCGCTGGATCTTCCGCGTAATAAGTTTTGCCTTTTCCCCACGCCGCGATTTTGGTCATCAAGTCCTGGTCGGCTTCCTGACCCACGGATACGGTCGAGACGGTGATCTGGGCTGCCGCCATTTGCTTCGTCATTCCTTCGAAATCGTCTGTCAGAGTCCGCCCATCGGAAAGAATGATGACATGCTTGATCTCATCGGTTGCCTTCTGTAGCTCGGCGAATGCTTCCTTCATGGCAGGATATAGATTGGTCTCCCCACCGACTCCGATTTCATCGATCGTACTGAGAATCAGAGGCCGATTTTCCACGGCCTGGAGATGCAATGCCCAGGTTGCGTTGAAGTTGAAAGTCAGCACCCCGAAGTGATCTGTGTCCTTGAGTAGTGAGACAGGAGCTTTCGTGGCTTCCTTTGCATAACGGATCTTATCGCCTGCCATGCTTCCGGATCGGTCGAGTATGACGATCATGCCGACGGACCGCCGCGGTTTCTTGATTTCAAATGTGACAGGCAGCAATTCTTCGATCGGCGTTTTTGAATAGCCGGCCTCTCCATAGACGTTGTCGCCGCCGGCAAGTATGAAACCGCCACCGAGGTCTCGGACATATGTCGACAACGCTTCCATTTGAAGTGCGGAAATAACCTTGGCATCGACATCACTGAGAATAACCGCATCATAGACCCCAAAATCGGCCGCGGTCACCGGCAGCATCATTGGGTCGGAAACATTGACGATGAATCCTTCAGCGGTCAACGCATCCTTCAAATAATGGGAGCTTTGCGGGTGACCTTCGACGTAAAGAACGTGAGGCCGGCCCGTGACGAGCAGCGGTTGGCGAAACACATTGTTGTCGGGAAATGGATCCCCACTGACTCGAACGGAGGATTCAAGGACAACAGGCTCCGCTTTTTCCGCGACGCTGGTTTCGAACGCGACGCGATTCAGTCCCTTCTTCAGAGGGACAGATCGGCTGGCAAGAACCTTTGTCCCATTCCGTATTTCAACCGTACTCGCGATATCGGACGGACTATAAATGTGGACCTCGAGTGGGAACTGCTCTTCTGCATTGACCTGGGGCGGTGCCATCAAAGTTTCAATCCAGACGTCCTGATCGGATCGCACGGGCTGTGGCACAGTAAAAACTTCAACCTTCTCCTTCTTCAGCCGGGGAATGACCGCAGCGAGGTCTCCGGAGTTTTCATTGCCGTCGGAGATAAGGACGAGGCGCTTCAGGTGATTGGGGGCAAAGCTTCTGAGGGCGCGCTCGATTGCAGCGGCAATATCGGTCTGACTCTGGTCGATCGCGTTTCGATTTGCTTCAGATGAGACGGCGACATGCGTCAGATCTTCCAGCCGATCGAATCCCTTCGCATTGCCACCGAATGCGATAAACATGGAGTTGGAAGGTTTGCCGGCATCGTTGGTTTGTCGAACCCATTGAAGGGCATTTTGAATCGCTGAAGGTGCAACGCTTTGACTCACATCCACCAGGTAGATCGCCGACACGGCAGCGCCCGGCCAATGGAGTACGGGCTGCATCATGGCCAGCACCAGCACGCCGACAATGAGAACGCGGATGGCCGTAGAAAGTGAAAGATGCTTCGGGCTCAGACCGGCAACGGTGCCACGCCGTGTCCACCAGAGAAATGGAATAATCAGCGCCAGCAGCAGCGGCCAGTATGTTTCAAACGTCAGGCGCATGAGATTTGAAAGTGAATCCCTCTACCGACGGGAAAGAGTGACTCGAAGTAGAAGGGTGAGAGGTACATATTCTGAATAATCTCCAGATCATGATTCGGATCGCCTCATAAAGATTGTAATAACTGTACCCCTCACGCGGCGTTTCGCGCCGCCCTCTCCCGTCGGGAAAGGGAACGCTTATCCAGGCTTCACGTTCTTCCAAGTCCCTCACAGCGTGATTCTTCGATGATACGTAAACCACTCGACTCCCAGCAGTATCACAGCGAGGAACAAAAGATAGAACCACACTTCATGTTTCAGGATTCGGGCAGCGGGTTTGATCTCGCTTCCCCAATTCAACGCGGGATGATTGACATTGGAATACTGCCGGCTCATGAGATTCACGGCAACGTATTGCCGCAGCCCATCCTTCGTTGCGACATACAGCCCCGGCTCGCGAGCCTCAAATACCGTTCGATCCAGATACCCGCGTGATGCGAGGGCCTTCCCGTCCGGCCCCGTAATTTGAGCATTGATGATCGGGACCTCCACGATTCCCGTGGTCCGCCGCAGCGCCGGATGCTCGCGCCCAAACCATGCGAGAGCATTATCCACAAATAGTGGAAAGCTCTCGTGAACGGGGAAGTCCGACTCCTGAAGACTGAAGGTCAGCAGAACCCAACGTGCTGCAGCAGCGGAAGCAGGCGAGGCGACAATCAACGGCGTCTCGCCGGAAGTGGCGAGTACCGACATGCTGGTCGGGGCGATTGTGGTTGCTTTTGCAATCGACACATCGTGAAGCGAAAGGTACTTCATCACCGGATGGTCGTCCTGCCAGGCCGTGAAGGAGGGCTTCTCTACGATTCCGGTTGGGCGCGGCAGCCACGATACGCTTTGCGTGCCGTTCCCGATTCCTACAATTAACGCCGGTTTGGATGGCTGTGCGGCTGGCGCAAAATCATCAAAGACGTAAGCGTCTGTTATTGGATCCTCGCGGTAATCCTTCGGGTCGACGATGGAAACGTCAACGAACGAGTCCAGCTTCAGAGCCGTCTGGAGGTATGCATTGCCTTTCGTCACAAGCATTACTTTCGTCTTTTTCTTCACTGGCAGGTAGGAGTAGGCAACATCGTCTGTTGCCAGCGCGTCCCCGTCGGTTTGAATTGTGGCTCGGATCCCGCCGCCTTCGAACGGTGACAGATCAAGAGTTTCCCGGTAGCTCTGCCGCGGCTGGATCTCGACTTCGCGCCGGATATGCCCCTGGCCACCTTCACTGATATTGATCGTGGTTCTGCGAGCATCATTCCCGAAGTTGGTGACTTCCAGATATGCCTCGTACTGGAGCGGCGCGGATACGATCGGGCGAACTTCAAATGCAGTGATCGCGAAATTGCGCGCAGCGTCGTAGGTAATAAATTTTCTGGCCGACTCCGGCACTTGCGGAATCGCCACACCGTCGGAAATGAAATAGATGTGGGTATCCGAATCGTCGGTTTCGGGAAAGCGCGGCGTTGCGGCTATCGGCCGCAATGTGCGGATCGCCTGCTTCGCCTCGTCCTTGCCATTCATGTATGGCGAATCGTACTGGCCGGATGTGTCGGCGATCCGGAATTCCGAACCGAAGCCGCTGGAATCCACAATCGTACTGGCCGTGTCGACGGCGTGTTGCCAGCGGGTCCTGCCGTCGCTCATGCGGGTCGACATCGAAGGCGAGCTATCCAGGACGATCAGTGTTCGCCCAGTCGATCCGGTGAGGCCGTCGATTTCAGGGCGGGCAATGGCAAACACCATCAGCAATCCGATAATGACCACAAAAATGATGGAAAGAATGCGACGCAGCTTTTCCCACAGCGAGCGTTCTTCTTGACGGGCCAGGACTCTGCTCCACAGCATCGAAGACGCAATCATCATTCGTCGATGGCGCAGTTTGAGGAAATACATTGCTACAAGAGCGAGCGTCGTCAGGACCGCCAGCAGAATGGCGGTGAAGGAACTGAGGGCGAAGAATTTCATTTCAGGAATCGGCCCTGTCGGAAGACCTTCAGGACGAGATCCTCAAACGGATAGTCGGTGGCAGTGCGGATATAGCCGAGCTGGTATTTGGAACAATACTCTTCAAACTCATCACAGAAGTGCTTGAACTCGGTTCGATAATCCGACAACAGCGCAGGTGTTACCGTAATCTCACGGCTGACGTTGCTTTCCGAATCGACAAGCACCAGTTCGCCTTTTAATACGGGTTCGATCTCTTCGTGGCTGGCGACATGAATCACGAAAATGTCGTGGCGGAAGTGACGCAGGATGTCGAGGCCGGATTGAAATCCGGCAGGGTCCATGAAGTCCGATATCACGACGGCGAGACCACGGCGCCTGGCTTCCGTGCAATAAGTTTTGAAAGATTCGCGGGCGTTGGTCTCCCCACCGGGAACGAGCTCTTCCAGGAAGCGGAATACTTTGAAGATGCGTCCTTTGCCGCGTTGTGGCGGAAGTTCTGCGCGAATTTTTTCCGCATATGCGGTCATGTAAGCGCGATCCAGATTCGCCAGCCCGATATATGCCAATGCAGCCGCGACACGTCGTGCATAGTCCAGCTTCACCGGATTTCCATAGGTCATGGACTGGCTGGCATCGATGAAGAAATAAATCGGCAGATCTTCCTCTTCTTCAAAGAGACGGAGAATCAGTTTGTTGAGGCGAAGGTACGCCTTCCAGTCGAGGTGCCTGAAATCGTCTCCTGGAACATACTGGCGGTAGTCGGCGAATTCCACTCCGGTGCCGCGGCGCGTGGCTCGACGTTCGGCACGGAAATGTCCGGCGAAGACTCGCTTGGATATAATGCTGAGGTATTCGAGTTTCTTCCGAAACTCGTCATCAAATAACGGCAATCTATAATGTTTCCGGCGTGGCTTCCAGAATCCCCTTGATGATGGTATCGGTGTCGACCCGTTCAGCTTCGCCTTCAAAATTCAGCAGCAGGCGATGCCGCAGGGCACCATATGCCACCGCCCGAATATCGTCGCACGACACGTAGACTCGATTATTTAAAAGCGCGCGGATTTTCCCTCCAACAACGAGAGCCTGTGCCCCTCGAGGACTGGAGCCGCACCGCGCATATCGCGTGGCGAGCGGATTCGAGAGCGGCGTGTTCGGATGTGTCGCCATCATGATACGTACCGCGTAATCCTGGATCGGACGAGCAATGGGCACCGAGCGTACTGTCTTGCGCATGTCCAGGATCTGCGGTCCGTCCAGCACCCGCGTCACCCGAGGTTCCTCCAGACGCGTCGTACGGTTGAGGATCGTGCTCATGTTGCCCGCGGTGGGGTAGTCCACTTTCAATTTCATGAAGAACCGGTCCAGTTGCGCTTCCGGCAGTGGATAGGTGCCTTCCATTTCGAGTGGATTCTGCGTCGCGAGCACGAAGAACGGCTGCTCGAGTTTGTAAGTCGTCTTTCCAACCGACACGGTCTGTTCTTCCATGGCTTCGAGGAGTGCCGACTGAGTTTTCGGCGTGGCGCGATTCACTTCATCTGCAAGCACAATGTTCGCGAATATCGGGCCTGTCTGAAACTCGAGGATCTTCTCGCCCTTGTCGCCTTCCCGGACAATGTTGGTGCCGGTGATGTCTGCGGGCATCAGGTCCGGAGTGAACTGAATGCGCGAGAACTTCAGGTGCACGACTTCCGATAGTGTGGAGACCAGCTTGGTCTTGCCAAGACCCGGCACGCCTTCGAGGAGGACATGACCGCTGGCGAGAAGGCTCATGATCGCGGATTCAATAATGTCGTCGTAACCGACGATCACTTTCGCGATTTCCTGCTTAACGGCGGTGAATTGTTTCTGGAAACCCTCGACCTGCTGTTCGATTGCTGTGCTCATTATTTTGTCGGCGCGCTGGTTGTCGCTCTGGGCCGTATCTCCTCAAAGTAGTATTTGACGATTTCTCGTTGTTCGCGCGGAAGCCGGTTCTGATTGAGCGCATCCTTCTGCGCCGGACTCAACTGGGATGGCACATTGCGATAATCCATGGCGGAACGCTCCTGCTTGCTGGCTTCTTCGACGTCCTCAAGCTGTTCGCCTTTGCCCGCCTGGCCTTTAAGGCCTTCCATTTTCAATTGCACGTCCAGCTTCGTCAACTCCCCGGGCTTTAGATCCTCGGGCGAGCCGAACGCCGTCGAATTGGATGAATTTGCGCCTTTCGACCCCTGGCCATTTCCAGAGGAATTGCCGGCAGAGGGTGTGCCATTCGGAGAGGAGTCTCCGCTCTCTCCACCTCCACCCTGTCCCTGCGAGGGAATCGGAGACAGCTGCGCTTCTCCGGCCGCATCGGATGCCGCCTCCTGCTGAAGCGAGTTCTGAAGATCCGCCAGCTGCTGGCCGGCCTGGCTCTGTTGTTGCTGAGCTTTCATTTTCTTAGCCAGCTGGTCGAGTGCCTGCGCAAGACTATCGAGCGCGATCTTTCCGGCCTGGGGATCTTCGTTCCTCAGTGCGTCGGCGGCTTCCTTCATGCTTTTGGATAAATCCTGAAGAGATGCCGGTGATTTATTCGCGGCCAGCGACATGTTTTTCTGCATTTCGCCAATCACATCTTCCGGAGTGACGCCCAGTTTTTCGGCGATGCTCCGAATCTGATCGGCGGCGTCTGCCGGATCGCCGTTCGCCATGGCTTCGGCTGTCGAAGTAAGTGCCTCCGACTGTCCCAGCTGATTGGCGATGGAAGTAAGTCCATCAAGGATGTTATTCAACTCCAGGTTTCCGCCATCGATTTGCTGGCGAAGATCCGAAAGCTGCTGCTGTGCAGTGTCCGATGAGATCTTTCCCTGTTGAAGCTCAGTGATGATCTTCTCGAGTTCTTTTGCAGCGTCGGTTTTTTCGAGCAATTTCCTTGCACGGTCCACCAGCGCCTGGTCCGTGTGTGAAAGTTGAAAAGGCGGAGCCCCCTGAAGGTAGAACCAGTTGTGGTTCCGCGACTGAGGAAGGAAATTCAGAATTACGAATACGGCGATGAGCGCGAACGCTCGGTGGAAGGTGTTCGGAATCTTTCCGGGATAAAGTGCTTCAATTTTCAGGCTCTCGGCATTCTGCACGGCCTTACGTATTTGAACGTCGACCCACTCCGACGACGAGGATTGCGACGACGGATGACGGATGAACCAGTACGCCGTCTTCATCTGGTCCTGAAGACGAGCCACACGGTCCAGATTTGCAGCCGCCTGGCTCAATGTTTCCCGTCCCCGAGTCCGCCACAGAAGCCACGCAGTCGTTGCAATGGTCCATAAAATCAGGAAAACGACGACAATCGTGCCCCGAAACGGTGAAATCAGATCAATCACTTTGAAAACCAGCGGGACAATCAATGCGATGGAGAGAATCGAGTAGATCGTTTTGAAGCGGCGTTCGGAACGCACACGTCGGCGGACTCTTTCCAACAGACCAATAATGAGTTCTTTGTCTGCCATTTCCCCGCGATTCGTCCTGTGATCCGATTCGGCAGTGAGCCTACCACACCCAAAAGGCTGTCCCAAGCGATTCACAGGGAGGGGCATTTTTCGATTTTCGAAATACAATGGATGACTTCACGAGCCAGCGTTGAATTCCGCGAAAACCGGAGGGTCCATGTTCAAGAAGAATATTAGTGTCACCGCTTGTTTCGTCCTGATGTTCCTGATGTCGGCTGGAACCGTCATCGGGCAGGATGCAAAAAGCCTCGTCCAGGCTGCATCGAAAGCCATGGGCATCGAAAACGTCAATTCCGTCATGTTCTACGGATCGGGTGCCAACTTTAACCTTGGTCAGTCGAACCGGGCGAACGGACCCTGGCCGCGAACCAATCTGAATGATTACACCCGTGCGATCGATTTCTCACAGTCCGCATCGCGCGCAACGGCAGTGACATGGTCGGCTCCGGTGACCGGCGGAGCGGCCGCGCGGGGGGCTTTCACTCAGAACATCACGGCGGAGAACGTCACCTGGGCTCAGCAACTGGAGATATGGATCACGCCCTGGGGTTTCCTGAAAGGCGCAGCCGCCAACGGCGCGACCGTCAAAGACGATTCACTGGGACTCAAGAAATACAAAGTTGTGACATGGAAAACCACGCAGAAATCCCCATCCGGTAAGACATACACCATCGAGGGATTCATCAACTCCGATAACCTCGTGGATCGAGTGAATACCTGGATCGAGAATCCAATTTTTGGCGACATGCTCGTGCAGACCCTTTACACGGACTACAGAGACAACAATGGATTCAAGTTTCCGGCCTCCATCGAACAAAAGAGAGGAGGTTGGGCGACGTTCGAGGCGCAAATTCTCTGGGCCAATCCCAATCCGGCGAATATTCAACAACTGCTGACGCCACCGGCGCCCCAGCCTGCAACAGGCGGAACTGCGGTTGCCGCGGTGCCTGTTGCCGCACCGACGGCCCCTGCAGTGAAGTCTGAAAAACTTGCTGATGGCGTTTATCGCATCAACGGGGCATATAACGCGATGGCCATCGAGTTTAAAGACTACATTGTTCTCTTTGAAGGTGGAGCGCAGAGCGAGACGCGCGCACAGGAGATCATTGCGGAAGCGAAGCGAGTGATTCCAAACAAGCCGATCCGGTACTCCATTCTGACGCACCACCACTTTGATCATTCCAGCGGTCTCCCCGCGATCGTGGCGGAAGGCGCGACGATCATTACTCATGACGTCAACAAGTCGTTCCTTGAAAAAGCGCTGAGCGCACGGAGGACACTGGCTCCGGATTCGATGTCTGAATCCAGGAAGAAGCCGAAGATCGAGGCTGTTACCGAGAAGCGCGTGCTGGAGGATGAAATGCGGACCGTGGAAATTCATCACGTGGTCGGACTTCCGCATGCGGATGGCATGCTAATGATCTATCTGCCTAAGGAAAAGATTCTCGCTTATGCCGATATGTTCAATCTGCCACCCGCCAGCGATCCGGTCCCGAACCCTCCCGTCGTTGGAACGATAGTCTTTTTAGAAAATATTGAACGATTGAAACTCGAACCTGAAAGAATCATGTCGGTGCATTCGCTAAACCCCGATCGGCTGGCGACCCGAGCCGACATTCTGAAGTCGCTGGGAAGGACCGATTAGTCAGGCAGGGTCAGCTGCAGGACCGCGTCTGCGATCGCTCCGTTGTGCGATTTTCGTTATCGAATCCAGCCATGCGGTTCGTCGCTGGCCATCGTGAAGGAGGCCAATCGCACTCTTTGCGAGCGTTGTGCAACGGCGCGAACGAACCGGGGTAGGGGACGATTTATCTCAACGAATATCGAACATGGTGAGATTCGGCTCCGCTTTCTGTATCATGCCCGGGCCGAGACATTATGAGCCCAAGGGGGAAGCCGTGAGCAAGACCGCAACAGATCCGCGTGAGGTAATCGACCAGTCCGCAATGACCGCAGCACAGGTGATTGTCGTGGCGATCACCGTTCTGCTGAATGCCATGGACGGGTTCGACATCCTGTCTATCGCATTTGCGAGTAATGGAATAGCCGCCGAATGGAAAATTAACCCTTCCAATCTGGGCCTGGTGCTGTCGATGGAATTGATCGGCATGGCCATTGGTTCTGTGCTGCTGGGCGGCCTCGCGGACAGAATTGGCCGACGACCAACCTTGCTGGCATGCCTGACAACAATGATCTTCGGGATGTTCATGGCGACGACGTCCGCGAGTCCTGTTCAACTGTCCATCTGGCGCGTCGTCACCGGCCTTGGCATCGGCGGGATGCTCTCGTGCACCAACGCGGTTGTTGCGGAGTTTACGAACAAAAAATGGCGCAGCTTGTGCATCTCCATCATGGTGATTGGGTATCCGCTTGGAGGCGGCATCGGGGGCCTATGGGCGTCAGGGCTCATTAATGCATATGGCTGGCGGTCCGTCTTTTATCTGGGGGCAGCGCTGACAGCGCTGCTCTTGCCGACCGCATTCTTTCTTGTGCCCGAATCCGTGCATTGGCTGACGCGCAAGCAGCCCGCCAACGCCTTGGCTCGCATCAATGGTTCGCTATCCAAACTCCGGAAAGCTGCTGTCGGCGCGCTTCCCGAGATACACACCGACGACCGCAAAAAGTCGCTGGCCGACATCTTCTCACCAGCGTTGATCGGCATCACACTCATCGTAACCGCGGGATACTTCCTTCATATCATCAGCTTCTACTTTCTTGCGAAGTGGCTCCCACGGATTGTCGGCACAATCTATCCGACACTTCCGCCGGGCACGGGGCCTCGCGTCCTGGCGCTGACGAACTTTGGAGGTGCGGCGGGAGGCGCTCTTTTTGGATTGCTGGCCGGACGTGTCGGACTGAAGCGGCTTACGATTATCATCATGGCACTGAACGCCATCACCATTTGGATCTTCGGCCGGATCACTGCGGACCTGAACACACTGACATGGGTCGCCATTGCGGTTGGATTCTTCGGCAATGCTGCCATTTCCGGCATGTACTCCATTGTTGCCTACGCGTTTCCCACCCATGTCCGCGCCACCGGGACGGGCTTCGTCATCGGCATCGGACGTGGGGGCGCAGTTCTTTCGCCCTGGCTTGCAGGCACTCTGTTGACGGTTGCGGGAAGCACTGCCGTTCATGTTGAAAAGCTGCCTTCGGTTGCCCTCGTGATGGGTATGGGGTCCCTGCTATCCGCCTTGGTGCTGTTGTTTCTGAAGCTGCAGGTGGAGCGACCCCTGGCGGATCAAAAGACACGAAAGGCGGCCTGACCTGCGGGATCAGGGCAACCGAGCTTAATTCAAAATTCGGCTGGAATGGAGCGCGAATCGCATCGTTGCGCTGCGGACTCTGACCTTCTTCCAGGAATTCATCCAACGCTTTCCTACGGGATCGCCTCGATCGGGATGGTCCGGCGGGAGCCGGCGTCGATGTGGACGGGCTTCCCAAGACCTTCGTAATCCTTCATGAAGTTCGAATTCATCCAGGCCGTGGGTTCGACGTCTTCCCAGGAGTATACAAAGTAGTCACCGGGTGGGACGTGTTCAAACTGGAAATGCCCCTCTTGATCGGCGCGGACGTTTTGATACAAATCGACTCTCCGAAGTCGGCCCCCGGCCGGTACGAGCGCGACCACGACGTTAGGTTCGACATGCTGCTGCGCATTTTCGACGACTCCTTCAAGAGTACCCATATCGGCGGCCACGACGATTTCAAGCGGACCCTGCACCGAAGAATCCAGGTGCAGGCCATCAATCAAGACATCGATATTTCCCAAACGTATGGATTGAACATATGCATTTGGAGGAATCACGACAGCCCGCATCCGATAGTCGGACGGAGCGAGATGAATCGTAAAGGGATTGTCCTTACCCGGACCGTAAGTGACTTCGGGTAAACCTGGAACGTCGGAGTCCCAACGGAACGCAAACCGAAGGTCCGAAATATCAATACCGCTCGAAGCCGCACTCGCGTCCAGAGAAACGTGCGCACGTATTTCAACCGCCGACGGAATGGCGACCCGAACATCCAGAACACGCGCGTTTCCCACTTCAACTGAAGTCTGGGTCGAAACTCCGTCGGACATAGCCGTCAGAATGTAGCTGCCGGGAGAAACCTGTGCTATCGAAAACTGACCTGTACGGGAATCCACGGGAACCGCGAGCGTGCCTTCATTCGCGACAGGAATTCGGGGTGTCAATTGCGCGGTGGCCCCCGAGTAGGGAGAACTGATGGTTCCGCGTATCTCGCGTCTTGGCTCGGGCCGATAGGTGATGTTGATTCCACCGGCCATCGAGCCCTCGGCGAGAGTGATCCGTCCTGCGGCGCGGACGTCTGTCACATTCGGATAGAAGAATGGTGCGTTGTTATCGGTAGTTCGAATAACCGTACTCACGTAGTAATTTCCAGGAGCAAGAGAAAACAAGCGGTAGTCACCCATATCGTCGGTGGAAACCGTAGTGACCAATCTTAATGCGCGCTGACCTTCGACAAATGTTTCCTGCCAGGCCCGAACGATGGCTGCAGCGACCGGCTCTCCTTCTGCATCTGTCACTCGTCCAAAAATAGCACCGGATGAAATCATATGGATTTCAATGCTGCGGATTGGTCGATTCGGGTCGACTGCGAGAATGAGCGGGGGATCGGACGTTCGGCGGCGTCCGTAATCCGCACGCACATACCCGCTGCCGACGGCAACAAGAGTGTAGTTACCGTTTGGAATATTTCTAAACTGAAACCGACCGTCATTTCCGGTTTGGACCTCGTACGCTTCAGATCGGCCCGCCGGCTGAAGCTGCACCGACACGCCCGGCATCGGTGAGTTGGCTACTGATCGCAGGACGACGCCTTCCACGGTGTTCTGTTGAGTTTGTTGCGAGAGGGAAAGGCCTGCAAATATTCCAAACACGATGCAACAACAAAGAAACCGGTGAATGATTCGATTCACTACTTCAGCACTCCCGAAATGAATGGGATATCCACGGTTCGGTCGTTGCCGGCGGTGACTCGGATGTCACGGCCATAGACTTCATGCGCAGCCACGAATTCCGGATCTTGCCACGAATCGTAATCGTTAAGTCCAGAGGCAAAGAGTTTGTAATCGCCAGGTGCAACGTCCTTGAAGTGAAAATCACCTGTCGCGTCGACTCCGGTCATCTTGTACCGGGCACGATCATTCCGGATGCTGGGAAAGAGCAGTACGACCGCCTCAGTAAACTGGGAGGAACTTCCGGTTACACGTCCGGATACGCTGCCGAAATCATTGCGTACCACAATGCGAAGGGGCTGGTCGAAGCTGCTGTCCACATGCAGCCCGCTCAGCAGAACATCCTGCCCTCCGGCTCGTATCGATTCGATGTAGGCTGGAGATGAAACGGAATTGCCGGGGACTTCAAGCCTCGCTGAAAATGAGTCTATCGAGTAGTCATCGGCAGGAACATTTTCAAACGTCAACACCGAGTTGACAATGAAGCCCGGGAAGAACTCCGTGTCCGATGTTTTCGACCTCAGCTGAAGCTGAGCGGAAACCCCGGACGACCTGTCGTCATTGCTGTCGCTTTCAATAAGAAAACTTCCGACGATTCGAACTTTCGGAGTCGGCGTAATAACCAGATCGTTCACATCGGTATTGCGGACATCAATTGTTGTTCGAGCGGACATCGCCGTTCCATTGCGATGAAGGTCCACGAGGACTGCGTAGCTGCCCGGAGGCACGCCGCCGATATCAAAGCTGTTTTCTTCGATCAGGCTCTCCAGATCCAGGAAATCGTCGGGAACGGTTACCTGCGCGCTGTTCGCGTTGAACGGAACGAGTCTGACGGTGCTTCCGCTGCCGCTTTCCACCGAACCTCCCGCGATTCGCCCACGGACCCGGTGTACAGAAACACGTGAGGATTGAAAATCGATTCGCGCCGTCTGTCCCGGATGGATATCCACGGCGACGGCCTGTGAGGATTCCGGCGTACCCGGGTAATAAATCGGCAGCACCGCTTCATCTGACGTGGATCCATCATTCGCCAAACTGCGAATGAGTACCGGCGGCTGGACATCGAGTTTTTCATCGATGTTCGTTTGCAGCATCGGAAGATTGATCGAAGTCGCGACAGTATCGCCCTGCACCGTTCGAATGAAGTAGCGCCCAGGGTTGAGCCAGAAAAGCCGGTATTCCCCGAGATCATTTGTAGGCCGCGCCTCCACGACTCTCCATTGTTTCTTTCCGCTCATATAGGACAACTGCACCGCCTGTACGGCGATATTCCTCACTGGATCGCCCTGCTGGTTTACGATGCGACCGGTGATTGTTGCCGTGGGGGTCAGTTCGATTCGGATATCGGTCAGCTTCTGATTCGCGGTCCAGACCATTCGACCGTTCCCTGCCCCTCTATAGATTTCGGACACGTATCCTGGAGCCATGATCCCCAGCTGGCCATCGCCAGCCTTCAGGTTGGCGAGCGTGAACGTTCCATCGCCCCCGGACCTGGTGATAAATTGCAAGGGGGCCGGATTTGGACCTGAAGAATTGGCGGCCAGTTGAATGGTCGCGTTCGCGACAGGTCTCCCCGTTCCGGCCTCGACCACGATTCCCGAAATGGACGCGGTTTGCAGAGGCGGCGGCAACGTGTTTTGAACCAGGATTAACGCCAAGGCCATGCGACGAAAGTTCATAGCACCCTCGAGCGTAGTCTACCCTGCGAAATGATTGGACAGATATTCAACCTTGACTGAAAATCGCACCGTCGAAACGTCCTCCGATTAAGTCTGAAGGAGTTCTGAATGAAGAAGAGTTTTGTAACCCTGTTACTGATGTTTGCCCTCCTGCTCACCGCGGGAAGCATCCTTTTAATGGCATCGGACAATGATTCGCTTCATGGGAAGCCCGAGCCTCAGGCTGCGGGAATTCACTGGGCCAAAGGAAGTGGGGCTGGACAAGCCGGAAGATCGCCAAAGACCCCCAACCTGAGCTGGCATGGTGGACCCATCATGCAGAACGCCCAGATCACGGCAATATTCTGGGGCCCGGGGTGGTCGAATCCCGGTGACAAGATCAGCGGGCTGGACGCGTTCTACGGCGGGATGGGCGGCACGTGGTATGACAAGACATCGGACGAGTACACCGACGCGTCTCACACCGTTTCGGCCTCGATTTCATATGTCGGACATGTCGTCGATAATTCGACGGCGACAGGTGGCGGAAGCACGTCCGCGATTTTAAGCGAAGTTTGCAAAATGATCCCGAATCCGGTTTCCAATGGATTCTACCCAGTCTATGTCGATGTTGGCCGTGGAATCGCCGGCTACTGCGCCTGGCACAGCGCCGGGACGTGCGGCAGCGTCATCGTTCAATTTGCTTTTTTCTTCAATCTGGATGGGGATGTCGGGTGTGATCCGAACGACAGCGCCTCGGGCCATTCCGAGGGTCTGGCAGCCCTGGCCAACGTTTCGGGTCATGAATTATCCGAGGCGCGTACCGACCCGCATTTGGATGCCTGGTACGACAGCAAGGGCGCAGAGAACTCGGATAAATGCGCCTGGTCCTTTGGTCCGACGCTCGTACCGTTCAACAATGGAACGTCGTGGAAGCTCCAGGGGAACTGGTCGAACAGTGCGTACAATTCCACCACTCGCGGTTATAACAACCTCAGTGGGCAAAAGGGCTGTATCGACGGCGGTGCATTCCACTAAGAAGACTCTCTTCCAACCGGTTTTCGAAAATGGCGGCCAGTCAGGCCGCCATTTTCGTTTCAGTAGAAGACGTCGCGATTCGATTGGGAATTGCTCACGGATCTGCGTGTATCGCCGCTGTGTTCCTTGTTCTGATCAAGCTCGGCAACTCCTACTTCGTTCGTACCTGTGAGTTCTGACAGTACTCCACCGAGGGTTCTCTCTATAAGATGCCAGAAAAATGGCTGGGCAAGTGTTCAGTCGTCAGACACGGTTCGAAGGAAAGGGAGAAAACCATGGGTCAGATTGCCAAAGGTGTCCAGACTGCCGGCCGCCGAATGACGGCGTTCGGAATTATTAGCATTGTCGTCGGTATCGCTTCCATCGCGGCTCCGCTCGTCACCGGCGTATCGATCGTGGTGACAGTCGGCATCTTCGTGATTGCCGCCGGAATTCTCAGAATGATGTGGGCTTTCAGCGCCGGCAGCTTCGGCAGCGGCGTATTGGCATTAGCGATTGGCGGTTTGACACTGCTTTGTGGCCTCTCGCTGGTGTCCAACCCCATATTCGCATTTGGTTTTCTTTCAGTGCTCATCGCGATTTATTTGCTCGCCGATGGCGTGGCCGAGATTGCCGGAGCGTTCCGGCTCGCTCCTGAATCCGGCCGGCTGTGGATGTTAGTTGGAGGCGTCATTTCCATCCTTCTCGGGATAATGATGTGGGAGCAGTATCCGTTGTCGGGTGGCTGGGCGATCGGAATTTTCCTTGGCATCAAACTGGTGTCCATTGGTTTTGCGATCCTCACGGTCGGAACCGGCGTGCGAATCGTCGCAAAGGGGGCTCAGGCGTTGGCGCATAAATAGGCTTCTACGTGCTTGATGCCTGCTTGATTCCGCTTCGCAACGATCTGGTCTGGGAGGATAAAGATATCTATCGACGACAGCAAAGCTCGACGCGATATAACTCGAAGTTCTAATTGCATTCCAACCATTGGACTCTTATCCTTCGTGCATTCTTCAAAACACCAGTGCATCGCAGGAGATGTTTGATGACAGCGGGCAGGTCGATTATTGCGGCGGCACTCCTGTTCTCCAGCCTTCTTTGCATCGCGCAGAACAGTCGTATCCAACTGGATGTCCGGCTTGTGCTCGTCACATTAACCGTCACCGACAGCCGCAATCGATTCGTGCAGGGACTGCAGAAGGAAAATTTCCAGATCTGGGAGGACAAGATCGAGCAGGCGCCGGTTACGTTTTTCAATGAAACGACTCCGGTGACTTTGGGAATCATTCTCGACAAGAGTGGAAGTATGGGCGGCCGTCATCTGTCCAGCGGAGCGGCCATTCCGACATTCCAGGATCAAATGATAATGACGGCGACCTCGTGTCTCCGGGATAGTACTCGCGAGGATGAGTACTTCCTGGTCGAGTTTTCCAATCGCCCGATGGTTACTGCGGATTTCACCAATGACATTTCCAAACTGGGCCAGCAACTGGTGTTCATGGATGCGGGAGGTTCGACGGCATTGTGGGACGCGATATATCTGGGCGTCCGCAAGATCGAACATGCGTCGAATTCACGGAAAGCACTATTGGTTCTGACCGATGGAATCGAAAACCATAGCCGCTATACGCTGGGGGAATTGAAAGGCATACTCCGCGAACAGGATGTGCGGATCTACAGTATGGACCGGGTACAGGTTCAGTTCAGCGGTATCGATCAATTGGCCGATCTCACCGGTGGTCGAGTGTTTCGCAGCAGCAACCCCTGCAAGGAATTGTCCGCAGATCTCCGGAATCAGTATGTCATCGGATACAACCCGACGAATCGGGCCGCGGATGGCGCCTGGCGAAACATCCGTGTACGCATCAGGCCCGAAGGTCTTCCGAAAGAGATGTCGAATCTTTCCGTGCGTGCACGCCAGGGCTACTACACGGAACAAGCAAAACCCTGAGGACGCCAAACTTCGTGGCAAGCGTCAGGTTCGCAAGTCTTCATTTATCCCTTAAGATACGCAATCAGCAGAACGAGCGTGACCGGACTCAGAAGCGTGGATACAAAAACAACGCTCGTCACGAATGCGGAATCCAGATTGAATTCCAGCGCCAGGACAGTGGTTACGACTGCAGCCGGCATTGCGGAAACAACGATCGCGACGCTGCGGGCCACACCGGTCATACCCAGTGCGGTGCTGAGCCCGAGGCCGATGACCGGGGCGACAAACAGCGAAAGGGCTACCGCAACCAGAACTGCCACAGGGCGTTCTGGAAACGTCGCGCGCTGAAGCTGCATTCCCAGAACGAGAAGCATCGTCGGAATCGCTGCGTCGCTCAGCATCCCGATGGGACGCATGATCGCAATCGGGACTTCCGTACGGGTGATCAGAAAGATGAACGCCGCCGCCAGGGCGTACAGAGATGGAACACGAACAATTCCGGCCATCGCTTTTTGAAATCCATGTCCGCCATGAACTGCGATGAACACTCCCGCTGTATAGATGACCACTGCGCTGGTGACGAAATAAATACTGGCGTGCGCGAGACCTTCACGACCGAACGCAAACAGAATGACGGGCAATGCAAAATTTCCGCTGTTGGAGAACATGACTGTGAGAAGAAAGCTGGTACGCGTCTTCGCTTCCAGCTGTAGAGAGCCCGCCACCACACGTGCGGCTAAACCCATAATCGACGTCAGCAACAGGCAAAAGGCAGCCATCCGGCCAGCATCCGCGGCGCTCATCGAGGAACCCACGAGCTGGCTGAATACCAGGCAGGGCGACAATGCATGGAACGAAACCGAGGACAGGAACTTCACGCTGCCACCCAGCCGCCGTTCCAGAAGAAATCCGATCGCGGCAATGGCGAAGATCGGAACGACATCGGAAATCAGTATGGATAAGAGTGTAGTCACGCACTACAGAGTAATCAGTTCCGCATCGGACATCGTGGGAATATTTGCAGAAAGGGTCGTGACGAAACTATGCTTGCGGAAAACCACCGGGAACTTCGAAAACAAAACCACAATGGAGAGCTGAAATGATGAAGTCCATCGTAGTGCCGCAAGCCGGGAGAAGCGAATCCATTCGACACTACTTCCTGTCCGCAATAGTGTTGGCAGTTATTTCGGTGACCCTTCTCGGTCAAGGGCAGACGATCCCGTACGACAAGATTGAAATTCTGACCGAGAAGATTGCGCCGAACCTGTACATGCTGTCGGGATCCGAGAATGTGGATCCCGGACACCCGGATGGTGCGGGAGGGAGGATTGGCGTGCTTGCCGGTCCGGACGGCATCTTCATGGTGGATGCGCAGTATCTTCAGATCGGCGACAAGGTGATATCCGCCGTGAGAAAGATTGACCCGGGGCCGATCCGGTTCCTGGTGAATACGCATATTCATCCCGACCATACCGCCGGCAATGCGACGTTTGCCAAACTTGGGGCCGTGATTTTCGCTCGGGAAGAACTTCGCGAAGGGATGTTGCGGACACAGGGAGGGGATCCCGCAAGGCTTCCCGTCATCACGTACGGAATGGGCGATCCGCTTAGGCTTCGAATGAATGGCGAAACCGTGGAACTGATTCCTGTTCGGGCTGCGCATACCGGTGGCGATACGATGATCCGATTCGTGAATGCGGACGTCATCATGGTCGGCGATTTCTACCGCAATTTTGGATATCCGTTTATTGATGTCGCCAATGGTGGTTCGTTGAAGGGTGCGCTCGAGGCGCTGGATCTGACCATGAAAATCGCAGGGCCGGATACAAAGCTGATCCCCGGTCATGGCACGTATATCAAACGAACCGACATTGTCCCGTACCGGGACATGATTCTGGGGGTGCAGTCCAGGATCCAGCAGCTGATAGCACAGGGAAAGACCGAAGCGGAAGTGGTCGCTGCGAAAGTGACCGCGCCTTACGACGCCAGGGTTCCAGGCGGTCTGCTGCCCGCGGGTAATGGCACCAGCGCGGACAGGTTTGTCCGCATGGTCTATCAGCAATTAAAGGACGACAAATGACGGGACTCGATCAAAGCTGAACGTCCCACGCCTTCAGGATCGCCGCCTCATCCATGGCACTCATTGCTTTCTTGAAGCGCGCGCCGGAACGGCCTTTGACACGTCGTTCGCATTCCGGCCAGCTTGTGTGCCGCATCGCCACGCCGTCGACAACGCTGAGATAGGAGAACGGCTTCTTGTTCGATCCCGCACCGGACGGCTTATCCCCGGATGCCTGAGGCAGACTGGTGTCGGCAGGGATATCCAGGATGTGAACCGGATAATCCGCGATCGGACCTTCGAACAATCGCGGCACTTTCTGCATCGCAAACGCAGTTGCAATTTCATCCACGCGCTCGTTGCCGGGGACTCCGATGTGACCCCGGACATAGTGCCATTCGACACCATCGGCTCGATCCCGAACCAGCGTCCACAGCCGCTCCCAGAGGTCACGGTTCAGAACGTCCTTTCCTTCGATCGTTCTCCATCCGCGCCGATGCCAGCTGGGTATCCATTCAGAGATGCCTCGGATCACGTATGACGAATCGGTATACACCGCAATACGTCCCGTCGTTGCTTTGAGATGAGCGAGTGCTTCGATTGGCCCGGTCAGTTCCATACGATTGTTCGTCGTATGCGGCGATCCACCGCCGAATTCTCGAACACCGCCTCCGGTTGTGACGATCACGGCCCCCCAACCTCCCGGTCCTGGGTTGCCCTTTGCCGCGCCATCCGTGAATACGACGATCGGCCTGATGCTTTCTTGACCGGTGTTCATATGAACTACTTAATCCTTTGGCGAAAGGAAGAACGCTGGATTCTTTCCTACGCTAGAATCTAGCATGGCTTCACGAGATGTTAATTCCGTCCAGCGTGTGCCGATTCTTTAAGGGAGGACTTGCATGACAAAACGAATGCTCTACGCGGTTGCGGGGTTGATACTAGCAGTGACTGGCGGGTTCGCCCAAAGGATCAGCGACCCCTTTCCGGAGCCCATTCCCCCGACGGACCGAGTCATCACCGTCAAATTCGTTGAATTTGCGACAATCCCCGACTCCGTTGGTCCTGCGGTAGCTCCACGTGGTGGCGGCGAAGCAGTCGTGCCTCCTCCAGCCCCTCCGCGCATCATGACAATGCTCTACGAAGCGGGCACCCGCCGATACTTCGTCAGCGACATGAATGGAAAGTTGTTTGCCATCAGCTCCGATGGCAAGACCGTAACGCCTTACCTCGACCTGACCTCGCCGGCGTGGAAGGTTGACGTTCAAGCGCAGGGGACAGAGCGCGGACTGCAAAGCTTCGCATTCCATCCGCAGTTCAGCCAGGCCGGGGCTCGCGGCTTCGGCAAGTTTTACACGTACACGGACACGTCAAACATGAGCGTTCCCGGCGACTTTAAACCGGCGATTGCCGCGCGCACTCATGACATCGTCGTCCTTGAGTGGACGGCAAAGACTCCAACGTCCGCAACGTATGATGGCAGCGCGCCTCGCGAACTGATCCGCATACAGGAACCATATGCAAACCACAACGGCGGTCATCTCACGTTTAATCCGCTCGCCACACCGGCAAGTGCCGACTTTGGTCTTCTGTACATGGGTCTCGCAGATGGCGGCAGCGGTGGCGATCCGAATGGCCACGCACAGAACCTCGGGATCGCCCTTGGCAAGATCCTGAGGCTGGATCCACTCGGAACAAACAGTGCAAACGGGAAGTACGGAATTCCTGCGAGTAATCCATTCGCCAATGACGGCAAAGACGACACGCTCGGCGAAATTTTCGCTTACGGGGTCCGCAATCCCCAGCGTCTGTTCTGGGATCCGAAGAATGGAAGTATGTTTATGTCCGATATCGGACAGGACACGATTGAAGAAATCAGTCCAGTCACGGCCGGCGCGAATCTGGGCTGGAACGTTTGGGAGGGAAGTTATAAGTATCTCTCTGGAAGGCCAACCGGAGTCGAGGCTACCGGTCCGCGCTCGGATCCGAAGGTCACGTATCCGATCGTCGAATATGGTCAAACCGACCCATTGCTTCCGGGCGGCAGCCAGGCTGCAATTGGCGGTCTGGTGTACCGCAGCGCCAAAATTACGCAGCTGACGAACCTGCTGATTTTCGGCGACAACCCGAGCGGCGAAATCTTTTATGTCAATGCCGATAATCTACCCAAAGGAGGGCAGGACTCCATTCGCCGAATCCTGCTGAACGACAACGGAACGACAAAAACTTTCCTGCAGGCTATCAAGGAGAAGAACGTCGCGCAGGGAAGGACAGCGGCAACGCGGGCCGACTTGCGATTCGCAGAAGGGCCGGATGGGCAGATATTCCTCACCAATAAACGCGACGGAATAATTCGCCTGCTCGTTCCCGGACAATAGCGATGTACATCGAATGGAGGGGCGTTAGACTGTTCCAATAGAATCACTGAGAGTACGCGCATCCATTCCCCGATCAAGGAAAATTTCCACGAATTTGGGATTGCGAGGCTGAAGATACTAACATTCGAGGCTTCAAGTGTTCTGTTTCATTACTGTAGTTTGTAATTCTGAAAGGTAACGGAATTGCAGACAGCGTGCTTTAGCAAGGGAGAGCTGTGTATGCGTACCGAAGTTTTCGTGGGCCTGGACGTCAGTAAGACTGTACTCAACATTGTTGTTCGACCTTCGGGCGAGCATTGGAGTGCTGGAGTCGATGACGCTGGAATGAACGAAACCGCCGAAAAGATTCGGGATATACATCCGAATCTTGTAGTTATGGAAGCGCATGGGGGCGTTGAACTGCCGGTTGCGGGAACTCTTGCTTCCCTCGGTTTACCTTTCGCGCTGGTCTCACCAAGAAGCATCAAGGATTTTACGCGAGCCATCGGCGGTATGCGCCAGGACCGCAGTCAGGCGGGATTGCTGGCCCATTTTGCAGAGCTGGTGCGTCCGGAAGTGCGTAAGGTTCCCGCCGAGAGTATTCAGATTTTGAAGGCGTTGCAGGCCCGTCGGATGGAGGTTCTTCAGATGATGGCCGTGGAACAAGCCCGTTTGGAGAAGGCCACATCCGCGATTCAGAAGGAATTGAAAAATCACATCCATTTTCTCGAGAAGAGCGTTTTCTGGACTGACGAAGAAATCAGCCGCACGATTCGTCTCAGCGTTCGTTCGTAAATTTTCGGTTAAGCCGTGACCGGCGTCTCTGTCGCCGCCAGGGAATCTTTCTTCATGTAGAGAATTTTCGACCAGAGTCCGGATGAGATGGATCTGGTGTGTGCTCCGAAATCGCGGCGGCCTGAGTCTGAATTACCGAAATGGGTGTGCTGGCCATGACCGTTGCAACGGTTGCCGCAGCTATTGATGAGGGCGAACTGGGCCCGATACAGAGACCTGCATGTCCGCCTAGAAGGCCCCGTTGGCTATGAAACCGAAGTCGGCGCAGGAATCTCCGCCCGTGTGGCCTCCGACATTTCGCCAGGCTCCGAAGCGGCCATCGTATCTGGTGAAGCATATGCCGGAGTCACCGAGATTTGCCTCATGAACTCCAGATCCGCGTCGATACTCGCGAATTGGTCCAGATCCGCAAGATTCGCCATGCGCGCCGCCGCCTTTTCGTCATAGCCCTTAAGAACATCCTTTGCTGCCTTTTGCATGGTGCGAATGGCGCTTCGAATATCTTTCAGTTCTTCCTTGTTCAAATCGCCTTCCACGGTGATTGAACAGGCGGTGGTTCGATGCAGTTCCGTAAGCGCGCCTGAAATCGTGGCTGATGAATCGCCCACACGTCCTTGCGCGTTGTAGGTAGTAAACGACAGTTCCGCCGACCTGGTTGAGGACCACGTAACCGTGTCCCCGCCCATGGTAACCATTGTCATATCTGATGTTTGCGCTTGAGATACCCGGACCTGCGTTGCCTCGACAGAGACGGAGGAGGCTGACGCCTCTTGCGGGCTGAGAGCGGTTGTATTGTCTGCAGGCGCACACGAAATCGAATTTACACAAGACATGGCCTTCCTCCGTACCCTCCGTCGATAGGATCTCTATCGGCCAGTGGATGAGCGGACTTCATTGAAATTATTACTGTCTGATGGAGAAGTTACGTCGCAGTCTGCAAGGCCTGAACGCGAGCTTCGAGGGCCGTAATCCGTTCCTGCAGGCGATGTGCTTCAATCTGGTCAAAACGTTGTTCCAGACGGCACAACGCTTCCGTGATCATGACGAATTCCTGCCTGGTCCGGCCTGTTCGACGTTCCAGTTCTGCGACAAGGCCATGGAGCAAGTCCAGCCGCAGCTGCATGGTTCGAAGTATCGAGCTGTGTTTTTTGACCGTCGTTTCCACCGATATCAGTCGAATCGCTCCAGCGTTTTGCACCGTTACCAGGCTCTCGAAGCCCTGATCCATGCGGTCAAACCGCGCACTGTGGTCTTTCAGAATTTCGTAGATTGTCGTCAGAGTGATTTCGTTTACAGACATGGGAAGTCCTCAGAAAACACAAAGGGTGAGTGGAGACTATCACTCTGGATTCCGGCAGACTAGCGGGATATTTTCGCGTGAGTAAACGGCACCTGGGCGGTAATTATCAGGCCATAGGCCTCAAGTGCGATGAGCTTTCTTGGATGGTTCGTCAGGATTCGCATGGAGTGAATCTTCAGTGCCGCCAGAATCTGAGCACCAATTCCATATTCTCGTTGTTCGCCCTGCAGGCCAATGGTTTCGTTGGAGTCCACGTTGCGCATTCCGTGCGCCTGAAGCTCCGCAGGTCCCGGATTGCCCATCGGGTGCAGGTAAAGAAGGACGCCGCGTCCTTCGGCTTCGATGGTTGCGACCGCACGATCCATCTGTTCGTGGCAGTGACAGCCGACGGACCCAAACACATCACCTGTGAGGCAATGCGTGTGCACGCGCACGAGCACGTCTTCGCCGTTTCCGATTTCACCCTTCACGAGTGCAAAATGCGTTTCGTTGCCGAGTATGCTTTGAAACCCGATCATCCGGAATTCACCGTGCCGCGTTCGCAGAAGACTTTCGCTGGTTTTACGTACGAAGTTTTCCGTCCTCAGCCGGTAGCGAATGAGGTCCGCTACCGTAATCAGCTTCACATTGTGTTCCGAGGCGAATTCCAGGAGATCCGGAACTCGCGCCATTGTTCCGTCTTCCTTCATGATTTCGCAGATGACGCCGGCAGGGAACAGGCCGGCACTTCGCGCAAGGTCTACAGAGGCTTCCGTCTGTCCGGCTCGAACCAGTACGCCGCCATCTTTTGCGCGCAAAGGGAAAATGTGACCGGGCCTTGTCAGGTCACTGGGCTTGGTTCGAGGATCAATGGCTGTCAGAATGGTCTGCGCTCGATCATGAGTGGAAATTCCCGTGGACACGCCCCGTCGCGCTTCGATGGCAACACAGAACGCTGTTCCATGCGGAGAGCTATTCGTGTGATCCGGCACCATGAGCGGGATATTGAGATCGTCCAGCCGCTGTCCGGTCATTGCCAGACAAATCAGACCGCGTCCATGGGTGGCCATGAAGTTGATGACCTCCGGCGTGACTTTTTCCGCTGCAACCATGAGGTCGCCTTCGTTTTCACGGTCCTCGTCATCGATGATGATGACAATTTTTCCGTTTTGAACGTCCTGTATCGCGTCTTCAATCGATGCAAACTGTGTCATGTTCCTATTCTAATTCAGGGGTCTGTTTGCAAGCATGCGCTCCACGTACTTCGCAATGACATCGAACTCCAGGTTTACCGGGTCGTTGGCCTGCACACGCCGCAGATTGGTATTGTCGAACGTGTGGGGGATAATTGCGACCTCAAAAACGTATGGCTTCACCCGGGCGACCGTCAAACTGATGCCGTCGACCGAGATCGAACCCTTCTCCACGATGTAACGCAGCGCCGATTCAGGAAATTCGACTTCCAGCCTGTAATCGTCGCCTTCACGGCTAAATGCCCGAATTCGACCCACTCCATCGACGTGTCCCTGCACGATATGACCATCGAATCGGCCGTCCGCACGCATTGGCCGCTCGAGATTCGCCAGGGAGCCGGCAATGAGTACGTTGAGACTTGTCCGTTCCAGAGTCTCGCGCGAAAGATCCGCCGTGAAACCGTCATTGTGAATCGTTCTTGCGGTGAGACACACGCCGTTCACCGAGATGCTGGCTCCGCGTTGCATACCATCAAGAATCCGGCCAGCGCGAACCCTGAGGGTTCGAAAGCCTCCGCTGTCGGCAATTTCGGCGATCTCGCCGACTTCTTCAATAATTCCGGTGAACATAGGAAGTGATAACGAGGTCTGGCCCCGTCATCAGAATCTCGCAATCTTCAAGGTGAATGGCCTCGGCCAGACGTTCGATGCCGGGCCCGCCAATAGCTGGAACTTCACGACCTCCGATCAGTTTGGGTGCAACGAACATCACAATCTTATCAATGATCCCCGACTGGATTGCGTTGAAAGCCAGATCCGGCCCGCATTCCAGGACGAAGCTCTGAATCTCACGGGTCTGCATTTCGCCTGAAAGTGCTTCAAGCGATCCACGGAATGCCAGCCAGCCCGCCTTGATGGCATCGTCAGGGCGGACTTGCCCGCGCCGATCCATCACAATGCGAAGCAATTCGCGCCGGCGGGGAAGTCCGGTTCGATCGGTCATCTGGGGACGGTCCTTGAGAAACGTTCCGCTGCCAGTAACAATCGCGTCGACCGAATGCCGCAGCGACTGCCCCATGGCGCGCGATTCTTCGGAAGTGATCCACTGCGATTCGCCGCTCCGCGTCGCAATCTTTCCATCCAGTGTCATCGCGACCTTCAGTATTCCAAATGCACGACCCCGCGTTTTGTAAGTGATAAATGCTTCGTTGGCTCGACGGGCTTCGTCTTCCAGAATGCCGGAGGACACTTCAATTCCAGCGCGTTTCAGCATTTCAAGTCCAAGGCCGTTGACGATGGGATTGGGGTCTTCCATTGCGGTCACCACTCGGTTCACGCCAGCATTTATTAGAGCCTGTGCGCAGGGAGGAGTTCGTCCGGTGTGAGAACAGGGTTCCAACGATACGTAGATGGTCGAGCCCCGTGCGCCCGAGCCTGCATGCCGTAGCGCAATCACTTCGGCATGATCGATACCATCCCACGTATAGAAACCTTCACCGACAACCTTGTCCTCTTTGACGACGACAGCGCCCACCATGGCTCCCGGGCTCACAAGCCCCACGCCTTGCAGCGCGAGATCGATGGCACGTCGCATGTATGCTTCGTCTTTTATGGATGGTTCGAATGGAGTGGATGGAATCGATGACATACCGTCATTGCGCGAAGAGCGACTCCACAAAGTCATCTGGAGAGAACTCAATCAGATCGTCGATTTTTTCACCGACTCCGACGAAGCGGATCGGAATTCTCAATTCGCGGGCAATTGCGGTGACGACGCCTCCCTTGGCGGTTCCGTCCAGCTTGGTGAGGACGATCCCTGTCACCGCTGCGCTCCTCGTGAATTCCTTTGCCTGAACCAATCCGTTCTGACCGGTCGTTGCATCCATCACCAGAAGCACCTCGTGGGGTGCTCCGGATACTTCACGCTTCGCGATGCGAGTCATCTTTTCCAGTTCCGTCATCAAATTGCTTTTCGTGTGGAGACGGCCGGCGGTATCCACAATCACGTAATCGACTTTTTTGGATTTCGCCGATTGAAGCGCATCGAACAATACGGCCGATGGATCCGCGCCGGCCTGCTGCTTCACGATCGGCACATCCGATCGTTTCGCCCAGATCTCGAGTTGTTCGCTGGCTGCGGCGCGAAACGTATCCGCGGCGCAAAGCACGACTTTCTTGCCGTCATTCTTGAAACGATTGGCCAGTTTACCAATTGTCGTCGTTTTTCCGACGCCATTGACGCCCACCATCAGGATGACAAACGGTTCGCCTTCGGCGACTTGTTTTGGCGGTGCGGTATTGACGCGGAGAATCTTTCGAAGTTCGTCCTTTACCGCGTTTCGAAGTTGAAGTGGATCCCGAAGGGTCTGGCGAGACATCTGCTCACGGATTGAATTCAATACTTCAGTCGTTGTAACGATGCCCACGTCCGCGGAAACCATCACGGCTTCCAATTCGTCGAGCATTTCCGGATCGATGGTCTTCTTGCCTTCGACGATATTCTGAAAGCCTTCGTTCAGGTTCTCCTGTGTTCGACGAACGGCCGTCTTGATCTTGTCGAGAACTGACGGTTTCTTCTCTTCCGGTTTACCGAAAAGGCTGATGAACTCCACTATTCTTCCTTCAGCTTTCGTTCCATCAGATCGTTGATCGCATCCTGCACCTTCAGGCCCTCGTAAAGCACGGCATACATTCTTTCTGCGATGGGCATTTCGACTTTGAGTTTTCGGGCCAGTGCCACTGCGGATTCCGCCGTCTTGACGCCTTCGGCGACCGATCGCATCCCTCCGGTGATTTCTTCGATCTTGCGGCCCTGTCCCAGCGCGATGCCCACCCGGCGGTTTCTGCTCAGGTTTCCATAAGACGTTAGAATCAAATCGCCGAGTCCGGCAAGGCCGGAGAGAGTTTCACGGCGTCCACCGCACGCCACGGCCAGCCGAGTGATTTCCGCAAGGCCGCGTGTGACCAGTGCCGCGGCCGCATTGGATCCCAGTCCCAATCCGTCGGCGACCCCTGCTGCGATTGCAATGATGTTCTTCGTGGCGGCGCCGATTTCCACGCCGATGATATCCAGGTTTGTATAAAGACGAAACCGTGGGGTGGACAGTTCATTCTGAAGTTGAACGCGCAGCGACTCGAGTGGTGAAGCCACCACCAGAGCGGTCGGAACTCCACGAGCGACTTCGGGTGCAAACGTTGGTCCGGAAATCACCGCGATTCTGGATTCCACAGAAATGCCGAGGACATCGGTAAGCACCTGCGACATGCGCATCAACGTGCAGGTTTCAATCCCCTTGGTGGCGCTCACAAAAATCGTATCCGGTTGCACCAGAGGTGCCATCTGCTCCACCACGGATCGAAAAACGTGAGATGGGACGGCCATGATCACGATTCTTGAGTCCGCAAGGACGGAAATCATGGAATTGCTGATGTGGACCGATTTCGGAATACGAACGGACGGAAGATATACCGGATTTTCTCGCGTTTCCGACATGCCTTCCGCCAGATCCGCTTCGTAGACCCAAAGGGTGACTCGACGATCCGTGCGCGCAAGAGTGGCAGCCAGCGCCGTTCCCCAACCACCGGCGCCGATGATTGCCACCGGCACGGTCATGAGAGCAGATACTCCCTCAGTTTCGTGTACAGAGGACCGTTGGAAGTCAATTCGCTTTGGTAGAGAAAGCATCGGTCGACATTGAATGTGCCGAAGTCTCTTTCCTCAAACTGGCCTGCGGCGGTGACGAGTGCGGCGTCGAGAGGCCCGTGTTTCGCGCGGGCGAGCGTGATGTGGGCGCGATAGGAGCGTCGTTCCTTTTCAAATCCGAATGTTTCCAGCTTCGAATCGATTCTTCCGGTAAGCGCCTCCAAAGTGGGTGCCTGAATCCCTGCCCAGAAGACCCGGGGCGAGCGCGTTCCCGGAAAGAATCCAATCCCTTTCACCGTAATCTGAAATGGTTTCCAGGTGAGTACTGTCAATGCCTGGTGGACTTCCTCGGCGCGCTGTTCGGTGATTTCGCCCAGGAACTTCAACGTCAGATGAGCCGATTCTGTGGCCACCCATCGCGCCGCCGTCGATACGGGCCGCAGTTCACGTTGAACTTCAGCAAGACCTGCGCAAATTCCTTCCGGAAGTTCGATGCCAATAAAAAGTCGCATTAGATTCTCATCAATACGCGCCGGGTCAGATCGAGCGCGGCCTGCGACGTCCATGATCGGATTCGGTCGCGATTTCCGGGGAACATCAGGTGTCGGTGTTCGGTACCGCCGGGTCCAGCCACTGCAATGTGCACAGTGCCTACGGGCTTTTCAGGCGTACCGCCATCGGGACCCGCGATGCCGGTAACACCTACGCCTATGGTGGTACCCACCTTTTCCCGTACGCACTCCGCAAGCCCGCGAGCGACTTCTTCGCTGACGGCGCCTTGCATATCAAGCAACAGGGGCGGGATTCCTGCAAGTTCGATTTTCGATTGATTGCTGTATGTCACCATACCCGACATGAAGTATTTCGAACTGCCCGGGATGGATGTCAGCCTCGCCGATAGCAGGCCGCCCGTGCAGGACTCGGCCACGGAAATCGTCGCCTGTTTCAGCGCAAGCTGTCGTCCGACGACTTCTTCCAGCGACTGCTCGGAAGTGGCATATATATAATCCTCGAGCGATGCTTCAATTTGCTTTCCGAGTTCCTGGACCAGTCGTTCGGCTTCTTCATTTGTCTTACCCCTGGCCGTCAATCGCACATCCACCTGGCCGGGTTTGGCAAGGATGGTGGTCACCGGATTCTTGTACTTCTGATAAATGGGGGCGATCCGTGTATCGAGCACGGATTCCATCAATCCTGTCGTTCGGTAGATGCGGCGGGCGAGAGCCGCGGTTCCGGTCATTTTTTGAAGGCGCGGCGTGCAGGTATTGTCGAACATAGGTTCCAGTTCCGACGGCGGTCCGGGAAGCAGGACAACATCATTTCGATCCGAGTGTATCCAGAGTCCCGGAGCCGTACCATTCCGGTTTTCCAGAACGTCGGATCCGGTAAGAACCAGCGCCTGCCGCGCATTGTTGACCGGCATTTCCGCACCACGCGCCTTGAAGCGCTTCTGAATCGTGGCGAGGATATCATCATCGAGCACCAGTTGCCGCTTC
>Ga0070670_100000201_pt1 | contig 55479 bp, 54 predicted proteins | sample KBSS63metaG_FD_64665 | JGI IMG/M metagenome (GOLD analysis project Ga0070670, IMG submission 64665) | Switchgrass rhizosphere microbial communities from Kellogg Biological Station, Michigan, USA - KBS S6-3 metaG | ecosystem: Host-associated > Plants > Roots > Rhizosphere > Soil ... | reverse complement strand
CGCGACATCCTGCCCTTCCTAAGGGCGCTGCGCCAGCCGGATCTGCCGTTGACGGATATCGGCTTGAAGTTGCATACGAAACGATCGCCTCATCGCTCGGACGGGGCCGACTGGAGGCGATTTCTAAGTCATTCGCTGCTTGAAACCGACGGGCAGGGAAAACTTCTCGGCCATGCTGTGATCGCGCAGGAAAAGCGGATCGCGCTCATCGCGCCGCGGGCGCATCTCTTGCCTCTGGATGGTCGCACCTCGATCAATGACGGCATAATATCGGACCTGCTCACCAGCCTCTACGGCGGCGACATGACGGGCGACGCCAAGCTGACCCGATTTGCTGCCGGATCGATGTTCTGGTTTCGCCGTTCGCTGCTGACGCCACTTCTCTCAGACGACATCGCGACCCGATTTGCCCCCGAGCACGGCCAGTTGGATGGAACGGCCGCGCATGCGTTGGAACGCATGTTTTCCACCATCGTCGAACGCCAGGGTTACCTATCCGCCGCCATGGAAAATGCTGTTCCCGTGCTCGAGGCCCCTTCGTCTTCACTTTCGGCCGCGCAACTGGCAGACCTCATCGACCGGACCCTCGACCACGAAAATCCATTTTCGCTGTCTCTGCGAGATTTCTGGCGCAAAAATCCGCGCCTCTTGAGAGTGGCGCATATGATCTATGCGAGAATGCCGAAACGGCTCATCCGCGTGCTTCGCGCGGCTGTGCAGCGTTGATCGCACCTCGCTCAGAGAAAGGCCCGGTTTAACTCGATGGTTTCAAAGACAGCGCGCATCGCTTTCGTTATCTCCGAAGACTGGTTTTTCGTGTCACATTTCCTGCCCATGCTGCGGGCAGCGCGGGATGCCGGATTGGATCCGATCATCATTACCCGTGTAAGCCGTCACCAGCCGACCTTGGAGCGACTGGGCGCCCGCGTGGTTCCGCTCAATATCGAAAGGCGAACCGTGGGGCCGCTGTCCGTGGCCGCCTCAGTCCGACGTATGGCAAGAATCCTGAAGGACGAAGAGGTCGACATCGTTCACTGCATCGCCTTGCGCTCGATAATTCTTGGCGGCATGGCCGCCAATCTCGCGGGCGTCAAAAGACGCATCCTCGCGGTCACCGGTGGCGGTTTGTTGACAGCGAACAAGGGATTCGCCGCCGCTGTTTCCCGGGCCCTCCTCAAAAGTTTCATTGCGCTGATCGTGTTGCGCGGAAAAAACCAGTTCCTGTTCGAGAACGTGACGGATCCGTTGGGCTTCGGACTTTCGGCGGATGCTTCCAATGTGACCATTGTGCCGGGCGCCGGGGTTGATCCGGATTTCTTCCAAGCAACAACGCCACCCAAGGCGGGCGGACTGAGGATTGCGATGGTCAGCCGCATGGTCTGGTCCAAAGGCGCTGATCTCGCCGTCGAGGCTGTGTCGATTGCCCGACAGCGAGGGTATGAGGTGAGCCTTTCGTTATATGGCAATCCCGATCCTTCGAACCCGCGATCTCTCTCAGAAGAAACTCTCAAGAACTGGTCAAGTCAGCCAGGGATAGATTGGCGCGGGGCGACCGACGATGTGCGCCAGGTTTGGGCGGCCCACGATCTTGCCTGCTTGCCGACGAGAGGAGGAGAGGGGCTGCCGCGCTCAATTCTTGAAGCCGCATCTTGCGGTCGAGCTATTCTGACCACCAATGTTCCGGGTAGCCGCGACTTCGTGCGGGAGGGACACGAAGGCTGGCTCGTGGACCCCGATGACGCGATGGCCTTGGCGAACCGCATTTGTGCCTTGGCAAAGACGCCCGAGCTCGTGGCCCAGGCTGGTATCAAGGCGCGCGCCCGGATCGTTGCGGGCTTTACCGAGGCGCATGTAGAGGCGCAGGTCTCGGCGCTATACCGAGCCTTGGCCGTCCTCTGAAGAGTGTTGGATCGCAAAGCGGAGGGAGAGCCTTGCCAGAAGTGGCAGGCCCGTCTCCCTCTAGCGGCGATCGGAAGAATGGCCTATTTTAAAAAGCGGCGTCATCCTTCGCTTCGGCGAGCTTCGCCAGATACTGACCGTAACTGCTCTTGCCGAGAGCCTTTGCGAGCTTTGCGAGCTGCGCGTCGTCGATATGACCCATGCGGTAGGCAACCTCCTCGGGGCAGGCGACCTTAAAGCCCTGACGCTTTTCCAATGTGCCGACGAACTCCGCCGCTTCAAGCAGGCTGTCGGGTGTACCGGTATCGAGCCAGGCGTAACCCCGACCCATCAGTTCGACGGAGAGTTGGCCGCGCTCCAGATAGATGCGATTGACGTCGGTTATCTCGTACTCGCCGCGTGGAGACGGCTTCAGGTTGGCGGCGATGTCGACCACCTGCTCATCGTAGAAATAGAGACCGGTTACCGCCCAATTGCTTTTCGGTTTTTCCGGCTTCTCCTCGATCGACAGGGCCTTCATACTACGGTCGAATTCGACCACACCATAGCGCTCTGGATCGGTGACGTGATAAGCAAAGACGCGAGCGCCGTTGGTGGTGTCGGAGCCCGACTTCAACAGTTGCGGCAAGCCGTGGCCGTAGTAGATGTTGTCGCCGAGAATGAGTGCCGACGGATTGCGTCCGACGAAATCCGCTCCGATGACGAAGGCTTGGGCGAGGCCGTCCGGGCTTGGCTGCACGGCATACTCGATGGAAATGCCCCACTGGCTGCCGTCTCCGAGCAGGCGCTTGAAGGCCTCGTTGTCATGCGGCGTCGTGATGATCAGGATTTCCCTGATGCCGGCAAGCATTAGCGTTGTCAGCGGGTAGTAGATCATCGGTTTGTCGTAGACCGGCATCAGTTGCTTCGAGACGGCCATGGTGATTGGATAAAGGCGAGAGCCGGAGCCGCCCGCAAGAATGATGCCCTTCATGCTTCTTCCTTTGTATCATGAGACGGTGGGAGCGTATCCGCGAAAACTGTCTCCGATCCGCCGATTGGGGGGTAGCGGAGATGCTCCGATTTGTTAGTCTCTCAGTAGACGTTCGAGAACCACCTTCGTGGACAGTTTCCAGTCCGGAAGTGCAATCCCATAGATAGCATTGAGCTTGTCGTTCGACAGCCGCGAATTTGCCGGGCGTCTTGCCGGCGTCGGATAGTCCGCGGTGGTAATGCGCCCGACGGTAATCGCTTTACCGGTCTTGTGCTCCAGCTTGGCGAAAATCTCTTCGGCGAACTCCGCCCAGGTCGCCTCGCCACCGCCGGTCAAATGAAAGACGCCGCGTAAGTTGGGGTCTTCATTATTGGCCAGCCGCTGCGCGATCGCAATGACCGCGTCCGCTATGTCTAGGGCGCTGGTCGGCGTGCCGCGCTGGTCAGCAACGACGTTCAGAGCATCGCGTGTTTCTGCAAGCCGGAGCATCGTCTTGACGAAATTTGCCCCGTAGGGCGAGTAGACCCAGGCGGTTCGCAGGATCGCGTGGTTGGGTGTCGCAGCCGCGATCGCCTGCTCGCCGGCCAGTTTGGATTTGCCGTAGACGGAGACGGGACCGGTTTCGTCTGTCTCGATATAGGCGCCGTCCTTGTCGCCGGGAAACACATAGTCTGTCGAGAGATGCACGACCGGGATGCCGAGTTCCTCGGCGATGCCCGCAATTGCCGCAGGACCTTCAGCGTTGACTGCAAAGGCGGTAGCCTGCTCGCTCTCGGCCTTGTCCACGGCAGTGTAGGCAGCGGCCGAGACAATCGCGTCTGGTCTAAGTCCGATAAGAGTGGATCGTATCGATTGCGTGTCGGCCAGATCCAATTCAGGACGGCCGACAGCGACGATCTCCACGCCAGCGAGCGGCCCGCGTTCGATCAGGGCGCTCACCACCTGTCCCTGTTTTCCCGTCACGGCTATGCGCATGTTCTTTTCCTCAGCCTTATTTCAGTACGCCGAGGCGTTCACCGGAATAAACGCCTTGGCGCAGTGGCTGCCACCACCATTCATTGTCAAGATACCAGCGCACGGTGCGCTCGATGCCGCTATCGAAATTCTCCTCGGCTTTCCAGCCCAGCTCTGTCTCAAGCTTGGTTGCGTCGATGGCGTAGCGTGCATCATGGCCTGGCCGGTCGGTGACGTAGGTGATCAGTTCGGCGTGGGGCTTAGTCTTCGGGCGCAGTTGATCCATCAACTCACAGACGCGGGTGACGACATCGATGTTGCGGCGCTCGTTACGGCCGCCGACATTGTACTTCTCGCCCAGACGGCCACGCCCTGCAATCAGATCGAGCGCACGAGCGTGATCCTCGACATACAGCCAATCACGGATGTTGGCGCCCTTTCCATAGACAGGCAGTGGCTTGCCTTCCATGGCGTTGAGAATGATCAGCGGGATCAGCTTTTCCGGGAAGTGATAGGGCCCATAATTGTTTGAGCAGTTCGACACGACGACCGGCAGGCCGTAGGTGCGATGCCAAGCCACCACCAGGTGGTCGCTCGCTGCTTTCGAAGCGGAATAGGGGGATGACGGGTCGTAAGCGGTGACTTCTTCAAACAATCCGTCGTCGCCGAGCGAGCCGTAGACCTCATCGGTCGATACGTGGAGGAAGCGAAAGGCTGCTTTACGATCGGCGGGAAGGTCGTTCCAATAATGCCGCGCGGCTTCCAGAAGGCTGAACGTTCCAATGACATTGGTCTGCACGAAGTCGGCGGCGCCACTGATCGAGCGATCGACATGGCTTTCTGCAGCCAGGTGCATGATGCGGTCCGGTTGGAAGGAGGACATCGCTTCGGACATCTTCTGCATGTCGCAGATGTCTGCCCGCAGGAAGCGGTAATTGGTCGCGCCCTCAATCTCTTTCAGCGATGCAAGATTGCCGGCATAGGTCAGCTTGTCGACGTTCAGAACTTCCGCACCGACATTTTTTACGAGATGCCTGACCAGTGCCGATCCGATGAACCCTGCTCCGCCTGTAACAAGAATGCGCATGTTCGTCTGCCTCCGTGGCCTATTCGTTGATCAAATGAAAGTATGGGGGCAGGTCCGCCAAGGTCGGTTGCACCTTGTCTTTGTTGGACAGGATGGCGTCCTCGAGAGGCAGCGGCCATTCGATACCGATATCGGGGTCGCTCCACAACAAGCCGCGATCGTTCTCCGCGCTGTAAGGTGCTGTCACCTTGTACGAGATCACGCAGTCGGGCACCAGTGTCGCGAAGCCATGGGCAAAGCCTGCCGGGATCCACAGCTGCTCACCGTTTTCCTTCGACAGTTCAAGCCCATACCATTGGCCGTAGGTCGGCGAGCCGACGCGGATGTCGACGGCGACATCGAAGATCCGGCCAGCGATGCAGCGCACCAGCTTGCCCTGCGCAAATGGCTCCAGCTGGAAGTGCAAGCCTCGGACCGTGCCGACCGAAGCCGAAAGCGACTCGTTTTCCTGCACGAAGGCGACGTCGGCGACATTCTCGCGAAACCAACCCTCTTTGAATGTTTCCGAAAAGTACCCGCGGTGATCCCCCAGTTTTGTCGGGGTAATTTTTGCAAGCCCGGCCAGCGGCAATCGTTCGATCTTCATTTTGTACCCATCATTTCCAAGCGATCCTTTGTAATTTTCAGGATCTTTTTGCAAGCGACTTCTCCGGCTGTGTTCTCTGGAAAGTCGTTAAATCGCGGGAGGCGGTCGTGCCTACATGATGTCTGCGCAGTCGAGGACCTTTTTATGACCAGTCAAACTTCAAATGGGGACAGTCCCTTTGGCACCACTCAAGCTTTCTTGCATTCTGGAGATATGGCGGCAAGCCACCGGAGGAAAAGATCATCCGGCAAATCACCATCAATCATAAAAGAAGACGCTGCCACGCTAGCCGGCACATTCGAAAAGTGAGTTTCTCAGGAGAATCTTCGGCGCGGCTGCTCACCCAATCAGTGGCTTCCTGAGACTAGCCTAGCTAAGGATTGTGCTGAACGGTCTCATCTTGCTTGGGTGGCCCAGGTTGGAATGGTGCTGCTAGGCGGGATCGAACCGCCGGCCTCTCCCTTACCAAGGGAGTGCTCTACCCCTGAGCTATAGCAGCATCGTGGCGCAAAGGGTGCGCCGTATCGGGCGAGGCGGCTATTGCCATAGCTGATCGGCGAGCGCAAGCCGCAAAATCCAATCTTCTTCAAACAAGCGCGGGAAAACGTGCGTGCGGCTTTTGAAATGCTACTATTTGCGGTATCAGCTTGGTCATGAAGCAGAATGAAGATGGCGATAGCAGCAAGGCCGCTGCGGTGGGCCCGGCAGCATCCGGGGAAAAATCCGGTTCCGCGCCAGTGCCCACGATGAGCGAGTCCGATCGCCGCCGGGCGCGGGCGGCAGCCAAGCTTAAAGAAAACCTCTCGCGTCGCAAGCAGCAGGTGCGCGCGCGTCGCGCCGGCGAAGCAGATGAAACGGTTGGGCTTCCCGCCGCAAAAATGGACGATTTGTAATGATTAGGTCGCGCAGACTGTAAACGAATTGAAGCGGCGCCCAATTTCCTTTAAACACCGCCTTCCTTTGCAAGGCACCAAGAATTCAGAAAGGCGGGTTCGCCCGTAATCGCACATGGATCGTATCAGGATTGTCGGCGGCAATGAGCTCAATGGCGTCATTCCGATTTCCGGCGCCAAGAATGCCGCTTTGCCGCTGATGATCGCGTCGCTTCTGACCAGCGACACGCTGACGCTCGAAAACGTGCCGCATCTGGCCGATGTCGAATTGCTGTTGCGCATCCTCGGCAACCATGGCGTCGACGTCTCCGTCAACGGCCGCCGCGAGCGCCAGGACGATGCCTATTCCCGCACCATCCATTTCACCTGCCGGACGATCGTCGATACCACGGCCCATTACGAGCTGGTGTCTAAGATGCGCGCCAGCTTCTGGGTGCTCGGACCGTTGCTCGCCCGCGAAGGCCAGGCGCGCGTCTCGCTGCCGGGCGGCTGCACCATCGGCACGCGGCCGGTCGACCTGTTCATCGAGTCGCTGCAGGCACTCGGCGCCAACATGGATATCGATGCAGGCTACATCAACGCGACGGCGCCGAAGGGCGGCTTGGTCGGCGCAAAATACACCTTCCCGAAGGTATCGGTCGGTGCCACCCATGTGATGATGATGGCCGCGACACTTGCCCGCGGCACGACCGTGATCGGCAATGCCGCCCGAGAGCCTGAGGTCGTCGACCTTGCCAATTGCCTGATCGCCATGGGCGCCAAGATTTCCGGTGCCGGCACCTCGACCATCACCATCGAGGGCGTCACTTCGCTCTCCGGCGCGCGCCACCGCGTGCTGCCGGATCGCATCGAGACCGGCACCTATGCCATGGCAGTCGCCATGGCCGGCGGCGACGTCACGCTTGAAAATACCGACATGTCTCTGCTCGAAACGGCGCTCGAAACCTTGCGTCGCGCCGGCGCCGAGATCACCCCCACCAACAACGGCATGCGCGTGCGCCGCAACGGCGGCGGCATCCGCCCGGTCGACATCGTCACCGATCCGTTCCCGGGCTTCCCAACCGACCTGCAGGCGCAGTTCATGGCGCTGATGACGCGCTCTTCCGGAACGGCCCACATCACTGAAACCATCTTCGAGAACCGCTTCATGCATGTGCAGGAACTGGCTCGTCTCGGCGCTCGCATTTCGCTCTCCGGCCAAACCGCGAAGATCGAGGGGGTCGAACGGCTGCGGGGTGCGCCTGTGATGGCCACCGACCTGCGTGCCTCGGTGTCGCTCGTCATCGCCGGGCTTGCCGCAGAGGGTGAGACGGTCGTCTCCCGCGTCTACCATCTCGACCGCGGCTTCGAGCGGCTTGAAGAGAAATTGACCCGCTGCGGCGCCATTGTCGAACGACTGAGCGAATAGGCCGGAAAGCATGGTCTGAAGCCGATTGCGCGGTTGCGTCGCGGCTCCAGGCGCCCTATCTCCTGTGGCACTGAGCCGCCGGTGGCCGTGGACGATGGGGAAAAGTGACGTATGGCAGACCTGAAACTTCTGGCGCTCGACGGCGAGGATCTGGCGGTCGTTTCCGCCCATATGCAGGACGCCGTGTTCAAGGTCGGCGATATGGCCTATGAGCCGCGTGGCCTGCAGTTTTCGCTGGCTGCCAATCGCTTCGACTGGGAAAAGTCGGACGGCAAGGCGAGGAGCTTCGAGCGCCACCGCGCCGCTCTGGTCTTCAAGCGAGTGCTTGCGGTGCGCACGCAGGGCATCGACCGCCGCCGACGGGAAACCGTGCTGTCCTTGCTGGCGATTCGCTTCGCGCAGAAGGGCGAGGGGCCGGACGGTACGATCGAGTTGCTGCTTGCCGGCAACGCGACGCTGGCGCTGGACGTGGAATGCATCGAAGTGCAGCTTGCCGATATCGGCGGTGCGTGGCAGACGTCTTCCAAGCCGCATCACCCGGACGATGCCGCCTGATCGCTTTGGACTGATTGTTGCCGCCCCGGCGGTTGTTTAGCAAAAGGATGTTGGCATTGGCGATTTGGCTTGAGCAGGCAGCAGAGGGTTTCGAGGCGCAGTTTTCAGCCTTTCTGACCACCAAGCGCGAAGTGTCCGAGGATGTGAATGCCATCGTGCGCGACATCATCAACGATGTGCGCACGCGCGGCGATGCAGCCCTGATCGACTATTCCGTGCGTTTCGACGGTATCGACTTCGATGCCACGCCCATGCGGGTGACAGCGGAAGAAATCGATGCGGCGATTGCCGAAGTGCCCTCGGAGGTGCTCGGCGCGCTGAAGGTCGCCGCCGTGCGCATAGAATCGCATCACCGCCGGCAGCTGCCGCGCGACGACAGCTATGAAGACGAACTGGGTGTCGTGCTCGGCTCGCGCTGGACGGCGATCGAGGCTGTCGGCCTCTATGTGCCGGGCGGTACGGCAAGCTATCCGAGTTCGGTGCTGATGAATGCCATTCCGGCCAAGGTCGCCGGTGTGGAGCGTATCGTCATGGTCGTTCCGGCGCGCGAGGGGGTGGTCAATCCCGCCGTGCTTGCTGCTGCCCGCATGGCCGGCGTCGAGGAAATCTATCGGGTCGGCGGCGCGCAGGCAGTGGCGGCCCTTGCCTTTGGCACCGAGACGATTGCGCCGGTCGCCAAGATCACGGGACCGGGCAATGCCTATGTGGCAGCCGCCAAGCGACAGGTGTTCGGCACAGTCGGCATCGACATGATCGCCGGGCCCTCCGAAGTGCTTGTCATCGCCGACAAGGACAACAATCCCGACTGGATCGCTGCCGATCTTCTTGCCCAGGCCGAACATGACCGGGGCGCCCAATCGATCCTCATCACCGACAATACGCTGCTGGCAAAGGCTGTCGAGCTATCGGTTGAGCGGCAGCTGAAGACGCTTGGGCGCTCCGAAACTGCCGCGGCCAGCTGGCAGGATTTTGGCGCGATCATCATCGTCGAAAACCTCGACGATGCCATTCCGCTTGCCAACCGCATTGCCGCCGAGCATCTCGAGCTTGCGGTCGAGGATCCTGACATGCTGATGTCGGGCATTCGCAATGCCGGGGCCATTTTCGTCGGCAAGCACACGCCGGAGGTGATCGGCGACTATGTCGGCGGCTCCAACCATGTGCTGCCGACCGCCCGTTCGGCGCGGTTTTCGTCCGGCCTGTCGGTGCTCGACTACATGAAGCGCACCTCGGTGCTGAGGCTCGGCGCCGAGCAGCTGCGGGCGCTTGGCCCGGCAGCCATCGCGCTGGCCAATTCCGAAGGGCTCGATGCCCATGCCCGCTCGGTGGCGATCCGGCTCAACCTCGAAGGCTAGGCGATGGCGGCGGGCGACTACCGGCTGACCGATGTGGTCCTTGACGATACGATCGGCCGCGCCAGCCCCGATGTCGAGCACGAGCGCGCCGTTGCCATCTTCGACCTGATCGAGGAAAATGTCTTCCGGCCCATCGGCCATCCCGGTGGTCCCTACACGCTGAAGCTATCGGTGGTCGATGCCAAGCTGGTGCTGCATATCGCGGCCGAAGGGGAGCCGCAGGTGGCGACGCATATCCTGTCGCTGACGCCGTTCCGACGTATTGCCAAGGACTATTACCTGGTCTGCGAGAGCTACTACGAAGCCATCCGGTCCGCGACGCCGAGCCGCATCGAGGCGATCGACATGGGACGTCGCGGCATCCACAACGAAGGGTCGCAGACGCTGTGCGACCGGCTGAAGGGCAAGATCGAAGTCGATTTCAACACCGCGCGGCGGCTGTTCACGCTGGTCTGCGTTCTCTATTGGCGGGGATGAGCGCCATGGAAACGCAAGACCGCTTTCCCGCGCCGGCTCATGCTCCGAAATCCGTGCTGTTCATGTGCGGCATGAACTCCATCCGCTCGCCGATGGCGGAGGCGATTGCGCGGCGAATTCTACCCGCCGGCACCTATATCATGTCTGCGGGCGTGCGGGCCGGAGAGCGAAATCCCTTCGTCGACAGCGTGCTCGAGGAAATCGGCCTCGACCTCGGGCGCCGGCAGCCGCAGACGCTGGAGCAATTGGAGGACGATTTCTTCGACCTCATCATCACGCTTTCGCCCGAAGCCCACCACGCCGCGCTGGAATTGACCCGGTCCCAGGCCGTCGAGGTTATCTACTGGCCGACCTTCGATCCGACGGTGATATCGGGCACGCGCGAACAGATCGTCGATGCTTATCGGGGCGTGAGGGAGCATCTCTATGGGCTGATCGACAGTCGCCTTGCCCGACGAAACGGAATTGCCGCGCAATCGGCATGAAACAAATGCAGAAACCCTGATCAACGAGGTTCACAAGACCGCGTCGATTGTGTAGTTTCCGCGCAAATTTTCCGGCGGCATCAGCCCCGGCGTCAAACCGACAGGAAGAACCGTCCTAAATGCCTAAAGAAGAAGTTCTCGAATTTCCCGGTGTCGTCACCGAATTGCTGCCGAACGCAACGTTCCGCGTCAAGCTCGAAAACGAGCATGAAATCATCGCCCACACGGCCGGCCGCATGCGCAAGAACCGTATCCGCGTTCTGGCCGGCGACAAGGTGCTGGTGGAAATGACGCCCTACGACCTGACCAAGGGCCGCATCACCTACCGTTTCAAGTAAACCGGCGAATTCTTTCGCCGGCTCCCCGTCTACGTCCGCTGACGTCGAGGTTTTATGGCGCTGAAACATTCGTTGATCCTGGCCTCCGGTTCGCCGCGCCGCGTCGATCTCCTGCACCAGGCGGGGATCGAACCCGCGCGCCTGATGCCGATGGATATCGACGAGACGCCGAAGAAGGCCGAACACCCGCGCTCGCTCGCCCGCCGCCTGTCGGCGGAAAAGGGCGAGGCGGCCTTTGCCGCGCTGAAGGGCGACGTCGCCTGGGCCGGCAGCTACCTTCTGTCTGCCGATACCGTGGTGGCCGTTGGCCGACGCATCCTGCCCAAGGCGGAGTTCGTCGAGGAGGCTTCGGCGGCGCTGCATCTGTTGTCGGGCCGCAATCACACGGTCTATACCGGCATCTGCCTGATCACCCCGGACCGCACGCTGCGCCAGAAGGTGGTCGAGACGAAGGTTCGCTTCAAGCGTCTTTCGGGCAACGACATCGAATTCTACCTCGCCTCCGGCCAATGGCGCGGCAAGGCGGGCGCATACGCGATCCAGGGCTTGGCTGGCAGCTTCGTACAGAAGCTGGTCGGCTCATACACCAATGTCGTCGGCCTTCCGCTCTACGAGACCATGCTGCTCTTGTCGGGGGAAGGATTCGATATTCACGCCCATTGGCAGGAAGGGTGATCCATGTCGGAAAATGAGATAAAGCTCGGCGCCAAGGTCGAGCCCCTGCGCAAGCCGCGCGCCTGCGCCGAATGCGGCCGCCCGTCGATGCGCGAACACTACCCCTTCTGTTCGGACCGATGCCGCGAGATGGACCTGTCGCGCTGGCTGAGCGGCTCCTACGCGATCCCGGTAGCCGATGACGAGAAAAAGGCCGGCTACGAGGACGAGGAATAGGCGATCACTAACCGGATTAATGAGCTAAGATATTGATCCGGCTTTTGTATTTCTCTTCTGGCATTTCCTGTCGAAAAAATGACAATTGATGCTGGACATGGCCGAACAAGATGTTATAACGCCCACGCTTCCGGGGAAAACCAAGCTCCCCAAGCCTCTTTGAGAGGCAGATCCTTCGGGATGAAGCATGTATGCCCGGATAGCTCAGTTGGTAGAGCAGCGGATTGAAAATCCGCGTGTCGGTGGTTCAAATCCGCCTCCGGGCACCATTTTTCAAAGATTTTTTTGCGCTCGTTTGGTCTCCTGTTCAAAGCGTGTGGGCCAACATCACGTAGCCCAAAATAATCCAAAAAAACCGCCCGCAACTTTCGTCACAGGCGGCTTAGCATCAACATAAATCCATTCAGGCCGATAGTTTAACGGCACTGCACCCGTGGGCCGTTGTTCGGCTGGTAGGTGTTGTCCGAGGCGCGGTAGGTGCGGTAGCGGTTGGCGCAGGACTGGGCGTGCGAACTGCCGTTGGAGCGTGATCCGGCAACGATGCCGCCGATGATGGCGCCAGCTGCCAGGCCGCCGATGATTGCACCTGTGTTGTTGTTGTGGCGGCGATAGCCGCGATAGCCGCGATCGTAGTGGCGGTCGCGGCCACGGTAATAACGGCCCCGGTCGCCGTTATGGCGTCCGTGATATCGGTATTCGCGGTATTGCACGTTCACCACGTCGGCGTTTCTGGCGATTGGAGGTGCCGAGACCGGAAATGCCTCGGCCGGTGCGATGCCTGCGAAAGCAGTCACGAGTGAAATTGCGATGATGGCGAGTTTCTTCATCTGTTGCTCCTCTTCTTGTTCTCACGGGAGTTAATAAAGCTCCTGCTTAAATCCAGGGCTGTTCTCGATTTCGTGATGCAGGTCGGCGTTGCGGCCCAAGCGGTGAGCGCGGTCTGCAGCTGGAATTCCAGCGCCGTTGACACCATATCCGGCGCTCGACTAAATCTGATCGAAGATCCCCGGTGGCTTCAGAAGGCCGGTCCCACGGCCGTTCCCCAGCTCCGCGCTGAGAGCTGCCGCCCACGTTCCAAGAGGTTTCCCCATGCCCAGTTATCCAGACGTCAAGCTGTTCATCGATGGCGAATGGCGCGATGCCCTATCGAAGAAGACGATCGCGGTCAGCGACCCGGCGACCGGCGAGACGCTCGGCCAGATTGCCCACGCGGAGCGCGCCGACCTTGACCTCGCACTTGCGGCTGCCGACAAGGGCTTCAAGATCTGGCGCGATACTTCGGCCTTCGAGCGCTCCAAGATCATGCGTCGGGCGGCGGATATCCTGCGCGAGCGCAAGGACATGATCGCCTGGCTGATGACGCGCGAGCAGGGCAAGCCGCTGGCGCAATCGACCGCCGAAACGCTCGGAGCCGCCGACACCATCGACTGGTTTGCCGAAGAGGCGCGCCGCACCTATGGTCAGATCATTCCGGCGCGCAACACCGGCGTCCTGCAGATGACCGTCAAGCAGCCGGTCGGGCCGGTCGCCGCCTTCACGCCGTGGAATTTTCCGATCAATCAGATCGTCCGGAAGCTCTCGGCAGCGGTTGCCACCGGCTGCTCGATCATCATCAAGGCGCCTGAGGAAACGCCGGCCTCGCCGGCCGAACTGATCCGCGCCTTCGCCGATGCCGGCATGCCGGCCGGCGTGGTCAACCTCGTTTATGGCGTACCGGCCGAAATCTCGGAATATCTGATCCCGCATCCGATCATCCGCAAGATCTCGTTCACCGGCTCGACGCCGATCGGCAAGCAACTCGCGGCGCTCGCCGGCCTGCACATGAAGCGGGCGACGATGGAGCTCGGCGGCCATGCGCCGGCAATCGTCTTCGACGATGCCGATATCGCCAAGGCGGTCGAAGTGTCGTCGCTGGCGAAGTTCCGCAATGCGGGGCAGGTCTGCGTCGCGCCGACGCGCTTTCTCGTCCAGAACGGCGTCATGGACCAGTTTGCAGACGGTTTCGTAGCTGCCGCCAAGGCGATCAAGGTGGGTAACGGGCTCGACGGCGACGTGCAGATGGGGCCGCTTGCCAATGAACGGCGCATCCCAGCGCTGGAAGCGCTGATCAACGACGCCGTGGCGCAGGGCGCGACGCTGCGCACCGGCGGTCGGCGGATCGGCAACGAGGGCAATTTCTTCGAGCCGACCGTCATCACCGACGTTCCGACCCATGCGCGCATCATGAACGAGGAGCCGTTCGGCCCGGTCGCCATCATCAACCGCTTTGCGACGCTCGGCGATGCCATCACCGAGGCCAACCGCCTGCCGTTCGGTCTTGCCTCCTATGCCTTCACGACTTCTGTCGGAACGGCGCATGCGCTCGGACAGCGGATGGAAGCCGGCATGCTGACGATCAACCACAATGGCCTGTCGATCCCCGAAGTGCCATTCGGCGGCATGAAGGATTCGGGCTATGGCACCGAGGGCGGATCGGAGGCGGTCGACAGTTATCTGGAAACCCGCTTCATCACCCAGATGAACGGTTGATAACAAATCGGCTCTGCATCAAAAAATCGGACGGCATGTGGCATATTTGCCGTCCGCGCCTGCCTCGGGCGTCTGACATATTTCTAAATCAATGAGTTAGCCAACCCTCATGGCGATGGATGGGCAAGTCGGCTCGCGTCATGTACTGCAATCAGTGGATGATTTAGCATTTATTTAACGCAATTTTAGAGCGGCTAATCATTAATTCGAAGGCTTGGGGGCGCCTGGGATATTGCTGCATTGCCGAATCAAGCGTAGCATTTGCTCCAAGGTTATGTTTCGCCTTCCATAGAAACGTCACCGAATTTTGTATGCAGCGGATTGTTATCCAGCTGACTAGGCGTATTTGCAATAGCAACCTCGATGAGGCGCCATGTACAACACGGATGTACTATTCAACACCTTTGCACGTTCCTTCGAGGCGCGGCGCGAAGTAGAGATGTCATTCTCTGAATATCTGGAAGCCTGCAAGGGCGAACCTTTGATGTATGCCAATGCGGCAGAGCGACTACTTGCCGCAATGGGTGAACCACAGTTTGTAGACACGTCGAGGGACTCCCGCCTCGGACGTATCTTTCTCAACAGGACCATCAGGACCTATCCCGCCTTTGAGGGCTTCTACGGGATGGAAGAGACGATCGAGCGGATCGTCGCCTTCTTCCGTCACGCGGCCCAGGGGCTGGAAGAGCGCAAGCAGATCCTCTATCTGCTCGGCCCCGTCGGCGGCGGCAAGTCTTCGCTCGCCGAACGGCTGAAAGCGCTGATGGAAGTCCATCCCATCTATGTGCTAAAGGCCGGCAACGAGCTTAGTCCGGTGTTCGAAAGTCCGCTCAGCCTGTTCGAACCGGCTGTTATGGGCGACATGCTGGAGGAACGCTACGGCATTCCCAAGCGCCGGCTGACTGGACTGATGAGCCCCTGGTGCCTGAAGCGGCTGGAAGAGTTCGGCGGCGATATCTCGCGCTTCAAGGTGGTGAAGATGCAGCCGTCGCGGCTGCGCCAGATCGCCATCGCCAAGACAGAGCCCGGCGACGAGAACAACCAGGATATCTCCTCGCTGGTCGGCAAGGTCGATATCCGCAAGCTCGAAAGCCTCGCCCAGAGCGATGCCGACGCCTACAGCTATTCCGGCGGTCTCAACCGCGCCAATCAAGGCGTGCTTGAATTCGTCGAGATGTTCAAGGCACCGATCAAGATGCTGCATCCGCTTTTGACGGCGACGCAGGAGGGCAACTATATCGGCACCGAGAATATCGGCGCCATCCCGTTCACCGGCGTCATTCTGGCCCATTCCAACGAGGCGGAGTGGCAGACCTTCAAGACCAACAAGAACAATGAGGCCTTCATCGACCGCATCTGCGTGGTCAAGGTGCCTTATTGCCTGCGGGTCACGGAGGAGCAGAAGATCTACGAGAAGCTGATCCAGGAATCCGAGCTGAGCCAGGCGCCCTGCGCGCCGTCGACGCTCGAAACGCTGGCCCGCTTCACCGTCCTGTCGCGGCTGACGCGCCATGAAAACTCGACGCCCTTCTCGAAACTTCGGGTCTATGACGGCGAGAGCCTGAAGGAAACCGACCCAAGGGCCCGCAGCGTCCAGGAGTATCGCGACACGGCGGGGGTCGACGAGGGCATGGACGGCGTCTCCACCCGCTTTGCCTTCAAGGTGCTGGCGGCCACCTTCAATCACGACACGACGGAGATCGCCGCCGATCCGGTGCATCTGATGTATGTCATCGAACAATCGATCCGGCGCGAACAACTGCCGGCCGAAGTCGAAAAACAGTACATGGAGTATATCAAGGGCGAGCTCGGGCCGCGCTATGCGGAATTCATCGGCCACGAGATCCAGAAGGCCTATCTGGAATCATATGGCGACTACGGTCAGAACCTGTTCGACCGCTATGTCGACTATGCCGATGCCTGGATCGAGGACGTCGACTTCAAGGATCCCGACACCGGCCAGATGCTCGATCGCGACCTTCTCAACCAGGAACTGACCAAGATCGAAAAACCGGCGGGGATTGCCAATCCGAAGGATTTTCGCAACGAGGTGGTCAAGTTCTGCCTGCGGTCGAGGGCCAGCAATGCCGGCAAGAACCCGTCCTGGACGAGTTACGAGAAGATCCGCGAAGTCATCGAAAAGCGGATGTTCTCCCAGGTGGAAGACCTGCTGCCGGTGATCTCCTTCGGCTCCAAGAAGGACGGCGATACCGAAAAGAAACATGGACAGTTCGTCGAGCGCATGACCTCACGAGGCTATACGGAGCGGCAGGTTCGCCGCCTGGTAGAATGGTATATGCGCGTCAAACAGGCAGGCTAGTCCCAACAGAGGAGTAGGAATGCACATAGTTGACCGGCGTCTGAACCCAGGCGGCAAGAGTCTCGAAAATCGCCAGCGCTTCCTCAGACGAGCAAAAGCGCTGGTGCAGAAGGCGGTCTACGAGACATCGCAAAGCCGAGGTATCCAAGACGTTCTCAAAGGCGGCGAAATCAGCATCCCGCTTGGAGGCACGGAAGAGCCGCATTTTCGCAAGGGGTCGGCAGGGGTTCATGAATATGTCCTGCCGGGCAACAAGACCTTCATCGAAGGCGACATCCTTGCCCGTCCGCCGGGCGGCAAGGGCAAACCCAAGGACGGCGGCGACGGCAGCGGCGAGGATGCCTTCCGCTTCGTGCTGACCCGCGAGGAATTCCTCGACCTCTTTCTCGACGATCTCGAGCTTCCCGATCTCGCCAAGAAGAAGCTCGCGACGTCGGAACAGCCGAACCCGGTGCGGGCCGGCTATTCCGTCAACGGATCTCCCTCCAATCTTGCCATCAACCGGACGATGAAGCGGGCGATGATGCGCCGCGTCGCCCTCAATCGGCCGAAAGCCGAAACCGTCGCCATGCTGCATGCCGAGATCGCCGATTGCGTCGATGACGAGCAGAGGCTGGTGCTGGAGGCGGAAGTGACGGCGCTGGAATCGCGGGTGCGGCGCATTCCCTATATCGACCCGATCGACATTCGCTATCGCCGCTTCGAGAACGAGCCGAAGCCGGTCGCCCAGGCCGTGATGTTCTGCCTGATGGACGTCTCCGGCTCGATGACGGAGCATATGAAGGATCTCGCCAAGCGCTTCTACATGCTGCTCTACATTTTCCTCACCCGGCAGTACAAGCGGGTGGAGATCGTCTTCATCCGCCACACCGACACGGCCGAGGAAGTCGACGAGGAGACCTTCTTCCGCAGCCCCGCCACTGGCGGCACGCAGGTCTCGAGCGCGCTCGACGCGATGCGGCAGATCATGACGGAGCGGTTCCCGCCGTCCGACTGGAACATCTATGCGGCCCAGGCATCCGATGGCGACAATGCCTATTCCGACAGTGCCAGGACCGCGACCTTGCTGCAGGACTGGATCCTGCCGGCCACCCAGTACTTCGCCTATCTCGAAGTCGGCGAGGGGAGGAGCGTGGCAATCTCGTCGGGTTCGGCGGTTTGGCAGCTCTATGAACGGATCTCGGCCGGCTGGCCTGTTCTGTCGATGCGCAAGGTCAGCGATCGCAGCCAGATTTGGCCCGTGTTCCACGATCTCTTCCAACGCCGCACCGCGGAGACGAGGGCTGGTTAATGGCAAAGACAATGGAGCGCCTGTTTGACGGCGCCGACTGGGACTTCTCCTCCCTGCAGCGCATCCACGATGCCTGCCAGGAGATCGCCGTCAACGAGCTCGGCCTCGATGTCTATCCCAACCAGATCGAGATTATCACCGCCGAGCAGATGCTCGATGTCTATTCCTCGATCGGCATGCCGCTGTTCTACAAGCACTGGTCGTTCGGCAAGCATTTTGCCCATCACGAGGCCTTCTACCGAAAGGGCCTGCGCGGTCTCGCCTATGAAATCGTCATCAATTCCTCGCCCTGCATTTCCTATCTGATGGAGGAAAATACCGCGACCATGCAGGCGCTGGTCATCGCTCATGCCGCCTTCGGCCACAATCACTTCTTCAAGAACAACTATCTCTTCAAGCTATGGACCGATGCCGAAGGCATTCTCGACTATCTCAATTTCGCCAAGGGCTACATTGCCAGCTGCGAGGAGCGCTACGGCCATGTCGCCGTCGAGCGGACGCTCGATTCGGCCCATGCCCTGATGTCGCACGGCGTGCATCGCTATGCCGGGAAGAAGAAGCTCGACCTGCGGCTGGAGGAAACCCGGCTGCAGGAGCGGCGGGCGCATGAGGAAAGCATATTCAACGATCTCTGGCGCACCGTGCCGACCAAATCCGGCAAGAGTGCACCCGACCTCAGCCTGGAAAGGCGCCAGGCGATCACCGGCCTGCCGCAGGAGAATATTCTCTATTTCCTCGAAAAGACTGCGCCGCGCCTGCAGCCCTGGCAGCGCGAAATCCTGCGCATCGTTCGCCATGTCGCTCAGTATTTCTATCCGCAGGGCCAGACGAAGGTGATGAATGAGGGGACGGCGACCTACGTCCACTACGAGATCATGACCCGGCTGCATGCCCGCGGCGGCATCGGCGACGGGGACTTCCTGGAGTTTCTGACATCCCACACCAATGTGGTGTTCCAACCGCAGTTCGACGACAGACGCTACTCCGGACTTAATCCCTATGCCATCGGTTTTGCGATGATGCAGGACATCGAGCGCATCGTCACCAAGCCGGAGGAGGAGGATCGCGAGTGGTTCCCCGATATCGCCGGCACGGGCGATGCGATGGGCGTGCTGCGCGACCTCTGGGCCAACTACCGCGACGAGAGCTTCATCGCCCAATTCCTCAGCCCGAACCTGATGCGCAAGCTTCGGCTTTTCCACCTGACCGACGATCCTGCCGAGGAGGAAGGCATGCGGGTGGCGGCCATCCACGATGAGCGCGGTTACCGGCGCGTTCGCCGCGAATTGTCGCGGCAATATGACATTGGCTGGATCGATCCGCATATCGAGGTCGTCGACGTCGATCTTGCCGGCGACCGTCGGCTCATCCTGCGGCATCAGGTCATGAATGGCAGCCTGCTCGAAGAGGAGGACAGCCGCAAGGTGCTTCAACATCTCGCCGATCTCTGGAGCTATGACGTTCTGCTGCAGGAGGTCGATCGCTCAGGGATCGTGCTGAAGGAGCATCTGGTCAGCCCGCGCCGAGCGGCGCTGGCGGCCTAAGGCGCGCGTTCGCTGACTTATCCGGTGTCCTCACCGTGCCGAACGGATATGGCCGCTGACCTGCTGGCCGTCTTCCGGCCTCAGCTGTAGAAATCCCGGCAGGCCGAGGAGGGGAATGACGGCCATGATCAGGAAGACGGTGTGAAAGCTGCCCAGGCTCAAAGGTGCGCCGCCCAAGGTGACGAGGCCGAGCAGCATGGCTGCAATCGAAACGCCGAAGCTGACACTCAGCTGCTGCAGCACGCCCCCGAGACTCGTAGCGCCGCTCAGCTGCGCCGACGGCATGTCCGAGTAGGAAAGCGTGTTCGACGTCATGAACTGGGCGGCCCGTGTCAGGCCAAAGACGAAGACCCAGCCGATGATCAGCCAGTAGGGCGTCTCCGGCGTCATCAGCGCGAAGCCGGCCACCGTGATCGATCCGGCCACGGCGCTCCATGTCAGCACGCGGTCGAAACCGCAGGCGCGCAGGAGCCGCTGGGAAATCGGGCGGATCACCAGGGCGCTGAGCGCCGAGGCGAAGGTCAGCGAACCGGAAATGATGGGGCTGACCCCGAAACCGATCTGCAGCATCAGCGGTAGCAGGAACGGCACGCCGTTCAGTCCGACCCGACAGATGCCGCCGGCCAGCGTCCCGACGCGGAAGGAGCGCAGGCGGAACAGCGTGAGGTCGATGGCCGGCGCGGTGACGTTGCGGGCATAGCGGGCAAAAAGCGCGAGCAGCAGCAGCGATGCGACGAGCACAGCGACGATGGCCTGCAACGGGATCGTCGGTCGGCCAATATTCTCCATGCCGTATTGCAGCAGCACCAGCCCGGTGCCGACCATCAGGAAGCCGGGCACGTCGAAGCGCACCGACGTCTTGCCGCGCATGTTCTCGACATAGCGCAGGGCCATGACCATGCCGATGATGCCGAAGGGCAGGTTGACGTAGAAGATCCAGCGCCAGGAGAGATAGGTGGTGAGGACGCCGCCGAGTACGGGGCCGACCAGCGGGCCGAGGATGGCCGGCAGCGTCATGTAGGTCATGGCGGTGACCAGCTGGCTGCGCGGGAAGCTGCGGATCAGGATCAGCCGCCCGACCGGCGTCATCATCGCGCCGCCGAAACCCTGCAGGGCGCGGGTGGCGATCAGCATCGGGAAATTGACCGCCAGGCCGCACAGCACCGAGCCGAGAGTGAAGATGAACAGCGACAGCGCGAAGACCCGGCGCGCGCCAAAACGGTCGGCAAACCAGCCGCTGACGGGGATGAACATGGCGAGTGTCAGGATATAGGTGGTGATGGCAAGGTTCATCGCCAGCGGCGTCACGTCGAGGCTGCTGGCCATGGCGGGGATGGCGGTGACGATGATCGTCGCGTCGAGCTGTTCCATCAGGAAGGCGACGGCGACGACGGCGGGAATGATGAAGCGAAGCCGCGGATCATGCTCGATGGCGAACCCTTTGGCTGGGTGGCTGTTGTCAGTTTCCGACATTCCGTTCGATCAGTCTTTCCGTTCGCATTCGGCGTTTGTGCCAATAATCGCCACTAACTCCAACACCTATGATGACGACCAATCACATCTGCGCGATTTGGGCTCTCTTTGAAGAGCGAGCTCGCCTCAGAGTCGTGGCTGCCTTGGTCAAGCCACAGAGAAAAAGTATATAGGTTGCCGTCCATCGCTTTCAGCAGACGATAGTGTCATCACACTCCGGAGCAAAATTTGTGACGTGCGATTGCACAGCGCAAGGCGGCAAATGCAACTGCAAACATCGTTGACGATTTCTGAAAGGATATTATTATTAATGCGTTAACATAAGTAGTCCGACATATGCGCTCACCCAATGCTCGCATCAATTGTTAGTCTGCTACAGTCTGTTTTTCATCTCTTGCAACCACAGGGCTCCTCAATGGAACGGATTCAAATAAAGTCGCGCCTGATCACAGCTGTTGCTTATGACTTGAGCTCTGCTCGTCTGGAGATTGAATTCCACGATGGCAAAATCGAGCCCTATACGGATGTGCCGGAGGAGGTTTACCGCAATCTGATCTCGGCGGATTCGCCGGGTTCCTATTATCGTCATCACATTCGTGAATCCCGGCCCTACGTCCGGATCAAGTAACGACAAGATTGCTCGCGCGGCTTGAGCCGCGACCATAGAAAAAGGGCGAGGCACCGAGCCTCGCCCTTTATGTGTGTCGGGTAGGTTAGGCGCGATCGTCGCCGAGGCTTGGCCGGCCGATGCTCGAATAGTGAAAGCCATGCTTGGTGATTTCGTCGCGCCGGTAGATGTTTCGGAGATCGACCAGCACGGGCGCCGCCATCACCCGCTTTAACCGCGCGAAATCGAGCGCGCGGAACTGGTTCCACTCGGTGACGATGACGAGAGCATCAGCACCCTCGGCGGCCTTGTAGGCGTCTGCCGCAAAGGTCATGCCTTCCATCAGGCCGCGGGCATTGTCCATGCCTTCAGGATCGTAGCCCACCACCTTGGCGCCGGCATCCTGCAGCGTCTGGACGATCGAGATCGCCGGGCTGTCGCGCATGTCGTCGGTGTTCGGCTTGAAGGTGAGGCCGAGAACCGCGACGCTCTTGCCGCGCACGTCGCCGCCGACGGCTGCGATTACCTTGCGGCCCATGGCGCGCTTGCGGTTGTCGTTGATCGAAATCGTCGTCTCGATCAGCCGCACCGGGCTATCGTGATCCTGGGCGGTCTTGGCGAGCGCCAGCGTGTCTTTTGGAAAGCAAGAGCCGCCATAGCCCGGGCCCGCATGCAGGAACTTCGAGCCGATGCGGCCGTCCAGACCGATGCCGCGCGACACTTCTTGAACATTGGCGCCAACTTTTTCGCAGAGATCGGCGATCTCGTTGATGAAGGTGATCTTCATCGCCAGGAAAGCATTGGCCGCGTACTTGATGAGCTCGGACGTGCGGCGCGAGGTGAACAGCAGCGGCGCCTGGTTAAGGTACAGTGGGCGGTAGACTTCCGTCATGACGGCGCGGGCGCGGTCGTCGTCGAGCCCGATGACAATGCGGTCGGGACGCTTGAAGTCTTCGATGGCGGCGCCTTCGCGCAGGAATTCCGGGTTGGAGACGACGGCGATGTCGGCATCCGGGTTGGTGTCGCGCATGATCCGCTCAACTTCGTCGCCGGTGCCGACGGGGACCGTCGACTTGGTGACGATGACGGTGAAGCCTTTCACATGCGTGGCGATTTCGCGGGCGGCGGCGTAGACGTAGGAGAGGTCGGCATGGCCATCGCCACGGCGCGACGGAGTGCCGACGGCGATGAAGACGACATCGCTGGAGGCGACGCTTTCCGCCACTTCGGTCGAAAACGACAGGCGGCCCGAACGGACATTGTCTGCCACCAGATGCTCAAGCCCAGGCTCGAAGATCGGAATTTCACCGGCCTTCAGCGCGGCGATCTTTTTTTCGTCCTTGTCGACGCAGATGATGTCATGGCCGAAGTCCGCAAAGCAGACGCCGGATACCAAACCCACATAACCAGACCCGATCATCGTGATACGCATCGATTTTCCTCTTTTTCAGACAACGCGGTCGCGTTCTGTTTTTCGATTTGAAGCTGCCGGCGCGGCTTGGTTTGCGGTTGGCGCTCTTGCCCCGAGAACCAAATGCACGGGGATACTGGCGATTTCAGCAATCTTTGACCCCACGCTGCCGGGTGCCGTGCGCTTTCTACCTCGTGGCAATTCCGTACGAAGCGGACATGTAGAACACCGCCATCTTAGTGCAATGGTCGTATGTTGCAACGCAGCAATTGTGTCTTTGCTGAGCTGCCTGACCTGATGTGCCGATACGGGGCGCCTCTCACAGGCGCGCCGGTAGCTGTAGCCACTTTGCCCTGTCAAAGAATGTCGCAGTGGTGCGCTGAATTTCGTTCGGCCTTTCGAGGTCGATGATCAGGTTGAATCGCTTCGGATCTTCGAACTCATGGGCAAACATGAGGCGGGCGCCGAAGGCTGATTGCGTGATGTTCTCGAGCCTGTCGATGTGGTCGGCCGCATCGTTCATGTCGCGCCACTGCGTCTGGCGGACGATGGCGCGGAAAAGCGCCTGGAATTTCAGCTTGAGCGCGTCGCCGGCCGGTGTTTCCGGCAGAATGGCCTTGATCCGGATATTGCCGACGTCGCCAGCGGCGCTGCCTCGAACGATGAAGAACAGCGACGGCTGCTCCGGCGCCGCATTATCCGATGCCGGGCTCTGATAGCTGCATTCGAAGGTGGCGGGGTCCATGTCGCTCTGATGCCAAGGGCTGACGGCAAAGCCCGCCTCCGCGATCCGGCTGCAAAGCAGCTTGCCGGAGACCTTCCAACGGCGGAGGAATGCACTTGGTGCATTCGGTAAGCCCGCGAGGAGATGCGGCGGGATCAGCCTTTCGGCCTTCGGTTGGGTCATCGCTACGGCTGTGGCAGGCGGCCTCGCTGGGGCGGCCGGCTTTGTCGGCGCGGGGGGTGGAGGTGGCATCAGTGCGCCTTGATCCAGCCAGCTTAGCCGATAGTGTTCGGCAATCATCCTGAGGTTCCGCTTGTCATTGGCAAGCAGCGCGGTCGCAACGATGGCGGAGAGGATCGCGATTGCAGAAATCCAAAAGACGACGCGGCTTCTCCGACGGGGCAGCGAGACCGTCATTTCATGCTCCCAGCGAAATCATTGCCGCAATCAGGAACGTCATCCCCATCTTCATCCTGCGAGCGCGGCAACCCTGTGCCATACGCCGGCGACCGAGCGCATGTGGCATTCATGCCTTCTTTGGTGCCGGATGGCAATCACGCTTGCTGTCGAGACAGGTCAGTGGCAAGCAGCGCCTTCAGGGCGGCAATGGTGGCGCGGTCGGTGCGCCGCGGTGAAGGGGGCGAAAAACCGAGGGCCACGAGCCGCTCGTTATCCTGTGCGACCGCTGTAGCGCAGGATGCGTGGATCTCGCCGACCGGCAGGCGCGGAATGAGCGCAGAAACGGTTTTCGGGTTGATGCCGGAGCCCGGCATGATGGAAATGCGGCCTGCGGCGATGGAGATTAGCCGTTCCAGCTCATCCGCACCATCGATGGCCGAGGTGGCGCCGCCGGAGGTCAATATGCGCTCGAAGCCGAGATCGACGGCGGCGTCGATGGCCTCCTGCCAATCGGGAACGAGGTCGAAGGCGCGGTGCAGTGTCAGCCCGAGACCTCCTGCATGTCGGACGAGCATTGTCAGGCACTCGCGGTCAAGCCGCCCGTCCGGCAGGGAGGCGCCGAGCACGACGCCGGCCAGTCCTGCCCGGCGGGCCATGTCTATGTCGTCGCGCATGACGGCGATGTCATCGTCCGACCAGACGAAGTTTCCGGCGCGGGGGCGGATCATCGCAAAGCTCGGCAACGGTTTTCGGCCGGCCTCCAGCATGAGCCCGGCACTGGGAGTGAGCCCGCCGATCGAAAGCGCGCTGCAAAGCTCGATGCGGTCCGCACCGCCGTCGATGGCGGCGGCAAGGCCGGCGCTATCCTCAACGCAGATCTCAAGCAGCACGGCGCCGCTCCTCGACATCGCGCAGGCCGAGAAGGGCGGCGCCAATCAGGCCCGGCTCGATGCGGCACTGGCTCGGGACAACCAGCGGCCGGTCGAATTTGCGCAGGATGCGCTTGCGGACCGCCTCGTCGAGGCGTGTCAGCAGCGGCTCGACATTCGAGAGCCCACCGCCGACGGGCACGATGGTAGCGCCGGTGATATTGACAGCCAGCGCCAGCGGCGGCGCGACCAGATCCATGTAGACATCGAGCGTCGCCGCAGCGCCGGCATCACCGGCAAGCCACAGCCCTACGATTTCCTCGCTCGAAAGGTTCGTGCCGTGCAGAAGGAGATGCAACCGCTCCATCCCCCGGGCACCGCCGACTGTATCGACGCAGCCGACCTGGCCGCAGCCGCAGGGATAGGCGGGGATGGCCACCGGCGGGTTGCCGGCATGGGCGGCGATCACGGGCGCATGGCCCCATTCGCCGGCAAAGCCGCCCGACGCGTTGACCAGCCGACCATCGGAAACCAGTCCGCCGCCGACGCCGGTGCCGAGAATGGCCCCGAAGACGATGCGGTGGCCGCGGCCGGCGCCCGAGATCGCTTCGGCCATGGCAAAGCAATCGGCGTCGTTGGCGATCAGAACGGGGTAGCCAAGCGCCGTTTGCAGGTCCTCGGCGAGCCTTCGCCCATGGATGCAGGGAATGTTGGCGCAGGTGAGCTTCTGGCTGTCGGAATCGACGACGCCCGCGATCGACAGGGCTAGGCCCTCCGGCTGTTCCGGCGCCTGGCTGATGATATCGCGCATGACGTCGATGAAGGCTGCGAAGTCGTTGCCGGGCGTCGCCCTGCGGGGCAATGCCGTGATCTCCGTCTCGGAATGGGCAAAGCCGCCCTTGATGGCGGAACCGCCTATGTCAAAAGAAACGATCATCCGTCACCCGCTGCAGTCTCTGAAGGCCGTTGCTCGCATCCTTTGCCCGCCATTGCAAGCGATCAGGCAGTGGTCTGCGGCGCAAGCACGATGCGGGCCTCGAAACCCTGCTCTTCGCCCGATGCCGGCGACAAGAGGTCGAGGCGCCCGCCCATCTGGACGACGATCTTGTCGGCAATCGCCAGTCCCAGTCCCGATCCGGCGGCACTCGTCTCGCCACGGCGGAAACGGCGCTTGAGGCCGGCAAGGTCTTCCGGTGGAACCGTCTTGCCACCGTTGACGACGCTGACGAAATCGCTGCCGATCGCGATGGAGACCACGCCTTCGCTCGGCCCATGGATCAGTGCGTTCTCGATCAGATTGCGCACCACGATCGCGAAGGCGTCGATATCGACGCATCGGGCCAAGTGGTTTTCCGGCGTGTAGTCCCGCGTGACACGTCCGGCGGTGCGGCTGTCGCGGTCGTAGTCGCCCACCACGGCGTCGACGATAGGGACAAGATCGACGGGGGCATCGCCGGTGCCGATGCCGGCTTCGGCGCGGGCAAGCTGCAGCAGTTTTTCGGCCAGGCGCCCGAGATTGGCGAGCGCCGTCTCGATGCGCCCGGCCCGGACGGTAAGGGGACCCTCGGGCAATTCGGCGATCAGGCGCTGGGTCTGGGCGAGCGCGCCGGCAATCGGCGTGCGCAACTCGTGGGCGCTATTGGCGGTGAATTCACGCTCGGCCTCGAGGGCTGCCCGCAGTCGGCCGAGCAGTACGTTGACGGAGCGGGCGATTGGCCGGAGTTCGCGCGGCAGCGTGTCGCTCTCGACGGCGGCGAGATTGCCGCTGTCCTTGGTGCCGATCTCGTCGCGCAGCCGGTCGATTGGCGCGAGCGAGCGGCCGACGATGAACTGGATCAGGAGAATGCTGGCCGGAATGAGCAGCAGCAGCGGCCAGAGCAGCGCCACCGTGCCTTCGCGCAGGGCCTCCCGCCGGTTGCGGAAGGCGTCGGCGACATGCAGGAAGACGGTGCCGTTCAGCGCGGACTCGGTGTAGATGCGGTATTTCGGTGTGTCGTGAAAGCCGATCTTCAATGGCACGTCATAGGGGACGGTCGGCGCTTCCTGGGAGTGGATGATGACCTTGCCGCTGCCATCGAGCACCTGGTAGGTGAGGTATTCCTTGTTCAGGCCTTGCTGGATAGCCTGCAGCGCCTGTGGATCGGAGGTGGGGTCGCGCTGGGCGAGGTCGTCGAGCACGAGCGGCATCAGCCGCTCCGCAGTCTCCTGCAGCGTGCCGTCGAAGATCTCTGCGAATTCGTGGTTCATAACATAGGCGGCAAGGCCGACGGCAATCAGCCAGAACAGCACGACCATTCCGGTCAGCGTCGTGATCAGCCGCCGGGTGATGCTGATGCGGCTCAGGCGACCGGGCTGCTGCAACATCATCGTTCTCCCAGCGAATAGCCGACGCCGCGCGCCGTGCGGATGCGGTCCTTGCCGATCTTTTTGCGCAGGCGGCTGACATAGACCTCGACGGTGTTGCTCTCGATCTCGGAGCCGAAGGCATAGAGCGCTTCTTCCACCTGGTCCTTGGAGACCATCGCACCCGGGCGTGCGACCAGCAGGTCGAGGACGGCCCATTCGCGACCTGTGAGGATCACGTCCTTGCCGGCAACCATGAGCCGCCGCTGGGTCTGGTCGACCTCGAGATCGCCGATCTTCAGCATCGGCTGCGGGCTGCCCGAATATCGGCGGGCGACGGCCATGAGGCGCGCCGAGAGTTCTCCGAGATCGAAGGGCTTGACCAGATAGTCGTCGGCGCCGCTGTTGAGGCCCTCGATGCGGTCCGAAATCTGGTCCCGTGCGGTCAGGATGATAACAGGCGTTTCCTTGGCATTGCGGCGCAGCGCCTTCAGGAAGTCGATACCAACGCCGTCGGGCAGTTGCAGATCGAGCAGGATCAGCCCGTAATGCACGGACCGGGCGGCATTTGCGGCATCGGTCAGGTTCTTCACCCAGTCGACGGCATGCACCGTCGCGGCAATGTGGTCGCGCACCGCGCTGCCGAGGGTGTCGTCGTCTTCGACAAGCAGAATTCTCACAATTGCCTCGCCCGGGTCTGATGTGTCTGTCGTAGTATGGCGAGAGCTATGCGGTCAATCAGGGCGGAAATAAGCTTCGGTATCGCGCCTGCCGGCAGGGCGCCTATTCTCGTCATGCCCGGGTTGGCTGCTAGACAGAGAGCGGCGTCGCGGTTACTTGTTTGCCACTGGAGGGTCGGGTTGCCCCGCCGCCGTTATCTTTTCTACAGAATGCCTGGAGGAGGCCTATTCATGCTCAAGGGAATTTCACCCGCACTCAACGCCGACGTGCTGCACGCTTTGGCGGCGATGGGCCATGGCGACATGCTCGTGATCGTCGACACCAATTTCCCGGCTGAATCGATCGCGCTGCAGACCAGGCTTGGCCGGCTTCTGCGGATCGACAATGTGACCTCGCCGCAGGCTGCTGCCGCCGTCCTGTCGCTGCTGCCGCTGGACACCTTCATCGACGATGCCGCCACCCGTATGGAGGTCGTCGGCTCGCCGGATGAACTGCCGGCCGTTCAGGTCGAAATGCAGGCTGTCATCGATAAGGCCGAAGGCAAGCACTGGCCGCTCGTGCCGGTCGAGCGTTTCGCCTTTTATGAGCGTGCAAAGAGCGCCTATTGCGTCATCCAGACGGGCGAGCGCCGCTTCTATGGCTGCTTCACCCTGACCAAGGGTGTCATTCCGCCGGACGCTGCCTGACGCCGGACCGCTGAGACGGGCTGCCTTGACCCTATCGCTCAGAGGGGTCAGCGCAGCAAGCGAAGGCAAGGAGGGGAGCGGATGGCCAGGAAGTCGGAGACACAGGGCAGGCTGGACGACGCCGCGCGTGCCGGCTGGCTCTACTATGTCGCAGGCCGGACGCAGGACGAGATCGCCGCCGCCATGGGGATCTCCCGCCAATCGGCGCAGCGTCTCGTGTCGCTCGCAGTCGCCGAACGGTTGATCAAGGTCCGCCTCGATCACCCGATCGCCGCCTGCCTGCAATTGGCCGCCGATCTGCGCCGCAAGTTCGACCTGCGCCATGTCGAAGTCGTTCCGAGCGATCCTGGATCGACCTCGACGACGGTCGGCATCGCCGAAGCTGCGGCGGCCGAGATCGAGCGTTGGCTGAAGCGGCCCGACCCGATCGTGCTGGCCATCGGCACCGGTCGGACGCTGAAGGCGGCCGTCGATCAGCTGCCGGTTATAGATTGCATGCAGCACCGCGTCGTGTCGCTGACCGGCAATATCGGTCCCGACGGCTCGGCGGCCTATTACAACGTCATCTTCAGCATGGCCGACGCGATCAAGGCGCGGCATTACCCGATGCCCCTACCGGTGTTGGTTTCCGCTTCGTCGGAGCGCGAACTGCTGCACGCTCAGCCGCTCGTTCGCTCAACGCTCGACATCAGCGCCAAGGCCGACGTCACCTTCGTCGGGATCGGCGAAATGGGCGTCGATGCGCCATTGTGCGTCGACGGATTCCTCGGCAAGGACGAAATGCTTGCCCTGATGGCGAAGGGCGCCACCGGCGAAATCTGTGGATGGATTTTCGATGGCGAGGGAAATCTCGTCGACAACGCCATCAACGAACGCGTCGCCAGCGCGCCGATACCCGATCGCGAGGCTTCCACCGTCATCGGAATTGCGAAGGGGCAGCGCAAGCGTCCGGCAGTAAGAGCAGCCTTGATTGGCCGACAAATCAATGGTTTGATCACCGATGAGGCGACTGCCGAGTTTTTGATCAACGGTTGACGCAACTTTAATCTGTTTTCTTTCAACCACTTATTTTTGCGTTCGGCGTCGCAGCAACGAATAGGCATTGACAACATGTCGCATGCCGTGAGTAATTGCCCTCGAGCTAAGCGAATGCTCATATTTTCTCTTCTGGGAGGAAGACCATGAAATTGAAGACTTTACTGCTGAGCGCATGCTCGGCATTCCTTTTTGCTGGCATCGCGTCTGCAGAGACGCTGACCATTGCCACCGTCAACAACGGCGACATGGTCCGCATGCAGAAACTCACGGATGACTTCAAGACCAAGAACCCCGGCATCGAGCTGCAGTGGGTTACGCTTGAAGAGAACATCCTGCGCCAGAAGGTCACGACCGACATCGCGACCAAGGGTGGCCAGTACGACGTTCTGACGATCGGCACCTATGAAGTTCCGATCTGGGCCAAGCAGGGCTGGCTCCAGCCGCTCGACAATCTCGGCGCGAACTACGATGTGGATGACCTTCTTCCGGCCATCCGCAGCGGCCTGACCACGGACGGCAAGCTCTATGCAGCGCCGTTCTACGGCGAAAGCTCGATGGTCATGTACCGCAAGGACCTTTTCGAAAAGGCCGGCGTGAAGATGCCTGATGCCCCGACCTGGGACTTCATCGCGGACGCAGCCAAGAAGATCACCGACAAAAAGGGCGAAGTCTACGGCATCTGCCTTCGTGGCAAGGCCGGCTGGGGCGAGAATATGGCTTTCCTGACAGCCATGTCCAACTCCTTCGGCGCCCGTTGGTTCGACGAAAAATGGGCAGCCCAGTTCGATCAGCCTGAGTGGAAGAAGACCCTCGAATTCTACGTCAAGATGATGAAGGAAGACGGACCTCCCGGTGCATCTTCCAACGGCTTCAACGAGAACCTCGCCCTGTTCCAGACCGGCAAGTGCGGCATGTGGATCGACGCAACCGTCGCTGCATCTTTCGTTTCCGATCCGAAGCAGTCCAAGGTTGCCGACAAGGTCGGTTTCGCACTGGCTCCTGACAACGGTCTCGGCAAGCGCGGCAACTGGCTGTGGGCCTGGAACCTCGCCATCCCGGCTGGCTCGAAGAAGACGGAAGCTGCCGAGAAGTTCGTCGCCTGGGCAACCAGCAAGGACTACACGAACCTCGTTGCTGAAAAGGAAGGCTGGCTGAACGCACCTCCCGGTACCCGCAAGTCGCTCTATGCGAATGCCGATTACCAGAAGGCCGCACCTTTCGCGAAGATGACGCTGGACAGCATCAACTCGGCTGATCCGACCCATCCGACCGTCAAGCCGGTCCCCTATGTCGGCGTGCAGTTCGTCGCCATCCCTGAATTCCAGGGCATCGGCACTGCCGTTGGCCAGCAGTTCTCGGCAGCGCTTGCCGGCCAGGTTACGGTCGACCAGGCCCTGAAGAGCGCCCAGCAGCTGACGACCCGCGAAATGAAGAAGGCCGGCTATCCTAAGTGATATGCCGACTGCGCTAAGGAGCGGGGGCGCATCTTGCGCCTCCCTCCCACCGGCCGCCGATCGCCTCTACCGAGCCTTGGCGGCCCTTTAATTTCCGCTGTTGCGGCCACTCTCCCCGCTTCTAGACAAGATTGGTCCTTTCCATGGCGACCTTACAGACCCGTTCCGCTGCCCGTCTCATGATGACGCCGTCCGTCGTTCTTCTCTTGCTGTGGTCGCTCGTGCCATTGGCGATGACGATCTACTTCTCGACGCTGAACTACAATCTGCTGATGCCGGGCGAGCATCCCTTTGTCGGCTTCGACAACTATTACTATTTCCTGACGGATCCGGCCTTCTTCACGGCGCTGTTCAACACGCTGCTGCTGGTCGGCGGCGCGCTGCTGATCACCATTGTCGGCGGCATCGCCTTCGCGCTGCTGCTGAACCAGCCGATGTTCGGCCAGGGCATCGTCCGCATTCTCGTCATCGCGCCCTTCTTCGTCATGCCGACCGTGGCAGCGCTGATCTGGAAAAACATGTTCATGAACCCGGTCAACGGGTTGTTTGCCTATGCGGCCAAGGCGGTTGGCCTCGAACCCTTCGACTTCCTCGCCAATGCGCCCCTCGCTTCGGTGATCGTCATCGTCGCATGGCAGTGGCTGCCCTTTGCGACGCTGATCATGCTGACCGCCCTGCAGTCGCTGGATGAGGAGCAGCAGGAAGCCGCCGAAATGGACGGCGCTGGCCTCGTGTCTAAGTTCATCTACATCGTCCTCCCCCACATGGCCCGTGCCATTACCGTCGTCATCCTGATCGAGACGATCTTCCTGCTCTCGGTCTTTGCGGAAATCCTCGTCACCACGAATGGCGGTCCGGGCACCGACAGCACGAACCTGACCTATCTTGTCTATTCGCAGGCTCTGCTGCAGTTCGACATCGGCGGCGCATCGGCAGGCGGTATCGTCGCCGTGGTGCTGGCCAACATTGTCGCTATCTTCCTCGTCCGCATCGTCGGCAAGAATCTGGAGGCTTGAGATGGCTCGCAGTGTTTCCACCCGTCGCAAGGTCATCGTCTCTGTCGTCGCCTGGGCGCTCGGTCTCCTGATCTTCTTCCCGATCCTGTGGACCTTCATCACCAGCTTCAAGTCGGAAGGCGATGCCGTCGCTTCGCCGCCGCTGTTCCTGTTCTTCCACTGGACGACGGAAAACTATGTGGAAGTGCAGTCGCGCTCGGACTATTTCCTGCATTTCTCGAACTCGGTCATCATCGCCGTCGGCTCAACCATCCTTGGCCTGATCATCGCCGTTCCGGCCGCCTGGGCGATGGCATTTTCGCCGACCAAGCGGACCAAGGACGTCCTGATGTGGATGCTGTCCACCAAGATGATGCCGCCGGTCGGCGCCCTCATTCCGATCTATCTGCTCTTCCAGGCCACCGGTCTGCTTGACAGCCGCATCGGCCTCGTGGCGGTGATGACGCTGATCAACCTGCCGATCATCGTCTGGATGCTCTACACCTACTTCAAGGAAATTCCGGGCGAGATCCTGGAAGCGGCCCGCATGGACGGCGCTTCCCTGATGAAGGAAATCATCTACGTGCTGACGCCAATGGCGGTGCCGGGCATTGCCTCGACCTTGCTGCTGAACGTCATTCTCGCCTGGAACGAAGCATTCTGGACGCTGAACCTGACCGCATCGCAGGCAGCGCCGCTGACCGCCTTCATCGCCTCCTACTCGAGCCCCGAAGGTCTGTTCTACGCAAAGCTTTCGGCCGCCTCGACCATGGCGATCGCACCGATCCTGATCCTCGGCTGGTTCAGCCAAAAACAACTCGTTCGCGGCCTGACCTTCGGCGCGGTCAAATAAGATATCTGGGAGAGAACCATGGGCAGCATTACCCTTCAGAAGGTTTCGAAGGTCTTTGGCGAAGCCAAAGTCATTCCTTCCATCGACCTTGAAATCAAGGACGGCGAATTCGTCGTTTTCGTCGGCCCGTCCGGTTGCGGCAAGTCGACCTTGCTCCGCTTGATCGCCGGTCTCGAGGACGTCTCCGGCGGCAAGATCATCATCGACGGCAAGGACGGCACGAGCCTCGGCCCTTCCGAGCGTGGCCTTGCCATGGTGTTCCAGTCCTATGCGCTCTATCCGCATATGAGCGTGCGCAGCAACATCGCCTTCCCGCTGAAGATGGCCGGAATGGCCAAGGACGAGATCGACCGCAAGGTAACGGAAGCAGCCCGCGTGCTGAACCTTACCGATTATCTCGACCGCAAGCCGCGCATGCTGTCCGGTGGCCAGCGCCAGCGCGTTGCCATCGGCCGCGCCATCGTTCGCCAGCCGTCGGCCTTCCTGTTCGATGAACCCCTTTCGAACCTCGATGCGGCGCTGCGCGTCAACATGCGCCTCGAGATCAGCGAACTTCATCAGCAGCTGAAGACGACCATGGTCTACGTCACCCACGACCAGGTCGAAGCCATGACCATGGCCGACAAGATCGTCGTGCTCAACCGCGGCAACATCGAGCAGGTCGGCTCGCCGATGGAGCTCTACAAGAACCCGGCCAACCTTTTCGTTGCCGGCTTCATCGGCTCGCCGAAGATGAATTTCGTCACCGGCGTCTATGCCGAGCCCTTCGGCGCGCCGACGGTCGGCGTCCGGCCGGAGCATATCCTGCTGTCGACGGAGAGCGGCGTGTGGCAGGGCAGGGTCATCGTTGCCGAGCATCTCGGCTCCGACACCTTCCTGCATGTCGATGTCGAGGGCATCGGCCACATCACGGCGCGCGGCACCGGCGAGTTCCCGGTCAAGGCCGGCGAGACCGTCTACATGACGCCGGACCGCACGCGCGTTCACAAGTTCGACGACAAGGGACTGGCAATGGCCTCTTGAGGCCAGCTGCGCGAAACCCATCGACGACCGACATTGCCTGCCCGGGCGAAAACGCCCGGGTCGCGTAGAGGCCGATGGCCCCCCAAGGACCATCCGGACCACCAAGACCTTTCAGAAGGACTTCTGACAATGACCAAACTCTCGCTGGCCACCCTGAAAGAGCTATCGGCAACCGCTGCGATCCCGGCCTATGACCGGTCCCAGCTGTCGGCCGGCATCGTCCATTTCGGCGTCGGCAATTTCCACCGTGCCCACCAGGCCGTCTATCTCGACGATTTGTTCAACGTTGGAGAGGACCATGACTGGGCCATCATCGGCGCCGGCATGCTGCCATCTGATGCCAGCATGCGCGAAAAGCTGGCGGCGCAGGATTTCCTGACGACCGTCGTCGAGCAGGATAACAACGCCACGTCCGCCCGCGTCACCGGCCCGATGATCGACATCCTGCCGGTCGGCGACAGCAAGGCGATCATCGCCCAGCTTTCCGACCCGGCGATCCGCATCGTCTCGATGACCATCACCGAGGGCGGTTACTTCATCGACGCGTCCGGCAAGTTCAACCCCGCCCATCCGGCCATCGTTGCCGACGGAGAGAACCCGACCGAACCGAAGACGGTCTTCGGCCTGATCGTCGCTGGCCTGAAGGCCCGCAAGGACAAGGGGCTGGTGCCCTTCACCGTCATGTCCTGCGACAACATTCCGCATAACGGCGTCGTCGCCACCAATGCCGTCGTCGGCACGGCGCGGCTCTCCGATCCGGACCTTGCCGACTGGATCAAGGCAAATGTCGCCTTCCCGAACGCCATGGTCGACCGCATCACGCCGGCGACAGGCCAGCGCGAGATCGATCTTCTGACGGATGTCTTCAGCATCGAGGAAAACTGGCCGGTCTATTGCGAAGAGTTCAAGCAGTGGGTGCTCGAGGACAAGTTCACGGCGGGTCGCCCGGCGCTCGAAAAGGTCGGCGTCACCTTCGTGCCTGACGTCACGCCCTACGAGCATATGAAGATCCGCATCCTCAATGGCGGACATGCGGCGATCGCCTATCCGGCGGCGCTGATGGATATCCATTTCGTGCATGACTCGATGGAAGATCCGCTGATCCGTGCATTTCTGGCCAAGCTCGAGAACGAGGAAATTATTCCTATCGTCCCGCCGGTGCCGAACACGGTGCTCAAGGACTATTTCGAGCTGATCGAGCATCGCCTGCTGAACCCGAAGATCGCCGACACCATTCCGCGCCTGGCGCAGGACGGCTCCAACCGCCAGCCGAAGTTCATCCTTCCGTCGACGCTCGACAATCTGGCTGCGGGCAGGGACATCGTCGGCCTGTCGCTGGTCTCGGCGCTGTGGTGCCGCTATTTCGCCGGCACGACCGACAGCGGCAAGGAGATCGTCTTCAACGATGCCAGCGCCGACCGCCTGCACAAGGCGGCGCTCGAGGCTAAGACCAATCCAGCGGCCTTCCTCGCCTTCGACGACATCTTCGGCGAAGTGGCGAAGTCCGAGCTGTTCCGCAAGCGCTTTGCCCATGCGCTGAAGACATTGTGGGAAAAGGGCACGCGCGAGACGCTGCAGCTTTACCTCGACAACAAACTGGCGGATTAGCCATGGGGCCGGCGTGCGATAACGCCGGCCTATAGATGGGTGAAGGTGGACCGCCAAAATGATTGACGCGGATAATGGACTGGTCATCTTCGACTGCGACGGTGTCTTGGTCGACAGCGAACCGCTGTCGATCGCGGTCCTCGTCCAGGCGATGCGCGACACCGGCATTGAAATCGACGAGGAGGGCGCCTATCAGCGCTTTCTCGGCAAGAGCCTGGCGACGCTGATCGATACGCTGGAGACGGAATTCAACGTCTTTGCCGACCAGGCTTTCCTCGATCGCATCCGCGAGGACCTCTACACCAGGTTTCGCCAGGAGTTGCAGCCGATATCGGGCATCGGCGAGACGCTGAGCGCGCTGTCGATGCGGCGCTGCGTGGCCTCTTCCAGCCAGCTCGAGCGCATCAAGCTGTCGCTTGGCCTGACTGGCCTGCTCGACAGGCTGGAGCCGCATATCTTCAGTGCCAGCATGGTCAAGCGCGGCAAGCCGGCGCCGGACCTATTTCTGTATGCTGCCCAGCAGATGGGTGTGGCGCCGGAACACTGCATCGTCGTTGAGGATAGCCCGGCCGGGATCATGGCAGCGCGGGCAGCCGGAATGACCGTCTTTGCCTTCACCGGCGGATCGCATGCGAGCTCTGCCCACTACCGTGCCGAATTGACACGGCTAGCACCGGAAGTGGTGTTTGACGCCATGCCGGATTTGATACACCTTGTCCAAAAAGTAAGAATGGACGGGACCAAGCCTTAATGCGCGATCACGTGATGGCGGTCGATATCGGCACGAGCAGCGCGCGCGCCGGCGTGTTCGATTCGCGTGGCCGGATGCTCGGCAAGGGCGAGCACCTGATCCTCATGAACCGACCCCGCGAAAATCACGCCGAACATAGCTCCGAGGATATCTGGTCGGCGGTATGCAGGGCCGTCAGAGCCGCACGGGCCGCCTCCGGCTTGCCTGCCTCGGCGATTGGCGCCATCGGCTTCGATGCCACCTGCTCGCTTGTGGTGCGCGACCGGGACGGCCAGCCGCTGACAGTTTCGACATCAGGTGAGGCGCGATTCGATACCATCGTCTGGCTCGATCACCGGGCGCTGGAGGAAGCCGATTTCTGCACGGCCACCGGCCACGCGGTTCTCGAGCATTCCGGCCAGTTCATGTCGCCGGAAATGGAAATGCCGAAGCTGATGTGGCTGAAGAAGAACCTGCCGCAGAGCTGGGCAAGGAGCGGCTATTTCTTCGACCTCGCCGATTTCATGACATGGAAGTGCTCGGGATCACTGGCGCGCTCGCGGTGCACATTGACTGCCAAGTGGAACTATCTCGCGCACCGCAGCGCGGGCTGGCAAGCCGACTTCCTCGCGCTGATCGGCCTTTCCGATCTGCGGGAAAGGGGGCAACTTCCGGAGGAGACGGCTCCGGTCGGTTCCAGCGTCGGCACCTTGACGGCCGATGCGGCTGAAGCGCTCGGTCTTAATGTCGACTGCCAGGTCGCCGCCGGTCTGATCGACGCCTATGCCGGTGCGCTGGGCGCGCTCGGAGGCTATGCCGAGAACCCGGCGGGGCTCGAACGCCAGCTGGCTCTGATTGCGGGGACGTCGAGCTGCATCGTCGCGTTTTCGCGGGAACGCAAGCCGAGCGCGGGGCTTTGGGGTCCCTATTTCGAGGCTGTCTATCCGAATACCTGGCTGGTCGAAGCCGGTCAGTCGGCCACCGGCGCGCTGCTCGATCACATCGTTCGCATGCATGCCGCCGGCGGCGAGCCGACCGCCGCCCTACACCTGGCAATCGTGGCGCGGATTGCCGAACTGCGGGCGGTCGAGGGCGAAGCCTTTGGCGCTCGTATCCATGTCCTGCCGGATTTTCACGGCAATCGCTCGCCGATGGCAGACCCACACGCAGTCGGTGTCATCAGCGGCCTGACGCTGGACGCCTCCTTCGACGGGCTGTGCCGGCTCTACTGGCGCAGCTGCGTCGGCATCGCGCTCGGCATTCGCCATATCCTCGAGAAGATGCGCGGATACGGCTATGTCCCGGACACGCTTCACGTTGCCGGCGGGCATGTGAAGAATGCGGCGCTGATGGAACTCTATGCCGATGTGACGGGCTGTACTGTCGTTGTCCCCGAGATGCAGGAAGCGGTGCTGCTCGGGACGGCGATGACGGCCTCGGTCGCCTGTGGCTTGCACGGGTCGCTGACGTCGGCCGGCAACGCGATGTGTTCGGGCGGCTCGAGGCGCCAACCGGATCCGACACGGAAGGCGGGCTATGAACGGGACTACCGGTCATTCCTGGCGATGTACCGCCACCGCGCCGAGCTTGAGGGCATGGCATAACGCCAGACTGCAGGTGTCCGTTCTATCGCGCAGGGGCCTCGGCAAACATGTTTTCGAGCTCCGCCAGGCGCCGGCCGCGCAGTTCGGCGCTTTGACCTGCGGCATGGATGACGGCTGTCGCCAGAAACTCGAGGAGGGCCGCGATTGCCGTTACGTTGTCACGCGGCCCGATGCGCGGTGGCGGCAGCGATAGCGTCATGTTGGCGAACTCATGCGCCCATTCGGTATATTGGCTGGTGACAAGCAAAACCTTAAGGCCGGATCGGCGCGCCGAGCGGGCAAGTAGCCGGGACTTCGCGAAACGGTAGCTGTCTATGATGATCATCAGTGAATCGCTGGTCGACGGGGCCAGCAGTTCCATGTAGGTCGCCGTCCCGTTGCCGGCCATCCGGACGTTGTCGCGGGCGATACCCAACCGATCGCAGAAATATTGTCCGACCGGGCAGGTCTGATGGGAGGCCACGAAAACATCGCTGGCTGCCAGGATCGTGCCCACCGCGTCGGTCCACTGCGGCTGGGCCGAAAGGTTGTAGATGTGGTGCAGCATGTCCAGTTGCTCGGCCATCAGCGCTGCCAAGGGATGTCCAGCTGCGGCTTCCTCGTGAAGCTGTTCCATCGTGGCCGGGTGCTTGTTGGCCGAAGTCGACGGCACCGTTTCTCGTAGATGCACCTTGAAGCCGTCCAAGCCTTGATATCCAAGCGCCCGCAGGAAGCGCCCGACGGTCATCGGGCTCAATTCCAACCGGTCGGCAACGGATGAGGCAGTCTCGTAAGGCAACTCGCTCAAGTGATCCGAAAAGTATCGCGCAATGCGTCGCTCGGCCGGAGTTCCTGATTTCATGTATTGCCTAAGCTTTTGGCCAAGATCGTCCATTCTGCCTCGCACTGTTGTTGCGCCAGTGTTTCTTCAACATAACAATGGCGCACGAACTTTCATAATCCGCGTATTCGTCAAACCGAATGTTCTATTCCATCTTGGGTCGACTTTATATTAGTGTAGTCTTTATTACAACCTGCGTGTGCTAAGTGTTGGATGTTTTCAGCGTCGCCGCTTGCCAGTGCAAGCGGGCCTTCTTATTTTCAGGCCCAAAGTGACACCCGGGAACCCATCCATGATCATCGATTCTGCTCGTCTGGCCCTTGCCAACCTCCTGTCGCCAGCTCTGCGCCATTTGGTCTGGAAAGTTCTGGGCGTTACCATCCTTGTGCTGCTTTTCCTATATTTCGCACTGCAGGCGGTCGTGGCTTCTTACGGCGTGCCTCTGCTTCATCATTTCTTCACAGGCGTACCCGCTTGGGCCGATTGGGTGGCTGTCGCGGCCGCCGCTATCATTGGTCTGGGTGCTGCGTTTCTCCTGGCGCCTGTCAGTGCGATCATCGCCGGCTTCTACCTCGACGATGTCGCCGCCGTGGTCGAACGCCAGGACTATCCCCAGGACCCACCCGGTCAAGCCATGCCTTTTGGGCCTGCCATGATAAGCTCGATCAAGTTCCTCGGCGTGCTTATCGTCGGCAACCTGATAGCGCTTATTCTTCTGTTGGTGCCGGGCGTCAATCTGGTGGCGTTTTTCCTGGTTAACGGCTACTTACTCGGGCGCGAGTTTTTTGAATTCGCGGCGAGCCGTTTCCGTTCGCCGCAGCAGGCCCGCAACTTCCGCAAGAAGCATGCCTCGACCGTGTTCCTGGCCGGCCTGCTGATTGCCGCCTTCCTGGCCGTTCCGCTTCTCAATCTTTTGACGCCGCTGTTTGCGGGGGCGATGATGGTGCATCTGCACAAGCGGCTGACGCTGCGCGACCCGCTATTCTCCGACGATCTGCGGCGGTAGCGGCACCAGCGGCGTGGGAATGTCGCTGCTTTTCTCCGGCGCGCGACAGAGGTCGGCGATGATGCAATGCTCGCATTCCGGACGCCGGGCCTTGCAGACATAGCGTCCATGCAGAATCAGCCAGTGATGGGCGTGGTAGAGGTAATGGTCGGGAATGACCTTCATCAGCCGCTGCTCGACCTCGTCGGGCGTCTTGCCGGGCGCAAGGCGGATGCGATTGCCGATGCGGAAGATATGGGTGTCGACGGCCATGGTCGACTGTCCGAAGGCCATGGACAGCACGACATTGGCGGTCTTGCGGCCAACGCCGGGCAGCGTCATCAGTTCCTCGCGGGTCTGCGGCACTTCGCCGTCGAAATCGCTGATGAGCTTGGCCGACAGGGCAACGACGTTCTTCGCCTTGTTGCGGTAGAGGCCGATCGTGCGGATATAGTCGCGGATGCGCTCTTCGCCGAGGTCGAGCATCTTCTGGGGTGTGTCGGCGGCGGCAAACAGCGCCCGCGTCGCCTTGTTGACGCCGATGTCGGTTGCTTGTGCCGACAGCGCCACGGCGACTACCAGCGTGAACGGATTGACGTGCTCGAGTTCGCCCTTCGGCTCGGGCCGCTGGATCGAGAATCGCCGGAAGATTTCCTCGATCTCGGCTTTCGAATAGACGCTGCGAACTGAGGGCTTGCGACCCGCTGTCGCAACGGGCCTTTTCGGCGCCGGCAGGCCGGATTTGATCTTGGGATTTGCCATTTACGACCTATAATCACCTCCCATGATCGAAGGCAACGGCGGCACGCCGGACGAGAAGCTGGTTTTTGCAGCGGAACTGTTTCCCCATCGCTCGCTCGGGCGCAAGGGATTCAAGGTTCTGCTGGTCATGGCCGCCTCTGTCTGCCTATTCTACGGGGCGTTATTCGCACTTCGCGGCGCCTGGCCGATCGGGCTGTTCCTGGGGTTCGACTTCCTCCTCCTCTACGGTGCCTTCTGGCTGAACTATCGGGCCGGCCGGGTGCGCGAGGAGGTGCGGGTGTCACGCACCGACGTGTCCATCCGCAAGGTGCTGCCATCCGGTCGCGCCATCGAGCACCGGTTCAATCCTTTCTGGCTGCGCTTCCTCGTGCGGCGAGAACCCGGTATAGGCATCCGCTCGATGCATGTCTCGGGCGAGGGGCGGCAGGCGGATGTCGGTGCCTTTCTCAATCCGGAAGACCGGGAGAGCTTTGCCAAGGCCTTCCGGGCGGCGCTTTCGACGGTGACGCGGCGGATTTAGACCATCCGGCAAGAAACGGGTGGCAAGTCGCCTGTGGAACGGCCATCCTTGTCCCAAGGAGACCGACCATGACCTTAGCCCCGATGCTTGCGACCGATATCACCCCTGAAGGCCCCGATTACGACGTCGTGCGTGGGGTCATCGAGTTGATCACAGAGGATTACCGCGAACAGCCGTCGCTGGAGGATCTGGCTTTGAGGCTCGCGCAATCTCCCACCCAGTTGCAGAAGACCTTCACGCGCTGGGCAGGGCTGTCGCCGAAAGCGTTTCTGCAAGCCGTGACGCTCGACCATGCCAAGCGATTGCTGCGCCAGGACGATCTGCCGCTGCTCGAGGCCTCGATCGAGGTCGGGCTTTCCGGCCCGAGCCGGTTGCACGATCTCTTCGTAACGCATGAGGCGATGTCGCCGGGCGAGTGGAAGGCGAGGGGCGGCGGACTGACGATCCGTTATGGTTTCCATGCCTCGCCGTTCGGCGTGGCCCTCGTGATGATCACCGAGCGTGGGCTTGCGGGTCTGGCCTTCAGCGACAGTGGCGACGAGGTCGAGTGCCTAGCGGACATGACCTGCCGCTGGCCTAAAGCGAGTTATGTCGAGGACAGCATGGCGACCCTGCCCTTTGCCAGGCGAATCTTCGAGCCGGGCCAGTGGTCGTCGGAGCAGCCGCTGCGCGTGGTTCTGATCGGGTCGGATTTCCAGGTGCGCGTATGGAAAAGCCTGCTGAAGATCCCCTTCGGCAGGGCAGTGACCTATTCCGATGTCGCGCGCGATATCGGCCAGCCGACGGCGATGCGGGCGGTCGGAGCGGCGATCGGGCGCAACCCAATCTCCTTTGTCGTTCCGTGCCATCGCGCACTCGGCAAGGGGGGCGCCCTGACCGGCTACCATTGGGGGCTGACCCGCAAGCGGGCCATGCTCGGCTGGGAGGCCGGCAAGGCGTAATATCAACGGCGCGAGGTCAGGCAGCCTCCGGCTTCTCGACGCGGGCGAGCAAGGCCTGGGCGGCACTTTCATCCGTGATCAGCGTGTTGCAGCCGATCCGCTTGATGGTGGCGTGGATGGCGGTTGCCCGGTGGGCGCCGCCGCAGGCGAGTACGATGTGCCTGGCCTTCTTCAGCGTATCCAGATCGACGGACATCACCCGGCTGTTGATCGTATGGTCGACGGAATTGCCGTCCGCGTCGAGAAAGTTGAACATGGTGTCGCAGACGCAGCCGGCGGCGATCAGCTCGTCGAGCTCGGCCTTGGAGATGAAGCCTTCCGATAGCGAGGTCGAGTGCGGGCCGATATCGCCGCAGCTGACGATTGCCAGGTCGAGCGTCTCGGCGAGGCGATAGATCGCCTCGAGACCGCATTTCTCGATGAGGTTGCGCTTGGTTTCGATCGAATCCACCAGCAGCGGGGCCAGGAACATGTAGCATTCGGCGCCGAGCTGGCTCGCCAGCCGCCAGGTATAGTCGATCGGGTTGGTCTGCTGCACGGCGACGATGCCGCCCAGCAGCGAGACGACCTTGCAGTTGTCGCGGCGCGGCGGGCGGAAGCTGCCGAGCGAGGCGGTCATTGTTCGGCCCCAGCCGACGCCGATCGTATAATCGTCGGGAATGGCTTCCGTCAGGAATTGTCCGAGCGCCAGTCCGACGCATTTTGCCTGGGCATCGACCCCGCCGCCCGCAGGCGTCGGCACGACGATCGCCTCGTCGAGGCCGAAGGCGCGCTCCAGCTTGATCGAAAGCTCGACGCAGTCCTCGATACCCTCGTTGATCCAGATCTGTACCTCGTTGCGCCGACGCGCCTCGTCGAGCAGGCGGATGACGGTGGTGCGGCTGATGCCAAGTTGCTCGGCGACATCCTTCTGTGTCAGACTCTGGTTATAATAGAGCCATGCCGCCCGCAGCCGGAGCGATGCCGTCTCCGAATAGGCGGTGTGGGTTCCACGTCTGAGCTTGGCCATGAGTCCTCCGGACTGTTACGCCGCCGAGAGTCGCCACCGAGCTAGGAACGGCGGCGGTCGCGTCTTCAGTTGGTCCAGCGACCCCGGCTTTGATGGGTGATATTGGGCGACATGAGACTTATGTCAATTGAAATGCACAAATGTCCTTGACTTTTCGTTGCCAGAGAGGCGATAGTCGGTGCGGAAATTGGATCGTTTGTCCGGCGAGGAGGGCAATGTGCTGGCAGTCTTTCGTCGTCGCGCCGGATCCTCAACGGCGAGATGCGGACATCGTTCCCGACTTGCCTCATCCATGCCGGGCGGCATAAGCTGCGCCGGGCAACCTCAGCCGGCTGGAACATTCGGAACTCCCCTCTCGTTTAACCTGCGTCCGAGAGGGTTCGTCACTTTTGCCGATCGCCACGCAAGATGGCGCCGGTTCTCGGTTCGAAATCAACAAGGATATTCATCATGACTTCCAAGCTTGACCAACTCCGCGACATGACGACCGTCGTCGCCGATACCGGCGACATCGAAGCCGTTGCGCGTCTGAAGCCGGTCGATTGCACGACCAACCCGTCGATCGTCCTGAAGGCCCTCGGCACGCCGATGTTTGCCGACGACATCAAAGAAGCCGTTGTCTGGGGCAAGAAGCAGTCTGGCTCGTCCGAGGCCGTCGCTGAAGCCGTTGCCGATCGCCTGGCAGTCTCCGTCGGCGCCGCCCTGTCGAAGCTGGTTCCCGGCCGCGTTTCGACGGAAGTCAATGCCGACCTGTCGTTCGACACCAAGGCATCGATCGAGAAGGCCCATGCCATCGTTGCCGGCTACAAGGAGCGCGGCATCGAAAAGGATCGCATCCTGATCAAGCTCGCTTCCACCTGGGAAGGCATCCGCGCTGCGGAAGTGCTGCAGAAGGAAGGCATCGACTGCAATCTGACGCTGCTGTTCAGCATGGCCCAGGCCGCTGCCTGCGCCGATGCCAAGGTGTTCCTGATCTCGCCCTTCGTCGGCCGCATCCTCGACTGGTACAAGAAGTCGACCGGCAAGGACTACACGTCGGAAGAAGATCCAGGCGTCATCTCCGTCCGCGAAATCTACAATTACTACAAGGCCAACGACATCAACACGATCGTCATGGGCGCCTCGTTCCGTAGCGCCGAGGAAGTGGCGGCTCTGGCCGGCTGCGACCGCCTGACGATCAGCCCGAACCTGCTCGACGAACTGTCCAAGGACGAAGGCAAGCTCGAGCGCAAGCTGTCGCCCGACGTCAAGCGCGCAACGCCGAAGCTGAATGTTGACGAAAAGACCTTCCGCTGGATGATGAACGAAGACGCCATGGCTACCGAAAAGCTTGCCGAAGGCATCCGCCAGTTCGGCAAGGACCTGGTGACCCTGCGCCAGATGGTGTCGAAGGAACTGCAAGCCTAAGCTTTCGACCGATCGATAAAGAGAAGGCTTGGTTGCGTGAGCAGCCAGGCCTTTTTTATGTTTGAGGGAGTGTGCGCTCAGAGCTTCCAGAGCCGCCGGGCGTTCAGGTGGAAGAGCCGCGCGCGCTCGCTGTCGCTGCAGCCCGCTGTCAGCGCATGGGTGGCCGCAACCCAGGTCGACAGGCCACCACCGAGCGTGCAGACCGGCCAGTCGCTGCCCCAGATGACGCGGTCCCAGCCAAAACACGCGATGCTGTGTTCGACAAAGGGGCGCAGCGTCTCCGCCGTCCAGCTCGTGGGATCGGCATAGGCGACGACGCCTGAAATTTTCACCGTCACGTTGGCGCGGCGGGCGATCTCGCGGACGCCGCTGGCCCATACATCGCTCAATCCATCCTTGACGGCAGGCACGCCGCAGTGATCGAGGATGAATTGCACACCGGGATTGAGGTCGATCAGCGCCATCGCACGCTCCATCTGGTGGGGCAGGACGCAGAGATCGAAGGTCAGACGCGTTCCCGTTAGACGGTTGAGGTTTTCGCGGAAGAGGCTGCCCTCGGAAAGTTCGTCCGGCATTACATGCAGTACACGGCGGAAGCCCTTGACGAAGGGATTGGCGAGCACTGCCTCCAGATAGCTCGGAAAATCGGTCTGCTCGGGTCGGCAGGCGGCAATGGCGCCCCGGAGCATGCTGCCGGGCGCCTGGCTGAGCTGCTCGACATAGGCGGTTTCGGCAGCCATATCGGAGGGTGCGACATCGACTTCCATGTGCAGCACGTCGGCGATGCCGCAGCGCTTCGCCTCGCGGGCGTAGTCCTCGTAGAGGCTGTCGCGATCAAGGCCGCCGGCGTCGGCAAGCCATGGATAGTTCAGCCGGGCCCTGTCGACGATGTGGAGATGGGTATCGAACAGCATGAAGTCCTCCCAGATATGCCGTCGATGTATACCCATTGAAGAATAGCCGGTTCAAATGGAAACTGTCAGGCGCCGTCTTCGACCATTCCGGCAACGGTTTCCGAAATTTGGGCTGCGGCCTCGCGGACGTAGGAAATGACCTGCTCGTAGCTCGGCGCCTTGCCGTTGACGGGCTGAATGTAGGGACAAGTCAGCGCCGCCAGCGCATTGCCATCCAGCGCCAGGATCGGTGCCGATATGTTGTGGACGCCCTTTGTCTGCAGGCTGTCCATGGTTTCAAAGCCGCGCTCCCTGATCAGCAGAAGACGCTCGGCGAGATCCTCCGGCATCGCCGCGTCTTCCTCGCGACGCTGCTGCTCGTTGATCATCATCTGGCGTTGCTTGTCGTCGCGAAAGGCGAGCAGGATATGGCCAGAGCCGGTGTTGAAAAGGCTGATTTGCGCGCCGACGCGGATCGAGATGCCCCAATAGGTCGGAGAATCCTGCTGGGCGATGATGGCGACCGAGCCGCGGTCGAAGACTGCAAGGTGGCAGGCCTGCTCAGCGCGATTGGCGAAGTCGCGCATCAGCGGCGTCGCGAAGGACACGAGCCGGCGTACCGGCGCATGGAAATGGGCGAGGCCGAACAGCTTGAGGGTCAGGAAGAAGCGGTCGCCTTCCTGCCGCTGCACGTAGCCGCGACGCACCAGCCGGTCGAGCATGCGGTAGAACTCATTGGGGCTCTTTCCGAGCTGCTTGGCGATCTCGGCCTGGGTCAGGCCGCCGTCGATGCGGGACAGCAGCTCGAGGATATCAAGACCCTTGTCGAGGGCCGGCGCTCTATAGCGGTCGGCATCGTCGTCGCCTGTGGTCATCAATCTGCGTTTCCGTGCATCAGCCTTTTCCTTCATATATGAATGACCCTCTTTTGCAAGACGCGGCTCCGGCTGCTTGACGCTCCAGCAGCAAGTGTTTACATATAAATCAATGATCCATATCTGGATGATGCAGCCTCTGACGGCCCATGCCGATTACCGGTGGACGGCACGGTCGTGGCGCGCATAGAGTTCGTATTAATGATTATGGGCGGCCCGGTGGGCCGCCCATCCCGACCCGAGGCCAGTCAGTCTGGCGGACCTTAAGACAAGGAATTTCGACATGGCACACGGACTGGAAGGCAAGACCGTTCTGATCACCGCGGCGGCGCAGGGCATCGGGCGTGCCTCTGCCGAGCGCTTCATCCGCCTCGGTGCGCGGGTGATCGCGACCGATATCAACGAGGACGCGCTGTCTTCCCTCGAAGGTGCCGAAAAGCACGTCCTGAACGTCCTCGACAGCGATGGCGTCAAGGCTTTTGCCGAGACGATCGGCGCCATCGACGTGCTGTTCAACTGCGCCGGCTTCGTCCATGCCGGCACCATCCTCGACTGCGAGGAGAAGGACTGGGACTTCTCGTTCAATCTCAATGCCAAGGCGATGTACACCACCTGCCGCACCTTCCTGCCGGGCATGCTCGACAAGGGCAAGGGCGTCATCGTCAACATGGCGTCGGTCGCCTCGAGCGTGAAGGGCGTGCCCAATCGTTTTGCCTATTGCGCCTCGAAGGCTGCGGTCATCGGCCTCACCAAGTCCATCGCCGCCGATTTCGTCTCCAAGGGCATTCGCGCCAATGCCATCTGCCCGGGCACCGTCGACAGCCCGTCGCTGCACGAGCGCCTGCGGGCAACCGGTGATTATGAAAAGGCGATGACCGACTTCATTGCCCGCCAGCCGATGGGCCGCATCGCCACGCCCGACGAGATCGCCGCGCTCGTTACCTATCTCGCCGGCGACGAATCGGGCTTCACGACCGGCCAGGCCCTCGTCGTCGACGGCGGCTGGACGGGCTGAGGCGCCATCCTCAACAGCAACCGTTTCAGGGCGGTCAAATCGGACGGGACTGCCGCTGCAAAAGTGACCTTGCCTCTCCGCCGGTCTCGCATATATCAGGTCGATCTCGACGAAACGGAGTGCCTGATGCGGAACAGCATAAAGCGGAAGGCGGCAAGCTCGCCGATCGTCGCCCACATTCGCAAGCATCAGGGCGTCGTTCTCGCCGTGCTGACCAGCATCGTCGTGTTCGGGCTGATGACGTCGCGGCAGTTCAACGCCAGCAATTTCCTGGACAGCTGGAATAGCGGCGCCGTCGTCTATATCGGCTTCACCTGGTATCGCATGCTGCGATCCAACGTGAGCCGCATCCGACAGCGCGCTGCCGACACGGATTTCTCCGATGTCCTGGTGCTCTTCCTGTCGATCGTCGCGGCCATCGCCAGCATCGGCGGCATCGGCATCGAGCTCAGCGGCGTCAAGGAGGCCCCTCCGGAGCAGGCGCTGGCGAATGCCGCCATGGCCTTCCTCACCATCCTGATTTCCTGGATCTTCCTGCACACGCTATTCACCACGCATTACGCCCATCGCTTCTACGCCGACGATAGCGGCAAGCCGGCGATCCGCTTCGCCGATGACATCAAGGAGCCGAACTACTGGGATTTCCTATATTTCACCTTCACCATCGGGGTTGCGTCGCAGACGGCGGATGTGGCGGTCGCGACCACGCCGATGCGAAAGCTGGTGCTGCTGCATTCTGTGCTATCATTCCTGTTCAACACCACCATTCTGGCACTAGCGATTAACGTCGGCGCGAGTCTGCTTTAAGCAAGCTGCATAGTTATTGTCCCTTTTTGGCTTTCAATTTTGCCGTAGGGCGCTCATAGATTGACCATGGATACTGCGTTCGGCTGCGTCATCGCGCCCCTCGCTACTTGAGGAAGAGACGGGCTTTGAGCGTGAGCTTCACCGGAAATGCGGACGATGTGGCGACCTCGGCAGTCTATGCCGTTTCACAGATCGCAGCCGTACCCACCATTCTCGAGGTCGTCTGCAAAACCACCGGCATGGGGTTTGCGGCGGTGGCGCATGTTACCGAAGACCGCTGGATTGCCTGCAGCGTGCGCGACAACGTCGCCTTCGGCCTGGAGCCCGGCGGCGAGCTGCAGATCGAGACGACGATCTGCAATGAAATTCGCCAGCATCGACAGGCCGTTGTCATCGACGATGCCGCCAACGATCCGATATTCGCCAACCACCATACGCCGGCGATCTATGGCTTGCAGAGCTACATATCGATGCCGATCGTGCTGCCGGACGGTACTTTCTTCGGCACACTCTGCGCGATCGACCGTGCGCCGCGGGCTTTGAACACGCCAACCACCCTCGGCATGCTCCGCCTGTTCGCCGATCTCATCGCCTTCCACATCGACGCCAATCAGAGGGTGCTCGACAGCGAAGCGAAGTTGAAGTTCGAGCGGGACAGCGCCGGTGTGCGGGAGGAATTCATTGCTGTGCTCGGCCATGACCTGCGCAATCCGCTGGCCTCGATCGACGCCGGCGCCAGGCGGCTCGAACGGGCGCCGCTCGATGACAAGTCGCGCTCGGTCCTGACATTGATGCAGGCCAGTGTCCGGCGCATGTCCGGTCTGATCGACGATGTGCTGGATTTTGCCCGCGGCAGGCTAGGAGATGGATTAGTGGTCGACCGGTCGAGCCCGGTTTCGCTTCGCCCGATGATCGAGCAGGTGATAGACGAGCTTGTATCCTCCCATCCCGACCGGGCCATCGTCGCCGAAGTCTGCGATGTCTGCGTCCGTTGCGATCCGTCACGCATCGGCCAGTTGCTGTCGAACCTTCTCGCCAATGCCATTACGCACGGGTCGCCGGATGGCGCGATCAGGGTCAAGGCGGTCGTTGTCGATGGACAGTTCGAACTGACGGTGGCCAATCCGGGCGAACCGATTCCGGCTGAAGTTGCGGAACATCTGTTTAAGCCATTCGTGCGGGCGTCGGCAAAGCCAAGCCATGCGGGGCTTGGGCTCGGCCTCTACATTGCTTCCGAAATCGCACGGGCTCACCACGGGACGTTGACGGTGAATTCCACGGAAACCGAGACCCTGTTCCGGCTGAGCTTCGAGGCGTCTTAACTCACTGCCATAAAAAGCTTCGCCCGGCATGGGCCGGGCGAAGAGGAGCGTGTTGTCAGACGATGGCGTTGCCGGCCATGATCGCCAGGACGACGAAGATCAGGAAAACGATCAGCGCGATGCCGAAGAGCACGCGGGCGATGGTGGCAGTCGCGGCCGACACACCGGAAAAGCCGAAAAAGCCGGCAATAACGGAAACGACGAAAAATATAAGAGCCCACTTCAGCATGAACATTTCCTCTGCTTGAATAATTCATCCAAGACGCACGAGCAGGAAAAAAGTTCCATGGCCTTTCAGGCTTTTAGCCGGCACATGAGTGGCGATGTGCCGGCCTGATTGACGGTGAAATTTTCAGCCGTGGTTGATCATCACATGGCGCACCGCGGTGTAGTCCTCGAGCGCGTAGACGGACATGTCCTTGCCGTAGCCCGACTGCTTCAGGCCGCCATGCGGCATCTCATTCACCAGCATGAAATGGGTGTTGATCCAGGTGCAACCGTATTGCAGGCGGGCGGCGGTCTGCATGCCGCGGCTGATGTCCTTGGTCCAGACCGATGAGGCAAGGCCGTAGTCGCTGTCGTTCGCCCAGGTGACGGCGTCCTCGACGTCGGTGAAGCGGGTCACGGACACCACCGGCCCGAACACCTCGCGGCGGACGATTTCATCCTCCTGCGTGGCGCCGGCGATGACGGTCGGGGTGTAGAAGAAGCCCCGGTCGCCGGAGACCTTGCCGCCCGTGGTGATCTCCATGTGCTTGTGCTCGGCGGCGCGGGCGACGAAGCTCTCGACCCGGTCGCGCTGGCGCCTGGAGATGAGCGGGCCGATCTCGTTTTCGGTGTCGTCGGCCTGATTGAACTTGATGCTGGAGACGGCTGAGGAAAGGTCGGCGACGAACTTGTCGTAGACCTTGGCGTCGGCGTAGACACGGCAGGCGGCCGTGCAGTCCTGGCCGGCATTGTAGTAGCCGAAGGTGCGGATGCCGGCGACGACGGCATCGATGTCGGCATCGTCGAAGATGATGACTGGCGCCTTGCCACCGAGTTCGAGATGGGTGCGCTTGACCGTCTTGGCGGCGGCCTGCAGCACCTTCTTGCCGGTGGCGATGTCGCCTGTTATCGATACCATGCCGATCTTCGGATGGTTGATCAGCGCGTTGCCGACCGTCTCTCCGCGACCGAGGATGACGTTGACGACGCCCTCGGGCAGGATCTCGGCGAAGAGTTTCGCCATCTTCAGCGCCGAGAGCGGCGTCTGTTCGGACGGCTTGAAGACCACCGTGTTGCCGCCGGCAATCGCCGGCGCCAGCTTCCACGCCATCATCATCAGCGGATAGTTCCAGGGCGCGATGGAGCCGATGATGCCGATCGGGTCGCGGCGGATCATCGAGGTGTGGCCCGGCAGGTATTCGCCGGCCACCGGTCCGTGCAGGTTGCGCACCGCACCGGCAAAGAAGCGGTAGCAATCGACAATGGCCGGAATTTCGTCATTCAGAACGGCATTGATCGGCTTGCCGCAGTTCAGCGCCTCCAGGGCTGCGAAACCCTCGGCGTCCCGCTCGATGGCGTCGGCGATCTTCAGGAGATAGGCGGAGCGCTGGCTGGGCGTCGTCTGCGACCAGCTCCGGAAGGCGGCTTCGGCGGCGTCGACGGCATTGTCGATCTGGCCGAGCGATGCCTCCGGCAGGTCGAGCACGGTTTCGCCGGTCTTCGGGTTCAGAACATGTTCCTCGGCTTCCGTCCCGTTTTCAAAGCGGGACCCGATCAGCATTGCAGTGTCCATGATGTTCTCCCTTGGTGTTACTTGCCGCCGCCGGCGATCTGGTCGCCGTCGCGGGTGAGATAATAGGCTGCCAGGATCGGCAGGAAGGTGACGAGCACGACGACCATGGCGACCACGTTGGTCACCGGCCGCTGGCGCGGGCGGATCAACTCCTCCAGCATCCAGATCGGCAAGGTCATCTGCTGGCCGCCGGTGAAGGTGGTGACGATCACTTCGTCGAAGGACAGCGCGAAGGCCAGCATGCCACCGGCCAGAAGCGCCGTGCCGATATTCGGCAGGATGATGTGGCGAAAGGTCTGGAAGCCGTCGGCGCCGAGATCCATCGACGCCTCGATCAGCGAACCCTGGGTTCGGCGGAAACGGGCAACAGCATTGTTGTAGACCACCACGACGCAGAAGGTGGCATGGCCGAGCACGATGGTCCAGACCGAAAAGGGAATGTCGAACAGGCTGAAGGCCGAGCGCAGCGCGATGCCGGTGACGATGCCGGGAAGCGCGATCGGCAGGATTACCAGCAGCGAGATGCCCTCGCGGCCGAAGAATTTCGTCTGGCTGACGGCGGCGGCGCAGAGCGTGCCCAGCACCAGGGCGATGGCAGTCGCGATTGTCGCCACCTGCACCGAGAGCCCGAGGGCTGCCCAGATATCGGGCCGGTTCCAGGCGACCGCGAACCATTGCGTCGTCAGCCCCGGCGGCGGCCACTGGTAGCTCTTTTCCTCCGTCGTGAAGGCATAGACGAAGATCAGCAGGATCGGCAGGTGCAGGAAGGCAAGGCCGGCAGCAGCGCCGAGCTTCAGGGGCAGGGGTGCGCGGGGTGCGGTGTCAGAGCGCATCGAAGGCTCCCTTGCGTTTGGCCATCCAGAGATAGACGGCCATGATGACGATGGGGACGACGGAGAAGGCAGCGGCCAGCGGCACGTTGCCGGCGGTGCCCTGCTGCGTGTAGACCGCCTGGCCGATAAACAGCCGCGACGAGCCGATGATCTGCGGAATGATGTAATCCCCAAGAGTCAGCGAGAAGGTGAAGATCGAGCCGGCGACGATGCCGGGCAGGGCAAGCGGCAAGAGCACGGTGCGAAAGGTCTGGCGTGGGGTGGCGCCGAGATCGGAGGAGGCTTCGAGCAGCGTGCCGGGCACGCGCTCGAGCGCCGCCTGGGTCGGCAGGATCATGTAGGGCAGCCAGACATAGACGAAGACCAGGAAAGTGCCGATGTAGCTCACCGACAGCGAGTTGCCGCCGATGACGGGTAGGCTGAGGACGGCATCCAGCGCCGCGCCAAGCCCGAGTTTGGCAAACAGCCAGGTGAGGATGCCTTCCTTGGCAAGGATCAGCTTCCAGGCATAGACCTTGACGAGATAGCTCGACCAGAGCGGCAGCATGACGCCCAGATAGAACAGCGCCTTCCATTTTCCCCGCGCGTAACGGGCTGCATAGTAGGCGATCGGGAAGGCGACGACGGCTGAGGCGAGGGTCACCAGCGCTGCCATCAGCACGGTGCGCAGGATGATATCGAAGTTGGCGGCACCGAGCAGTTGCCGATAGGTGGCGAGCGTGAATTCGTAGTTCACCATGCCCGAGAAGTCGTCGATCGAGAAGAAGCTCTGCAGCAGCAGCGTCAACAGCGAGCCGATGTAGATGATGCCGAGCCAGGCGAGCGGCGGTGCCAGCATCAACGCCAGCAGCAGTTTGGGTCGCCGCCAGAAGAGATCGGAGAGGCCGCCGAAGACGCCGCCGCGCCCGGGCAGGATCGCCGTTGCTGCGGATGTTGCCGGCCCGGCTGTCGCCTGGGTATGGGAGGCGAAGACGGTCATGCGGCGTCGTCCATGTAGTGCACGTCTGTCGGGCGCCAGGAGAGCCTGACGGTCGCACCGGTGCCGGGAATGGCGGTACCGGCGGGCACGGTGACATGCAGCCGCGTGCCCTCTGCCTCGACGGCGAGCCGGGTCGCTGCGCCGAGGAAATTGCTGGCGGTGATCGCGGCGGCGACGCCGCCCTGATCGTCGAGGCGGATCGCCTCCGGCCTCAGGCTTGCCCAGCGTTTTTCGCCGCCGAGGCGGGCCATGGTGTCGGGGGGAATGACGTTGGACGAGCCGACGAAATCGGCGACGAAGCGGGTCTTCGGCCGCTGGTAGATGTCGTGCGGCGTGCCGTGCTGGACGATGCCGCCGTCGTTAAAGACGGCCACCCGGTCAGCCATCGACAGGGCCTCGCTCTGGTCGTGGGTGACGAAGATGAAGGTTATTCCCAGCGCTCGCTGCAGGCTCTTCAGTTCCTCCTGCATCTGCTCGCGCAGCTTCAGGTCAAGCGCGCCGAGCGGCTCGTCGAGCAGCAGCACTCTGGGTTTGTTGACCAGCGCCCGGGCCAGGGCCACGCGCTGCCGCTGGCCACCGGAAAGCTGGCTCGGGCGGCGGCTGCCGTAGCCCGGCAGCTTCACCATCTCCAATGCCTGTTCTGCGGATCTCATGCGCTCGGCCTTGCCGACGCCCTTGACCATCAGCCCGTAGGCGACGTTGTCGGAGATGTTCAGGTGCGGGAACAGGGCATAGTCCTGGAAGACGGTGTTGACGTTGCGCCTGTAGGGCGGCACGCCCTCGGCGGTTTCGCCGAAGATCTCGATATGCCCGGCCGTCGGCTGCTCGAAGCCGGCGATCAGCCGGAGGCAGGTCGTCTTGCCCGAGCCGGAGGGGCCGAGCATGGCAAAGAATTCGCCCGGCGCGATCTCCAGGTCGACGCCATCGACGGCGCGGACAGGGCCGAAGTGGCGGGAGACGCTCTGGAAGCGGACGGCTGATGTCATGGCTGGCTCCGGGGATGGGGAGGCTCACACCCTCCCCTTGAGGGGGAGGGTCGGACCGTAGGTCCGGGGTGGGGTGAAGCCGCGAGTTCGGAGTGTGCAAGTCACCCCCACCCGCGCTCCGCGACCTCCCCCCTCAAGGGGGAGGTGGATCACCGTCCGCCGATGACGCCGATATAGTCGGATACCCAGCGGTGGTAGGGCACGCATTCGCTCTGCGTCGTGCACTTGGCCGTCGGCGTCTTCCAGAACTTGATCTTGTCGAAATGGTCGGCGCCGTTGGTGGCGCAGCCGGTGTCGGTCATCAGCTCGTTGCCCTTGCAGGCGGCCGGAACCGAGGGCACGGCGCCGAACCAGGCGGCAGCGTCGCCCTGGACCTTCGCCTGCAGCGAATGCTCCATCCACATATAGGCGCAGTTCGGGTGGGCACTGTCGACATGCATCATGGTCGTATCGGCCCAGCCGGTGGTGCCTTCTTCCGGGAAGGTCGAGGCGATCTTCTGCTTGTCGGTGGCGAGCAGGTTGACCTGGAACGGCCATGAGCCGGAGGCGACGACGCCCTCGTTCTTGAAGTCGTCGATCTGGATCATCGCGTCGTGCCAGTAGCGCGACACCAGCTTGCGCTGGCCGCGCAGGAGGTCGAGGGCAGCCTTGTACTGGTCCTCGTTGAGCTCGTAGGGGTCCTTGATGCCGAGCTCGGGCTTGTGGGCCATCAGGTAGAGGGCGGCATCGGCGATATAGATCGGGCCGTCATAGGCCTGGACGCGGCCCTTGTTGGACTTGCCGTCGGGCAGGTTCATCTCCTCGAAGACGACCTTCCAGCTCTTCGGCGCCTCGCCCTTGAAGGCGTCGGTGTTGTACATCAGCACGTTCGGCCCCCAGAGATAGGGGACGCCGTAATGGACGCCGTTGACAGTGTTCCAGGGCGCGTTCTTCAGGCGGTCGTCGACCGTCTTCCAGCTCGGGATGAGATCGACGTTGATCGGCTGCACGCGCTTGCCGGCCACCAGCCGCAGCGAGGCGTCGCCCGACGCGGTGACGAGGTCGAAGCCGCCCTCGTTCATCAGCGCCACCATTTCGTCCGACGTGGCGGCGGTCTTGACCGAGACCTTGCAGCCGGTCTCCTTCTCGAAGCCGCTGACCCAGTCATAGGCCTTGTCGCTTTCGCCGCGCTCGATATAGCCGGCCCAGGCGACGATGCTGACCGCGCCTTCGCCCTTGCCGAGCGTCTTCAGCGGTTCGGCGGCAATGACCTGGGTGGTAAAACTCAGCGCCGCCAGTGCGGCTGTGCAGGATCTCAGCAGAGGCTTCATAACAGTCTCCCGTTTTGGTGCCACTTTGTGGCGTTCTGTTCCCAGGTGGAAAGGTGACGCGAAATCGCCGCAATCGCAAATCCATTTATCAGAACGTCGCTATCGGAAGTTCCGATGCCGGCATGCTGACTACTGCCGCTGTCGCCCCGATC